>Ga0209425_10002336_pt1 | contig 21238 bp, 20 predicted proteins | sample COG_05_FD_184749 | JGI IMG/M metagenome (GOLD analysis project Ga0209425, IMG submission 184749) | Pelagic Microbial community sample from North Sea - COGITO 998_met_05 (SPAdes) (version 2) | ecosystem: Environmental > Aquatic > Marine > Neritic zone/Coastal water | place: Helgoland, sampling...
CGTTGATAGGCTGGATGTGGAAGCGCAGTAATGCGTGTAGCTGACCAGTACTAATAGCTCAATTGGCTTGATTTATGCACTGAAAAAAATTTTTAAAACAAAATATCAGATATTGGAAATTAATAATCAAACAAAAAGTATTATTAGAAGATTACCTGTACTTAAGCATCTTTTTAATAGAGACATTAGCTTTATAAAACATGAGTTAAAAAAAAATACACTCCCCCCATCATTAAATAGTCCAAAGATTTATTGATTAAATACTTATATTTTGTTTTGTTTATTTTTCCAAGAAGACCGATAAATCCACACATAATATACTAATTAAAATTTTTTTTTTAGAATAAGATATTTGTTTTTTATTGAATTAAATATAATAAATTCTGTATAATATTTTAAATTAAATTGATATTTAATCTTATCTATGTTTAGATCATGATAAAGTTACTAAATTACTTAAAGAAATTATGAATGATGAAGACCTAAAAAAAAAATATGAAGATCAGATTAACAAACCTATTGCAAAATTTGATATTAATCCTTTAATTATCCATAACAAAAAAATTTTATTAGCGAAAAGAATATCCACTGTGCAATATGGTAACACTTGGCATATGCCAGGAGGCAAAGTTTTTATTAATGAAAGATTTTTAGAAAGTCTTAAAAGGATGACAAAACTTAAAACCAATCTTGAAATAGATTACCTTTATGATGGAACTAACAATTCTGTAGTAGGTGTTTATGATGATCCAAAAAGAGACCCTCGAGAACATGTTGTTGGTATAACCTTTTTCTGTAAGGTAATATCTGGAGATTTAAAAGTTGGTGGAAACTGCAGTGAGGTTAAATTTTTTAATGAGGAGGAAATCAATTTTCTTACAACAGCATTTGGTCATGATTATATGTTAAAAGATGGAATTACCAAACTAAAAGCAAAAGGTTTAATTTGATTTAACAAGAAGATTAAATAGAAAAAAATTTAATTTAAAATATAAAGTTGCTTGTACAGGTTATGGACAATAAAAAAAAAAACAATTTTGATAAAAAAAGTTCAATAAAACGAGATTGTCTTTTTAAATTATCATATCTTGATTTAGAACATCAACTTTTAGGAAATAAATCAACTGCTCAACGAAGAATAGAAATGGGTAGTTTACTGGCAAAAAGATATCCAGTAAAAAATGCAGATATTGTTGTACCAATGCCTGAAACCTCTATATTTAATGCACAGGGATTTGCAAATGAATCAAAATTACCACTAGTTTATGCAATTGCTAAAAAGAGACCAAAACCGAAAACATTATTTACTAAAAATAGAAAAAAAAAAATTAAAAATATTTTTTTCTTTATCCCAAATCTATTCAAGAACAAAAAAGTAGTGATAGTTGATGAAACAGTTATAAGTGGACTATCTTTAAAAACTATTTTAAGCACCATTCGAAGCTTCAAGCCTAAAGAAATCCATATAAGAGTTGTCTGTAAGCCCATGATGAGAAAGTGTCCAAGCAATAATTTTTCAAAGAAATGGAAGTTTGCTCCTAGAAATTATAAAAAATATTTTAATGTAGAATCTTTTGAATATTTGAATAATTACGATTTAGAAAGTTTTGCAGAGTGCAGCTATTGCTTTGGAAACAAACAAGATAATAGTATAAAATTTAATATTAATGAAAAAAAAGAATATAAAATGGTCTAATTTGTATTTAGACAATTTAGACAAAGAGTCTTTACTTATGTCGTTTAAAAGCAATGATATTTCAGGCTTTTCTCCATTTGTGAAAATTTTTGAGGATAAAGTAAAAAAAAAATTTAATTCAAAATATGCAGTTGCTTGTAGTAGTGGAACTGCAGCTCTACAGGTTGCAATGATTGCAGCAAAAAAATTTTTAAAAAAAAAAAAAATTAAAATTGGAGTTCCAACATGGTCATATATTGCACCAGCTAACGCTGCTGACTCAATTGGTATTTTAAAACTTTTTGACTCAGAAAAGCAAACAGGAAATATTGATTATAAAAAAATTAAGAATGTAGATGTAATATGTGCCGTAGATTTTGCTGGAGTTCCTGCAAATTATAAAAAATTAAAGTTACATAAAAAATTTATTATTTCTGATGCAGCAGAGTCATTGGGGTCAAAATATTACAACAAACAAATAACTAATTTTGCAGATATAACAACAACAAGCTTTCAGTCCGCAAAAATTATTACAACGGGCGAGGGAGGAATGATTTTTACTAATAATTTGAAAATTTACAAAATTTGTAAATTAATAGTCAATCAAGGATATGGCCCTAAAGGATATGCGTATCATGATCATATTGAAAAGGGATTTAATTATAGGCTATCAGGTATTCAAGCAGCTATAGGAATATCTCAATTTAAGAAACTAGATTTTTTTTTAAGAAAGAGAAATATAATTAAAAAAATATATGACGAAAATTTAAAATCATTGGTTGAATTATCAAGTTATTCTAAAGAATATCAATCTAATAATTATTCTTATTTAATTTTTTTAAAAAATAAATTTAATAGAGATAATTTATTAGCTTTTTTAAAAAAAAACAATATTGAAGCAAAGCTATGGAAGCCCATTCATTTATACAAACCATATTTGGCAAAATTTAAAAGTATGTCTTTTAGGGTGGCAGAGGAAATTTTTAAAACACACTTAAGATTACCTATAAATAATAAAATTACATCACAAGATGCACTTTATGTTTGTAAAATTATAAAATTAGCTAAAAACAAAAAAATTATTTAAAAAATGATGACAGGAAATATAAGAAAATTTATTCTTGTTAAGAACCAAAAAAAAACCCTATTATATTGTTGGGATGTAAAAAAAAATATAAAGTCACAAATTGATTTAAAAAAAAAAAATTTTTTTTTAATAGGATACAAAACTAGTAAATATTCCATAGATGATGAATTTATATCAATTGAAATAGATAAAAAAATTTCTATAGTAAATGATATTTTTGGATCACAACCACTGTACCATTACAAAAATTCTAATAAAGAAATATTCTCAAATTCAATTGATGAAATATTTAAATTTAGTAAAGATATAACTATTTCAAAAAAAGAAATTTACAAATATTTTTCTTTTGGATATTTACCATTTTCAGAAAAAACAATTTATAATAATGTTAGATTAGTTCAAAGTAATAGCAAAATTGAAATTACAAAAAAAATACAAATTTCCACTATTGCAATTAACTTATTTAAAAAAAAAAAAGTTAATATACAAAAAGGAGAGAAAGATTTTTTAGAATTATTTGAAAAAAAAATTGACACAAGTAAACTAAACAAGTCTGCGCTATGTCTAACAGCAGGATACGATAGTTTGCTTAGTTTGATTTATGCAAAAAAAATGACTTTAGCAACGTTCGGAAGCAGCAAATCTCTAGATATAATTGGTGCAAAAAGAAGAAAAAAAAAATTTGCATACAATCAAAAACACTTTATTTACAATATAAAAAATCATGCTTTAAAAGATAGGGATTTTATAGAGTACGCAGGATTACTGGGAGGTTTTGCTAATTTATCCTCCATCCAATATTTATTTTTTATTAACTATTTGAAAAAAAAAAAAATTCATTATTTATATTTTTCTGATCACTTTGAAACAGCAAGAAGAAATTTTAAAAATATTAATGATCTTAAAAATAAATATTTAACTCCATCAAACATTGTAGAAAAATATTTTAAAAAAAAAAAAATATATTATCTTTTAAAAAAAAATTTTGTTAGAGAAATAAATTCTAAATACAAAACTAACAGAATGAATAACTTTTACTTCTATGATAGATTTATAAAAGGTAATTCTTGGAAAAATCAAATTTGTTCAAATTTGGGAATTATAAGGATCAGCTTACCTTTAGATTTTAAATTTATAAATAATAATTTTAATTTGTTAAAAAAAAATAATAAGAATAATTTTTTCTTTAATTTATTTCCTAATAATAAAAATATTAAAGATGAATTAAATTTTACTGAAAAAAGTTATACAATTAATAGCGAAACAAAAGATGTCTCAGCCGTAAATTCTTTAAGTATTTTAAATTTACATAAAAAATATTTCATAAAAGTCATTAATAGTAAATATTCAAAACAATTTTATAATTATTTTAATTTAGACTTAATGAGAAAAAGTATTAAAGAGACCAATTATATTAAAAAAGAAGAATGGTTTCTCTTGAGATTTCTTTCATTAATAATATTTGCAAATAAGCACAAAATAAAGGTGAAATGAAAAAAAAACTTTTTTGTGATATAGATGATACCATTGCTGATCATTTTTCACTTTATAAAAAATTCTTGAATAAAAAGAGTGATATTAATTTGCTAAAGTTAAAACCAATTAAATATTCAAGACTAGCATTTAAAACATTTAATAAATATTATGATATTTATTTTATAACTCGAAGAAAGAGCAAAGATAAAAAAATAACAATTTATTGGCTTAAAAAGAATAACTTTTCATTTAAAAAAGTTTTTTTTGTAAAAAATGATCAATCAAAGTTAAATTTTATAATTAGAAATAATGGCTTTATTTATATTGATGATCTTAAATATAATTATGAAAATTTAAAACCAAAAATTAAAACCAGATTGATTAAAAAAATTAATCAACTAGATCTAAATTTTTTTAGGTTTAGTAATAATTGGCTTGAAATAAAAAAAAAAATTTTAAAAAATATTTTTTAATCTATATGAAATATATGTTGAGTATTTATAATTCAATTAATTATTGAAAGTTGATATTTTTCCATAGCAAATAATTTAAAACTCTAAAATAAAATGTAGATATTTTATCAAATGACTCTTTTTTATGTTCTAATTTAAACGTATTCAAAATTTTATTTTTATCAAAATTTCTTATATTATTTTTTTCAAGCAAAGTAACAAATTGTCTTGAGTAAAATCTAAGAATAACCGAATTACTTCCTGGTCTTTTAACTTTTTTATTATCTATATAACTTTGAGGAAGTTTCCCAGTCATAGCTTTTCTTAGCATATATTTGGGTATTCCATCTTTTACAAAATATTTTTCTTTATGTCCTAAAATGTATTCGATTAATTTATGATCTATAAAAGGACTCCTACTTTCCAGAGAATTTGCCATTGAAATTCTGTCCTCAGCCCTAAGAATATGTGGTAAATCTCTTTTAAGCATTTGAAATTGAAGGTTTTTTTTGAAAAAATTTTTTTCACTACCTTTTAAAGGATTTTTAAATTTTAGGTTTGGATTTAATTTTTTTACTCCTTTAGTAAAAAAAAATGGACTAAAGCACTCTATATCATTTTTTCTATTTTTATGTTTCAAAATTTCATTGTCTAATTTTTTTTTATCGATATTAAAGTATTTTTTTATATTGCTATAAATTTTATTTTTATTAAGCTGGTTTTTAAAGTCAATTTCAATTAAATAAGAAAGTACCAATCTAAAATACCCTCCTAATACCTCATCCCCCCCTTCTCCTACTAAAATCACTTTAAATCCTCTAGATTTGATTTCTTTCCTCAAAATAAATTGATCAAAATGAGATGCAGATAGCAAAGGTTCATCCTGATACTTTATCAAATTTCTTAAAGTATTTTTTTGATATAGTTTTTCCGTGTTTATATTTTGATGCTTAATTTTGAATTTTTTTAATAGATCATTTATTATCTTAGACTCATCAGCAAAAGAATTAACACATGAAAAAGTATTTATATCTTTTTTGTATTTTATTGCAGTTCTAACAATTGAACCACTATCCAATCCTCCTGATAAAGTAGCTGCCAAAGGCGTATCGCATCTAAGATGAATTCTTATATTTTCATTAAACATCTTATTAAATGATCTTTTATTGAAATTATTTTTTTTATTTAAATTTAATTCCCAATATTTAATTGGTTTTTCTAATTTTCCATTTTTGAAAGTAGAATATGTGCCTGCTGGAAATTGAAAAATATTTTTAAAAAAAGTATTTGTTGAGTCATCGGCCCAGCCTCTTAACAAATATTTATCAACAACAAATTTATTTTCAGAAATATTTTTTTTTAATTTTTTTACTATGAAAAGAATGTCTTTTATTTCAGAACTTGCAATTAAACTCTTGTTAATTAAAGTATAATAAAGAGGCTTTTGACCAAGACGATCTCTAATAAAAAAAATTTTATTTAATGATTTATCAAATAGGATAATACTAAACATACCTCTTAATTTTTTTACACATTCAATCCCCCATTCTTCATAACATTTCATTAGCACCTCTGTATCTGATGAGGTAAAAAATTTATAATTTTTTTTTATCAATATTTTTTTTAACTCAATAAAATTATAAATTGCACCGTTAAAAACTAAATGCTTTTTTTTATCATCACTTTTAAACGGTTGGTTTGCGTTATTACTTATATCAATAATTGATAATCGCTTAAATAGTACTGGGCTATAATCATCATCTAAAAGTTTAAAATTATCAGGACCACGATGTCTATTAATTGTTTTTAAAGATTTTAAATAAGATTTAATTTTTTTATTATCTTTAAAATTTATAGCTGTAATAAATCCACACATTTATTTTTTTTTTACAACGTAATGAACTTCACTAGATAATTTATTTTTGTCTAAAATTGACTGAAATTTATCTACTAAATTACCAAAAAATTTTTCGTATGAATTGGTATTTTTTTTTTCAAATTTAATAATTTTTTTTAAATTTTCCCCAAGATCTACAAAATCTAAACCATACCACCATTCACCAATAATCTTCAAATTATTCTTCTTGAACAAATATTCTAAAGACTCTTTAGTGTATAAATGTGTATGTGAACTACCAAGTAGTTTTCTTTCGTTATTTATAAAGGCATTTTCAACCAATGCTCTGAAGCTAAATAATGGTACGTTGATAAACATATATTTTGCACTTGAGTTTTTAAAATATTTGAATATTTCATTTGGATATAATAAATGCTCAAGAACATTGATTAGTGATAAGCAATCATACTTATGATTTAATACGAAATTATTAATTTTATCTGCTTTTATTAATTTCACTTCATTTAATTTTAATTTATTTTTTGAATAATTTACCAGTGTTTCATTTATTTCAAGACCTAAACATTTAATTTTTAATTTTTCACAAGCTGCTGGAAAATAGCCAGATCCAGAACCTAAATCCAAAATTTTCTTTGTTCCAATTATTTCTTTTAAAAATTTAATTTTTGGTATATAGATACATTTTACTTTTTGATTGTAATTATTAGATTGATAACCTTTTGTAAAATTTTTTCCTTTATTTTCTACATATATTTTTTTAAAAAAATCTATTGTTTCTTCATGTATACCATTAAGATGGTTGCAGTATTTGCAAATTTTAAATTTAATTTTATTTATCTCAATATCGTAACCACTAATTTTTTGCCTGCAATTTTTGCATAAGGCTCTTTTTTTTTGTTTTAAATATGCTTTTCTTATGTATTCTTTTTCACTACATGCATATTTAGTATTAGTTTTTTGTTTTGATAGAGAAGTATAATCGGTGCTTTTTTTAGAATAGAATATTTTTTTTTTCATTGAATTAAATGTAATAAAATCTATATAAATGATGTGTAATTATATAATATTTTAAAATATAACAAAACGTTAAATTTAAATGTATAAGAAAATTTTATCAAAAAACTCATCATGGAATTTTAAAGGTCAAGTTCCAAAGAGATTCTCTTATCACATAAAAAAATCTATTCCATTCTACGCAGATATGCATGATATGGTTTGTGAACTTAGCGATTTTTTTTTGAAAGAAAAATCAGTTTGTTATGATCTGGGTTCATCTACCGGTCTTCTTCTGAATAAAATTAGTGAAAGACACAAAAATAAAAAAATAAATCTAATTGGTGTTGAGAGCATTAAGGAGATGATAGTTCAAGCGAAAAAAGAAAATAAAAAAAATAAAAAAAATATAAAATATATAAATAAAGATATTAGAAAATTAAAACTGAAAAAAGCAGATTTAATTACCTCATGTTATACAATACAATTTATAGACACAAAGTATAGGCAGAGTATAATTAATAAAATTTATAAATCACTTAATTGGGGTGGAGCTTTTATTATATTTGAAAAAGTTAGAGCCTCAGATGCTAGATTTCAAGATATTTTTAACCAAATATACCTAGAATTTAAATTGAAAAAAAAATTTTCTGAGTATGAGGTAGTCAATAAATCAAAAAGTTTAAAAGGTGTATTAGAACCCTTTTCAGAGTATGGAAATATAGGATTATTCAAACGAGCAGGTTTTGTTGATATTATTCCAATATTTCAATGGTTTTGCTTTAAAGGTTTTCTCTGTATCAAATAATTTTTAATGAGAGATATTAACTTAACTAAAATTGTAAAAGATTATTTAAAATATCTAAAAATTAAAAAAAAGGTTTTTTATAAAATCAGAAGTTGTGAGATATGTGGATCAAAAAAAAATACAATAATTCAAGAAAAAATTTCTTGGAATAGAAGTAAATATGGCACTTTTCCAGTAGTAGCATGTAACTTTTGTGGTTTTTTATTTCAACTAATTAAGTTTAGTAAAAAGTTTTATAATGACTTTTATTCTGAGTATTATAGAAAAATAATTTTTAGCAACAAAACCCCCTCAAAAGAATTTCTTCAAGATCAAGAATATAGAGGAAAAAAATTATATAACTTTGTAAAAAAATTTTTTAAAAGAAAAGGAAGTATATTGGATGTGGGTTCATCTGTTGGTTTAATGCTCCTTCCATTTAAAAAAAAAGGTTGGCAAATTCACGGAAATGATCCTGATACTCCCTTTGTTAAATATGCAGTTTCAAAATTAAAATTACCTATAGATTTATGTCAAGCTGAGGATATGAAGTATGATAAGAAATTTGACTTGATAATTATTATGGGTTCTTTAGAGCATTGTTATGATCCAAACATAGTTTTAAAAAAATGTGCAAAGTATTCAAAAAAAAATAGTATACTAGTTTTGGAAGGTAGAGGAGATCCACTTGGCAAAATTAGTGATTTTTTCAATCATAATCATCACAGGTATTTTAATGGAAACTCATTAGAATTAATGATGATTAAACATGGATGGACACCTTTTTTAACTACACAATATCCAATATACGGCCCAACTAGATTACCAGGTTATTCTGCATATGGAAGATTTTCTAGTAAAAAACCTAACATAAAAAGTTTTAAAAAGATTATTAAGAATGGAAAAAAAGAAACTGTCGAAAGTGTTAAATATAGATTTAAATATTTTGAATATATAAATAAAAATAGATAAGTTATAATTCTTGATGCAATTAAAAAAATTCTATAAAAAAATTCAAAATAAAAAAGTTAGATATTTTTTCAATTCCAAAGAAATTTATCATGAAATATTTAAAATTCTAAGCAAATTACCAATAAAAAAAATTGATAAGATTCTAGAATTAGGTTGTGGAGACATGCAAAATTTTCATATTTTTAAACGATTAAAATTTAATTCATATACAGCAGTCGATTGGATTAATTTTAAAAAAAAAAAATTAGACTCAAGAGTTGTTTTTAAAAAAAAATCCATACAATCGATAAGACTTAATAATCAATTTGACATTATTCTTTCAATTGGAACTTTAGAGCACCTCAAAGATCCCTGGAAATTAATAAAAATCATTAGAAATAATATGTTTCAAAATTCAAAGATTATATTTTCAATCCCTAATTACATTAATCCTAGAGGTCTTATTCTTTTAACAATGAAAGAATTATTTAACAAAAAAATTTCTAAATCAGATGTATATTTTTTTAAACCTAACGAAATTAGAAATAATTTAAAGAAAATTGGATTTAAGAATATAAGCATCAAAACAATAAAACAGAACGAAACATATGGTAAAATAGCGATTTTAGATCTAAAACAAAGATTATTAAAGATTCTAGAAAAAACAAAAAAAAAAAGTATAAGAATATTACTGGATTATTTTAAGATATATTCAGATGTTTATAATCCAAATGAACTATCAGGAAGAGTATTTTTAATTATAGCTGAAAAAAAATGAAATTAAAAATTTAAATGAAAATAATAAGTAAACCACTTTTTTTCTAACAAAACAGTTTTATTGTTATGCTTTATTTAAGAAGTTTAAATATTAATTATCCTGAGAATGTGAAAGTAGCAAGATCAATTTTGAAAAATAAGTGAACATTTATATAATTTTAGAAAATGCTAATAGAGAATTGGAATATAAAATTATTTTAGCAAAAAAATTAGTAATTCATGGACATAAGGTTTTAATTGGAGAAAAGAATGAATTAAGAAATAAAATCAAAAAACTTCCACCGGGATTAATTATAGAAAAAGGTATTAGGAAAGGTTCCATTGATAGATTTAAAGAATGGAAATTAAAAGGCCATATTATTACATGTTTTGATGAAGAGGCATTAACTTACCGCGATGACAGACAATATTTTGGTACAAATTGTGACAAGGGCATTGAAAAATATGTTGATATTTTTTTTTTAGCTAGCAGAAGACATTTTGATACTGTTAAAAGGATATTTCACAAAAAAAAATTGACAATAATTGGAATACCAAAATTTGAATTACTAAAAAAACCTCTAAATAAAATTTTTACAGAGAAATCTAATGAATTTAAAAAAAAATATGGAAATTATATTTTGATCACTTCAAGATTTGGGAACGTTAATTATAATCAAAGAAAAAAAATTAAACAACCTATTTCAATTTATGGTAATTATTTTTTGGATTCAAAAAAAATATTTGAAAAATTCAAATTAATTCCAAATATAATAAATAAGATATATCCTCAAAGTAAAATTATTATTAGACCACATCCAAGTGAAAATGTAGGTACTTGGAAAAAAATTGTTAAAAAAAATAAAAACTGTGAAGTGATTTATGATGACTTTTTATATGCATGGATATTGGGTTCTAAATTTACAATACAAAACAGATGCAGTACAGGCATAGAAGCTTTTATGTTAAAGAAAAAAGTTTTTTCATTTGATCCATATTATTCAAGATACCCATTACATGATATTTTTTCTTTAATTGGAAAAGTTTTTACTGATTTTAAGAGTATAAATAAAAAAAATATAGAAAATAAGAAAAACTTTAATAAGCTTTCTACATATAACTTTATGCAATACTACATACATAACGTTAAAAAAGATAATTCATTTAATTTAGTTGTTAAAAGAATTAACAAAGTATCAGAAAAAAAATTAACAAATAAAAAAAAAATAAATATTAAATTTTCTTTAAGAGATAGAATAGTTGATTTCAAAAATAGATATTTTGATCTACACTTTGGTTTCAAAAAATATTCTCATCAGAAAATTGGGAATTTTAGCAAAAAAAGGATAAAAGATATTTTATTTTCTACAGATTTTTTTTTAAGAACAAGAAAAAAAATAAAACTTGATCAAGTAGGAAAAAAAATATTTTTGTTACAATAATTTGAATATGAAAACAAATATTTATCTTCCAATAGAAATAAAAAGAAGAGAGCTTTATTCAAGAATATATATTGCTATTTTTGCAGCGTTAAAAGGATACAGAGTTACTCTTGGTAAAAAAAGCCGATTTCACGAATTTTATAAGAAATTAAAACCAGGTAATTATATATCCAAAAGTATTGGAGTAAATAATATTGAATATTTTAAGAATTTAAAAAATCTAGGACATAAAATATTATATATAGATGAAGAAGGTCTTATGTCATTTAATAAAGAATTTACTCATAGAAGAATAATAAAAAATAGTTTGGAGTTAATCGATACTTTTTTTACATGGGGAAGCAAACACCAGTCTGACATGATAGATTTATATCCTGATTTTAGAAATAAATATAAAGTTGTTGGTAATCCAAGATTTGACATTATTAAAAAAGATTCAAAAAGTTTTTACCTTGATGAAGTTAGAAAAATAAAAGATATTAATGGAGATTTTTTTTTACTTACAACAAAATTTGGAAAAACTAACTATGTAAAGAGAAAAAATATATCAAATTATTATGATTCTCAAATTTTAAAGGGCTTATTACCTACAAATGAATTGAAAAATATTTGTAAGAGATCCATTAAACATGAAGAAGAAAATTTCAATAATTTTTTGGAATTTATAAAATTATTTAGTAAATCTTTACCAAATAAAAAATTAATAATTTTAGTGCATCCAACTGAAGATAAGTCGACATATGAAAAATTAATAATAAATATGAAAAATATAAAACTAGCAAATGATTTTTCTAGTAACAGTTGGATACTTTCATCTAATTTAATTATACAGAATAATTGTACAACATCTCTTGAAGCCTACTTATTAGGGGTTAGATCAGTCCAACTAAATTTTTTCCAAGATTCAGCTGTAGAGTACGAAATACCAAAAATAGTTTCTGAAATTTTTCAAAGCAATCAAAAATTAATTAGTTTTTTAGATAATTTTCAAAAAACAGATTTTCAAAATGAAGAAAAATATCAAAAAAATCTTACTTCAATGAAAAAACATATAGAGAATATAAGTGACCAGAATTCTGTAGAATTAATTTTAAATAATCTATTTGATTTTAAAAACTCTGAGTATGAAGTGGAATATAAACTGGAGAAAATTATTTATAAATTTAAAAATTTTAAAAGATATCTTTTTAATTATTTTATTAACAAGGGAGGAATTGAATTAGCAAATAACAAGATTCCAAAATTAGATTTTAAAGAAGTTGAAAATTTTATGAAAAGAATTATAGAGGCTGAAGGTAATCTAACTAAAAATATTACATTAAAAGAAAATTTACCAGGTTTATTCACTATAGAAACAGAAAACAAATAAATAAAAAATAGAAAACTATATATAAAATGATTAGAGTAATCAGAAAAAGCAGAAATATCACTGTAGGAATTTTGCATACATCAGATGTAAAATTAACAAAAAGAGCCATTGAGCAATATTGAAGAATTGATCAATTATTTAAACTGAATATTAAAAGGATAATCATTGATTACCATCTAGGAGATTTAAATAATAAAATTATAAATTTTTTTAAATTATTTTGGATTTAATAAGTTGATAAACCAATTTTACAGTCAATCTAAAACTTTTAGGCTTTGATAATTTCGTAAATTTACCATTATGCGTCCATAATCCATCAGGATTCTGTTTTCCATAATAGTTAAGATGATTATCTGAAAAGTTATTTTTTAATTTTTTTGGTATAGTTCCAAAAGTAATAACAATAATATCTCTTTTTCCATTTTTAACATTTCCAGCCCTGTGCAAGCATTTGGTAGTTTTTGCGATTACTGTTTGTCCTTTATTTCCAGTATTAACATACAAATTATCCTTAAAATCTCGAACAATATAGTTATTTCTATTTTTATATCCATTTTCTTTAACAAATTTTTTTGTAGACTGAATATCATAAATATTTAGAGGCCCGTTATCTTCATTCACTTTTTGAAGATTAATAAACATTTTAAAATAAGTTCCAACGTAATAGTCTACATGATAATAGTTGCTATATGGCTCTTTAGCTTTATCTCTAGTCCTTTTTTTAAAATAATTATTATTTTCGATTATTGGAAAATTTCTTTTAATTTGAAACTCGGTTATTGCAATTCTGTTATTATAATATTTTTCTAATTTATTAATTAAATTGCCATAATCTTTATTAATAAACTGTAATATTTTTTCTCTACAATTTTCAGGTACTACAAATTGATGTTTTAGTAAACTTTTTTTAATATGCTTCTCTTGACTTGATATTATGTTTTCATTTATAAAATCAACTAATTCTAAAGACTGATCTTTTATTTTAACATATCCATTTTGATGGAAATCTAAAACTTCATCATCTGCTTCTTTTTTTTTAAGGACAAAAAAATGATAAATTTGATCAAAAAAAATATAATTAAAAGTGCTTGGGTTGTTGAATAATATAGTTCCTAAATTTTTATTTAAATATGAAAACATAACAAATTATTATAATATATTATAATATATTATAATTCTAAAAATAAAATTAATTGAAAAATCAAATATATGAATAAAGTATATAAAATTTTAAGCAAATCACAACTTAAAAAAAATCAAAACTTTTCTTTAAATATTTTTAAAAAACCTTTTTGTTTCAACGAAAAAAAAAAATATAAGATTTATGAAATGCCGAAATTTAAAACTACTTTTTTCAAAAAGCAGAAAGTAAAAGACTTAACTGAAAAATGTATTTTTATATCAGGACCAGCAAGAAGTGGAAATCATTTGCTTTTATCTATGCTAGATAATCATCCAGAAATTGATTTTGATGTTGGAGAAGATGATATGTTACGGACAGTTTTTTCACATGTAAACACTAATGAAAAAATAACAAAAAAAAAATTGATTGAACTAAATTTTAAATACATCTCAAGTCTTTCAGGACAACCAAAGTTTGGACTGGGGCCAGGAGTTAATAAATGGAAAAAACTTTATACAATGCATAAAAAAAAAATTAAAAGTAATATTTGGTCTGGAAATCAACCAGATAGTGAAGCACATATCACAGATTTTCAAGGTATTGTACAAAATATAAATTATCCAAGATTTGTAAAATCATTGATTCAAAAAAAAAAAATAGAGTTTAAAATTAAAAATTTTATTGAATTTTTTGATTTATACTTAGCTTCAAAAGCGTTACTCACAAAGAGTAAAAAAAAAACCCAATATAAATACAGATGGTGTGGTTCTGGTTTAAGGAGAGAATTATTTTACCTATTAAAAAGAAGTGAAAAAATTGTATGCTTAACGCCAATTAGAAGATTTGAAAATTTTTATTATTCTTATGCCAAAACAAGACATGATACCAATGATATTAACCAGAAAGCTTTGAATGATCTTTGGGAACATTGGAGGCACAAAGTGATTGATTATTTAATATTAAAAAAAAAATATCCAGAAAAAGTACATATAATTAAATTTGAAGATCTTGTAAATAGTCCCAAGAAAATCAGCAAAAAAATTGCTAATATTTTAAATATAAACTACTCTAAAAATATGTTGTCACCCACAGTTTTAGGTGTGAAAAGTATTGGAAATTCTTCTTTTAAAAAAAATTCAAAAGTTAAAGGAAAAATTTATAAGAACTCTATTAATAAAAAACTCAAAAATGTAGAATTGCCAAGAGAATATGAAAAAATAATAGCCTTAATAGATAAAGTCGCTATATAAAAACACTGTAATGATTAATATTTTAATTTTTGGAGCAGGCTCTATCGGAAACCATATGACCTATGCGTGCACAAAACTTGGCTATAAAGTTCATATTACGGATAAAAATTTTTTAGCTTTAAAAAGAATGAAGCAGATTATTTATCCTAAAAGATATGGTAAATGGGATAAAAATATTAACCAAATAAAATTTGATAATTTAGACAATCTAAACATCTATTTTGATTTGATCATAATTGGTACACCTCCAAATACACATTTAGAATTATTAAAAAAATGTAAAAAAATATTAAGATATAAAAAGATACTAATAGAAAAACCTTTATCAACATATTTGGAAAATTTTCAAAAGCTAAAAAATGAAAAAAATTTGTTTTGTGGTTATAATCATTCTATATCTCCATCTTTCCAAAAATTCTTACATTTGATTGAGAAAGAAAAAATAAATAAAAAAACTTTTATCACAATTAAGTGGCAGGAAAGTTTTAAGGGAATTTTGGGAGCCCATTTTTGGTTAAAAGATGAATATGATTCTTATCTTGGAGATGTAAAAAAAGGAGGTGGAGCAATTCATGAACATTCTCATGGATTACATTTGGCTGTATATTTATTAAAACATCTTAAAATAAAAAAATATTCAATCAATAGTAATATTTTTTTTAAAGAAAAAAAAAAGAAACCCTCTTATGATATTATGTCTATTATAAAAATTACAGGCAAAAAAATCAATTTGATATTAGAAACTGATTTATTAGAGGATAAACCAGTTAAAAAAGTTACTTTTTATAATTCTGAAAAAAAAATAACTTGGCATAATTCTTTTTCAAAAAATTTGGACAATATTAATTATCAAAAAAACAATTATACTAAAAATTTTAATTTTAAAAAAAATAGAAGTTATGAATTTGAAAAAGAAATTAAACATATCTTTGACCTTAAAAATCAAAAACAATATATTGAGTCTCCACTTAATATAAATTATTCTATTGAAGTTATGAGAATAATTAATAAAGTATTAAAAAATGCAAAAAATTTATAAAAATCTTTTTGTTTTAGATTTAGCAAATAATCATTTTGGAGATTTAAAACATGCAAAAAAAATTGTAGATAATTTTTCAATTATCATAAAGAAGTTTCAAATTAATGCATGTATAAAATTTCAATTTAGAGATTTAGATAGCTATATTCACCCAAAATTTAAGAATGATAAAAATAATAAGTTTGTAAATAGATTTATGTCTACAAAACTTGAAAAAAAGGAGCTTAAATTACTATTTGAACACATAAAAAAAAAAAATATCAAGACTTGTTGCACTCCATTTGATGAAAAATCGATTGATATTATTGAAGAATTTAATTTTGATTTTTTGAAAATTGCAAGTGTTAGTTCAAATGATTGGACGCTAATAGAAAGATCATCACAAAATAATATTCCAAAAATTATTTCAACCGGTGGAAGAAGTATAAAAGATATTGATAAAATAGTCAGTTTCTTTAGTCAAAAAAAACAAGAATTCTCTATTATGCATTGTGTGAGTATTTATCCAACCGATGCTAAAGATAGTGAGCTTCATAATATTAAAAAATTATTAACAAGATACAATAATGAAGTAACAATTGGCTGGTCTACTCATGAAGACCCAAAAAATCTATTTATTGGTCCTCTAGCATATTCTCTTGGTGCGAGAATGTTTGAGAAACATATTGGAATAGAGTCCAAAAAATATAAATTAAATAAATATTCTATCACCCCTAAATTATTTGAAAAATATTTACAAAAAATGAAAGAAACTAAAAATATTATCGGCAATGAAAATGAGAAAATAGTAAGAAATTTAGAAATTGAAACTCTTTCTTCTTTAGAAAGAGGAGTTTACTTGAAAAAAGATTTAAAAAAAAATGAATATTTGTCGCCAGAAAATATTTATTTAGCTTTCCCAAAAATTCCTAATCAACTTTCATCTTCAGGGTTTTCTTTTAAACATAAAAAAATGAAGATTCTTAAAGATCTTAAAAAGGATCAGCCAATTAAAAATACACAAGTTAGAAAAATTGAAAATAAGAAAATAATAAACTTAACAGATTATATTCATGAAGCAAAAGCAATATTAAAATCAAATAAAATTGATTTAGGTAGTAGTTTTGATTTAGAAATTTCACATCACTATGGATTAAATAAGTTTAGACAATATGGATGTTTCTTATTTAATTGTATTAATAGAAAATATGCAAAAAAAATTGTATTGCTTTTTGCTAATCAAAAACATCCTTTACACAAACATAAATTAAAAGAAGAGACATTTCAAATTCTTTCGGGGATCTTAAAAAGTACTTTGAATGGAAAAGAAAGATTATCATATCCAGGTGATACTATTTTGGTAAGCCCTGGAATATGGCATAAATTTAGTGCTCTCAAAGAACCATGTATATTTGAAGAGGTCTCTACTACAAGTTATTCAAATGACAGTTTCTATAATGATGAGTCTATAAATAAAAAAAGTAGAGAAGAAAGAAAAACACGATTAAATAATTTTAATACGTCTGAGCTATTATAGACCTATGATTCAAAGCAGGACTTTTTTGGCAATAATACCTGCTAGAGGTGGAAGCAAAGGAGTTAGGTTTAAAAATATTAGAAAAGTTACAAAAAATGACACATTATTAGATCTTACGTATTCTTTTGCAAGCAAGTGCAATTTTATAGATAAAATTATTATTAGTACAGATCACAAAAAAATTGTAAATGAATGTATAAATAATAATTATAATTACATAATAAGACCTAAATCTCTTTCAAAAGATCATGTTTCAGCATATAGAGTTATTGAAAATGTAATTAAAACGACAAAAAAAAAATTTGACTACATTATTTATTTAGAGCCAACATCACCATTTAGAAAAAAAAAAGATCTAAAAAAATCTTGTTTAGAAATTGTAAAACAAAAAAAATATAGCTGCTGGTCGGTAAATAAAGTTTCAAAAAAATACCATCCTAAAAAATTATTAATTAATTCAAAGGGAAATTTAAAATTATACGAAAAAAATGGTGAAAAAATAATTGCAAGACAACAATTAGGAGAAATTTTCCAACGAAATGGAATATTTTATATTTTTAATACTCAACAACTGTTAAAAGAAAAAAAAATTTATTTAAAAAAGACAATCTTCTTTGAAATAAATTATCCCTACGTGAATATCGATACAATTGAAGATTTGAAAAATACAAAAAAATTAGCAAAAAAATTTAAATTTAATGACTAAAATAATAGCTGAACTTTGCCAAAACCATAATGGTGATAAAAAGTTGATGAGCGATATGGTTGCTGCTGCTGCTGAAGCTGGAGTTGATTATGTCAAAATACAATCTATGCAATCTAAAGATTTAACAAAAAGATCAAGATTTGAAAGAGGTTTGATTGAGAGTGATATTACTAAAGTTATAAAAAGACCATTTAAAACAGAGTATAGTAGATTAAGAAAACTGGATCTAAGTCTAGAAAATCAAAACTATTTTATAGAATTATGCTTAAAGTATAAAGTTAAACCAATGACAACAGTTTTTTCCTTAAATAGAATTAAAGAGTTAGACAAATTAAATTTTAATACTTTCAAAGTTGCAAGTTTTGATTGCTCATCATATAAATTAATAGAGCAGTTAGCAAAAACAAAAAAAAATTTAATAATTTCAACAGGTGGAACTTATTTAAGAGAAATAAAGGAAACGGCAGAAATTCTAAAAAAATTGAAAAAGAAGTTTACATTCTTGCACTGTATTTCGATTTATCCAACTCCTTTAAAAGAAGCTAATTTAGACAGGATAGAATTGCTTAAAAAATTTACAAAAACTGTTGGAATTAGTGACCATTCATCACCAGAAAAAAATGGCAATGACTTAAGTCTAGCAGCAATATTGTATGGTGCTAAAATAATTGAAAGACATTTTACAATTTTAAAAAAAGACAAAACTAGAGATGGAGTAGTTTCTGTAAATTTTGATCAGCTAAAATCTTTAGTTTCTCAATCTAAAGAAAACATTACTAATATTAAAAAAAGATTTAACAAAAAAAAAAACATATTGAGAATAATGCACGGTAATAAATTTAGGGAGTTATCCGAAACAGAATTATTGAATAGAGACTATTATAAAGGTAGATTTGCTATGAAAGATATTAAAGGAAAAATAATTTATAATTGGTAGTATGAAAAAAAAAATATTTATAATTATTACATCAAGAAGCAGTTATTCAAAATTTAAATCTATATTAGATGAACTTAAAAAAAAAAAAATTTCTTTTGAAATAATATGTTCGTCTGCAAGTGTCCTAGAAAAATATGGAAATTTAGATAAGCAAATAGTTAGTGATGGATATAAAATTTTTGAGAAAATTTATAATAATATAGAGCACGAAAGTTTAGAAAATAACTCTAAATCAGTAGGGGTGGCAATAATTGAATTTTCTGGATTGTTTAGAAGATTTAGGCCAAAGATGATAATGGTGATGGGAGACAGATACGAGGTTATTGCTCCAACTATAGCAGCAAGTTATCAAAATATATTAGTATCACATGTACAAGGTGGAGAAATTTCAGGAAATATTGATGATAAAGTGCGAGATGCAATTTCTTGCTTGTCCGATTACCATTTTCCTGCCACTCAAAAAAGTGCTTTAAGATTAAAAAAAATTGTTAAAAATAACAAAAATATTTTTATGGTAGGCTGCCCATCTATTGATTTGGCAAAAAAAATAAAAAAAAAATCATTTATGACTTATGATTTTCATAAAACTTATAAAGGCGTTGGACCAAAAATAGATTTTTCAAAAAAATATATTATAGTCATGCAACATCCGGTCACTGATGAGTATGGATCAGGTGAAGAACAAATATTGAAAACTTATGAAGCAATTATTGAATCAAATTTACAAACAATTTGGTTTTGGCCAAATTCAGATGCCGGGTCATTTGATATTTCAAAAATATTACGTAAAAAAAGAGAATTAGATAATAAAAATTTAAGTAATATTTTTTTTATTAAAAATATGTCACCAGAACATTTTTTAGAATTATTGAATCGTAGCAACGGAATAATTGGAAATTCAAGTGCAGCCATAAGAGAATGTTCATACTTAGGTGTTCCTAGTATAAATATTGGAAGTAGACAGAAAGGTAGGGAAATAGGAAAAAATGTTACTTCTATAAATCATAGTAAATCTAAAATATTAAATTTAATTAAGAAAAAATTTATAAATAAAAAAAATAATAAAGTTGATACAACTTATGGCAATGGCAAAGCAGGATTTAAAATTGCAAATATACTGTCTCATTTGGTATAAATTTAATGAAAATAGTTTACATCCCAATTGATAATTATATTGATTTATTTTTAAAAACTGGTGAGAGACATTAAAATACTTTAATAAAAAAATAAAATTTCAATTATTGGTAATTTAAAGTACGATAAAAAAATATACAAATTATTTAAAAAGATGTATTTATGAAAAAATTAGATAGTCAAAAATTTTCAAGTACCCCAATATCTCAAATAAAAAAAACAGTTCATTCCATTGAAGACTTGAATAAACATGAAATAATAATATTTAAAACTTGTTTAATAAAAACTAAGTCCAAAAAATTCTTATAAAATTTATGAAAATATGTGTAATCGGATTAGGATACGTTGGTTTGCCTTTATTATTTGCTTTATCAAAAAAATTTACTGTTATCGGTTATGACTATGATAAAAAAAAAATTGAACAATTAAATAGTAAGAAAGATTACACTGGTGAGATAGGTAATAGAAGATTAAAAAAATACAATCTAAATGTGACAAATGTGCAAAAAGAAATTAAAAATTTCGATGTGTATATTATTTGCGTACCTACACCAGTCTTAAAAAATAATGTACCTAATTTAAATTTTATAAAAAAATCATGTAAAATAGTTGGTAAAGCTATAAAAGACAGTAAATCTAAACCAATTATAGTTTTGGAATCAACAGTTTACCCAGGGTGTTCTGAGG
>Ga0209425_10002337_pt1 | contig 21238 bp, 22 predicted proteins | sample COG_05_FD_184749 | JGI IMG/M metagenome (GOLD analysis project Ga0209425, IMG submission 184749) | Pelagic Microbial community sample from North Sea - COGITO 998_met_05 (SPAdes) (version 2) | ecosystem: Environmental > Aquatic > Marine > Neritic zone/Coastal water | place: Helgoland, sampling...
TTTTCTCCACATGGGTAGATAAGATCCACACGTAATATTTATTGACCAGAATTTTTCTTTATTTATTATTTTTTTTATTAAAAAAATTATAGGATTAAATCGCATATTATATCCTACAAAAACTTTATTATTTATTATTCTAAATTTTCTGTATTTTTCAAAAAGCGGTTTTTCTACTAGTATAAGTTTATTTTTTAAATTTTTTTCAAAGAAATTTAAATAATAAAAGTGTTTGGAAGTTTCTGAAGATATAATTATATAGTCTATATTTAATTTTTCTACATTCTGTAGACTGCTTACTTTTTTAAAGGGAATATTATTTTGTTTTGAAAGTATATAAATATTATCAATTTGTTTTAATTTTTTTAATATTTTGGCATGTCTCCTGCCTATTGATCCATATCCAACAATTAGAACGTTTTTTTTCATAGTTAAATTATGTTATATTTAAGAAAAAAATTTTTAAATAGTTTTTTATTTTTAAGAAACTTGCTATCCCAATCATTGCAAAGATTATCATAGACTTTTTTATTAATGATAAGTTTTCCAGTGTAAAACTTTTCTATTTCTTTGGAGAATCCTTTTTTAAACTTGAGTAAATTATCATTTTTAGAGCTTGAAAGACCTCCGCCAAAATTAATCCAATTAATATTTTTTTTACTATAAAATTTTATTATTTCGTGCCTTAATAAACTAGAAGAACCATATTTTAGAAATTCTTTCCTATTCGCTGAAAGATGGATCACAGCGCTTTGACCTGAAATAAAAGTTAACGCGCCACCTACTAGAGTTTCATTTTTATAAGCTAAGAATAAATTAAACCTATTTTTTAAAGTCAAGAATAAATCATTAAAATAATTTTCTGTGAAAAAATACTTTTCATCTGCTTTTTTTTCAGTCATTGATTCAATGTAAAGTTGATAAAAGGCTTTCATTGATTCCTCAGAATTATTCACCTTAACAATAATGTTATTGTTTTCAGCCTTTCTAATTTTATTTCTTATATCTGAAGAATAATTTGACCAATATTCCGAAGTTTTTTTGAAATCTTTTACAACAATCTCTTTTTCATAATTTAAGTTTATTAAATCTGAGTCAATAAATTTATGATTTTGTAAATAAGGATTAAATCTAATAAAACCTGCAATTAATGAATTATTGAGACAATAATTTTTAAACTCTTTCCAGGCATTTTTTAAAAAATATTTATCTTCTGAGGTAGAAATTGGGCCGCTATATCCATAGACTGTTTCAAAGTCAAAAAAAGTACCAAATTTTTTATTGTTTATTTGATTTTTTATATAGGACAATAAAAAATAATCATTATTTAGACTGAATAAGAAGCACTCGCTTTTCTTTTGATTGTAATTTTCATAAAGCTTGAGGTATTCTTTAGATTGGTAAATATCATTAAATATTTTCTCATCAAAATTTTTAAGAACATTACTCCAATCTTTATGGTCGGCTGATAATATTTTGTAATTATTCACTTTTTTTTAGATGCTTTACTTTGATAGGTTCGTCAACTTGGAAATTTTTTAGTGTAATATGGTTTAATACTTTTTTAGTATCTTTTGGTGCTAAACCTATAAAAGGTCTTTTGTAAGTAATCATTTTAGAAGTGATTAAAGAATTTTTATTAATTTTTACTTTTGCAACTATTCCCCTCCTAACTCCTGAAATATTTTTTATTTCAGATTTAGTTGGTTTTTTAACTCCATCACCTAAGGTTTTTTCTGCTCTCCTAATGGTTTTTACAAAAAATTGCAACTCAGTCGGTGACAATGATGCTGCGTGATCTGGACCTTTTAATCTTTTGCTTAATGTAAAGTGTTTTTCAATAACTTTTGCGCCAAGCGCTATCGCGACTATAGACGCTTCAAACCCCAGAGAGTGATCGGATAACCCAACATCACATTTAAAAGAATTTTTTAAAGTTTGAATACATTTAATATTCATTTCGTTTAACGGTGCAGGATACTCAGAAGTGCAGTGTAGTATAACAATTTTTTTTCTAGAATTCTTTTTCAATATATTGTAAGCCTCTCGTACTTCGTTTAAGTTACTTATGCCAGTAGAAAGTATTATCGGAAGATTTTGTTTAGAAATAAGTTTTAAAAAATCATGATTTGTTATTTCTGATGAACCAATCTTAATACACTTAACTTTTAACTTATTTTTTAAAAACATCAAACTTTTCTCACCATCTGGTGTAGAAAGAAACAATATTTTTTTCCTTTCACAATATTTTTTAATTTTTTCAAAATCTTTAAAAGTTAAAGCCAATTGACTTGTAAGTTTTGATCTTTTTATTTTTAGTTTTTTCAAATAATTAACATTTGGGGTAAATTTTCCAGTTAACTCACCAGGTAAAAAAGTTTGAAATTTAATTGCATCTACTTTTGCCTTTACAGCGATATCAATTAGTTTAATAGCTTTCTTTAAACTGCCGTTGTGATTGACACCAGCCTCCCCTATTATAAAAACTTTTTTAGATTTAAACATTTTTATTTAAGAAAAATTTTTTTCTTCCAATATTTTTTAAATTTATTTTTTTTAGAATTTTAACTATTTTTTGGGCGCTTCTTCCACTGCCATAGGGACTTTTAACTTTCCTTATTTTAAAAATAAATTTTTTATTTAATGCTTTTTTAATAGATGCAAATATTTCTTTTTCATTATTTTGACAGTTTATAATTGAAGAACACATAACTCTTCCTTTTTGCCTATCACCTATATTAATTGTAGGAATTCTAAAACTCGGAGCCTCAATAATACCGCTAGATGAATTTCCAATCACAAACTTGCTTTTTTTTAATATTGATAAATATAGTTCTTTTCCTAAAGAGGGAATAAAAACTGATTTCTTATTTGATCTTACAAAATCTTTTATTTCTTCTATCATTTTTATACTTTTCCTATCTATATTAGGAGCTGTGAATATAAAACTAATATTATTAAATTTTTTAAGGACTTTGATCAAATTAGAAATTTGATCACTATTTTTAGTTTTTGACATAGTCTCAAAGTGATAAGTTACTAGGGCAAATCTCTGTTGAAACTTAAATTTTATTTTTTTTTCAATTTGATCGATAGTATAAAGAGATAAATTTTTTATATTATCAATTCCAAGAGAGCCAGTAATAAAAATACTCTTTGGATTTTCTCCTAATTGCAAAAGATTTCTTTTGCAGTTTTTGGTGGAGACAAAATGATAATTAGATAATTTTGTAACTGCATGCCTTATAGAGTCATCCCAAGCGCCCTCGGTTATTTGACCTCCAGCATAATGCGCAATCGGAATTTTTTTAATATAAGCAGCGTATGCAGCGCCTAAAATTTCATACCTGTCTGCAGGAAGAAAGATTAAATCCGGTTTAAGTTTACTCAATGCTTTATTAAAACCTTTGATAATAAGTTCTATAGAATGACTTATATTTGTTTTTTTTTCTTGGTATGACTTAAACTTAAAATTTACTTTATTTCTATCTTGCAAAATTTCTTTTACTGTATATCCATGCTTTTTTGACAAGTGACTTCCGCATATAATTAACTTGCTCTCAATGGTTTTGTCTTTTTTAAGACTTTTTATCAATGGAGAAATTAAGCTATAATCTGCTCTTGACGTAGAAAAAAATGCAATTTTCTTTCTCAAATGTTTACCCTAAGTTTTTGATCTAAATATCTATATTTGCCTATTGATGTTTTTTTAAGATAATCAGTTTTTTTAACACTTAAACTAAAGTGATTACCAAATATTTTGCTAAGTCTATTCTTGGTATTGATTAATACTTTTTTTGCTAATTGTTTTTTACTTCTTGATATCTGCAATAAAACTTTTAATTTTCCTTTTTTTGATTGAAGAATTTTGAATTCTTCAATATTTTTCCAATCCATATCATTATAATTAAAAATTGCTGGAGCAAGTGGAACAGGGTTTCCGTTTTTATCAATTACATAATCTTGTTCTCTTCCTTCAATTTCTTTTAAAATTTTATAATTTCTACGACACCTACATTTATTTGGACCATTTACACCAACATCTCCAGTTTTGTACCTTATTAAAGGCATAATCTTATTATTAAACCCTGTTGCAATAATATTTCCTTTAGTACCTATTTTATTAATTTTTTGGTTTTTATTACTTAACAATTCGATCAATCCATTTTGTGGCATAAAATGTAAAAAATTTGAAAATTTACAAGGATGGCCTACTAATGCACCCTCAGTGTGTCCATAGATATTTATTATTCTTGTGTTAAAAGCAGATTGAATAAGTTTTCTTTGTCCTAGATTTAAACACTCTCCATCAACAAATATATATTTTAAATTTAAATTTATTTTAATTTTTAAATCATATAATAACTTTGCAAAAGTAAATATAATAGATGCCCTAGAGTGAATATATATAGGTTTAAATTTTTTTATCGCTTGTAAATAATAATCTATATTTTTGTGATTAAGGTGATACGCTGACATTACTAGCGTCTTATTTTTTTTTTTCCAAAAAATTTTTTTTTTAACAAGTTTATCTTTAATTTTATCACCGTAAATTCTCACTGAGTTAAATTTATTTAAATCTAGATCAAAAATTTTTAAATAATGTTTAGTATTAGCTTTATCTTTAATTTGGTGGTCAAGATCAGACCAGATAGTCAATGGTGTTCCAGTGCTTCCACCTGTTGTTCTATTAAAAAAGATATTTTTTTTGAAATTTTTAATTAAAAATTCTTTTGATCTTTTTTGTATGATTTTTTTTGTTACAATTGGAAAAATCTTTATATCATTTAAAGATTTGATATCAGATTCTTTAATATTTTTATTTTTAAAATAATCAATATAAAATGGAACATTGTTTTTTACGTGCCTAAAAATTTCTCTTATTTTGAGTAATTGATAATTTTCAATTTTTTTTTTACTCCATGTTTGAGATTTTTTTAAAAAACCTAATCTTTTTTTGAATTTTATATTTTTATAAATCTTATCATTAGGTATCATTTAATTACTAGTCATGCTAATTAACCATTCCTTAATTTTTTTTTCATATTTAGGATTGTTCTGTATTCATATTCAATTTTTTGAATTTTAAAAAGTTTTCCGTATAAATCTTTTATATCTCTCAAACTAGATAATCTAATAAGGCCATAACCTTTATGAAAAGAGCCTTTTTTTATTTTAAGATATGAATTTCTCTCTCCATTCAATTTAACACCGTTGTTATCGCCATAAGTTCCGTTAGCAAAAGTCTTTGAAAAAAAAGATCCTTTTCTTTTTAAAATTCTTTTTATTTCCTTTAAAATTATCTTTGAGTCAGAAAATGAGTTTGAATAAATGCATTCACAATCAACTATACAATCAAAATAATTAGAGCGAAATGGCATATTTTGAATATCCCCAACAAAAAGTTTTGAATTTTTTTTTTCTTTTTTTAATTTTTTTTTTGCTAATTTAATTGCAACTTTGCTTCCATCTATTCCATACGTATTAAAACCTTCTTCAATAAAAAAACTTAAATTTGCTCCAGTTCCACATCCAACCTCTAAAATTTTTAATTTTTTTTTATTTTTTTTTTTATATCCATTAGCAATAAATCTTATTACAGACATATCAGGATATTTTCCCCACTTATTTTTTTTAAAAATATTATCCCAGCCTCTATTCCACATTTAATAAATCTTTTTTATGTCCTAGGTCATTCCATTTTTCAAATATAGGGTAGACAATGACTTTTTTATTTTTTTTTACTAAATTTGTAAAAAATTGAGGCATATCTTCATAGGTTTCTGGTTTTAAATATTTGAAGTTTTCCGCTTCAAATATATAAATCCCAGCACTAATATTTTCATATTTTATAGGTTTTTCTGTGTAAGATACGAACTTATTTTCTTTAGTTTCAACTACTCCAAAAGGATTTTGAATTTCGTGGCGATTAACTATCATTGTTGCATCTGCATTATTATTTTTGTGATAATCAATTGCGTCGCCATAATCGATTTCGCTTATTACATCACAATTAGTAACCATTATTGTTTGGTTTTTTAAATCATTTAAATAAGAAAGTGATCCAGCTGTACCTAAAAAGTTTTTTTCTTCTATGTATTTTATACTTACTCCAAATTTTTTACCGTCTAAAAAGTAATCTTTAATCATTTTTCCTAAATGATTTATCGAAAGATAAAAGTTTTTAAATCCACTCTTCTTAATACTCAATATGACATGCTCTAACATTGGTTTTCCAAAAACTTTGATAAGGGCTTTTGGTTTCTTATTACTTAAAGGCCTCAATCTCTTCCCTAAACCACCTGCCATTATGACAACTTTATTATCCCTCTTTTTATTTCTTCTAACATTTTCAAGAACGTGCAATCCAATTAGATTGCTATTTTCATCAACAATTGGCAAATGGCCAAAATTATTAACCTTCATAGTTTCTATTCCCTCAAATGTTGATACATTCTTATTGTCTAATAATGGATCTCTATTTACAATTTTTTCTGACCTATCATTTAGATTAAGACCATCAAGCAATCCTCTTCTAATATCTCCGTCTACAATCGTCCCTATAAGTTTTTTATTTTGATCTACAACTAAAACAATTTTTAATCTAGAGTTGTTTAAATTTGCTATTACTTTTTTTATGGGCGTATCTGAATAAACTAAAATTTTATCAATTTCATTTACTTGAAATTTCATATTAAATTTTTGATTAATTTTTATTTAAATTGCTAGCCCTTTTTTAAGGGCCTCAGATACTTCAAAAAGTCTATTATTTGAATTGATTTTTTTCTCTTCTTTATTTTTAACTTTTAATAATTTTTCTTTAGCTCTTTTTTCTTTCCTTTTAAGATAAAGTTCAAAACTTTCTAAAGATTTTTTTCCATTAGATAAACCTTTGTTTTTTGTAAATCTTTCAGCATCAGATGTTTGTGACCCTTCCCAATTTACTAAGCCATCCATAACTTCGCTTCCCTGTATAGCTATATTTTTTTTAATTTTTTCACCTAGCGGACCTGCTCCCGCATTATGTCTAAAACCTCTAAAAGAAACATCTTTTTCGGTATATAATCTGTCAATTTGCTCTAGTGTAGATTTTTTTTGTTTATCAAAATAATTTTTCATAAGTGTTTGATTTCCCCAATTTAAAGCATCGTAAAATTCATCGTCGGAAAGCTCTGTAAAGTTTGTGCAAATTAAATCAGAATTTAAATGTTTTCTTTCATAAAAATCTTCAGCAGGATTATTTTTATCTAGCGATCCCATTTCAATTGCATCGTAATATAATGGCGAGCCTGGATAAGGTGTAACAGGTCTGATTGTTCTTTTTTGAGCAAAATCGTCATATTTGATTAAAAAATCTACAGCTTTTTTCAAAGTTTCTCTATTGTCTCCTTTATTACCAAAAATAAAGTTCAGCCCAGGGCTTATTCCTACTTTTAAAGTATCTTCAATTCCTCTAATTATCATTTCAGGTCTTAACCCTTTTTTCATGTTGTTTAGTACTTTTTGATCCATGCTCTCAATTCCATAATTTATAAACACACAACCAGCATCTTTCATAAGCTGTAAAAGTTCTTCACTACAATAATTTAATCTTCCATTACAAGTCCATTTTATAGGAAGATCTCTTTTTAAAAATTCTTTACAAACTTCTTCGGTATGTTCAACTGATGACATCAACAAATCGTCCTGAAAGGCTATATAGTTGATACCATAATCATCATATAATTCCTCGATTTCATCCAACAGAGATTTTGGACTTCTTTGCCTATAACCTGGATCCATTCTATAACAGAAAGTACATTTAAAAGAACAGCCTCTTGCTGACATCATTGGAAAAACAAAATCGGTAGACTTTGAATTAGGCATTCTAAGCATTCTATAATACTCCATAGGAAATAGTTCGTAAGGTATTGGAGGTAAAGAATCTAAGTCATTAATTAAAGGTGCTCTTGGTGTAGTCCTTAGTTTATCATTTTCCAACCATCCAATCCCTGGGACTTCTTCAAGTTTGATTTTACCTTCAAAAGCATCCATTAGTTTTGTTATAAGAGTTTCTCCTTCTCCCATGCAAACCACATCACATTCTGATTTTCTTAAAAAAAACTCTGGTTCAGGTGTTGGTCCGTACCCACCCATTATATATTTAAATTTTGATCTATTTTTTGAATTTTTAATCGCAAGAGATAGATTTTTCATCTTTTGATATTGATAGTATCCTGCTATTAAACTTAAAACTACAACATCAAATTCATTTTCGTCTAAGTATTCTCTTAAATAATCATCTTTCCAATGATGCATATCCTGGTTCCATATAGTAACCTGATGGCCGTCCCTTTTTAAAACTCCAGCTAAAGCGCCACTGCCCATGGGGAAAACATGGTCGTATGAACCATTATCGTATATTATAAATAGTACTTTTTGAGACATTTGAAAAATTTATAGTTTAATTTTTTAGCTTTTGCAAATTTAATTTTACCTTATTTTGTTATAATACTTAAGTTTAATTAATAGAATTTTTTAAATTTAATTTTCCATCAACTATTTCAAAAATCTTATTACATCTTTTCAACGTATCTAATTTATGTGTAGATATAATAATTGTTTTTTCTTTAGATAAATCAAAAATATTATTAATAAAATTTTTTTCTGTCGTCCCGTCTAAAGAACTCGTTGCTTCATCTAGAATAAGAATTTTTGGGTTTCTGTACAATGCTCGCGCAATGCCAATTCTTTGTCTTTGACCTCCTGATAGCTTAACACCTCTTTCACCCACTTTTGTTTCCAAACCTTCTGGAAGACTCATGACAAAATCGTAAATCTCAGCAGATTTTAATGCTATCTTTACTTTTTCTAAATTACCGTCACTTGTGGAAGACCCAAAAAAAATATTGTTTAAAATAGTATCATCTAACAAATAAATTTCTTGTGGAATAAAGCCTAAGTTTGAATGCCAAGGCTTAAGATTTAAATGAATATCTTTTTTATCTACTAAAACTTGTCCATCAACTGGTTTGATTAATCCTAATATTATATTTATTAAAGTTGTTTTTCCAGAGCCACTTTTGCCAATTATTCCTACTCTCTCACCTTTTTTAATTTCTAAATTCCAATTAGCTATAACTGGTTTTTCACTATCAGGAAAATTGAAATAAATTTTATCTAATTTAATATTGTCGCTAAAATTATTAATTGGAATTTTTATATTTTCTTTTTGTTTTCTATCAATGATAAAATTTTTAAATTTGGTTATTTCTCCTGTAACAATGTTAAGAGATACTTCATATTCTTTTAATCTTGTAAATGAGGATGTTAAACTATTAAATGATGGAATAAGTCGTAAACATGCTAAAACTAGTAAACCAAGCATTGGTATAAGTTTTTCTAAACTGTAATCGATTTGTATTAAATACGATACAAAAATTAAAATTGAGGAAACAATTACAATTTCTATTAAAGGCCTGGGTGCTTTTACAAACAAATTTAACAAGATAAAAACACTTTCTAAATTAAAAGATTTCTTGATAAATTTATTTAAAAACAGACTTGTAGTATTGTATATCTTTGTTTCTTTCAAAGAAGAAAAAACCTGGTGAATATTTTTTATCTGATATTCTCTCAGTTCCACGCCTATGTTGGTATAAGTTTTTATTCTTTTTTTTATAAATGAGAGATATATTGTAGATGATAACGCCAAAAATAATGTAATAGATAAAATCATCAATGAATTGTAAAGAAATAACAATATAAAAATAAATAAGAATAAAATTAATTCACGTATTATTGTCATTACACAGAATATGTAATTTGCACTAGTTGTTGTTTCTTGAAGTATATTTTTTTGGAGTAGAGCAGAATTATATTTATAATGTTCTATTAAAGGTAGACTAATATAGATATTATATAATCTATCTATATTAAATATTTTTATACTTCTTAAAAAACGCTGCTCAAAATAAAACACCAAAAATATAAAAGCATTTTTAAAAATAAAAAATAGAATTATAAAAATACTCAATAAAATAAATTTTTCACTATGATTCTTAGCCAATAATTTCTCAATTATATCAAAATTGGGTAAAAAATTTTCATAGTCCTCTAGTTTTAACATTACACTAATTAAAATAGGTATTAATGCTAAACTGATCATCTCAAGAAAACTAGAAAAAATATTTGCTATAACTACTCCCCAAAAAGTTTTTTTGTGATGTTTTCCCAGAAAATTCAATGATTTATTTATAGGATTTAAAATCATGACAACCACCATTCATTTTTAATTAAAAAAGATTTACTAATTTTGTGACTAAAGTTAATTTTTTTTAAATCCGGTCTATGTGAACATACTATCTCGTAAAATTTTTTTTGAAGATTTGTCTCTTTATCAGAAATTATTTTACATTCAATATTATCTATTAAATCAAAAACTAAGTCTTTAATTTCCTCTTCTGTATTTTCTTTAAGAATAATATCCTTTTCTTGAAATTTTTTAGTATCAAGAATTCTATCTAGTTTATGCTTTAAAATTTCATTTAATGTTAAAAGCCTTTTTTCTTTAAAATTATAATGATGTTTTGTTATAAAGATAAAGTTGTGTATGTAACTTCTAGCGTCACCTAAAGGTGTGGAAATTAAAGCCTGGGGTCTATTAAATACTAACGGCACATCATCAAAACCAGTTCCTGTAGTAATACAAAATTCACAATTTGCTCCTAAAAAAATATCGAGAAAATCATTTTGAAAATCTGAAGCATAATCAATTATTTTTGGATTATTAGTATTTAATCTTTTTCTAACATTTTTTCCCATCCTAAATATGAAATAACCTTTTTTTACTAACTCATTTAACGCAGGTTCGAACTTTTCAATATCTGTGTGCCTATAGTCATGTATTGAATAATCAAAAGATGAGTTTAATTTTTGCTTTTGAAATTTATCATCTCTTACAATTAAACAGATAAATTTATCTCTACTGTTTAAACCTTGATCTTTAAGAAAATTTAATCCTTTATTTTTTTCTTTTTCACTAAAAAATAAAACTTTTTTTTGAGCAATCTTATTTTCATAGTCTAAATCATATCTTGTAATAAGAGACTTTATAATAAAGATTTTTCCAAAAGGGAAAATTTTTAAAATGGCGTAAATTGGCAATAATAAAAAGAGTGGATATATATCAATTTTTCTTTTCCACATTTTTACTAATTGAGTGTTATGAAATGAATAGTTAGTATTTATAAAGATAAAATCAAACTTTTTTCTTTTTTTTAAGTAATAATGTGTTGGACAATAAACAAAGTTTCCAAATGTCGAGCTATCAATTTCACCAATTCTTATATGTATAAATGGTTTTAAAAGAATTATTAAACATATTGGTAAAATCGATAAGATGAAATACATCGTGTAAATCAGTGAAATTTTAAAAAAAATGAAAATTTTTTTTAATAATAATTCAAATGTTGCACTCTTTTTTAAATCAACGATTTGCTTAACAAGAAATTTTTTAAACTTTTCCAATTTTAATGAAATTTTTTATTATATTTTCGATTAAACTTTTATGAGTTTTCTGAAAATACGCTAGTTCTATTAATTTGCTTTTTAATTGTGTGAGATTGTTTATTTCAATATTCTCCCTCACAAAAATTAGTTTGACTTTTTTTTTTAGTATTCTTTTTAATATTTCACTTTCAATTTTTCCTCCGTAACAAAATTGTAAAATTGAGTAAAATATTACCCCATCAAACTCACTGTCTTCATTTATTTTTTGCTTCAAAACTTGAAGATTTTTGAAACTTCCATAAGTTTCTGTTGAATAAAATATTACATCCCCATTAATTTTTTTTGCATAATCTTTTGCAAGAATTGTTTGAAGTCTCTGACCTACAATTTCAGTAATTGCAATGTCCAAAAAGGCTAAATATTTTTTCTTAGATTTTTTCAATTGAATTTATAAGTTTTGTCGTAGGAGATAATTTAAATATTTCGTAAAAATCCATCAAATTTTTTGTTCCATAAGGAGTAAACAAATTTTTATATCTAATATTAAAAGACCATCTTGTGTTATCTTCTTCATTGATTGGAATGTAATGATAATTATTAGTTAAAAATATAAGAACCTCACCAAATCTGACATTTATCAATTTTCCATTTTTTTTACAAAAGGACTCTATCTTTTTTTCATCACTATTATTTATTATAAATTTTCTAACTTTTTCATGAATTTTTATATCAAACATGTACATTGACATTGACTTGAAGCAATCAACTAATGGCAGCCAAACGACTATTTCGTAATTAGAGTTAACTGGAGCATCTTTATGAAAAGGCGCTCTATTTTTGTCTTTTGGTTGTTGTATTACTAAATTTTGAAATTTTTGAACAATAATATCTGGACCTACGCATTCATCGATAAAATTTTTTAATTGTTCATAAATAATTTTTTTTAAATTAATATCTTTATTTATAGACTGCATAAGTTTTGTACGAAAATTGTTCAGTTCTATATTGTCTACTTTTAAATAATGAAATTTTTTTAAACTAAATTTCTTTTTTTTTAATAATTTAATAGCTTTTAGTTGTATTTTTTTTTTTACTTTAGTTAGATTTTTTTTTCCCTTATTTGCTAAATTAATTTTAACATAACCAAATTTTTTAAATTTACTTATATATTGATTTTTCATTTAATATAACCTCCATCCATTATAAAATTTGATCCTGTTGTGAATTTATTTTCATCTGAACATAAAAATTCAACTATTTTTACAAAATCACTAGATCTACCAAAACGCATTGTGGAAAGATTTTTTTTTAAAAATGATTTCAAATTTATTTTATTTTTTTTCTCAAATTTTGACCAATTATTCCCGAAATCGCTAACAATACTTGTGCTGATAGAATTTAGATATACATTTTTATTAGAATAATTGTTTCCCATTTTTTTCACATAATCATTAATTGCAGATTTTGCAGTTGAATAAACAGCGCTACCAATTTTTGAGTCTGTAGCCACTGAGCTAAAAAAAAGCACTCTTCCAAAATTATTTTTGACAAATTTTTTTAGAAAAAAATTATTTATTTGTATAGAAACTCCAAAATTTAACCTCCACACTTTTTCCCAATTATCAATTTTTTCTAAAATTTTATTTTTTCCTAAAGACCCACCTTGAGCAAAAATTATTACGTCAATTTTACCATGAGTTTTTGAAATTTTTTTACATAACGATTCAATTTTTTTATAATTTTTAATGAGATTGAACTTATAGTGGTGATAATTTTTATTCTTTTTCTTTAAAAAATTAGCTTTATTTTTTGAAACACCTATCACAATTTGGTTATTATTCAAAAAACGGTTAATACTTTCCTGTATCAATCCTGAATTAGACCCGATGATTAAAATTTTATTTTTCATTTAATATTTATTTAAAATTTGTATAATTTTTTTAATATTTTTTAAATTATATCCTGGACCGCAAGGTAATCTTACCAATCTTTTTGAGATTAAGCTTGAATGAGGAAATAAATTTGAATTTTTTCTTAAAATTCTTGACTCAGATAAACATCTCACTCCAAAGTGAATTTCTAAATTGTTATTTTTACAAAAATTGTTAAATTTTTTTTTATTATCAACTATTATTGAGGGGTAAATTCTTGGATTATTTAAATAATTGTCTAGAAAAGAAAATTTGCTATTTCTTAAATTATTAAAATAATATTTTGATATATCACTAACCCTTTTTACTATAGTTTTATGTTTATTTAAATTTTTTAACCCAAAAAAAGAATGAAGATCACTGGGTTTGAAATTTAATCCTCTCTGTGAAGGTAGTTCGTCTCTAGAATTTTCAGGTAACGCATTAACTCCATTATTCCTAATTGCCACCAATTTATTAGCCATAGTTTTGGAATTTGTGGTACAAAATCCTCCATAAACCATATTAACAATTTTAGTTATACTTAAAGAAAAGCAACCTACTTCAAATAAAGTTCCAAAAAATTTATTTTTTTTATATTTATGTAAAAATGATTGAGCTGCATCCTCTATAACTTTAAAAGCATATTTTTTCTTAAGACTCACAAACTCTCTATCAATATGTGCAGCCCCGGATAAATGAGATAAAATCACTATATTTGGTTTTACTTTTTTTATCATTTTATTTAAAGTTTTAAAATTTACTCTTTGAGAATATGGTTCAGTGTCTACTAAAAAAATTTTTGAACCTAAAATTATTGACGGATTTATAGTTGCTATCCAGGACAAATTAGTTGTTATAATTTTTGTATTTTTATTAATTCCGAGTGCTAAATTTGCCATCATTAATGCGCTAGTTCCACTATTAGTAAGCACCACATATTTTACTTTAAGAATTTTTTTTAATTTTTTTTCTAAATCAATGCTATATTTACCCATTGTCTTTTTTGATAATAACTTTGGATCTATTTGTTGAGGTTTCGATACAGTCTCAAATGGTTTAAACCATTTATATTTAAAACTCATAAATCTAAAACAATTTTTTATTTTTTTTAAGTATGTTTATAACGCTTTCTTGACTGAGCAAATGTAATCCCCCGTCAACTATAAAAGATTGCCCAGTTATATACTCTGACTCATTACTTGTTAGAAACTTTATGATTTTAGCCACATCGTTTGAAGTTCCCATTCTCTTTAAGGGTGTCACAAATTCAATTAATTCTCTTATTTTTTTGCCTCTTTTGTTTTTATAAAAAAAAGTTTTATTTGTTGGCTTAATTATCTTTGAAGGTAAAACACAATTAAATCTTATTTGCTTTTTTAAAAATTTAGTTGCATAAAATTTCATCATTTGTTCTATCGAACTTCTTATAATATGATAGTTAAGTGGTTGATCGTCCAGTATTGTTCTATTTGAAATTGAACTTATAAAAATTATCGAAGCTCTATAATTTAATTTTTTATCTACCAAATTTATTAGGTTTTCAATCGAAAATAAATCTGTATTATAAAGCTCTTTCTCTGATGGACCTCTATATCTTTGTGAAAAAATAATATTATCAATTTTATTTTTTTTTATTTTTTCAAAGATTTTAGCCTTAAGTTCCTCTTTTTGAGTTATATCAGTTTTTATATTAGTTTTATTATTTTTTACAGATCTAGATAAGATAAAAACTTTGTCACCTCTTTTTTTCAATTCATTCGATATACTTTTACCAATCCCTTTTGATCCACCTATTACTATGCTGATTTTTTTTTTCATGCTTTTATAAATTTTACTTTTGGCAAAGGTAGCAATAATTTATCATTTTTTTTAAAATAGACTCTGCTTTTTTTTAAAATTATTTTGGTATATCTCCAAGCAAATATAATTAGAAAAATATCTTGTAATTTTTTAATTTCTTTAGGGTGTAAGACTTTAATCTTATGACCTGGACTATATAAATTGTGACGTTTCTTTTCATCATCAAATAAGTATTTTATATATTTTCCTAATTCAAATTCATACAAAAGAGTTGTTGTTCCAATGGACGCTCCATATCCCATAAATGTCTTTTTCTTTTGAGAAAGAATAATTGAGTGTATTTTTTTCTTAATGATATTATTTTTTTCTTTTAATTTTTTGTATGTCTTTACCGAACCTAATTTAAGTTTTTTTTCAATCAAAATATTTCTTTCGATAAGTTTAAAATTTTTAACTTTCTTTTCTTTTGAAAAAATAAATCTTATTGAACCCCCCTTGACTGATAGATGTTCAGCAGAATAAATTTTAAGGCCAAATTTATTTGCAAATTTTATTAATGATTTAATTGTAAAATAAGAAATGTGTTCATGATAAATATTGTCTAAAAGATTTTTTTCAACAACACCCTTTAAAGAAAAAGTTTCCATAACAAAGAAGCCTGAGGGCTTTAGTAAAAATGATATACCTTTGAAAACATCTTGTAAATTATCAATATTTGCTATTACATTATTTGCAATTATTAAGTCTTGATGTTTGTAAATTTTATTAATTTTATTGGCTAGTTTGTAGTCAAATTTTCCAATAACTGAGTCAAATTTATTTTTTTTTAATAAGTCTTTTGCTGGATCAACACCTAAAACTTTGCACCCATGTGATTTTATGAGTTTGAGCAATGTACCATCATTACAACCAATTTCTAAAACTTTAGAATTTTTCTCAATTATTTTTTTTTTAAGTAAGTCTTCAACTAAATTTTTAAAATGTAGTGGCAGTCCAGATGAAGTTTGTGTCACATATAAATATTTACCATAGACTATGTCTGGGTTTATGACGTGAGATAATTGAACAAATTTACATCTTTTGCAGAGATTAAGTTTAAGTGGGTAAAGTTTTTGCTTTTTTTTCTTAATGCTAGTGTAATCATCTCCTATAGGTTGATTATTCAACTCATATACAATCTTAAGCTGATTGCTATTGCAAAGCCTACAAGTTTTTCGCGCAATTATTTCAAAATTCATCTAAAACTAAAATTTCAATTTACTTTTTTTATCAAATTCGTGAAACTCAATGAGGTTTTTGTCAAAATCTTGTGTCATAAATTGTAAAACGTAATCAGTTTTTCCTCTTTTAACTTTAATATTTTTATCAAATTTTTTTAATTTTTTTGCAAGTTGTCTAATTTTTTTTACCTCAAAACAAATATGCTTTATAGGAGAATTAATTTTTTTTTTTGTATTATTTAAAAAGAATTCTAGTAAAGTTCTGTTACCACAGTAAATAAATAATCCATAAATTTCTTTTTTTTTATTTATAAATTTATGAGAAATTTTAAATCCTAGAATTTTAATATAAAAATTTATTACGTTATTGATACTATGCGTCTTTAGCGAAATATGTGAAATTTGCCTAATCATTAATTGAAATAGATAAACTCAAAATCGCCGGTATAATTAAACTTTTTATAAAGCCATTTCCACTCATCCTGACTAAAGAAAGATTGGCAAGTTAAGGCCCAGCACTGCAAGTTAAATAATTGCCTATCATTTTTATAACTTTCAACAGCTATGTATTTTTTTTTTCCTACTCGATTTATCTCTCTTATAGATTCCTCCAGATTAAATACTTTTAAATTATGGAGAGTATTAATTGAAATAACTAAATCAAAACTATTTTTTTTATAAGGAAATGGCTTTTCAGCTCTTCTTTTAAAAACTTTTAAATTCTTAATTTTAAAATTTCTTTTTAAAGCGTAACCAGAAACATCAAAACCTATGATATTTAAGTCAGGTATAATTTTTAATAGTTCAAACAATAAATAACCTTTGCCACAGCCAACATCTAATATTTTAGAACCAGATTTAAGTTTATAATTTTTAATTAATTTTTTAGCAACACCGCTCCATCTTCCTGGTATATATTTATATCCTCCATAACCAAATCTTCGATTACTATCCCAATATTTTTTTCCGTATTTTTTTGCCTCCTTCATGCAAAAAACTTTATTGTCAGACATTCTTGCAAGATAATTTCTTTTTGTTGATATGTGCAATGATGTAATAAAATTTTTTAACACTTTAATTAAGTTCCTGCAATTCTTTCAATTTTAAACATTTATAAGAAATTTTTTTTACACTCCAAATTTTTTCAATTCTAATGATATCTTTTTTTGAAGTTAAGACTAAATTTTCACAGGCAAAAAATAGACTTTTTTTATTATATAAAATTTTTTTAAAAACTTTAGCTCTTCTTTCATTATCATATGGCATTTGAAACACACTATAAGCTACAATTCCATGCAAGTTTTTTAAATTTTTAAGCAATTGATTAAGAATGTAATGAGAATTCTTCATTGCATATTCTGTTGAGCTAAGTAAAAAATGTAAATTATTTTTCTGGCAAAAATCTTTAATAACTATATTTTGAACATGTTGTGGAACTCTCTCTCCCATAAAAGATCTGCTAAAGTTATACCCTCTTACACTTTTCATGAAATTTTTGGTAAATCATAATTTATTGCCAGCTCTGAAACAGATCTTAATGTTACGGGTTCAAAAAACTCTCCAATTTTTTTATCGCTATAAGGAGAAAAAACACTTTTAAATCTGCAGTTCAACGTCCAACGTGTTTCATTTTCCAAATTAACAACATTCCCATGTGGCAAGCATTGATTAAATATTAAAACTTCCCCATACTTGATCTTAATCCAACGTAAATCTTTTTTAATTTTTTTAAAAATTTGATCACTTGCAGATGCATTTTTTTGGTTAAATATTTTTTTTATTTTGAAATACTTAGAAGGCGGTAAAATAAACATTGATTTTGTTTTATAACAGTCAACCAACGGTAGCCAAACTACACTCTCAAACGGTGAGTCACCTGACCAAACATCCGAGTGAATAGGCAATAATGAGCTATCATCGTTAGGTAATTGAATACTTAAATTTACTCTAAGCTGCATCGCTAATTCGTTTCCTAAAATTATTTCGAGCAATGGTTTAGAAATTTTATAATATAACTCTCTGAAGTCCTTATTTTTATTTATATCATTAATAATTTTTAGTCTAAAAGAATTTAAATCTTTTGTTCTAATATTTTGGTGAATATTATTTAACAAAGATTTATCACTTTTTATTTTATCTTTGATATTTAAATTTTTTTTAATTGATTTCACAAAAAATTTTCTAATTTTATTTAAATACCTAATATCTTTAATCTTCCTTATTATATAACCTTTTGATTTAAATTCTGAGGAAATTTTTTTTTCTTCTTTCGATAAAAAATTTGTCATAAGCTACCACTTCTTTTTTATAGATTTGTCTGTCTTTAAGCTGATAAAGCCTGGTCCAACCCTTCTATAAGTGTCATAAACTGCTTTTTGAGCTTCGAAACTATTTTTTGGAAAATAAGATTTTATATTTTTAAACATGCTCATTAATTTTTTTCCATTTAACTCGGCATGAGTTGGTCCCAGGTTCGGATAATCAGCAAAACCTACAAGCTTTACGTTAGCCTTTTGCTGATTTATATCGAGCTTGATTTGTTCAAAAGGTCGTTCTATCAAAAAAGGAGTTATTGTATAGACCCACGGTTTTAAACCTTCTAATGACATTCCTGATGCTGTTCCAATTAAACTTTGTTCACAAATACCTAAATTAAAAAATCTATCTGGATGATTTTTTCTAAATCTATCAAAAATCCCATATCCAATATCTCCAACCAGAAGAACTATTTTCTTGTCTTTATCTGCAAGCTTACATATTAATTCTCCAAATCTTCTTCTCATTGTTTTAATCTTTTTCTTCCAATTTCAATATCGTCAATCGTCAGTTGTCTAGCATGCCAAACAGTATCGTTTTCAAATTCTTTTATTCCTTTACCTTTGATAGTATTTATAACAATAATGTTTGGTTTACCCTTTCTTATCTTTCTCATGCCAGAAATGATCGACTGAAATGAGTGGCCATTTTTTATACTTACACAGTTGCAATTAAACGATTTAAATTTTTTTACCAGGTTATTTAAAGGTAAAGCATCTTTTAAAGCTGATAGAGCTTGTAACTTGTTATAATCTACAATTATGATTAAATTATCTAGTTTGTGTTTTGATGCTATTAGTAAACTTTCCCAAGTTGTCCCTTCTTGACACTCGCCATCGCTAATAAGTACAATAATTCTTCCTTTTTTTTTTAGTTTTTTTCTAGCAAAAGCCATGCCAGTAGCTATGGGCAATCCATGACCAAGACTTCCAGTTGTGCAATTAATTCCATTTTTCTCATCTATTTCTAAATGTGTTTTTATTTTAGTTTTAAAACCTCGTTCTCTTAGTAAAATGCAAAGAGGGAAAGAAGCGTGAGCTTTACTCAAAATAAATTTATCTTTTTCTTTTAAAAAAACTTCATAGACGTATAAGAGAATTTCTATCATAGAATAACTCCCACCTAAATGAGCTTCTCTCTTCTTAATAAATGCATTAAAAGTCTTTTGTCTTAGTTTTAAAGCCTGTTTTTTTAATTTCTCTATACTCATTTTATTTTAAATTTATGTTGTTCATTCTTTTAATATTAAAATAAAATTCATTCGATAAAGTATCATTGAGCTTTTTTGTGACAAAAGCATTTTTTAGTTCAATAACTGCATCTTCAATTGTTTTTTCAGCTTTAAATCTTAAAATTTTTTCAATTTTTTTTGATGAAATGTGATATGACCGATCGTCATTAGACTTTATCTTTTTAATTTTTACATCATCTCCAATCACTTTTTTAACTAATAACGCTAACTCATTTACAGTTTGGTTTTCAAATCCAGCATTAAAAATCTGTCCTGAAACTAATTTTTTTTCTGCCTCGATTAAAGAAATATAAGCTCTAACCATATCGTGTATATGTATATTTGGCCTAAGTTGATCGCCGCCAAATACACTTATTTCTTTTTTATGAAAAGCTAAATTTGTTAAAATATTTACTACTACATCCAATCTTTGGCGTGGAGAATAACCACAAACTGTGGCTGGTCTAATTATTATGGGAATAAAATCTTTTGATAAGTATTTTAAAAGTATTTTTTCGCAATCAGCTTTAAATCTAGAGTAATCTGTAATTGGTTCTAAATTCATTTCTTCATTTACATTTTGCGCTTTTTTAACTCCATAAACTGATGAAGAAGATGCGTAAATAAATCTTGAAATTGAATTTTTTTTTGCAATTTTTACAATTGGTTCAAATGCATCTAAATTAATTGATTTTCCAAGCTTCGGATTTAACTCAAAACTTGGGTCATTTGAGATACATGCGAGATGAATAAACACATCGCATTTTTTAGATTCTCTTTCTATTAATTTTAAGTCTCTAATATCACCTTTTAAAATTTTCAAATTTTTATGTTCTTGTAAAACTTTTTCACCATATATCATTAAATCTAAAACTTTTACCTCATAACCTTTATTTAGCAGGTAAGGTGTTAAAACTGCTCCAACATAACCCGCACCTCCAGTAATAAAAACTTTTTTCATACTTGGTTTATTTTAAAATATGTTCAATAAACTTTAAAATTTTTGTTTTATTAATTGACTCTTTATTACCGATAGTCTCGACAGATTGAGCTGCAGCTAAAGATCCTGAAAGTAAAGAAAGCTCATTAGGTAATTTTGATGCTAAGCATAAAGACAACAAAGACAGTAGGGCATCTCCAGCTCCAACCTTATCTTGAATATTTTTAGCAAATGCCTCGGAATAATAAAATTTATTATTAAATTTATTATAAAGTATTGCTCCTTGATTTCCTCTTGATACAACTAAATACATAATTTTGTGCTTAGT
>Ga0209425_10002342_pt1 | contig 21216 bp, 21 predicted proteins | sample COG_05_FD_184749 | JGI IMG/M metagenome (GOLD analysis project Ga0209425, IMG submission 184749) | Pelagic Microbial community sample from North Sea - COGITO 998_met_05 (SPAdes) (version 2) | ecosystem: Environmental > Aquatic > Marine > Neritic zone/Coastal water | place: Helgoland, sampling...
CAGATCCAGCAAGTGACACTAAATTGTCATGACTCCAGGAGGCTCTATTATAATTTTTATCCTTCAACTTATTTAGCTCAGCTCTTAATTCTCCTTCATCTTTAGAACTCCCTTTGTCTGCATGATGCTTTTTAAGACTTGCCATCATAGCTTTATCTCTTACTTCGTTTAATGTATTAATTTTGGTAAGCATATCTCCTTTTTTTGCAAAATCTCTACCTTCAACAATGGAGTTTACTTTATATTGTTTAACAGCATTATCTCCATCTCTCTTAAGTTTAGATCTTAATGCATTAGCTTGTCTTTCTGCCTTGACCTGTCCATCTCTAACCTCCTTAACCTCTAAGCCAGCATTGAATAAAACACCCTTAGCTCGATCAACCATACCATAATCTCCAATAACTTTATCAACACCGACTTTCTTACCAATGGCGTTAGTAGATTGCTTACCAATGCCTAAAACAAGTTTCTTTACACCCTTAAACGGTATAGCCAATTGATTCTCCATGGCACTAACTGCATTACCTGAATTTAGTCCGTCAGCCAATCTTTCGCCAAATTGTGAAGCCTGAGAGACGAATTCAGACATAATTTTTACCATAAACAATAATGCAAAAACAGACATTAATCCAGGCACCGACGCTGATGCTGCATTATCCATATCCCCAGCTATTGTCCACCATTTTAGAAGGGATATTTTAACAATTATATCTGATTGTATGACCGTACCCCAACATACCTTATAAGCTAAAATTGACTTTATTAAGTAGTACAGCACGGTATTAAATAGGGTAAAAGAAAATAAAATAACAATTTGTTGCATTGAAAAACTTACTAGCTGCTTTAGCCACCTATTAAATGTATCTTTAGTCTGCTCAAATAGTATAAATAGTAATAATATTGGCGCTAATAGGAACGTAAAATTAATAAATAATTTTGCACTCAAATACAACAATAACACTTTTATTGCAGCGTAAAAATATTCGGTGATTGCGTAAAATATTATTAATAGATAAAAATATCCATACAGACTGCTAAAAAATAAAGCTGTTATTTTGTAAAATACAGTAGGAGATAGTAAGGCTATCATTTTGTCAATAGATGAGAATAATAGGGCTGGGTCAAAATATTTATTATTAGAAATATCTTTAATGACAGTGTCCGACTCAAAAGCGCTAATCATTAATAAGGTAAGATAATCCGATCCATATTCAAATAATGATACGAATATGTTTTGAAACCAAACCCATCCACCAGGAGATAAAAATAACATCAAGAGCGACAATTTTATAACTCTGGTCATAATTTCTGCCCTCGAGAACTCACTCATTCCCAACAAATATGATCCACCATAAAACATTATAGATAAAACCATCAATGTTTTAAATAGAGCTTTATATACAGGATTGTTGATAATATTTTGATAGATCATTTTTGCCATACTATCTTTTCTGATAACATAGCCGTGATCGGGGTGTTTTATTCCCTCTCCATATTCATAAACATTACCTTCGTAAATATCTATATCAGGGCCACCAATAATTGTCGTCTTTTCTTTACATGAAGACGGGGGAGAAGTCGTCAGATCAGGTAGTAGTGTCTGCACCAGTATCGTCTCCAGAGGCTGCAGAATTTTATCGTCATTACATAAAATCTCATCACCTAAGGGACTGTTATATTTTTGAATTAAAACTTCTGCATCATTAATAATAACATATTCCTTCTTCTGAAGATCGAGCATTTTAAGACCACCAACTCTTATTGTTTTTTTATTATGCTTAATTTCTTTGCAGGTGCCAATCACATCTCCTTCCTGATCCACAATACTCTTTCCATCAATACATATTTCAGGAGATCCGTATATTAAATCAGTAATTGGTGCCACCATTCCATATATCGTTCCAAACCCAGCTCCATTAAAGGCAGAATTATCCTTAACCTTAACTTTAAGATCATAAGATCCGTAATTATCCATTAATTTATTAGCACAATAATATTTTTTATCCTTACATTTTGATAAATCATTAGTTTGACAAAAATGATCGGTAGAAGGGGTGGTGGTAGAAGGGGTGGTGGTAGAAGGGGTGGTGGTAGAAGGGGTGGTGGTAGAAGGGGTGGTGGTACAACTACTTGGACATATATATCTTTCGCCAGATATTAACGCAAGAGGTATATTTATCTCAGCAGAGTTACATTGATTTTTTTGTAGAGCACTAACACTACCATTATTTTGTACTAAGCAATTAGTCGGGCAAAGAGTCTTCGTAGTAGCATCATCAGCACCATAATGTGGATTTAATATTGGATCCCTACCCTCATTACAAGACAAACCTACGCCATTATAATATGGATTACTTGTTTTAACACCATTACACTTAGCGCTAGTTCCAGCAAAATCTGACAAATCATAATGTGTATTTTTTTGACATGTTTGAGAACTAGGACTAGTATCCGATTTATAAATCATGCAATTATTTTCTTGATCATCAATGATAGAAAAATATAGCTGATAATCCTTATCATCTTTTATATCGTTTTGCTTATTACTGTAATGCTTTTTGGCAATAGTTTTGTTGTTGGGAATATTTTCGAAACCTTCACAATACTTTGAATCCTTTTTGTTTATCTCTTCCAACCTACCAAACTTATCAAAATGATAGCCAAAATTGCTACGAACATCATCCCTACTAACATCCCCACCTACTATTTCTTTACACCTACCCCTATATTCATCTGAATATTGTAAAGCCGAGATACCTACTATATCTACATTATCAATATCATTGTCACTAAAACTACCACTCTCTAATTTATTACATTTTGAAGAGTGGCACAGATAAGACTCCATCATATCACCATTACTATATGTCTTATTAATTGTACCAAATTCAATTAAGTATCCATTACCATCACCTATATTATTAAACTTAACATCATTAGTAGTTCCGCTAAAATCAGAGGCTTTTAAATCTAAATTATCATTATTAACAACTAAAAATTTTATCTTTCCTGGTCTGAGTAAACCTAATGAACCGCTATATTTTTTACTATAATCCTTGTTGGGATTTAACAGAAACTTACCAACTACATCATCTGACACATCCTCTCGAACAAAATTTCCGTAATAACCATTAAAAAATAACTCTCTAGCACCTTTTCCGATGTCGCTAATTTTTTGACCATCAATTTTACTAGCTTTTCCAGTGTAACTTTCTAAATCATAACAAATATCAATTTCATCTTCTTCATATGACTCATTTACAGGAGTGGGATTGCTAAATGTGTCTTTGACACATTTAGTACATAGATCAATACAAGGGTCATGTTCAGGGTTGGTTATTAACTCTCCTGAGCTACCATAACTATCAGGATATTTCGACGAACACTCATTATCAACCACACTATCACAAAGATCACCAAGATCACCAACTACTCTCTGACCACCTGCTCCATCCACATAAACAACACTAGATTTGCAATCATTAAGCAATTCTAGTATCTCGACATCATTCGACCCTGCTCCAGCACCTATATCGCAAGATGTACAATTATTGTGAGGAGGAGGAGTGGGAGCGACACACCCCCCCCCAGAAGAGCAGAATAATTTAGATATATTAAACTTATGATTTCTTTTTTGGCACAAAAATGCTGGCCTTTGATGCTCAAGATTTAGCGAGAAAGAATTTGAATCTGAGGAACAATTATCGCCAGCAATGAAGTAAACTCTCTGATTTTTTCTAAGATAAATTTCATTGACATTAGATGTAGGTATCAGACCCACTTCACTCATATCAGTATAAATGTTACTGTTATTTGCCACCACAAAATACGGCGAACCATTACATGCAGAGGTTAATGAGTATAATCCAGAAATAAGTATTTTTTCAGAAATATAGTTGTTGCCAATATTGATAGAAATTGCCTTACCAGCATTATTGCCTCTTAATGTGATAATATCCTCCAATGCAATTGAAATAAGACTAGAATTATCGGCCGGCACCGTAGGATCCAGCAATTCAACCCTTATCACATCACCCTTTTCTGCAAAAATATTTTCAACCCTTGTCACACCAGTCGTTGTACTATCTAAATGCAACCTATTATCATTAAAATATACTCTAAGATGGGTATCTGCGATCAATTGACCTAAATCTTTTATCTCGTGGACCCCCCCATCCTTAATGGAGACATCTTTGAAAGGGATTTCATTATCAAAAACAATATTTATGATAGCAAAATTATCCTGAACAACATATTTAGCAAATGAACCTTGATCAGTAATCTTGGGTTCTGGATCTAAGGATTTAGCAAGAATTTCAGGATAAAAGCTTATTCTTTTATCTTCTTCAGGTAAAGGATCTTTATCATCAATATATATTGCCAATCTTGATAAGGCATTATAAGATTTTTTTAACGAGTCCTTGATAAGTGGTTTATTTACTGTAGCGGGATCTTCTGTATAATATATATCGCTATTACCATTTGTCCATTTAGCTGTAACTGATATATCCAATACATTCTCATTAAATATTCCCCAATCAGAAAAATCTTTTTCATTATTCTTCCTTGACTGCAATTCTAAATTAACATTAGCAGCGGCGAACATATCTGGATAAGTACTAGCAGCTCCAAGAGATACGTCACCAATAGCCTTGATATAAATATCAGCTTCAGTTGTGATCCTTAAAGCATCATTAATTTCCTCATCATATTGGCTAGTTTTTGACCATACCGCTCTAGATATATCATTATTAGATGAGTATTGTGAGGAGTCAGTAAGGTATGTTTCTATCTTCTTTGCATTACAAGCTCTGATAGCATCAGTGATACATTCTAAAAAAACACTAGTTGGAGGATATTTAATTTTAATATCTTTCTTGTGATATGTGTTGTTAACATCTCTATTCTCAACATCATCAGAAGCATCAAGAGTGTCACTCCCTTCAGGAGACTGCTCCATGATACAGCCCAAAAAATTATCAGTACCATCTAAAGTTTTAGAAACCCACTCATATTTATCTATTATGTTCGGAGTAAACACACATCTTTTGTTATCAACACCACTACTACACACATCTAAATCACCTCCATACAAAAACTTAACCATATCCCTGTGATTAACATTAGTGTTATCGACTGGATTATTACTATCATCAATCATAATTCTGTTTCTCTGATATATCAGTATATCTTCACGCTTTCCTTTTGACTCTTCACACTTTTCTGTTACTACTGGGGCTGACTCTTCACACTCTCCTCCTCTTATGAAGTCTGGCATTGTTGATCTTCCAGCTATTTCACCATCAAACATGGTAAAAAAATTCGTATATTTTTCTTCAGTTATGTTATTAATACCACCTTCATTAAGAAGAAAATTATCATACTCAGTAGTAATAATATCAAAAAATTTATCAATATCCCCATCATCAGTATCGGCGTTAACTGAGTAAGGCATGACTTTAAATGAATCACTTACCTTGTAATATAAATCTGGACTCTTGCCATCATCTTCTAGAGGATGTTTTATTCCAAAACTACAATTTAAATTAACTCCAGAATTAACTGTTAGATACTCAGTTTCATATTCTCCAAAATCATTTGCCTCGATACAAGATTTGTCGCTACAGGAAAAAAGGAATAATAGTAAAAATAACAATATGGTGTTAAGTCTCTTCTTGGTGAAAAATAAGGATAACTCTGGTGATGAGGTGGGTAATGTGTTTTTTATGTAGCAATATGCAGAAGCAATATTCATCTTAAAAAATTGCATAATATGACTTCATTTTTTACAATTTTTATCTCAAAAATATTTTATTAAAGCTAGATTAAAAAAATTTGATTTAACATAAAGAATATTAACTTCATTTTTTACAATTTTCAAATAAAAAGATGAAGTTAAAATTGAGAAATTTATTTATTATTTTAAAATAATTGATACCAACATGGTCATAGAATCTAAAATGAATAACCGCTTCAAACTCTTAAATCTTAAATATTATTAATTATATTTTCAAGCTCCTTTATATCCCTAACCAAAGCTTTATCATCGATCATTAACTCCTCTATTCTTTTACAAGCATAGATTACTGTTGCATGATTTTTATTAAACTCCCTTCCTATTTGAGCGAGACTCATATCGGTAATATTTTTCAACAAAAACATTGCTATCTGCCTAGATCTTGCAATTTTTATACTACGAGAATTAGATTTTAAATCTATAATCTTAATACCAAAAAACTTAGCAACCTCCTTTTGAATCACATTGGAATCAATGTCGTTACCACTACTTCTGAACAGATCTAGTAAAATATTTTTTGTATTTTGCAAGTTAATGTCCTCATTAGCTATTATATGATTGGCAACTAGTTTTTTTACAGCACCTTCTAAATCCCTTACATTAGAATTTACTTTTGTAGCTATTAACTCCCAAACATCTTCCTTAACCTCAATAGATAAACCCTCAATTTTTTTTCTTAAAATTTTTAACCTATCAGAATAGTTTGGCGGCTTTAAATCTACCACCATTCCTGCAGATAATCTTGATCTAAATTTATCACTAATATCATTTACATCTCCAGGACATTGATCACAAATTAATATTACTTTTTTCTTACTTTCAATCAAATTGTTGATAACATAGAGCATCTCCTCTTGAGTCCCCTGTTTTTTAGCAATAAATTGTATGTCATCGATAATTAATACATCAATATTTTTAAATTTTTCCTTAAAATCCATTATAGTTTTATCTCTAATAGATTTAACAAAATGATGCACAAACCTTTCTGCAGATAAGTAAATTACATTTTGATCCTTATAATCCTCCTTAACCTTCCAGGCAACCGATTGACCTATATGAGTCTTGCCCAGACCAACTGAACCATATAAAAATAAAGGATTTATATCTAAGCTAAGTGGGTCATTTTGACCTGAAGAGATCATTTTAGCAGCGCCAACAGCCAATTTATTAAAATCACCAACAACTAAATTATCAAATGTAAATTTCTCATTTAAGTCTGTACCAAAGGTAAAAACATTATCATATTTAGTTAAATTTATTACCTTAGGCGCTGTATCCTCACTCTTTGGTAAAGATTTTTTACCATCATCGACAGCAATTAAAGAAAATAATTTAATATTTGGATTTATAGACCTAACTGCATCCTTAATAATATCAAAATATTCACGCATAATCCAGTCCCTTAAAAACTTTGAAGAAACAGAAAATACAATTTCTTCTTGCGACAAAGAGAATATTTTAATTTTAGAAATCCATCTTTCATAAATTTCATAATCAAAATAATTCTGAAATTGTAGCTTAGCCTTTCTCCAAAAAACTTCTTTTTTATCTGTATTTAATTTATTAACTTCGATCATCTATTTTTGTTTCCAAGGGTTTTTATCAAATTTCCAACCATTGAGATTAGACCTATCTCCACTGCCATCTAGATCACCCTCAAAACCCTTCTCAATATTAAAGCAATTATAACCAATATCAGACATAAAAAGAGCAGACTCCATTGATCTAGCCCCACTCCTGCATAAGAAAAATAAATTTATATCAGATTCCTTTTTATCTGTTATTTTTTTAATTTGATCAATTAAGTCAAATTCAAAATTTTCATTCATAGACATATTGGGCAATAATTTCCACGGAACAAAAATTGGAGTCTTGCTTATGGATGATAAATCAGGAAAACCAACAGAATTGACCTCTTCATCGGTTCTTACGTCAATCAAAACGGAATTTTCTTGGCTTAAATTTTTAAAAGCATCTTTGGCTGAAATATTTTTAACAGACATCTTAAAATATAATTTGAAATTAAGGGAAAACACCTAAACTCATCTTCAAAACCACAATTAGTAGTTAAAAAAACTTTATTTTATCTAAAATACAATACCAGTTACAATCTATAAATACTGGGTAAGAATAACATGATTTATCTTTATCTTTTTAGTCTATAATTACTAAATAATCTTATTCTTTATATTTTCACCTATTATCTACACAAAGGCTTGTGCAATATAGACATATTCCAATCATTTTTTATAAATGATAGGTAAAAATATTTTAATGTATTACTTATTTCAATGTGGATTTTGATATAACTAAATTCTTATAATCAACTATCTAAATTTAAGTCAAAATAGTAAAGATAATTATTTTATTTTTTTACAAATAAAGAGCTTGACAAAAAAGCAAGTCAGTAAATTCCAAGCTAAAAAAATTATTAAAAAGAAGATTTCTATATCTCACAAAAAAACCCTTAAAATTATATTACACCAACCCACCTAAGGTAAAAAACGATCGAGGAGTTTTTATGTCAAAATCTCTGATCTTGGTGGTAGCTATATCAGTAAAATTAAGTACCTATACTCTTGTTAGCGGACCTAAGTGACAGAGAGTTAGAAGAATCATTAGATCAAGTCTATTATATGGAATAAAAATCTCTAAATCCAGTATTACCGTTATCACCAATAAAATATTATCAAAAATAAAAGAGTAACAGAATAGAGCTTTAGATAATGGTTCTGTCCCGAATCAAACTCATACAGACCTTTAATTCTTTAACATTTCTACTTAAGAAGGTATATTTGAAACTCTTAATATTTTTATAGAGTTAGGCAAGTGAAAATGTTAAAGAATTAGAGTATTGTTGGAATTTGATTTGGGACAGGTCCATAATAGCCTCCCCTATTACACTTGCACTTTCGCCTTTAATCACACTAATTGCAGTAGTGCTTTTTGAAATATCTTCATCAATATTAGTATTATTTTGTCCATGATTAGCAAGATCAATTAAAATATTACCACACCCCTCCTTGCACATAAAATCTTTTAATGCTTCGAGAGCGTTAAACCCCTTCTCTCCTCCACCAAAAACTATGTTTAATGTTATTTTTTCTTCTTAGAGCATTGTATTGGCTATTTAAGATTCATGTTTATATAATATTATATCATATTTTTAAGTCTCTTGTAATAGAAAAAACTTACAAAGGGGGCTCGAAGTATGACGGCACGTTTTCGTACCGCCAGACTTTGAACCCCAAAAACAACTTAACTTTATCTATTTTTGTTATTTTCTAAATTAATATTAATTTTGAATTAAATGTATTTGTCGCTACATACTCTACTCCCTGTAGCATATTTAAATTATTAATTTTTTCTTAAGAATAATGGAGTGTGCTCATGAAAATCATCTAGATATCATTAAACGCTTAAAGTGTGCGAACGGACAAATAAAAAAAATAACTTCAATTCTTGAAAAAGAAGATAATGAATGTATTAACATAGCCTCGTTAGAAAAGTAAAGACTGTTTTAGAAAAAGCCGCATTGAGGTCTGCATTGATATTGACAAAACAACAAGTGCATCTAAGGTAAAAAAGAAAACGAGCAAGCTTAAAGATATAACTAAATACTTATAAGCCATGACAACACTAACAAAAGAAGATAGAGATTCTATCAGCCCCAAAAAAGCAACGCAAATTCTAAAAGATGGCAATAGGCGTTTTATTAAGAATTTAAAAAAGAATCGCAATCTATTGGAACAAGTAAACCATACTTCGGGCGGACAATATCCATTTGCTATCATTTTAAGCTGCATTGATTCGCGCACTTCTGCTGAATTAATATTTGACCAAGGCCTGGGGGATATTTTTAGCTGCAGAATTGCTGGCAATATCATTAATGATGATATCATAGGAAGTATGGAATTTGCATGTAAAGTTGCAGGAGTGAAATTAATAATGGTGTTAGGTCATACTGGATGTGGAGCAATACAAGGGGCATGTGATCAAATTAAAATGGGTAAATTAAGCGGACTACTAAACAAAATAGATCCAGCCCTAGAGAAAGAAAAAGATACAATTGACAATAGAAATTCGCAAAATACTAAATTTGTCAATAACGTCGCCACAATTAATGTTGAATTGGTAGTGAGTCAAATAACTAAGGAAAGTCCAATTATTCTGGACATGCTCAACAATGGAGAAATAGCAATTGCTGGAGGAATGTACGATGTTGTAACTGGTATTGTAGAATTCAAAGAATTAGTAACTTAATTCAACTTTTTAAATAAATTATATAGTTTTATGAGTAAGAATGTTAAAAATAATGCGTAAAAATAACCCCCCTAATCAGCATCAACAATGAAATTTTATAAAACAATCATATTATTATTAACGATGTTAACTACCTACTCACAATCAACGGCTAATATGACAATTCAAAATGCCCATCAATTTTCTTTTGATACTATTGATGGAAACAAAACTAACCTATCTGACTTAAAGAATAAAGTAGTTCTGATTGTTAATACTGCATCAAAATGTGGCTTTACTCCACAATATCAGGGTTTACAAGAATTGCATGAAAAATATAAAGATAGTGGTTTGGTTATAATTGGCATACCGTCAGCAGATTTTGCTAATCAAGAATTTAGCCAAATATTACAAGTTAAGGAATTTGTGGATAAAAAATTTAAAATAACATTTCCTCTTACATCTATCACTAGAGTAAGGGGTGCCGATGCCCACCCATTTTATTTGTGGGCAAATAAAAAAGCGGGATTTGTTGGCTCTCCTAAATGGAATTTTCATAAATATTTAATTGATAAAAATGGTAACTTTGTCACTTGGTTTTCATCAGCAACAAAACCAAAATCACAAAAAATAATTAATAAAATTGAAGAGCTCTTATGATAGCGAATGACAATAAAGTTAAAAATGTTTTGGGCACAGAATTAGAGTCGTGCTGCTTTGAGACGAAAACAGGGTTTTATAGGGATGGGTTTTGCAACACTAATCATACTGATCATGGTAAGCATATAATTTGCGCCATTATGACAGATGAATTTCTAGAATTTAGCAAAAAAATTGGAAATAACCTTACGACTCCAGTTCCTGAATATAATTTTCCTGGTTTAAAAGCTGGTGATAAATGGTGCTTATGCATTTTAAGATGGAAAGAGGCTTTAGAAAGTAGTGTTGCTCCTAAAGTAATTTTAGAAAGTTGTCATCAAAAATGCCTTCAATACGTCTCAATTAAGGATCTTAAAATGTACTCTATATAAAATATGATAAGAGCACTAGCACCAATAGTCATCTTGATTTTTCTATCTTCCTGCGGATCTCCAGATGTTAATATAAAAAAATCAGATCATTTTAACGGAAAGGTTTTTTACAATCTAAATGAACCAAAACTACAAAATAGTTTCAAAGATTTTTTAAAATGGCGCTTTGGATCTACAAGAGAAGATTGGCCAAAATGGGTTGATATTCAGCAAAAAAAAGTTTTGAAGCAAAGAGTTAAAAAGGGGGAATTAAGCATATCTTTTATTAACCACGCAACCACCTTAATCCAAATTGACGGCGTTAATATTTTAACTGATCCTGTTTATTCCAAAAGAACCTCACCATTGAGTTTTGCTGGTCCAAAAAGAGTTAAATTACCAGGTATAAAATTTGAAGATTTACCAAAAATTGACTTAATCCTCATAAGTCACAACCATTATGATTCTTTCGATGTCAAAACTTTAGATAAATTAATCAAAAGAGATAATCCAAAAATATTATTTGGCCTAGGTAATTCATATTATCTAAACAAAAAAAATGAAAAAAATATTGTAGAAATGAATTGGCAAGATGAATTTGTTTTTAAAAATATCAAATTTGTATTTTTGCCAGCAAGACATTGGTCAAAAAGGGGTTTTTTTGATACGAATAAATCACTTTGGGGAGCGTTTGCAATTTTAGGATCAAAGAAGATTTATTTTGCGGGTGATACTGGATATTCGGACCATTTCAAAAAAACAAGAAAACAATTTAAATATTTTGATTTAAGCTTAATTCCAATTGGAGCTTATGAGCCAAGATGGTTTATGAAAAAATCTCATATGAATCCAGAAGAGTCAGTTATAGCCCACAATGATTTAAATTCAAAGAAATCAATAGGAATACATTTCGGAACCTTTCAACTTACCGATGAAAAAATTGATGATCCGGTAAAAGATTTAAAAGAGGCGATGGTAAAATATAAAATATCTAATGATGATTTTTTAATTCTAAAACAAGGTGAGTCATATTCACTAAAGCAATGAAGATAATTCTAGTTTAACCGAAACAATACCTCGTTTCTTTTAAGAAAAGGTATTGTCCATGGTGCATTATAATAGGCATTAATTGGATTTTCTAAATCAGCCTTCAGACCATTTTCTTCAATAGCTCTTTCCAGAACTTTCTGATATTTATTAAAATTTTTATCCACAGCCCTTCCAGAAAATATAATCGCAATAAATTTAGTATTCTTTAAAATATTAATTTTAATATTTTTGTTTTTTGGCTTTGGAAGATTGTTCTCGTTAAACCTATCTGGCATTACGAATGACATAAATTCACGATCTTGAATATTATTTTGAAAAACTGGTGTGGTCATTTTTATTTTTTGATCTTGCTCATTTTCACCAGAAATAAATTTAAATAGGGCTCTAAAATTATTATTTTGAGACTTTTTTTTGGTTGATATTTTTGCCAAAACTAAATCCTTATATTCCCTTATCTCTATTTTACTAGAAATCGTTTTTATTACTTCATATTTTGCAGTCTCAGAAGACATTACGATATTTGGAATTGTTAGAAATATAAAGAATAATATTTTTTTCATAATTTTATTTATGTTAAATTTAAATTTTTAGCAATTTGTTGTAACCCTTCTTTATATGAAGGGAATATGAGGTCATAATTTAGTATTTTCTTAAGTTTACTATTATCAACAACCTTATTATCCAGGGCAAATGAATAATGTCTAGATTCTTTTAAATCATTATTAGTAGGTAGCATCTCTACTGATAATAATTCTTTGCAAATATAATCATTAACTTCACTTGTCGGACTTGGGTTATTATCAGAAATATTAAAGATCTGATTTTTGATTTTTGATGATAGGATAATCTCTCTAATGATTGCTGTAATGTCTGCAACATGAGTGCGAGATATCATTCTGCTTGATGATTTATTTTGTGTAATATCCTTACTTCGGATTGATAATATACTATTTCTTTTATCTCCATAAATTCCAGCTAACCTTAGGATTATAATATTTGCTAATTCATTTTTTTGCAACTCCCTATACCTATCCTCGCACTTTATTCTTGCTAAACCATTGATAGATTCTGCTTTTAATTCCGAATCTTCATAAACTTTTTTACCATCATGATCTCCATACACTGAAGTTGCAGAAAGATATATTAATTTATATGTAGTTTTGCGCTTTAGAAAATAATTATGAAATTTATCAATTATTGCATCCGTCCTTAATTGATAAAATGGCGGTATAGAAATAACAAAACTGCTATAATTATCCAAAACAGAGCTATTAATTTCTGCAAAACTAATGGTTTTTATATTATTTGGAGTTTTAAAATGTTTTTCTTTTGAGTTATTTATCGATGCTCCAAGATCAAAACCATCTAAATGGTAAGATTTACAGAAATACTGAGCAACATAGCCGTAACCAAGAAACAGAATATTATGACTTTTCATTTTTTTATTTAGAAATATTTGAGAATGCCCCACCACCCCGAATAGAGACTTTGTCTGGCATAAAAAATCTCTTCAACTGTTTGTAGTTATTTGATAACCAATCGGTTTGTAATTAAAGTTATTTGACTGACCTGATGAGCATGCTGTTCAGGTCATTATCAAATCCATTTTAACTTTAAATGCCGTAGATTCTCCGGCTTTATTTTTTGGTGGTAACACTGAAATTTTACCTTTCTTGTCAAACTCTACATTCATAAAAATATTAAATGCAATAGGAATGTCATCCGATTTAATACCCCATTTAAATAAAACTTCCTCAAAATTTTCTTGGCAACTATGAATATTAAACCTATTTTTTACTGAAACTTACTTACTAAGTCGCAGATAATAGTCCTTTTTCTTGTAATAAAGCTTGTAGATCCCCACTTTTGTGCATCTCTTTAACTATATCAAATCCTCCTACAAATTCACCTTTGATATAAAGTTGAGGGATTGTAGGCCAATCAGTATATTGCTTTATAGCTTCTCTGATTTCTGGATTACTCATTACATCTACTGTTTCATATTGTAATTGAAGATTATTTAGAATCTTTGAAACGGCTGAAGAAAAACCGCATTGAGGTATTTCTCTAGTTCCTTTCATATATAAAACTATATTATTATTTTGAATTTGCGATTCAATAGCTTCAAAAGCAGTGTTATTATTCATAATTTTTTTATTTTAAGATTGTGTCTTGATTGATAATGCATGAATATCGTGATCCTTAAGAGATTCTTGTACCATTTTATGTTGTATAATAAGAGACTTACCCTTAAAACAATCATCCTTTAAAAAAACCTCCCAATGATTATCATCACTCGCTAAAGCGGTACATTTAATCTCTGCTTTAGGAAATGCTCCTTGTAATACTTCCTGTAATTTACTCTCGGATATAGTCATAATTTTTTTATTTATAATTGAACGGATTTTCCACATCCGCAACGACCTAATTCATTAGGGTTCCTAAAAATAAACCCCGATGATAGAACTTCTTCTTCATAATCCATCTGACTGCCTATAATTTTCATGGTGGCCGCAGGATCAATAAATAATTTTATTCCTTTATCTATAACTTCTTCATCATACTCACGCTTTGCCTCTGCATATTGGAAGTCATATTCACTTCCCGAGCACCCTCCTTTTTTAATGCCTATACGCAACCCTATATAAGCTTTATTTTCTTGTTGTCCTCGTTGAATTATGGAGCTTATATATTTAGCTGCATTATCAGTAATCGTAATAATTTGTTTTGACATATTTACCAAAGATCTAGGATTAATTTTGCCTCATCTGACATCATTTCTTTATTCCATTGTGGTTTCCAGACGAGAGTAACTTTTACATCTAATATTTGTGGTAATAAAGATTTTATGCGCTTTTCAACTTCAAATACCAAGGCTCCAGCAACCGGACATCCAGGCGCTGTAAGTGTCATATCTATTTTAACTACATTATTATCAGCTATTAAAACATTGTAAACCAACCCCAAATCCCATATATTAACAGGAATTTCGGGGTCATTTACTGTTTTTAGTACCTCAATTACCTTGTCATTTAATGTCGACGCCTCTTCTATAGCTCTGATCTTCTCACCTGATACCTCTTGATTTTGAAGCTTTGAGAGAAGTTCGTCATTTTTTGCAGACGCTAAAACAAAATCCTTTAATTCCATATTTATTACCCAAAAAATTTATTCACTTTATGTAGGCCATCAATTAATGCCTTAATATCATCTTCATTGTTATACATAAGCAATGAAGCTCGCACTGTTGCTGATATTTTAAGCCTCTTCATTAAGGGCTGAGCACAATGATGACCTGCACGAACTGAAACTCCACACTTATCAAGTATCGTACCAATATCATGCGGGTGCGCTTGTTTATGTATAAAAGAAACTACACCGGCTTTATGTTTTGCTGTTCCGATGATTTTAAAGCCTGGTAAATTATTAATTTCAGATGTCAGGTAATTGAGTAAAGATTCTTCATAAGAAGCAACAGCTTCTCTATCTTGAGACTGAACAAAATCAATTGCCGCACCAAATGCTATTACTTCAGCAATCACTGGAGTTCCAGCTTCAAACCTAAATGGCGGTTTTCTGAAGGTGGTTTCTGAAAAATCGACATTATCTATCATCTCACCACCAGTTTGGTATGGCGGCATTTTTTCTAAAAGGTGATATTTTCCATATAATACTCCCGTTCCATTTGGTCCATAAATTTTATGACCTGATAAAACCAAAAAATCAGCATCTAACTCTTGTACATCAATAGTTTTGTGAACAATAGATTGGCACGCATCAACCAACACAACCGCACCCACTTTGTGCGCCTCATCAATAACTTTTTTTATTGGAACAATTGAGCCCAGAGCATTTGACATATGCAGCATAGCAACGATCTTAGTTTTCTTATTGAGCATTTCTTTAAAAGCATCAAAATCTAATTCGCCATCATCAGTAATAGGAGCAATTTTAATCTTTAAACCCTTTGTTAATGCGATTTGTTGCCACGGAACTATATTTGCATGATGTTCCATTTGAGAAATTATTATCTCATCTCCTTCTTTTAAAAAATGACAACCATAGCTATGCGCCACAAGGTTTATTGCTTCTGTAGCACCCTTTGTAAAAATAATTTCATCAGCAGATTGGGCATTTATAAATTTTGCTATTTTTGTGCGCGTCTCTTCAAACTGCCTTGTAGCTAATTCACTTAAATGATAAATTCCACGATGTATATTTGCATATTCTTTAGAATAAACGCGCTGCAATGTATCTATTACTATTGTTGGTTTTTGAGTGCTGGCTGCAGAGTCTAAAAATACCAACGGATTCCCGTCTACCTCTTGATTAAGACAAGGAAATTGTTTTCTTATGTTTGTTGGATCAAATTTATTATTGTTCATTTTACCTCTTAATGTTCCTCTACCCACTTTGTTAGTGATACTTTTATTAAATCCTTTATTTCTTCGTGTTTTACGTCATCAATTAATTCATTAGCAAATGACTCTATCATAAGTGCTTTTGCTTGATCCGCGCTCAAACCTCTTGTTTGTAGGTAATAAAGAGAATTGACATCAAGATTACCAACCGTTGCACCATGCGAGCAAATTACTTCATCAGTAAAAATATCCAGTTCAGGTCTTGTAAAAGCTTGCGCTGTATCTGAAATTAATAAATTATGGTTTAACTGGTGTGCTTGGGTTTTAATACTATCTTTAGGAACTAATACATTTGAGTAGAAAATCCCCTTGGCATTTCCGTTAAGTAACTGTCTAAAATTTTGATTACTATAGCTATCAGGGCCGTTATGGGTAACCGGTAGATAAGAATCATGGTGCTGCTTATATTGCCCTAATGTAACTCCTTGCTGATTACAATGTACCTTAGTGCCATTAATATTAACTTTAACTTCATTGCGACTTAGCATTGCCCCTTTACAGAAAGTAAAAGAGTTATAAGTACTCTCATCTTTCATTTCTAAGTGAGCAGTATAGATACTGTAATTATCGCTTGGAGCTTCTTGTAGGCGATAATGTGTTAAGCAAGCACTTTTGTTTAACTGGATTCGTACAACATGGTTATGTATGTGACTTGCGCATTTTTCTTCTTTTGCTGTATCGCCATAAAAACGTTCTATCAGTGTAACATGGCTATCAGCCTCTTGTAAAATATATAGCTGGGTATAGCTACTTTTATATTCATTTTCAGACTCATGAATGTAATGAATTTCGATAGGCTTTTCTAAGTATTTACCTTTTGGAATATGAGCGACCAAAACTTTATTGCAGTAAGCGGTGTTTATATCAATATGAGTTTGAAGTTTATCTTTATTAGAGTTTTCAAAAAGACTCTTCATAACTAATTCGCTAGACTCGTCTTTACACTCCCCTTCTAAATCAAACACTCTTAATCCTTCAGGCAAAACACTATTTTCTAAATCTATATGTCCGTTAACCACTTTTATAAAGAAGCTGCTACTTATAGGTTTTTTTGCCTGTATAATTTGTTTTGAACTATGAGACGGCTCAAGTAAATCTTCTGACAAACCCTGTAAACTAGTATATTTCCAGGCCTCATTTTTTTTACTTGGGAACCCTTTATTTTTAAAATTTTGTAATGCGTCAGATCTTGCGCCTTTCCAAAAACTCAAGAAATTAGACTCAACTTTTATATTATTTATAATTGAAGACATTTTAATCATCTTTACCGTTTTTATTTATTCCAAAAGCTTTATAACCTTCTGATTCTAATTTTTCTGCAATCTCAAAGCCACCTGAAGCAATAATGCGACCATTGTTTAATATGTGGATAACGTCAGGCTTTATATGATTTAACAATCTCTGATAATGCGTTATGATTAAAAATGATCTCTCGGAAGAGCGCGTAAGATTAATTTGTTCCGCTATGTTTCTTAGTGAGTCAATATCCAGACCAGAGTCTGTTTCATCAAGTATTGCAAGTTTTGGCTCAAGTAAGGCCATTTGCAATACTTCAAAACGCTTCTTTTCGCCTCCAGAAAATCCCTGATTTACCGAACGTTTCAACATAGATTCATCAAGGTCTAATTTTTTTGCCTCTTGGCGCACTTTTTTTAAGAATTCCAAAGCATCCATCTCAGCTTTACCACGAGATTTATACACGGCATTTACGGCAGATTTAAGAAAATTCATGCATGAAACACCAGGTATTTCCACGGGGTATTGGAAGCCAAGAAATAATCCAGCTTTTGCCCTCTCATCAATAGTTTGCTCTAACAAGTTCTTACCTTCAAAAAGAATTTCTCCCGATGTAGCTTCATAACCACTTTTGCCAGCAAGCAAGTGTGATAATGTGCTTTTTCCAGTACCATTTGGACCCATTATGGCGTGCACTTCACCAGGCTTAATGCTAAGAGTTAGACCTTTTAAAATTTCTTTTTCACCAACTAGGCAAGATATATTGTTGACTTGTAACATTGTGTTTTTCTTTAGATTTATAAAATTTATCCTACAGCACCTTCCAAACTAACCTTAAGAAGAGCTTTGGCTTCCATAGCAAATTCCATCGGCAATTCATTTAAAACTTCCTGACAAAATCCATTAACTATATTAGATACGGCATCCTCCTCTGACATTCCTCGCTGCATACAATAATAAAGCTGCTCTTCACTAATTTTTGATGTAGTTGCCTCATGCTCAATGTTTGCAGATTTATTCTTTGCTTCTATATAAGGTACGGTACTCGCGCCACAGCTACCACCAATTAACAATGAATCGCATTGGGAGTAATTACGTGCATATTGCGCTGTTGGCTGTACACGAACCAGGCCACGATAGGTATTTTTACTATTTCCCGCCGAAATTCCTTTTGAAATAATAGTGCTGCTAGTATTTTTACCAATATGCACCATTTTAGTTCCGGTATCGGCCTGCTGCATACCATTAGTAACTGCAACTGAGTAAAATTCTCCTACAGAATTATCGCCCTGCAAAATACAGCTTGGATATTTCCAGGTAATCGAAGATCCTGTTTCAAGTTGCGTCCACGATATCTTAGAGTTTTTACCTTTACAGAGGCCGCGCTTAGTTACAAAATTATATATCCCTCCTTTGCCCTCTGAATTTCCAGGATACCAATTTTGAACTGTTGAGTATTTTATCTGGGCATCATCTAAGGCAATAAGTTCGACTACAGCTGCGTGTAGTTGATTTTCATCTCTCATAGGAGCTGTACAACCTTCTAAATAACTTACTTTACTGCCTTTGTCGGCAATAATTAAAGTGCGCTCAAATTGACCTGTATCTGCTTCATTAATCCTAAAATATGTCGATAGCTCCAAGGGGCATTCAACATTTTCAGGGATATACACAAAAGACCCATCAGAAAATACTGCCGAGTTAAGAGTGGCATAAAAATTATCAGTGTAAGGGATAACTCTACCCAAATATTTTTTGATTAAGTCAGGGTATTTATGAACAGCCTCAGAAATAGGACAAAATATTACTCCAGCCTTTGCTAACTCTTCTTTAAATGTTGTTCCAATAGAAACACTGTCAAATACAACATCAACTGCTACCCCCGCTAGTGCTTTTTGTTCACCCAAAGAAATACCAAGCTTTTCATAAGTGCGTAAAATTTCAGGATCAACTTCATCAAGACTATTTAATTTTTTCTTTTTCTTGGGGGACGAGTAGTAACAAATATCTTGAAAATCAATCTTAGGGTAATCTACATTCGCCCACGTTGGCTCACAATCTTGTTTGCAAATCTCTAACCAATGACGATAAGCCTTCAAACGCCAATCCAAGAGCCATAAGGGCTCTCCTTTTTTTTCTGATATAAAGCGCACAATATCCTCACTTAAGCCTTTTGGCGCCTTTTCCGACTCCACATCTGTTACAAAGCCATATTTATATTCTCGCTCTGTAATTTCTTTGGCAGAAATAGATTTATCCATTATTGGCGATAGCTTCTCTTTATTATCTTGCTCTTTTAACACTTGTTTCATAATAAAATTATCCTCTAAATATTTTTTGATTAATCCCTTGCAGAAAATTTATTTTCCGCATCAGAAGTGATGAGATCTGATATGGTAAAACCTGCTAAAGTTGCTTGCAATGCGTTATTAACAACCCCCCATCCATGCTTAGCGATACAGGCCGATTTAAATTCACATGCCCCATCCGAATCATTACTGCAAATCGTTACTGAAACTGGACCATCAATAGCACCCACAATATCTAATACATTAATATTTTTAGGATCTTTTATTGCAAAATATCCACCTTTTGGTCCACGAATTGAATCGAGTAACCTAGACTTGGCCAATAGTTTTAGAATTTTCATAATAGCTGATTCGCTCATATTAGTTTTTTTACTTAAACTATTTGCGCTATGTGCACGACCTTGATTTGAAGATATTTCACACATTACTACGACACCATAATCTGCTAATCTGCTAATACGAATCATCTTGCTTTTTTCTTTATTAATACTAACTTGGTACTATATAACTTTGATTTAAACAAAAAGTCAAGGTAATAATTGCCTAAAACTTAAACAGATACAATGCTTATGACTTTACTTACTAACGAAACGGACAAAATAATTGAAGAATTCTCACTATTTGAAGATTGGGAGGATAAATATTCATACATAATTGACCTTGGAAAAAAATTATGCCCATTAGATGATAAGCATAAAACTGATCATAATATGGTTATAGGATGTTCATCGCAAGTATGGCTTATTTCCCATAAAGATAATGATAATAAATATTTTTTTCTTGCAGACAGCGACGCTTATATTGTCAAAGGCTTGATAGCAATCTTACTACGAATATTCTCGGGTAAAACAGCTAAAGAAATAAAAAATATCAACATTGAAGATTTTTTCTTATCATTGGGGCTAAAACAACATCTAAGCCCAAATAGAAGTAACGGTTTTTTTGCTATGGTTAACAAAATCAAGAAACTTATACAGCAATATTAAATTCAATAGCTAATTTAAAAAATTATAATTTTTATAAGGATATCATCTTACCTATATGTTTAAAAAATAATACCAATTCCCACCTTTAAAGCAGTTTTTTTCGAAATATTTTTATTCATAAATTATTAAAAAATGCCCGCCCTATGTTAATAGGGTGTAAGGCTT
>Ga0209425_10002347_pt1 | contig 21147 bp, 19 predicted proteins | sample COG_05_FD_184749 | JGI IMG/M metagenome (GOLD analysis project Ga0209425, IMG submission 184749) | Pelagic Microbial community sample from North Sea - COGITO 998_met_05 (SPAdes) (version 2) | ecosystem: Environmental > Aquatic > Marine > Neritic zone/Coastal water | place: Helgoland, sampling...
AAATTTTAATTCTGAAAATCTTAATATTAGTTTCAATTCAAAGTACTTAGTTGATATTGCTTCAGAAGTTGAAGATAAAAATTTAACGATGAATTTAAAAGATTCTGTTTCACCAGTTTTGATTGAGGATGTGTCTGATAAAAATAGTTATTATGTTATAATGCCTATGAAAATCTAATTTTAATAAAAAATACAATTTTTATTTTATTTTAGCTCAAAAGCATTGATATTAAATAATTCTAAGCTCTTAGACGCTATGATCATTTTATATTAGGCTTAAAAAATGTTATAAATAACTTCAAAAAAAAAATAATGTCAAAAAATTCTGATTTAAATAAAAAGCCGTCTTATCGAGCTGACTCAATAAAAGTCCTTAAGGGATTAGACGCAGTTAGAAAAAGACCAGGGATGTATATTGGTGATACGGATGACGGGTCAGGATTGCATCATATGGTTTTTGAGGTGGTGGATAATGCAATCGACGAAGCACTAGCCGGTCATTGTAAAAAAATCACCGTTACTATTAATTTGGATAATACTATTACAGTTGAAGATGATGGAAGAGGTATACCAGTTGACATGCATAAAGAAGAAAAAATGTCAGCGGCAGAAGTTATAATGACTCAGCTACACGCTGGCGGAAAATTTGACCATGATTCTTATAAAGTTTCAGGGGGATTACATGGAGTTGGAGTATCAGTGGTTAATGCATTGTCTGAAAAGTTAGAATTAAATATTTACAGAGATGACAAAGAATATTCAATAACTTTCAAAGATGGGAATTCTTTAAAGCCATTAAAGAAAGTGGGAACTACAAAAAAAAGAGGAACTAAAATAAATTTTTTACCATCGAAAAAAATTTTTTCATCAATAAATTTCAATGCAAATATTTTAGAAAAACGTATAAGGGAGTTAGCTTTTTTAAACAAGGGAATTAGCATAACACTTATTGATAAAACTTCAAAAAAAGACAAAGAGTTTGTCCATAAGTATGATGGTGGAATTACAGAATTTGTTAGATATATCAATAATAAGAAGCCTATTTTAGTTAATAAAAATGAAAAAGAAGTATTCAAAAAACCTGTTTATGTAACATCAACTAAAAGCAATGTAGTAGTTGAGTGTTCTTTCGAATGGAATGCCGGCTATTCAGAAGACGTACTTCCATTCACAAATAATATTCCACAAAAAGATGGTGGTACACACTTGCTAGGTTTTAGGAGTGCATTAACTAGAGTAATTAATAAGTATTTCCATGAAAGAAATAGTAAAAAAAATAAATTCACATTATCAGGCGAGGATATTAAAGAAGGATTGGTAGCAGTATTATCAGTAAAAATGCCTGATCCAAAATTTTCTTCACAAACCAAAGATAAACTAGTTTCATCTGAGATACGATTGATCGTTGAAAGTATTATAAATGATAAAATCTCTACATGGTTTGATCAAAATCCTTCAATAGCTAAAACTATTTTAGAAAAAATTTCTCAAGCAGCAATGGCAAGAGATGTCGCAAGAAAAGCTAGAGATAGTGTTAGAAGAAAAGGAACTTTTGAATTATCAGGTTTACCTGGCAAGCTCGCGGATTGTCAAATACAAAAAAGAGAAGGAACAGAATTATTTATAGTAGAAGGAGACTCAGCCGGAGGCTCTGCTAAACAAGGTAGAGTTAGAGAATACCAAGCTGTCCTACCTTTAAGAGGTAAGATTTTAAACACTTTTGTAAATGGAAAATCTAATGGAGTGGACCACGATACAAAAGCTCTATCTAAAATGATGTCTTCTAATGAAATAGTTACATTAATCAATGCATTGGGAACTGGATCAAAAGATTTTAATATTGAAAATTTACGTTATGACAAAATTGTGATTATGACTGATGCGGACGTTGATGGTTCACACATTAGAACTTTACTATTAACTTTTTTCAACAACTATCCATTCAATCAATTAATAGAAAAAGGGCATATTTTTTTAGCTCAACCACCATTATTTAAAGTTACTAAGGCAAATAAAAGTGTTTACATCAAAGATGAAAAGTCTTTGGAAGAATATATTTTAAAACTATCTGGTAAAGTGGATAAAAAGTTAAAAAAAGGATCAACCGATTATAATAACTTTATGCAAGATCAAAGAGAAAAACTCTCAATTCAGAGATTTAAGGGATTAGGTGAAATGAACCCAGAAGAACTTTGGCAAACTACTCTAAATCCTGAAAATAGGACTATGTTGAGAGTTCAATATAGCAAAGGTACTAAAGAAAAATCAAAAGAAGATCAAAAAATGATCAAGATATTAATGGGTGATGATGTTGCTCCCAGAAAAGAATTTATCACAAGTAATGCACTTGATGTTGCTAATCTTGATATTTAAATTTTAAAATGAATTTTTCTACTATCTTTAGGTTAGAGGAAAACTTACAGTTAGATAAAAAAACACTAGTCACCTTAAGATATATAGCAATATTTGGACAATTATTTGCAGTAAACATAGTATATAATTATCTTAATTTAAGATTTCCGATTATTGCAACTTATTCTGTAATATTTATAGGGTTAGTTACCAATTTATATCTTCAATTTGGAATTAAAAGCAATCAATTAAAAGATATTTATGCATCTTTATTCCTTTTATATGATTTAATGCAACTTGGAGCACTTTTATATCTAACAGGAGGAATTTTTAATCCTTTTTCATTTCTTCTTATTATTCCTGCTATTGTATCATCCACTTTTCTTAGTATGGGGACTACAATAATACTTGTTTTTTTTACGTCAATTTTATTATTTTTAATTTCTTATTTTTATTTGCCACTTCCAGGCACACAAGAGAATATACTAATTTTTCCAATTTTTTATAAAACAGGAATACTTATAGCTATCCTTATTGGTTTGATTTTTTTAAGTTATTTTGGAATTAGATTTGCAGGTGAAAATAAAAAAAGATCCGAAGCTTTTAACAAGTTGCAAGAAGTTATTTCAAAAGAGTATGAGTTAGAGTCTTTAGGAGGGCAAGCCGCAGCTGCAGCCCATTCACTTGGTACACCATTAGCAACAATTAGTGTTGTTGCGAAAGAACTTAAAAAGGATATTGGAGACAATGTAGAATATTCAAAAGATATTGATTTATTAATTAGTCAAACAAAAAGATGTAGTGAAATTTTAAAAAAAATTTCCAGAAAACAAATTGAAGATGATCAATTTATAAGCAGTGTTAAAACTGAAGATTTAATTGAAGAAATAATTAATTCATTTAGAGAAACGTCATCTAAAGAAATAAATATAATTTGCGAAGATGATAAAAATAAAATTGATATACAACGAACACCAGAAATTATTTATGGTTTAAGGAATTTTATAGGAAATGCAGTAAAATTTTCAAAAAGTAAAGTTGAAGTCTACTTAAAAAGTGACATTAAAAATATTTTAATAATTGTTACTGATGATGGACCCGGTTTTCCTGATGATATAAAAGATGTGCTTGGCGAACCTTATATTAAATCTAACTCAAAAGAAGTTAGTTTAAACTCAGGTTTAGGTCTTGGTACCTTTTTAGGCAAAACTTTACTGGAAAAACGAGGAGCTAAATTATCTTTTTCAAGAGATAATAAACTAGGTGGAGCCTCAGTAATGATTTCTTGGGATATAGAAAGTTTTAAAGCTATTTTTTAAATTCAAATGAATACGAAAGAATTTTATAAGCAAGTTTTGCCACCAAAAAATTATAAGAATCAAAGTTTTTAATAGGAGCTAGTTCATTAATGTCAGCACCCACAATATTAGATATTTGGCAAACTTTTTTAATTATAGGCAGCACATCTTCCCACAAAAGACCGCCTGGCTCTGGTGTGCCTGTTGCAGGCATTATGCTTGCATCAAAGCCATCTACGTCAAAAGTAATGTAGATATTTTTTCTGCTAAATAGTTTTTTTAATTTACCTAAGTCCCAATCTTTCTTATCTTTAGCCCAAAATATTTCCACTCTATCTCTATTATTTTCATAATAAGTCATCTCTGGTTGAGATAAATTTCTTATTCCAAAGGAGACAACTTTAACGCTATCAAAATCTAGGCATCGTTTAATTGCAGATGCATGAGAAAATTTTTCTCCATTATAGCTTTCTCTTAAATCTGCATGGGCGTCAAAATGTAATAATATAATTTCGCCATATTTTTTTACAAGGGGTTTTATTGCGCCAGGAGTAATTGAATGTTCTCCACCAAATACCATTGGAAATTTTTTGTTTGAAATTATTTTTTCATTTATTTTTGATAGTTGTTCTATTGCTTTTTCAATTTTATTATTTATTGGAAATGGTTTTAAGGTCTTAATTCCTATTTCTTTATAAGGTTCTTTATTTAATTCTTCATCGAATAATTCAACTTGATGTGAGGCTTTAATAATTTCTTTAGGCCCATTTTTTGTACCGCCACCGTAACTAACAGTTTTTTCAAGACCAAAAGGAACAATAATAACTTTTTCTTTGATGTTAACTTTATTTTCGATACCAAGAAAACCATTTTTATTTGAAAGAAATTTCATAAATGTTTATTTAAAAATTTTAGAAAATTTTTTTCTATCTCTCTTTTCCCAATTTTTTCGATGGTACGCGTCACTAGCAATTAGAGGTAGTACACTTGTTGCTTCAGCAAAAACCATCTGCTCTTTTGTAATGTCAACTTTACCCCATGAGCTTGCTTCTTTTAAAGTAGAACTACTACAAGCCCCATCACGAGTGTCCGCAACAGTGATTTGTATAGCATATTTGTGCATTGCCACTTTTTTCCCTAGTAATTCCGCACATACAACAGTGTCTTGAATAAAGTTCTTAGGCACACCTCCTCCAATCATTAATAGACCCGATTGTTTGGATTGTAATTTTATTTCAGTAAGTTCTCTAAATTCTCTAATAGAGTCTATTGTTATATGTTTATCTGGATTCTGTTCTTGATGCATTACTAAACCAAATCCAGCTGAACTATCTGTGAAGGCTGGACAAAATATTGGAACATCATTATCATAAGCTGTTTCGATTAGAGAACCCTTTTTTTTTCCATTAGTTTTTAAATATTTTCCAAGCTCTTGAATAAATTCTCTAGATGTGTATGACCTAGGTTCTAAGGTATTAGCTATGTCACATATTGCAGCGTCACATGCCTGTAGTTCTTCTTCGTCGATGTACGTGTCGTAAATTCTATCTATATAATTTTTTCTTAATTCAGCATCATCTTGAAATTGAGAACCTTGGTAATGTTTAAATCCTAAAGCTTCAAAAAAATCCATATCAATAATAGATGCACCAGTTGCAACTATAGCATCAATCATATTATTTTTGACTAAATCAGCGTATAAATTCATACACCCACCAGCAGATGTTGAACCAGCCAAAGTTAAGAAAATCGAACAATCTTTATCTGCTAGCATTTCATTATAAATACCAGCAGCTCTAGCTGTATCTCTTGATGTGAATGACATTTTATTCATTCCATCAATAATATTACGTGCATCAAATGACTTAATGTCAATATGTTCAACTGGATTATTTAAAAGTGGTTTTTTATTATGTCCAATATTAGGATCATTCTTTTTAATCATTAAGCAACCAAGTAATCAACTTTTTTACTTGAGTCCTCATATAAAGATTGTATTGGCCTATCAGCAACTTCAAATATTTCATTAGAATAAAAACCATTGAACTTTGTTCTAAATGTTAATCCGTAAGCACCTAGTTGTCCTAGTTCAATATAATCACCCTCTTTAATATTGTTAGGAAGTAAAAAAGGTCCTTTCATATAATCTAAACTATCGCAAGTCGGTCCAAAAAAACTAAATGACGTCAGTTTTTTTGATTGAATTCTTCCGCTAGAAATCATTTTACTTGGCAGTACAAAATTAGGAAAACCAGCATCAAATAATGTTCCATAGGTACCATCATTAATATAAAGATTTTGTTTTTTTCTTAAAATAACTTTAACAATAGTTGAACCACTCTCTGCAACTATAGCTCTTCCAGGCTCACATATAATTTCAGGTAGACTAGATAATTTTAACCCATCTAAAGCTTTTTTTATTTCTTCAATATAATTATTTAGCGGCTCAGGATTTAAATCTGGATAAATCGATGGAAATCCTCCACCAACGTTTATTATATCTGGTACAATTTTTGTTTTTTTTATTATATTACCAATTTCTAAAATTCCTTTAGAGTAAGAAATTTTATGCATACATTGAGACCCAACGTGAAAACTAATTCCAAGTTTTTTTGAATGCTCTCTACATAATCGAACAAGACCAAGCGCTTCGGAGGGTAATGCTCCAAATTTTCTTGATAGATCTATTTCCGCATGTTCATTTGAAACCGCTATACGAACAAATAAATTTAAATCTTTAGCTTGGTTTGTCGCAACAAGAATTTTTCTTAACTCATCTTTATGATCTAAAGCAAAGTTTCTTACTCCAAAATCAAAATAAGCAGTTGATATTGAATTTTTACTTTTCACAGTATGCATAAAATATAAATTAGATTCTGGTTTTAATTTTTTTATTAGCTTAATTTCATTTATAGAAGCCACATCAAAATCTATAATACCGTTCGATATAATTTGTTTTAAAACTTTTTCGTTAGGATTAGTTTTTACCGCATAGAGTGTTTTACCAGGGAACTTATCCTTAAAAAACTTTGTAGATTTTTTTATCGACTCAGGCCGTATACAATATACGGGGCTGTCTGGTTTTAGTTCGTTAACTAATTCGTTAACGTCTTTAAATTTTCCCATTTCATGTGTCCCTCTTTAGTTTACACAAAAGGTTTTTAAAAAATTTTAATAAAAAAAACCTTATTTATTCGCGTTTAAAGTTTTTTTGAGTTTATGTAAAGAAAAAAATGTCATTTTCAGACATTGTAATTATGCACACAATCACTATATATTTAAGTATGAGGATGCAAAAAAACTACCCAGATCAATTAAACCTCTCTGAATTTGAAGACAAGAGTTTACTAATCCTTGATGATGATGATCCTCTGAGAGGCAGGCTTTCCAGAGCGATGGAAAAGAAGGGTTTTGCTGTAAAAGAAGCTAAAACAGTTGCTGAAGGACTTCAGATAGTTAAAAACAATCCTCCTAGCTTTGCTTTAGTTGACTTAAGGCTTGAGGACGGAAATGGCTTGGATGTTGTTAAAGAATTATCGAAAAACAAAAAAGAAAGCAGAATCGTAATGTTAACGGGATACGGTAATCTACCTACAGCTGTAGCTGCAGTTAAAGCAGGAGCAATAGATTATATAGCTAAACCAGCTGATGCCGACGATGTAGAAGCCGCACTGCTAGCATCGCCAGAGTCGAAAGCTAAACCTCCTGAAAACCCAATGTCAGCTGACAGGGTAAAGTGGGAACACATTCATAGAGTATTTGAGCTATGTAACAGAAATGTTTCAGAAACAGCAAGAAGACTTAAAATGCATAGAAGAACTTTGCAAAGAATATTATCTAAGCGATCTCCTAGATAATTTAATTTAATTTTTTATTTGATTAATGAAAAGAGTTGCTAAAAGAATTTTAAATAATTCGGCTAGTAGGAAAGGTTGGGCGCCTAGTTGAAATATAGGTTTATTCCAACCTATTAATTCTCCAAGCCAAATCATTCCTAGAATATAAATAAAACTTGTTGCAAATAATAATTTAAGAAAATTTATAAATAAATTATTACTGTATTTAAATTTTCCTGCAAAAAAAACAGCAAATAAAAAACCAATTAGATAACCCATTGTCGGTCCTGTAAAATATATTAAACCAATGCCTTTTTCAGGTGTTCCTGAAAAAACCGGCAAACCAATTATACCTTCAAATAAGTATAATGCTACAGTTGCCACCCCAAGTTTCCACCCAAATCCAATACCAATTAGTAGAATAACTAAAGTTTGCATTGTCATTGGCACCGGGTAAAAAGGTATTTTAATTTTTGAGGATATTGCAAGAATTATTGTTCCAATTAAAGCTATAAACAAATTTTTTAAAATTTCTGGTTGTTTAAAGTTTTTTACAAATTCCATAATAGTATATTTATCTTTTTTTTTACTAAAATCTAGTTATTTGTTAGTTGAACAAATACATCTTCTAAATCACTATCTTCTGTAACAATATCTAGTATTTTTATACCATTTTGGCTTAAATAATTAATAATTTCTCCAAAATTGAATGAATTTTTTTCATAGGTAACAGTAATAGACTGTTTTGAATTAATTTTAAATTGGATTCCTTCCATTTTTAAATTTTTATCTATATCTATGTTTTTAACTTTGAAATTAATCTTTTTAGTTTGAATCCTGTCTACAAGTTTTTGAGTTGTATCAAGAGCAACTAGATTACCATTGTTAACAATTGCTATCCGATCACACATTTCTTGTGCTTCGAATAAATAATGAGTAGTTAAAATAATTGTGACGCCTTCTTTATTTAACTCTTTTACATTAGTCCAAAGATTTTTTCTCAATTCCACATCTACACCAGCCGTTGGTTCATCTAAAATTAAAATAGGTGGTTGATGAACCATTGCTTTAGCTATGAGTAATCTTCTTTTCATTCCACCAGACAAGCTTCTAGAATAGGCATCTGCTTTATCTTCTAGTGCAACCATTTTTAAAATTAAATCGGTTATTCTATCTTTCTTAGTTACTCCATACAAACCAGCTTGTAATTCAAGTAATTTTCTTGGACTAAAGAAAGCATCCAGATTTACCTCTTGCGGAACTATACCGATTGATGCTTTAACTTGTCTAGGGTTTATATCTAAATCAAATCCCCAAACGTTTACTTTGCCATTTGTTTTAGAAACAACCCCTCCAAGTATGCTTAAGAAAGTTGTTTTTCCAGCACCGTTAGGTCCCAACAAACCAAAAATTTCCCCCTCTTGCACTTGAAAACTTAAATCATTTAATGCAGTGTTTTGTTTTTTTGTTTTAGAATTGAAATAAACCTTTGTTAAATTTTCAACAGTTAAAGCAAATTTATCCATAGTATGTTAATTATCGACAAGAAATTAATGTATTATATATATATGAGTTCTTTAAAAAAATCAGATCATTTTTACCTAATCGATGGCTCTGGATATATTTTTAGAGCCTATTATGCTTTACCACCATTGTCCCGAAAAAGTGATGGTTTACCAACGGGAGCAGTAAGTGGATTTTGTTCTATGCTTTTCAAACTATTAGAAGACGCGAGAGCCGATGACTCAATTCATAAACCTACACATTTCGCAGTAATATTTGATTCTGCAAGAAAAAATTTTAGAAATGATATTTATAGTGAATATAAAGCTAACAGAGCTGAGGCCCCAGATGATTTAGCACCACAGTTTGAATATATAAGAAAATCTGTAGCAGCTTTTAATTTACCATCAATAGAACTTATTAACTATGAAGCGGACGATTTAATCGCCACATATGCAAAAAAAATTACAGACGAGGGAGCCAAAGTTACAGTGATATCTTCGGACAAAGATTTGATGCAGCTAGTTTCAGATAAAATTAGGCTATATGACCCAATGAAAAGTAAAGTAATTGGAGAAAAAGAAGTCCTAGAAAAATTTGGGGTAAAGCCTTCTCAAGTTATAGATGTTCAGTCTTTAGCAGGTGACTCTTCCGACAATATACCAGGCGTGCCAGGAATAGGAGTTAAAACTGCAGCAGAGTTAATTAATAAATATAAAAATTTAGATACATTACTGCAAAAGGCTTCAGAAATCCCACAAAACAAAAGAAGAGAAACACTCTTAGAAAATAAAGATAAAGCCTTATTAAGTAGAAAACTAGTTACATTAAAAGATGATGTTCCAGTGAAGGATGAACCAGATAGTTTTATATTTAAAGATGTTAATAAGGAAAATCTTTTTAACTTTCTAAGAGAAATGGAATTCAACAGGCTATTGAGCCAGGCAATTAGTTTTTATGGTGAAGAAAATGAAAGCAATTTAAGTGTAAAGACTAATAAACTTAATATCTCTAAAATAGATAGAAAGCTTTACAAAAGTATATTGAATGAAAAAGATTTAAATAAATTAATAAAAAAATTAAATGAAAAATCAACAATTGCTGTTGACACAGAGACAACATCTTTAAATCCATTGGATGCAAATTTGGTGGGAATTTCCTTAAGCTGCGCACCAAATGAAGCTTATTATATTCCATTAGCCCATAAAAAAATTAAAAGCTTATCAAAAAATTTTGTTATTAAAAAAATTAAACCTATTCTTGAAGACCCAAGTATTAAAAAAATTGGTCAGAATATGAAGTATGACTTTATAATTTTAAAAAATAATGGAATTGAAGTTGAGCCCATAGAAGACACTATGCTGCTTTCTTATACTCTAGATGCTGGAACTAATAGACATAGTATGGATAAACTCTCTGAAATTCATCTTGGACATAAGACTATTTCATATAAAGAAGTTGTAGGGACAGGAAAAAAACAATTAAATTTCTCAGATATTTCACTTGAGGATGCCACGAAGTATGCAGCCGAAGATGCAGATGTCACATTAAGACTTTATAATGTTTTATTAGACAGATTAAATGATGAGAAGCTTAATAAAATATACGATGTTTTCGAAAAACCAATGGTCAAATTGCTATCAAAGCTAGAAATAAATGGCATTAAAGTGGACGATACATATTTGAAAAAACTGTCAAAAAAATTTGAAGAAAAATTAAAAAAAATAGAAAAAGAGATTTACAAAATTTCAGGCAAAGAATTTAATATTGGTTCACCAAAACAACTTGGAGAAATAATTTATAATGAGTTAAAAATAGCAAAGCTAAAAAAAACCAAAAAAGGTAGTTTAGCTACAAGTGCAAAAATATTAGAGGATTTAGCTCTCACAGGACACAAGTTTCCAAATCTAATTTTAGATTGGAGACAAATTTCAAAATTAAAAAGTACTTATACAGATGCCTTACAGGACCATATTAATAAAAAAACAAATAGAGTTCATACATCTTTTCTCCTAGCAGCTACAAATACAGGTAGACTTGCATCTAGCGACCCAAACTTACAAAATATTCCAATAAAAACAGCTGACGGGAAAGAGATTAGAAAAGCTTTTATTGCAGAAAAAAATAATGTTCTTATTTCAGCAGATTATAATCAAATTGAAATGAGAATCCTTGCTGATATGGCTGACGTAAAGGAATTAAAAAAAGCATTTAAAAATAATCAAGATATACATTCCTTGACCGCAAGCCAAGTTTTTGGATTACCAATAAATAAAGTTGACGATGATTTTAGGAGAAAAGCAAAAGCTATAAATTTTGGTATAATTTATGGCATCACTCAATATGGGTTAGCTAAACAAATTGCTGTCACAAATCAAGAAGCTTTAGATTTTATTAACTCTTACTTTAAAAAATTTCCAGAAATTAAAGATTATATGAATTCAACTATTAAAGCTTGTAGACAGCAAGGGTATGTAAGCAATATATTTGGAAGAAGAATTCATCTCAAAGGAATAAATGATAAAAATTTTAGCATAAGAAGTTTTCAAGAAAGAGCTGCTATTAATGCACCAATACAAGGTTCAGCTGCTGATATAATAAGACTAGCTATGATAAAAATAGATAAAATTTTAGAGGAAGATAAGAAAAACGAAGCTAAAATGTTATTACAAATTCATGATGAATTAATCTTTGAGTGTGCAAGTAAAAATGAATTCCAAGTTAAGAAGATTATTAAAGATGCTATGACTTCAGTATCAGCTTCAGATCATCATATGTTCTCAATACCATTAGAAGTTAGTATTAATTCAGGAAATAATTGGGGAGAGGCTCATTAACGCCTAAATTTTGACAACATAATTATGAAAATAATCATATGGCACAAACAATTGCATTAGTAGATGATGATCGAAATATACTTACCGGAATAAGCATAGCGCTGGAAAGAGAAGGATTTAAAGTTCAAACTTATATTGACGGAGAGACAGCGCTTGTTGGCTTAACACGTAATCCTCCTGATTTAGCAGTTTTAGATATTAAAATGCCACGAATGGACGGTGAAGAATTATTAAAAAAATTAAGAAAAAAAATGTCTATTCCAATTATTTTTTTAACATCAAAAGATGAAGAAGTTGATGAATTACTAGGATTAAAATTAGGTGCTGACGATTTTGTAAAAAAATCTGGTGGATTTTCAACTAAAGTTTTAATTGAAAGAATAAGAGTGCAACTAAGAAAAAAAAATAATGTCATTGATGATACAAAAAATATTATTAGTCATGGAAAATTAAAATTAGACCCATCTCAATTGGAATGTGAATGGGATGAAAAACCTCTTCCTGATAAGTTAACGACAACTGAATTTTTAATAGTAAAAGAATTAGCTAAAAGACCTGGCGTTATTAAAGAAAGAGCCCATTTAATGGACATTGCTTATAAAGAAAATACAGAAATAGAAGACAGAACTATTGATAGTCATGTTAAAAGAATAAGAAAAAAGTTTAAAAAGGTGGATGAAAAATTTTCTGCAATTGAAACTAGGTATGGAAGTGGGTATAGATGGAATGTTAGTTAATGAAGCAAAAAAAATCAGCATCTATATTAAGAAAATTTCTATTATTTAATTTAGCAGTTTTTTCTATTTTAGGCATATTCACCATTATCTATCTAGAAGCAATTCAACCTAATTTAGTAAAAAATAGAACAGCTAATCACAAAATCATAATTAGTAATACAGTAGATCATTTTGACAGACTGAGTATAGATTTTACAAAAAAAGGTATTAGAACTTTTTTACTATCAGCTAGATTTTTATTTCAAAGCTTAGATAGAGTCCAATTTTATGATTTATCAGGGAATTTAATTGGAGATACAAATATTTTAGATTTAGATCAAAGCGTTTTTTCTAGGTCAGATTTTATAATTGAAGAAACATTAGACGGTCAGTCAGTGATGCCAGAAATACAAGAAAGACTTGCAGAAGAAGAAAGTGATAACATTAAAGAAATTATTTTAAATCAATATAATAATCAGTTGATAACTTTATCTGAAAATATTAACAATGATTTTTTTGTAAGCACATTGAGTAAAGTAAATATTTATAACAAAGATGTAGGTTTTATTGTAGTTTCAGAACAAGCTAATGAAATCATTACAGCCGTAAAAGAAAGAAAAGCATTCATAATTCGAACAATGATTGCTGTAGCGATTGTAATTTTAATTTTTTCTCTTTTTTTAAATAAATATATTTTAAAACCAATTGGTTTATTAGTTAAATTTAGTGATGCAATTAAAAAAAAATCAAATCAAAGCATAGATATAAAAAAAGTATTTGTAAGAGATGACGAAATTGGTAAGCTAACTATGTCAATTGATGAAATGACAAAAGAACTTCAACAAAGGACTAACCGGGCCGAAACTTTTTCAAATGATCTAGCGCATGAAATTAGAAATCCTTTAGCTTCATTAAAAAGTGCCTCCGAATTATTAGATAAAACAACTGAAAAAAATGAAAGTGAAAAATTATTAAAAATTATCAATCACGACGCAGAAAGAATTGAAAGACTAATAACTGATTATTCTCAAATGCTTAAAGATGAAGCTTCATTATCTAGAGAAAAAATGAGTAAAATTAATTTAATTGATATAGTTAAGAGTGTTGTAGATGATTTTAAACAAGATTTGATTAATCAAAATAAGAGCATAGAAATAAATATTCAAGATAAAATTATTTCTAATAATGGATATTATATCTTTGGAATAGGAAATCGTTTAGAGCAAGTAATAGCTAACTTATTAGATAATTCTATTTCATTTAGTCAAAACCAACAAACAATTGAAATTAGTTTAGAGGAAACATCAAGCAATCTATTAATGACCATAAAAGACGAAGGACCAGGTTTTTCAGAAGTCTCAACACAAAAAATTTTTAAAAGATTTTACAGTAATAGACCAAAAAATTTTGGTAAGCACTCGGGACTAGGTTTAAACATAGTCAAAAATATTGTTGAACTTCACAAGGGAACGATTGCAGCATCTAATAGAATTAATAAAAAAGGAGCTAAAGTTGAGGTATTATTGCCCAAATATTCTTAGCATTCTTTCTTGCTAAGATTTACTTAAATTGATATTAACAATCAAAAATATGTCAGAAGATTATAAAGTAAAAAATATTAAGCAAGCAGATTTTGGAAGAAAAGAAATTTCATTAGCTGAAACAGAAATGCCTGGTTTAATGGCTTTACGAAGAGAATACAAAGGAAAGAATACTCTTAAAGGAGCAAAAATATTGGGCTGTCTTCATATGACTATTCAAACAGCAGTTTTAATTGAAACACTTGTAGATTTAGGCGCAGAAGTCAGATGGTCTTCATGTAATATTTTTTCAACACAAGATCATGCAGCAGCGGCTATCGCAAAAGCTGGAATACCTGTTTTTGCTTGGAAAGGTGAAACAGAAGAAGAGTATTGGTGGTGTGTTAAACAAACTATCGAAGGAAAAAAAGATTGGAAAGCTAATATGATTTTAGATGATGGTGGAGATCTAACAGCTTTAATGCATAAAGATTACAAAGATTTACTTAAAAATATTAAAGGAGTGTCAGAAGAAACAACAACTGGAGTTTTAGCTTTAAAGAAAATGGAACAAAGTAAAGAATTACTTATCCCAGCAATAAATGTAAATGACTCAGTTACGAAATCTAAATTTGATAATTTATATGGATGTCGAGAAAGCTTAGTTGATGGAATTAAAAGAGCAACCGATGTTATGATGTCTGGAAAAGTTGCAATTGTTGCAGGGTTTGGGGATGTTGGAAAAGGAAGCGCGGCATCACTACGTCAAGCAGGAGCAAGAGTAATGGTTACAGAAACAGACCCTATATGCGCTCTTCAAGCAGCTATGGAAGGTTATGAAGTTGTTATAATGGATGAAGCGATAAAAGGTGCAGATATTGTAGTTACGGCAACAGGGAATAAAGATATTGTTACAGCAGATCATATGAGAAATATGAAAGACAGAGCAATACTTTGTAATATTGGTCACTTTGATAATGAGATTCAAGTAGAAGCTTTAAAAAACTATAAGTGGGATGAAATTAAACCACAAGTCCATGAAATTGAACTACCAAGCAAAAAAAGAATAATTCTTTTAGCTGAAGGCAGATTAGTAAATTTAGGTTGTGCAACGGGTCATCCAAGTTTTGTCATGAGCGCATCTTTTACTAATCAAGTTATTGCTCAAATTGAACTCTGGAATAATTCAAACAAGTATGAAAAAAAAGTATACGTTCTTCCAAAGCATTTAGATGAAAAAGTTGCAATGTTGCACTTAGAAAAAGTTGGCGCTAAGTTAACTAAAATGTCTAAAGATCAAGCTGACTACATAAGCGTTAAACCATCGGGACCTTTCAAGCCAGATACTTATCGCTACTAAATAGTAGCTAATGATTGTAAAATCCTTAGATCACCTTAATTTAATCTCAAAAAAAATCTCTAACCATCTATCCAAAAGAGATTGCATTTTTTTAATTGGTGAAATAGGTGTAGGTAAAACAACATTTACGAGACATTTAATCAATAATTTACAAAAGGATAGAAAATTAAAGGCTACAGAAGTTTTAAGTCCAACATTTAACTTATTATACGAGTACGATATTAAAGGCTTAAAAATAATGCACTATGATCTTTACAGGATTAAAGAAAGAAAAGAATTAGATAATTTAGGAATATTTTCAGATGATCTTGATACAATTAAAATTATAGAATGGCCTGATTTAATTAAAACACCTTTAGAAGATAAATTAGAAATTTATTTGAATTACACAAAAAAGGACAATGAAAGAGAAATGAAAATAGCAGGATTTGGAAAATGGAAAAATTTTGTAAATGAAATATAATCTACAAAAAATATCAGGAGATGCTTCATTCAGAGAATTTTATAGAGTAAAAAAAAATAATAGAACATCTATTATTGTATCTGCTAAAAAAGAAAAATATAAAAATCTTATTGTCTATAGTGTTGTAAATAAAATTTTAAATTACAACAAAATCATTGCACCAAAACTTATTAGCAATCATTATAAAAACGATATGATAGAGATATCTGATCTTGGAAATAAATCATTTTTTGAATTTATTATATTAAAGAAAAATAAAATTAATGACTATAAGTCTTTAATTAGGATAATTTTTAAGATTCAAAAAATTAAATTAAAAAAAGAATATAATCTAGGAAAATTTAAGGTTAAATTTTTAAAATATACTTTAGATAACCTTCATAAAGAGTCAGATTTATTTTTTGATTGGTTTTTAAGATATTTTTTAAAGCACAAAAATAAAAATAAAATAAAAAAGTTGCTTAGAACTGAGTTAAATAACATTTATAAAAAATTAAATTTTAAAAATGATACTTTTGTACATAGAGATTTTCATATTTCAAACATTATGATTTATAAAAAAAAATTTGGTTTGATCGACAGTCAAGACGCTATAATCGGTAACCCATTGTATGATTTAGCATCTTTAATAGATGACGTAAGAATAAAATTACCTCAAAATTTACAAAATAAATTATTCAAATATTATTGGCAAGGATCTAAGTATAAAAATGAGAAAGAAGAAAAACTTAAAAATGATTTTGATATTTTATCAGTACAAAGAAATTTAAAAATATTAGGAATATTTGTACGTCTATGGAAACGAGACAATAAACCAAATTATTTAAAATTTTTGCCTTATACTTGGACGCTAATTGAGCGAAGACTAAGAAATCCAATTTTTAAAAATTTAAACTTATTAATGCATAAAAATTTACATATAAAAAAATTAAAACAATTAAAATATGAAAATTAAATATGGAATGATTTTAGCTGCAGGTCTCGGAAAAAGAATGCTGCCCTTGACACTTAATAAACCAAAACCTCTTATAGAAATAAATAATATCAGTTTATTAGAGAGAGCTATAAATTTACTAATTAGTTTTAGTGTTCAAGAAATAAATATTAATGTTCACTATTTACCAGGCCAAATCAAAAAATTTATAAATGAGAAAAAATTTAACGCCAAGATTAATATTTCAGATGAATCAGGTTTATTATTAGACACAGGTGGCGGGGTATTAGCTGGAACGAATAATTTTAACAATAACCCATTTTTTGTTATTAATCCTGACACTCTATGGAGCAAAATATATTTGGAAGAGGTAAAAAAACTTGTAAATATTTTTTTCAAAAACAATAAACCTAGTTTGTTATTAGTTGATAAAACTCTTTCTATCGACGAATCATTTGCTGGAGATTTTAACTTAAAAGATGAATTAATATCTAAAAATAAAGAAAATAAACTTATTTTTACAGGTCTTCATATAACGAAACGAAGTTTTCTAAGCCTAGAAAAATCTAAGGTCTTTTCAATGAACAAGGTATGGAATGATTTAATCAAAGATAACAATTTATATGGACTAGAAAGTAAACAAAAATTTTATCACTTAAATACATTTGAAATGTATAACAAGATCTTAAGTTTAAAAATTATTGATTGAAAATAATATTTTTTGCTCTAGTTTTATCTAAATAATAAAAATCAAGAACCTCAAGATTATTTCCAAATTCAATTACAAGTGGGTTCCCAGTTGGTATTTCTAATTGATTAATCTTTGTATCAGATATATTAAATAAATATTTACAAAGCGCTCGTAACGAATTTCCGTGGGCAGAAATTAAAACATTTTTATTAGCAGTGAGATTTTTTTTAATCTCATTTTTATAAAAGGGCACAACTCTGTCATATGTGTCTTTGAGTGACTCAGTTAAAGGCGACATACCAATAGGTATACTTCCATTCAAAGGGCTAAACAAAGTTTGATATTCGCTTTTATCTTCCATAGGAGGAGGCGCTATATCCCAAGATCTTCTATATTTTTTAAATTGGTCTTCACCAATTTTCTTTTTTGTTTCTTCTTTATTTAAACCAGTTAAAGAACCATAATGTCTTTCATTAAGTTGCCAAGCTGTATTGAATTTAAGGTCAAGATCATTTTTTTTAAGAATACTTGTAAGTGTTTTAATGGCTCTTTTTAAATATGAAGTATATGAGATATCTATCTTTATATTTAAATCTTTTATTATTTGACCAGATTTTTCTGCTTCTTTAACACCTTTATCTGAAAGATCTACATCCACCCATCCAGTAAATCTATTTTCAGCATTCCATATACTTTGACCATGTCTTGTAAGAATTAATTTAGTCATAATAGTTAATTAAGTTATTATGTACTATATTAAATCTAAAATGAAAAATACTATATTTAAACTACTGGAATACTTATATTATTTTTCATTATTCTTTTTATTTGTTCTTTACTTATTTCCAGGAAGTTTAATCGGTTACTTATTGTACGGAAATTTATGGAAACAGCCAGACTTGATACCCAATCCATTTAGTACTTCAATTAATCATTTAATCTATTTTTTATACATAACTATTTTAGGATTAGTAGTTAGATTAAGATACAAAATTTTTTTAAATAGTTTATTTTTTTTATTTAGTCTTTCAATTGTACTTGAATTGTCACATTGGTTTATCCAAAATAGAGCATTTGAATATTATGATTTGTTCGCAAATAGCATAGGAGTAGTGATTGCCTATTTGTTTATTAACGTTTTTTTAAAATTAAAAATTAAATAGAATGAAAATATTTAAAATTTTTGCTTTATTTTTCTTTTCCTTAACCTTTAAAGTCGTAGCTGGTGAAATAAAAGGAAACCCGATCATAACTGACGGTGATACTATCAAAATTACGAATAAGCGGATTAGATTTTATGGAATTGATGCACCTGAAAATAAACAATTGTGTAAAAAAAATTTTAAAGAATATAAATGTGGAATAGCAGCTACAGATGCGCTGATAAAAAAGATCAATAAGAGACAAGTGAAGTGTGTACTTCAGGACAGTTTAGATAGATATAAGAGGTATATAGGTGTTTGTTTTGTAGAGGAAATAAATTTAAATCAATGGATGGTAAGAAATGGCTATGCGGTAGCATACCGAAAATATTCTAAAGATTACATAAGAGATGAAAATTACGCAAAAAAAAATAAACTTGGCATATGGTCAGGAGATTTTATTAATCCAGAAAAATGGAGAAAGCTTAATTAAACTTTAGTATAAATTAACTAATGATTCTTTTTAAAAAAATTTTTCTATTAACTTTTTTTCTATTAATAGCCTCTTGTTCATCAATTCCTAAAAATACCCAAAACAGTTGTGCTATTTTTGGAGAAAGATATCTTTGGTATAAATATACAAAAGCATCATATGAAAAATGGGGTGCACCTATTCATTTACAATTAGCGTTTGTCAAAAAAGAAAGCGATTTTAATTGGCTGGCGAAACCACCACGAAGAAAATTATTTAAAGTCATTCCCTTTAAAAGACCTTCAAGTTCTTTAGGTTACTCACAAGCTGTAGTTGGAACTTGGGAGCAGTATAAAAAAGAAACAAACAGTCCTTTGGCAACGAGAGTAAGGTTTAAAGACTCAGTTGATTTCATTGGATGGTATATTCATAAAACAAATAAAGTTTTGAGAATTTCTAAAAAAGATGCTTACAGACAGTACTTAGCTTATTACAAGGGCTGGGGAAATTATAAAAATTACTCGGATGATAAAAAAGCAATTATTTATGCCAAATCAGTGAAAGATATAGCCAACAAATATAGAAAACAACTAACACTTTGTAAAAAAAATCTTGATAAAAATAAATATATTATTTTTTAAGCTGCTTATTTAAATTTATTTCTATTGCATCTATTCTTTTAGTGTTTTTTCCAACAATTGTATAAATTGTAGGAATTACATAAAGAGTAAAAAAAGTAGAAAATATCATTCCTCCAAATATTGTAATACCTACCGTAAGTCTACTTGCTGCTCCAGGACCCGTTCCTAGTACAAGAGGCAACACACCAATAATTGTAGACAAGCTTGTCATTAAAATTGGTCTAAATCTAATTGCTGCAGCTTCAAATACAGCAATCTCAATATTCTTTCCTTCTTTTCTTAATTGGTTGGCAAACTCCACTATTAAGATTCCATTTTTTGCTGAGAGTCCTATAAGAATAATTAAGGCTATTTGACTATAAACATTTAATGATGAACCAACGACTAAAATGCCGAGTAAACCTCCAAGTATAGCCATTGGAACTGTTAACATTATAGTGAACGGATGTTTCCAGCTTTCAAACTGAGCACACATTGCTAAATAGGCAGTTATTAACGCTAAAGCGAAAATTACATATAATTCTGTATTAGTTTTTTTATATTCTTCACTTTCACCTTTGTAAGCAATTTTTGCTTGAGGTGTATTTTCTTCAACAACATTAACTAAAAACTTTAAAGCTTCGTCTAAAGAATAATCCCCTACAAGTCTTGCAGAAATAGTTACAGCTTTTTGCCTGTTGTACCTTGCTAAAAACGGTGACTGACCTTCTTCATCGTAGGCCACTAAATTAGAAATAGATACAAGTTTATTGTTATTTTTTGATCTTACAAATACTTTACTTATGCTTTCAGGTTCTTGTCTGTCTTTAATATCTCCTTGTAAAATAATAGAATACTCTTTTCCATCTCGAGTAAAGTTTGTAACCTTTCTCGAACCAAATATAGTTTCAATTGTTTTACCAATATCTTCCGTAGAAACACCTAAGTCAGCTGCTTTTTTTTGATCTATTTTCACATTTAGTTGAGGTTTGTTAAGATCAAAGTCATCTTGAATTGAAGTCAACCCTGAGTTTTTTCTTGCCTCTTTTTTTATAAGATCTTTCCATTCAATAAGTTGATCATAAGTATTTCCCAAAATTACAAATTGAACAGGACTTTCAATACCACCTGTTCTTATTCCTTGAGGCATTATAGGAAAAGCTAGCACGCCAGGTACTTTTGAAATTTTTTCAAAAGACTCTCTCATTATTTTTACACCATGACGATCTCTTTTTTTCCATGGCTCAAGTAGAACTATTATAAAACCACTATTAACTTGTTTGGCAGATTTTCCAAATCCTGGAACTCTCATTATTAATTTTCTGTATTCTCCCTTCCCTACATTTGGAAGCAATAATTTTTCAATTTCTTCAGCTCTATCTTTTGTAAAATTAAATCCTGAT
>Ga0209425_10002348_pt1 | contig 21135 bp, 18 predicted proteins | sample COG_05_FD_184749 | JGI IMG/M metagenome (GOLD analysis project Ga0209425, IMG submission 184749) | Pelagic Microbial community sample from North Sea - COGITO 998_met_05 (SPAdes) (version 2) | ecosystem: Environmental > Aquatic > Marine > Neritic zone/Coastal water | place: Helgoland, sampling...
CCAAGCTTTAAGAAATATTAATTCTTCCTCTTCAAATACTTGATTGTTGATTAATATTTTATAACAATTAATGAGATTTGAAGAAAAATTATCAAAACCTTTTTTTAATTTAACCTTGTTTAATAAATCGTAAATTTTTTTACTATCTAAATAAAGAGATATTTCTTGTGAAAAATCATCCATTAAATTATGTAAATTTCTGTTTTGAAATATATTTGTACCAAAAAATAATATATCAAAATTATTAAACTGCATTATTTTTAGAGTAATTAAACTTCTCCATATGTCAGTGCATCTCATTTGGCATGTAACTGGAAGATACATCAATTTAAAGATAGATTTATGCCAAATTGTATTCTGACTATTAAATGGAGAGATGGCTTTTGATAAAGACACCTTAGTATTCTTAAATTTAATATTTATTTTATTATTTAGTAGTCTAAATATAGCATCCACATCTGGATTGCCTTCAGCCACACCTTGCTGTAAAAAAAAATCTTTTTTTATTAACTTTTTGCTTAAAATAATTTTTTTTTTATTAATTTCATCTAGTGGTAGACCTCTTGGCCAAATTTGAATTTTATTATTTAAAAAAATATCATATATATTGATCCAACTATTATTCTTTATCGATTTTACTTTGTGTGAAATGTTTATTTTTTTAAAGAAATTTTTTTTAGGACTATTGTCATCATCTGTTTCAACAATAAAACTAGTTTTTTTCTCAAAAGCTATTAGGTAACCTATATTTTTTCTTGCATAACTATTATATGGACATATTTTTGCAAATTGAAAATTGAGTTTTCTTTGTTCTGATATATTAAAATAATCTCCATATGAAAGGCTAAAATTCTTAGGTGTTTTTTTGTCTCCAACTACAATAAAATTCCAATTACTATTTTTGCATCCTTTGCTAAAAGATCTTATATTAATATTAGGTCTATTAATGGTTGTGATTATTAGCGAAATGTTCATATTGTAATGTTTTATATACAAAGAATAAATTAATACTAGAGATTTAATATCTAATGATAGGTGTCCTAAGAAAAATTATATTTAAATTAAGTGTTAAAACACCTGGCCGGTTAACCTTAAATACAAATAATTTATACAAAAAGTATTATAGATCTAATACAGAACAATATTCTTTTGGTAAAAAAAATTATAATAAAATATTTTATGTAATTAAAAGAACACCAGGTACTGGATTTTTTTCTAACGTTTTGTTTGTAATTAATCATTTAATGATTGCAAAAAAAAATAACTATATTCCAATTGTCGATATGGAAAATTTTCCAACAATTTATAATGAAGTTAATGAAGTTTTCAAAATTAAAAATTCATGGGAATATTATTTTGAAAATTTTGATAACACAAAACTAACAGAAGTTTATCAAAGTAAAAATGTAATTATTACTTCAAATAAATTTGAACCACATTTTGAATTAGATTTGATATCAAATGAAATCAAAGAAGTATTTAAACAAAATTTGAAGCTTAAAAAAAGATATATTAGGTTTATTGATTATTTTTCAAACAAATATTTTAAAGATACAAAAGTTTTAGGTGTTCATTTTAGAGGAACAAGCTACAAAAGATCTGCAGGTCATCCTTTTCCAGCTACAAAAAAACAAATGTTAAAAATAATAGAACAACTGTTAAAATCTGAAAAATATGAAAAAATTTTTTTAGTAACTGAAGAGGAAAATTATAAAAACTTTTTAATTAAAAAATTTAAAGATAAGATAATTTATATCCCATCATCATTTAGATCAAATTCAAATAATGCATTCAAGATATATCCAAGAAAAAATCACAGATATAAACTTGGTAGAGAGGCTTTAATTGAGACCAGTTTATTATCAAAATGTGATGGTTTGATATATGTAACCTCAAACATAGCATCAGCTGCAATCGCCTGGAATTTAAATAAGAGTCAAAAACAATTTAAAATTGATAATGGAATAAATTCCAAAAATTTAATTCTTTCTAACTTCTTATGGTTTATTAGAGGAATGTTACCTGAGCTTCTTGGTGGTTTCAAAAAAACATTATAAAAATTTTAATATTGATTTTTGATAATTATCTATAAAACTTTTTCTTAAATATTTATTAGAATTTAAGTAATCTTTTTTAAATTTATTTTTTTTTCTTAAAAAATTTAAAAATTTTTTATCTAATATCTTTTTTAAACTCAAGTAATCATAAGGTTTAAATAAAATTGTATTCTTATCTTTTTGTTCTTTATGAACATTAATATTTGAAATTATCGTATCTTTTTTCATTGCTTTTGCTTGCTCAACTGTATTACTCCATCCCTCAGAAAAAGAAGGATTGATCAAAGCTATGGAATAATACATTAAACTAATCATGTCTATATAAGGCACTACTTTTAATATTTTGTATTTTTTTTCTAAGCTATGTTTCTTAATAAATGATTTAATATTAAAAAAATGATTAGGATGTCTATGATCAAATGTGCTTCCTGTTGAAACTATTTGATAGCTTTTCTTTAAATTATTTTTTATTGCTAATGCTTTTAAAACAGTTAAGTGATTTTTATGTATCCAATAATGATTTGGAAGAAAATAATAATTATTATCTATTTTATATTTTTTTTTTAAATATTTCATGCTTTTAAGTTTTTTAAAATCGGGAATTTCGACAGAGTGTTTTATTAATATTGAATTTTTATATGCATTTACATCTATTGTTTTTAGATCTTGCTGAACTGATTTGCTGCTAATTAATATTTTGGTTGAAAATTTATTACAAAATACAACTCTAATTTTTCTTATAAATTTACTTAAAAAATTGAAGTTTTCAGGAAAATGAATTTCCTGAAAATCTGGTAGCCATGGAAAGTTTTTTATTTTACTTTTATTTCCTATCCATCCTGAATGTGAAAGTATTTTAATATTATTTTTTTTAAGAAAATTGTCAAAAAAAAAATTCCGACCAAAAAAAATTATTAATACTTTAGAAAAAATTTTTTGTGTAATGTTTGATCTTGAAACCAGATTTGTTTTTATTATTTCGTATTTTGAAAAAATACTATCTTCCATTAATTCATTATTATGTTGATCTGTTATCAAAACAGGAATAATTTTTTTATTATTATTTTCTTGTAAACATAAAAATAAATTTTTAAAATAATTATATCCACCTAACCAACTGCTTGATTTAAAATTTATGATAAAACCAACTCTTATTGTCACAGAATATTAAGTTTGTATTTTTTATTATTATTTCTTAAAAATCTTGCAGGGTTTCCTGCAACTACTTCATATGGTTTTACGTTTTTCGTAACTACTGCTCCAGCACCTACAATTGCACCTTGGCCAATTGTTATATCGGGTAGTATTGTTGAATTTGCACCAATAGATGCAAAATTTTCAATTTTTACTCTTCCAGCAATATAAGCTGAGCCCATCACGTGCACTCCATCGCCAATCTGACATTCATGATCAACTATTGAATTTACATTTAAATAACAATTCTTTCCAATGTTGGTTTTTCTATGCACTACAGAATTTGGCATTGCTAAAAATCCTTCACCAACTAACTTTTTATCATAAATAATTGCATTTTTACTTATAATAGATAATGGTTTAAGACCCTCTTTTTTTAAAATATCTGATATATAATTTCTTAATTTTCCATCATACATTCCAATACAAACGAAGAATTTATGACTTTCTTTGATAAAGTTTTTTAAATCTTTTTTTTTATTTGAAAACTTTGCGTTATGTCTAAAATGAGGCTTGTTTATAAATTCATCAAAAATAAATGAAATTTTTTTATTTTTTTCTTTCAACATTTCATAAACAATTAATCCTGTAGATTTGCCTCCATATAAGAGAGTCTTATTTTTGTTCATTAATTAATCTTTTTATAATTTTGAAAAAATATTTAATATCATTTTTAGTCAAATTAATATTTGATGGTAAAACTAAAGTTTTCTCAAAAATTTGTTTGGATAAATTTTTGGTAAAATTACTAACACCATTTACATATTTAAATTTAAATCCTTTTTGTAAATTTAATGGCCAAAATCCAGAACGAACTTCAATTCCATTTTTCATCAAAAGTTCTCCTAGTTTAATCACTTTATTTTTATTTAAATTTTTAAAATAAATACTATTCAACCAAAATACTGGTTTACTTCCTTTTAAAATTTTTTGTGTCATATAATAATCTTTATTATTAAAAATCTTGTAATAATTTTTACCAACATTTATTTTTTTCTTAAGCATCTTATTCTTAAACATTTCAATTTGGCCTCTGGCAACAGCACCAAGTAAATGAGGCATTAAATAATTATATCCTTCACCATTAGAAAAATATTTTTTCCAGTAAGGATCCTTGCCTCTTCTAAAAGGTGCATGTCTGGAAGCAATTAGTTTTGCCTTATTATAAAGAGATTTAGATTTAAAAGTTAAAATTCCACCTTCACCAACACCAATCATTTTTTCTGATCTGATTGAAGTCACATTTATATCACCAAAAGTACCAATTTTTTGCCCATTCAATGTTGAGCCAAAAGCTTCACTCGTATCCTCTATTACAATAATTTTTTTTTTTTTACATAAACTTATTATTTTTTTGGTATCTCTTGCAGGATAACCATAAACATGAACTAGCTGAAGAACTTTTGGTTTATAAATTTTAACAGCTTTCATAACACTTTCATAATCTAAACCCAGTGTATCTTTTTCTATTTCAACAATTACTGGCATTGCTTTGCATTGTGAAATACATGAAAGATTTGAGATACAAGTGTAATTTGGAGTTATTACATGATCACCATCTTTAATATTGGCAGCTTTTAACGCTGTATGTATTGCGGCTGTTCCACTTTGAACAGCTAGTCCAAATTTAAGCCCTAAAAATTTTGCAAATTTTTTCTCAAACTCCAAAGTATGTTTGCCATTAGAAGATAACCAATTTGATTTTAATACATCTAAGATATATTTTTTTTCTAATTTACTTTGAGATGGTAAGTTTAATGAATATTTCATAATTTTTTTTTTAAATTTATATAATCTTTTTCATATCCTTTGGGATTTAAAAAAATTCTAAAAAACCTCAAAATATAAAAAAATTTTTCTCTAACAAGTAATTTTTTTAATAAAAAGATTTTGAATTTATTACAATTAAACTGATCTGAAGTCATCAATATAAATCCACTCTCTAAGAAATATATATGATAATTGTATTTTTTTGATAAATCTTGAAGAGCTCTTTTGCTATAGAAGAAAATATGTTGACCAGTGGCTAATTCTAGGTAATTCCATTTACTATCTTGGTCTTTATAGATTGATGTGGTCAATAAAAAAGCCTTAGGATTCATACTAAAAATTTTTTCAAATTCCTCTTTTGGTTTTTCAAAGTGCTCGATAGCTTCAAATGATGTTAAAAGATCTAAATTTTTTTGGTCTAAATTATCATAATTTTTTGAATATATATTTTTCGAATATTTGTCATAAGTATTACAATTAAAATTATAATCTCTTAATATTCTACAAAACAATCCATCTCCACCACCATAGTCAATGATATTCTTAAATTTTAAAAATTTACAAAGGAATATTGTCAATAAAGATGTTTTTTCTACTCTTGAAAAAACACCTGTATCAAATTTTGTATTCCATTCATTATAAGATTCTTTTAACCAATATGGATTTTCAGTTTGTAAACTTTTACAATTTTTGCATTCCAAAAATTTAATACTGTATTTATTTAAAATTTTTTCTGAAAATTTTAATTGAGTATCACCTGAGCAAAGCCGGCAATCAAAATTCAAATTATTGATCATTTAAATTTTAATATTTAAAAATTTTTTTTTCTTTATACCAATTCAGCGTTAAATCAAAACCAGATCTAATATCCATAAAATTTTTGTAATTAGTTATATTAATTATTTTTTTATTTGATCCATGAGTTTTAACTATATCAGCTCTCTGTAAGGGTCTTAATTTGATCTTAATTTTATAATCTTTTTGAACCCATTTAACTATTTTAGTTATATCAATTGGATTATTAGAACTAAAATTATAGACTTCATGTTTTTTTGTATTTTTTTTTAACAAATTTTTTATCAAATTGAATATATCACCGATGTATGTAAAGTCTCGAAAGTGATTGCCTCTATTATTCAAATTAAAAACCTCATTTGTAAATGCAGACTTAAATAATTTTAAAAAAAACATATCTGGTCTTCCCCATTCTCCATAAATTGTAAAAAATCTCATTCCTACCATTTTAATATCATATTTTTTTGAATAGTATTTAGATATAATTTCATTTAATTTTTTACTTACACCATAAATATTTTTTGGACTAAGTTTTTCAGTTTCTTTTAGTGGAAATTTATCATTATCTCCATAGACAGAGCTAGATGAAGCATAAAAAATTTTCTTAGGTTTATTTTTAACAAGAGCATCTAATAAATTTATGTAACCAATTAAGTTTACATCAATAAATTTTTTTGGATCGATCAACGAGTATCTTACTCCAGCTTGAGCTGCCAAATGAATAACATAATCAAATTTTTTTTTCTTTACAAAAATTTCTGTTTTTTTTTTATCCACTATATCTAACTTTGTGAATTTGAAGTTTTTATAAGATTTTAAAATAGCTAATCTTTTTTTCTTTAATTTTATAGAATAATAATTATCAAAATTATCTATTCCTATAATTTTAAATTTAACATTACTTTCTAAAAATTTTTTTGCTAAATTAAAACCAATGAAGCCACAGGTTCCCGTGATTAAAATTTTCATAATTTAAGTTTTTTTATATGTTTAAGGTATTTAAAGACAAATATAATTAATACTAATAACAAATTTTGCCCATTATCAATTCTTATTTTTATTTCTTCATAGAAATGGTCTAAAAATCTTATTTTACTAGAAAATCCTCCTCTTCTAAAATAACCAAATAATTCATTTTTTTTAGTGCCAACTCCTATCATTTTATGTTTAACAATCATCCTAAAAAAATAGTCATAGTCAGCTGAATATTTATAATTCAAGTTATATAAACCTACTTTTTGTGCAGATAAAAGTTTGATAAAAAAACCTGTTGAATGACTACTATAAAATCCCCAACTCCATTTAATTTTCCATGGTTTATATCCATGTAAAATACCCCAGTGCTTTTTTACTGATCCAAAAATAAAATCAATAGATGGATTCTTATTAATGTATTTCACCAAGGTGTTCAAAGCTCCATCAGCTAACTTATCATCTGAATTTAAAAATCCTAAATAATTTCCTTTTGATAATTTCATTCCAAGATTAAAGCCATCATATATACCTTTATCGTGATCAAGACTTACCCAATAATCAATTTTTTTAGAATTTCTTTTTATGATACTAAGAGTATTATCTGTTGAACCCCCATCAATAATAATGTGCTCAAAATTTTTATAATCTTGTGAATTTAAGCTATCTATAGCCTCCTGAAGATATTTATCTCCATTTTTAACAGTTGTAATGATAGATATTAAGGGTTTATTTTCCTCATTTTTTTTTAATTTTCCATTAATTCTTAAACCACCTTCTTCTTTTGCATTTTCAAATTTGTCTATAAGTTGAAATTTCATAAATCACTTTAATTCTTTTTTTAAAAAATATAGAAATTTCTTTTCATTTATAAATTTTAAATCTAAATTTAAAGAAAACATATTATTATAAGAATCAATCATCTCAGTAAAAATTTTTTTCTTTAGTTTAGAATAAACTAAATTGTTTTTATTTACTCTTAAATTTTCAAGATCAAGGAAGGTTATTTTTTTTGTTGAATATTTTTTTTTTACCATTTCTAAGCACAATGAATACTTTGAAATTTTTGATGTAAGCTGCAAATAATCAATGTCTGAAAAAATAAAGATTATCTTATAAAAATTTTTAATCTTTTTTGTAAATTTAATTTTTTTTATATCATTGAAATGACTCAATTTAAAAAAATTAATATTATCATTAAAATTAATATTTAATTTTTTTTTTGGAATATCACTGATAATCAATATTTGTTTTAATGATTTATTATTCACAATGTAACCTTTCTAATTTGTAATGATTTGAAGTTATAAACTTATTACATATTCTATTAATCTTATTGTGTTTCTTATTGTCAAATTCATTTACCCAAACATCATACATGTAAGGTCTATAAATTTTATTTTTCCAACCAAAACCTTTCGATATTTGGTTTGTACTTAATTGTAGCCAGTTTATTCTTAGAAAATATCTTCTCATAAATAAAAACTCTAATATTTCAGCCTTTTTAATATTTAACTTAATTTTATGTATATTGAGTATCATATGATCAAACTCAGTTATAGTTTTTGGGTTTAAAGTAAAGCCATACCCAGCATGTGGATTTCTAACACAAGCATTAATTACTTTAATACCTTGATAAGCAAATTCATACCCTATCGAACCAAAACATGTTAATACACAATTGATTCCAATATTAAAAATTATATTATTATTAATCTTACTAGAAATTAATTTAATTTTTTTATTTTTTGATAAAATCTTTTTTATTAGATTTAAATCTTTTTTTGTATTTTCTGGATGCAATTTAAAATACCATTCATAATTAGTTTTTTTGCTCAATTCTACAATGTGATTTAACCACTCATAAAAATCTGGAAATAACATTTTTCCAAAAACATGTGGACTATCATAAAAATTATGCATTGCAATTAAGATCTTATTTTTATTTACTTTTAAAATATTTACTTTTCTGTTTTTATAATTATACCCGAGAGCAAATTTCTTATTACCTTTATACATTTCCTCAATTTCGTTTTCAGCTAATTTCAAACCATTTTTTTGTATTTTTTTTGGTAAATTTTGGAATTTCTTTTTCAAAGAAAAAAATTCATCACCTATTGTGAAATTTTTTTTTTTTATCTTATATATTGTGTTAAATGTAGGTTTATAAACTGTAACTTTATTAGAATTAGCTATCCGCATCACCATTCCATATAAATATGTTGAATGACTTATTATTAGAGCTTTAACATTATTTTTTTTAAAAAATTCATTCCAATAAAAAAAAACATAAACAGCATCATTAAAAAATTTTATAAATTCTTCACTATGGATGTTAATAGTTGGGACTTTTTTTATTTTTAAAAAAGTATCATATATAAGATCACCAACCCAAATGTTATTAATTTTTAGATTTATTAGATCATTTTTATTCTTTAGGTTGATTTTTTTTTTACAAAATTCGTTATATTTAATATCAATATATCTCGATTTTTTAACTCTGATAAATTCCTCAGTACCAATACTATCATAAACACCAAAAAAATTTAATGACGTAGACTTACCTACGTGACTTTTTATTTTTTGAAAAATTGTTTGATCAATTTTACTACTTATTAAAGTATAGCCTTCATATGCTAAAACTTTACTTTTAAATTTTTTTTTTAGTGTATTAATTAAATAACTGTAGCATATATGTGCAGAGCACCAGCCATGAAACTCAACTAGAATTATACTATTACTTTTTTTTTTTGAATGTTCAAAAATTTTATAATTATGATTTTTAAATTTAGTAATACTTTTTGATTCAATTAAATTCATAGATCCTTAAAAATTATCTAAATTTTTTTCTTTCCTTCATCATTGGTCTAAGGCCATCTTTTGGGTCTGATCTCCATTTTCTTTCATTGATCTCGCTTTTTTGAAAAGCCAAAACACCAACACCATCATATTTAGTGCTTTCCTTTGCATGTTTTATTACATCTTTAATTTCATCAGGAAGCCAACAATGCCCTGCTTGATATTCTGGGCCATTACCATCTAAATCTAAATGAAACTCAATGATTTCTGAATTAAAAGAAAAGATTGATTTTAAAATAACACCTTTGTTTCTTGTATGATCTGACCAACCAATTTTGATATCTTTTTTAAATTTTTTCTGAACTAAACTTCTCAGGGATTTTATCGACGATAAGTTAATTTTATCTATTGTTGCAGGATAATTGCTAACACATCTTAAAACTGCAAAATTAAGAAACTTCTTTTTTTTAAATAAATGCAAAACTTTTTCAATTTCATTTTGGGATGCCATTCCTGTAGAAAAAATTATTTTTTTTTTATATTTTAAACATCTTTCAAAAATATCTAATCTTAATAATTCATAAGAACCGATTTTAAAAAAATCAACAAATCTAGATAGAAAATCTACTGCTTCTAAATCAAAAGGTGTACAACCAAAAAGTAAGCCTTTTTTTTTTGAATAATTCTTTAGTTTTGGAATAAGTTTGAGAGATAATTCTAAATTTTTAACATTCTTATGTGATTTGCTTTTGTTTAATATTTCTGGAGCAAATAATTTATCAGATTTAAATAGTTGAAACTTCACAGCATCACATCCAATTTTTTTTGCTTCATCAATTATCTTTTTACAACGATTAAAATCATTTAAATGATTGGAACAAATCTCAGCAATAAAAAAGGTCATTATAATTTAAAAAATTTTATAAGTAATTTAGATATTTTATATAAGTTTGAATCAGATAAACCATAAAAAATTGGCATGCTAAAAGCTTCTTCATAATAATTTAAAGTGTTAGGAAAATCTTTTAAATTAAATTTAAAATTTTTTTTAAAATATGGTTGTAAAAATATAGGGATATAATGGACTTGAAGATTAATATTATTTTTGTATAAAAAATTAAATAAATCTTTTTTATTTTTTTTTAATTTTTTAAAATTAGCTCTTAACACATACAAATGATATGCGTGTGATCTGTTTGATTTTAATGTGGGAATTTTCAATTCATCATAATTTTCAAAAATTTTATTGTATTTTAACGCTACTTTTTCTCTATATTTCAAAAAAACCTTAAGTTTATCTAATTGTGTTGATCCTAATGAAGCGTTGATATCACTTAATCTATAATTAAATCCCAATTCATCTATCTCATAATTCCATTTTTTTTTATCATTAATTTTTCTTTTTATTCCGTGAGTTCTTAATAAATTACATTTGTCATAAATGTTTTTATTTTTAGTTAAAATTGCACCTCCCTCACCTGTTGTAATATTTTTTACAGGATGGAAACTTAAACAAGCAGCGTCAGCATATTGTGATGCATAACCTATTTTATTTTTAAATTTAGCACCTAAAGCATGGCAATTATCATTTACAAGTTGAAAATTATATTTTTTCTTTAAATAATATAAATCGTCCCAATCTGCTGGTTGACCTGCAAAATCTGTAATTATTACAGCTTTAATTTTCTTTTTTTTTAACTTGGACTCAAGTTTGTTTGGATCAATGTTAAAAGTATTTGAATCTATATCAACAAAATCAGGTTTAGCTCCACAATTTATCGCCATTGCTATACCAGCAACAAAAGTAATAGGGGAGGAAACCACTGTATCTCCTTTACCCCATTTTAAGGCTTTTGATACTAAATGTAATGCTGCAGTTCCAGAGGAAACTGCAGAAACATATTTTGTATTTAAATATTTAGAAATTTTTTTCTCAAAAATTTTTTGTGTAGGTCCTTGTGTTAAAAAATTGCTTTTTAAAACTTTTAAAACACCATTGATATCTTTATTATCAATGTATTGTCTTCCATATGAAATCATTTTTTTTCTAACTCAAAAGAATAATAATTATTTTTTATTAATCTTCTAATTTCTTTTATTGATAAAAAATGTTTATTTTTATTGCTTGAATAATTTGAGATTTTTTTTTTATTATTTATTTTAGTATAAGATGGATATATAATAAAATAATCTTTAAATTCTTTAGAATTAATTGCATCTGTCGTTGATATCATCTCTTCATGAATTTTTTCACCTGGCCTTAAACCTATATATTTAATCGTTTTTTTGTCATTCACAGCTTTTACTAAATCTAAAATTTTATATGAAGGAATTTTTGGTACAAATATCTCACCTCCTTTCATTTTATTAATACATTGAATCACAAACTTTATAGCTTGCGCCAATGTAATGTTAAATCTTGTCATATTTTTATCAGTAATTGTAAAAGGGCTTTTACTTTCATTTTGTGTCAGAAATATTGGTACAACTGATCCTCTACTTCCTAAAACATTTCCATAACGAACGACTGAAAGGATTGTTTTTTTTCCTCCTTTAAATAAATTTGCAGCAGTAAATAATTTATCTGATGCAAGTTTAGTTGCACCATATAAGTTAATTGGTGAACATGCTTTATCTGTGCTTAGAGCTACTACTTTTTTAATATTATTCTCTAAACTTGACTCAATTATATTTTGAGCTCCTAAAATATTTGTTTTTATTGTTTCAAATGGATTATACTCCGTTGTATGGACTTGCTTTAAGGCCGCAGCATGTATAACAATATCTATCTTATTTTCACTCATAGCTTGTGATATTCTATTTTTATCACGTACATCACCTATAAAATATCTCATTATTTTTTCATTTTTTTTAAAAATATTAAGTTTTTTCATTTGATCTTGTTTAAATTCGTCTCTACTAAAAATAATAATTTTTTTTGCTAATTTATTTTTTAACAAAATAGAAGACAATTCTTTCCCAAATGAACCAGTGCCACCCGATATAAAATAAGTTTTCATAATTTATAAAATAATTTTAAGTTTTGTTTAAATTTATCTTTATTTTTAAAAAATTTCCCATTTAAAATTCCAGCAAATTTTTTTGAACTAAATGAAAAATTTTTTTTTTTTTGGAGTAATGCCATATTAATTTCAAAATCATATAATGAACTATTCTCATAGATACAAGGATAAATTTCATCTGCAAATTTATCACCCGAAAGACCTATATTAATCTCATATGGTAAAATTTTGTTCGTTTTAGTTATTTTAGAAGAAATTGACATTATTCCATAAAAATGTTCAAAAAGTTTAATTATTTTTTTGTCATCCTTATTTTTCTTCAATAAGTATTTTTTTGATATATTAAAGGGTGGTGAACAAATTCCTATAGAAGATATTTTATTTTTTAGAAAATAATTAAACTCTTGTGTATTAGCAATTAGTTTTATCTCTTTGTTAAAAACTAGATAAAAAGACGATATATCATTCCCATTATAATATTTTGAAATATTAACTTTATTGTTATGACTTTCGTATTTACATAAATTAAATTTATCATGATAAATATTTTTATTATCAATCATATATACATTGGCTTTCCCTAATATTGGAGCATCTGGTTTTAAAATACATATATTTTTATTTTTATTTGGATATTTTTTGATAGTTTTTGAAAATAAATTTTTAATATTATTTTTTTTTAAATATTTACTAAAATAACTTTTAGAATAAATACATTTCATTAATTCCTTATCTATTCTTTTTATACTAAAAAATTTTTCAATAAATTCAGCTGATATAATAGTAGGTCCAGATGATCTATAAACGACTCCAAGAATATTAAAATTCTTTTCTTTTAATTCTATGCAAATTTGTTTAATGGATTCAAGATTATAGATACTAGTTTTGTAATATTTTGAAATTCTAATATTTCTTTTAATATCCTTATCAATTGCAATTATGTTTATTTCTTTATTAATTTTTTTTAACAAATTTAATTGATTTACTCCGAGACCAAGACAAATAAAATATTTTTTCATTTTATTGAATTACCTTAATCAAATTATTCAAACATGTATTGATAGATATTTTCAATACTTTTTTATTTGAAATAATCTTATTATTTCTTATCAATTTGACTAAACCTTTTTTAAATAAAAATTTAATATCTTTTAAGCGCTCACCAACTTCATTAAAATCATAAATTATAGGAGTTTTTCCTATTGATATTAATTCATAGGTCGAAACACCAAACTTGCAAAAAATTTCTTTTGAACTGGATAAAATTTCAAATAAATTTTTAGGGTTAACTAAATATTTTATTTTCTTATCCTTTAACAATTTAATTTGTTTTTTTGATATAAGCCTCCCAACTATTAAATTTAAATTATTATCAGATATAAAATTTATAAAATCTTTACTGATTTTGATACTTCCACTATTTAAAAAAAAATTTTGATTTCTGTTTAAATTTACTTCTTTGTACAAAAAACTCTTTCTTGGTAAAATCAAATAATTTTTTCCTATTAAAAAATTTTTTTTAATTTTATTTGGATTTCTTATTGAGGGTATAATTGTCATAGAATTTTTTAAATTTTTATAGTTATCAATAAAGATGATTTTGTTTTTTTTTAGTTTAATTAAATCCAGTTTTTTTATTTGATTTTTTGGTAAATCAATAATTATAGTATCGTTAGCTTCAAATAAAGAGTAATTAATTTTTTTAAGAAATTTCAATCTTTCTCTATAAATAAAACTTTCATCAAAAAAACTTTTTCCTATACAATAAATTTTTACACTAGATGTTAAAACTTCATTTATTTCTCTAAATATAATTTTAGACCTTGAAAAATGTCCTAGTCCTTCTTTTTTCGATTGAGAAGTTAAAATAATAAAATTATTTTTTTTTTCTTCTATAGCTTTTTTTTGAGTAACATGAGTATTGATATAATTAAAATTTTTAGATTTCAAAACTTCTTTTAAATTAAATTGCTTATTTTGTTTTTCTAAATATCTGGCATTCAAATTCATAAAGTCTAAATCTGACTCTGTATCAACTGAAAGTCTTATAGGTCTATAAAATTCATATTTTTTTGGTACAAACTTTCCAATTTTAAATAGCTTTGGAAATTCTTTAACAATATATCCCGGATGTTCTTGTTGATGACTTTTTACAGATAACTGATTTACTTTTTTCCAAATTTTCGTTCTAAATAATGTAATTCCTTCATGAACTAATTTTTTATCAGATTTTATAAAATCGTAATTTGTATTTTTTATTTGATTATAAAGTCTTTTTATAAAATCATTATCTGTCAAACAACAATCGCCTGAAATTAAAATACAATATTTATTTTTTATTTTTTTTGTAACTTCATAGATTCTCTCTGTTACGTTTTCATTATTTTTATGAAAATAAATTTTTTTATTTTTTTTAAAATAATTTTTAAATTTTTTATTTTCTTTGATTGTTCCTGTTGCAAGTATAATTTCTGAAATTAGATCATTTTCTTTTAGATTTTTATAGATGATGTTAATTAGCTCATCATCGTTGATTTTATAAAAATGTTTGTTTTTTAACCTTGATGAATTACATCTAGCTAAAACAATAGCTGTGATCATTAATTTCCAGGAGTAATTTTTAATTTAAATTCATTATTTAATTTAATTGGAAAAGAGGTATCATCATATTCTTGATTTGAAAAAAATAATCTAAGTAACTTTTTATTTTTGACTTTTTTATATTGAATACATGGCATTACATAGTTTTCGCTATTATCCCATTCAAAATTGATAATATTTTTTCCAATTTTAAAACGTATTTTTGAGTCTGTACACCCCAAACCATTATTTAAAGACACAAATTTTGACGGTGGTAAAGTATGGTCAAAAAATTCATCTAATAGATATTCATAATCTGCTTTTCCACCATTTTTACATTGATAAGAGATTCTTTTATCATCTATATTTAAAAAAGTAATATTATTAATTTTTAATGAACCTAAAACTTTTTTCTTAGTCTTATAAATTGTGTTAATGATTATCTCCTCTTTGTCTTTTTTTATATTTATTATCTTTTTAATATAACTTATTTCGTTTGATTGATTTGAGACTATCTTAATTTCTTTTTCATTTTCAAATATATGTGGTTTAACTTTTTTTAAATCTGAAAATTTATTCAAGTCTGAAATTATTTCATGTGTTGTATTACCACTATAATAATCGAATCCATCATAAATTGAATTAATTTCATCTCTGTGCAATGTTCCAATAAAATTTTTAAATTTTTGAGATTCAAAACTTAAATGTTCTATTGCCAATCCTCTTCTTATATTTAATATTAAATTTATGCTTTTTGTTTTAATATTTAAGAAATTTTTTTCATTGCTATAGAATATTGATTTAATATCTTTTGATTTATTAAAGTTGTTAGTATCTTTAATTTTATGTTGTTTGATTTGATTATTTATGAAATTTATTTTTTTTAAAAAAATGATCCATTTTTTTTTGGTAATATGCGTTCTGTAATCACTTGACCATAAATCAATCAATGTTTTATAAAAAGAAAATTTTCCCATTTTTGGGATAAGCAAAATTTTATTTTTTAAAAATTTATAACAAAGTGTATTTATTTTTTGTGAACTTTTCCCTGAGACTGCCCATCTACTAATATTGTATTTTGGTTGTTTTTTTACAATAATTGGATTAGATCCATCTGTAATTACAATATTTTTTAATGTATTGTACTCTCTATTCTGATTTAACAATATAAATTCTAAATTATTTTCACTAATTAATAAATTTAAAATCTTGTAAACTCTTTTCCATTCATCATGCGTTTTAATTCTTTCTGCTTTGAATCTTTTTACTCTATTGTTAAATATTTCTGCATCTCCACTATAAATAGGTAAAATTGAATAAAAATTTTTTTTTAAATTATCAATATTTTTTTGATAACTCTTAATCGACACATCTCCGTAAACACAATTTTGAAATTCTTGAAATAAAAAAGAACTTGCAAAAATAATGTCTAAATTTTTACCTTTATAAGTAAAAGGTTTTTTTAGTTTTTGATTTATTTCTTTTTGTCTAATATTACTAATATTATCTATATCTATAATTACTGACTTATAACCATTTTTTATGTAAATTGGGATAAGGTCTTTTGAGAATGCCATTTCATTTATAAGAGCAATCTTTGGTTTAAGTCCAAAAATTTTTTTGTAATATTTGTTTCCTATTTTTAAGTTTTGATCATTAATTTCTTCAGGTATTATTGGAGATATTATTTGATTATATCCGCTTCCAATTAAATTTACTAAATTTTTAGAAATTAAATTTTTTAATGATACAATAAAATCTTTATCTAATTTTTCTATTTCTAACAAAGTGTTTGCTGATGCCTCTAAATTTACTGGAATTTTAAATAATTTTGGAATGTTCAAAATTGGATAATAGCAATTTTTAATTACTATTAATCTATTTTTTTTTTCAATAGATGAAAAAAACAAATTTAAATGAAACAATAAATACGCTTTTTTTTTCAATTTATCAAAATTTTAAATTATTAAGTTTTTCACAAATATATAAGATTTCTTTTTTTTTCAAATCATAAAAAATTGGAAGGCAAATTATATTTTTTGATAAAAAATTAGAGTTGGGTATTTCTTTTTGGTTTATCTTATAAATTGGCAATCGATCTGCTGAAAAAAATCCACTTCTAGTCTCAATTTTATATTTTTCAAACCATTTAATTAATTTTTCTATTTTATTGTTTTGATTATTCTTAAAATATATTGCCAATGTCCAAGGAATAAAATCTACTTTTTTTTCAATCTCTTGAAAAACAATATTCTTATTTTTTATATTTAGTTTATATAAATTATAAATTTGCTTTCTTTTTTTATAAATTTTATTTATATTTTTAAATTGCGCTAACCCCATACCAGCTTGAAAATTAGTCAACCTAAAATTATGCCCTGGAACAATATGGTAATATCTTTTTTTAACAACACCGTGAGATCTATAAAGTTTAATTTTTACTGCTAATTTTTTGCTATTAGTTAAAATTAAACCCCCTTCACCAGTTGTAATATTTTTGGTTGCATGAAGACTAAAAGTTCCAATGTCCCCTATAGCTCCAGATAATCTTTTTTGATATTTAGATCCAAACGATTCTGCGGCATCTTCAATCATGATAATATTTTTAGATCTACAGAATTTTTTAATAGCATATATTTCATTTATATTTCCATAAGTGTGTGTAACAACCACTACCTTAGTTTTTTTTGTAATTTGTTTTTTAATATTACTTAAAGAAACACAGAAAGAATTTAAATCTACATCTGCAAATTTTATTTTTAAATTCATTAACTTTGATATATTTGCGGCTGCCATATACCCATAACCAGGAACTATTATTTCATCCCCTTTTTTTAATTCTAGTGATAATAAGCTACAATGTAATGCAGCAGTTCCATTACTGACTAAGAAAGCATATTTTGTTTTAAAATAATTTGACAAACTGTTTTCAAGTTTTTCAATATACTCTCCACCAGATATCCAAGAGGTATTTATAGCTCTAACTACTAACTTTTTTTCCAAGCCAAATATTTTTGGTTTTGACCATGGAATAAAGTTCATATTATCTTTCAATTTTTTGTTTTAAATATTAGCAAATATTTATAGAAATATTTTTAAAATCTTATATCACTACTAAGTTATTATTACTATGCCCACATCACTTAAATGTAGAAACTGCAAAACTAAAAATGTCAAAAAAGTATTTGATCTAGGAAAGTTATATTATACAGGAAAATTCCCCAGCAATAAAAAAATTAGACTTGGTAAGGGAGAATTGGGTTTAAGTTTTTGTAAAAATTGCACATTGGTACAACTTAATAAATCTTACAATACTAATTACCTTTTTTCAAAAGACTATGGTTACAAAACAGGGATCAATTTTACCATGCGAAATCATATGAAGAATATTCACGCTATTTTAACCAAAAAAATTAAATTAAAAAAAGATGATTATATAATGGATATTGCTAGTAATGATGGAACATTGCTTAATTTGTTTAATAATAACCTCAATAAAGTAGGCGTCGATCCAATTTTAAGTAAATACAGAGAAGAATATAAAAAAGTTAAATATAAAATCAGTAATTTTTTTTCGGAGGAGGTGTTAAGAAAAAACAAAATAAATAAAAAATTTAAAATAATTACAGCATTATCTGTTTTTTATGATTTAGATAATCCAAATAATTTCCTTAAAGATATAGAAAAAGTTTTAGATGATAATGGTATTTGTTTAATTGAACATGCCGACCTTTACTCTATTATTAAATTTAATATGTTCGATACTATTTGTCACGAACATGTCGCTTACTATTCAACTCAAATAATGATCAATATGGCTAAAAAAAATAATTTGAAAGTTTTTGATTTAAAATCAAATGATATTAATGGAGGAAGTACTCAGTATTTTATTTGTAAGAAGAACGCTAATTTAAGTGTTAATCATAAAGCTCTTAAAAAATACATAAACAAAGAAAAAGCCATAGGTGTGTCTAGATTTAAAACAATTGTTAATTTTTATAAAAAGATTAAACAAAAAAAAAATTCTACTATCAAACTTCTGATTTCTTTAAAAAAAAAAAACAAGAAAATTTATGGATATGGTGCGTCTACAAAAGGTAATGTTTTATTACAGTATTACGGAATAGATAATCAAATAATACCCATGATTGCAGATAGAAATCCGTACAAATATGGAAGATTTACTCCAGGATCTCTAATCAAAATCGTTTCTGAAAAAACTATAAGAAAACTTAAACCAGACTACTTCTTTGTCCTTCCGTGGCATTTTAAAAAAGAAATTATTCAGAGAGAAAAACCAATAAGAAAAAAAGGTACAAAGTTTATATTTCCACTTCCTGACTTAAGAATTATCTAATCTTTCCATTTTTTTTGAAATTTTTCGTATTCAATTAAAACTTTTTCAATATTATCTTGAATTGCTTTAGTATTGAACTTTTCCTCAAAATAATTCTTTGCTTTATCTACTCTACTAATAATCTCACTTTTATTGGAAATAAAAGATTTAAGAATATTATTTAAGTCATTTTTATCTTCAATATCTATTTGAAAAACCATATTCTTAAGATCTTCGTCTATTGTATATTTATTATAAATTACTGGTTTCTTGTAATAAAACCCCTCAAATAGTGGAAATGAATGTGAGCCCACATAGGATGGAAAAAGAACAGCATAGCATTTACTATAAAGGTATTGAATTTTTTCATTTGATAAATAATCAAAAATTATAAATTTCTCATTTAATTTTTTTTTATCAATTATTTTTTTAATGAACTTTAAGTTACCTTTATCTATACCTGTAAAAATACAATATAAATTTTTATCATCAATTTTTTCAAAAGAATTAATTATATATTCATGATTTTTATGAGCCCAAAACTGTGCAGGATAAAATAAAAACTTTTTTTCATTTATTTTTTTCTGAAATTCAAAATCAATTTGATCAAGGATATTTTCATTCTTTATTTGTGTTAAATATGATGGAAACATCAAAGTTCTAAGTCTATCTGCATTAACATTATAAATTTTACTAAAATTATTTAAGTCGGTATTGTTTCCAAGAATTAACTTAAATGCTTTTTTAATAGCAAAATCATTTAAAGCATCTTTATTTTCAATAGAATTCGACTTATATTCTGGAAAAAAAGGTGTAAATTTGTGCTGAAATTCCCATATTGTATAAATAAAATTTGTTTTATCGCATAAGGCCACCAAAGATGAGGGGGATAAAAAAAATATTAAATCTACTTTATTTTTTTTTAAAAATTTTTCAAAAATATTAGAAAAATCATATTTTATTGATAAATAATTAACAAAACTAAAATTACGTAATTTCAATAAAATCTTATTTAAAATATCATTTTTATCAAATAAGATTGTTTTTAGATCTAGTTTTTTATTCAATAATACTGATAGATCTTTATTTGTTGACACAAAAACTATTTCAAAATTAGGATTATTAATTTTTCTAAAATTATTAAATGCGGTCATTGCCATGTGAAGGCCACCACCAGAATTTATTAATACATCTGCAACAATCGCTATTTTCATTTAAAAGTTTAATTATCTAATATGAACTTCTTACCATGTAAAATTAAATAAGGCTTGTGATTATTTATAATTGTTGCCTTTAACTTTCTATTAAAATCTTTTTTACTTATTTTTTTATCAATTTTATAGAATTTATTTAAATCTTTCATTGTATTTAGTGTTTTTCCCCATTTTATATTAATATTTTTTTTAATTTGATTGTTTATAAACAAATTATTTTTTTGAATTCCATTAATAATTTTTTTAATTTGTTTCAATTGAAGTGAATAAGTAAAGTTTAAGATTGTTTTTAAATTTTTCATCTTCCCATGATTAAAAAATTGAACATCAATGATGTTTCCACTATCAATTTTGTTATTAATTAAATGTGCAGTACATCCAAAGTGTTTATCTTT
>Ga0209425_10002350_pt1 | contig 21134 bp, 17 predicted proteins | sample COG_05_FD_184749 | JGI IMG/M metagenome (GOLD analysis project Ga0209425, IMG submission 184749) | Pelagic Microbial community sample from North Sea - COGITO 998_met_05 (SPAdes) (version 2) | ecosystem: Environmental > Aquatic > Marine > Neritic zone/Coastal water | place: Helgoland, sampling...
CTTCATTAACACGAACAACCATGCAATCCATATATCAATTGAGTTAACACTATCAGTAACATAAAGAATTACACATAATAGGTAAAATAAAATTGGTATTTCAAAAAACCCCTTGTAGTGATCGCGAGCCATAAGCATATACTCCGGCGCCGTTCCTTCATAAACCCTAAACCACCTATATCTAACCTCTCTTGACTTTATAGCTTTTTGAGCCATAAATCTCATATGAATCGTCACTGTAAAATTGAGGAAGACAACAGGAAGTATTGGGTAAATAATTAATATTTTTTGCACTTATTACACCTAAAGTCTCACAAAAAAATTATTCTTTATCTATTAATTTTTCAAAAAAAGGAACAAACTTTCGATCAAAAAACTGCTTGTTAGCCTCCCATATTTGAAGGCCATAATTTGAACGATAAAAACTCAAGCCTATCCTATCAAAAGCTCTTTCATCAATAATATTATCCTCTAGCTGGAGAAAAATATTTTCTACCCTACGAAGACCAGTCATAACTGTTAAGAATAATTGCATATCATCAACTGGGTCAAAATCTTCTCTTAACGCGCCTCCATACAACTTTACAGTTAAACGAGCTATATTTCGATCTGTTGCCATGGCAAGATAAAGCTCTGTAGCTTGATCAGAGATAGCCTGATTGGTTGCACCTCTTACTGCAGTAGTATTTTGTCGAATCTCCATTCCTACAAATACCAAAGATGCAATCACACTGAAGAATCCAACAATTTCTAACGTATTTCTATTCATAGAGTTTAATGTTAGTTAATCATTCAATAGTAAGTAGATCTATTTCAAATGTTAGTGTTGAGTTGGCAGGTATAGGTCCATTATCTCTGCTTCCATAACCAAGATCAGGAGGTATGGTCAACTTGCGCTTACCACCAATTTTCATCCCCATAAGACCTTCGTCCCAGCCTTTGATGACTTGACCCGCTCCTACTGTAAACCTAAATGGTGTTCTACCAGGGTTTAAAGAAGAGTCAAATTTTGTGCCATCTTCAAGTAATCCTGTGTAGTTAACCGTGACTATGTTGAATTTTTCTACCTCTTGACCGTCACCAATTTTTAAATCTTCTATTACTAATCCATTGCTCATTGTTTGTTTTTCCTTACTGCAGCTGACTGCAATTAACATTACTGCAAACGTAATAATTTGCCAATTAATTTTCATTTTTTCTCCAATTTCTATTATAAAGTTTACATCAATTGAAGGAAAAGATTTTCCTTAAATTTACTTTTAGCTACATTCTCTAATCACGAGAAAGGAAACAATTATATTGGATCAAACGTATTAAATTTGATGCGACCTTAAAAAATCTAAATGTAATGATTGCAAGATTTATACAGAATAATAAAAAATACCTATTTGTCTTCTTAGTTGCAAATTCACATGCGCAATCAGATGGACGTCTTAAGCTCCAAAGAGCCGATACACTCGAAAACATCACATTAAATGGCGTATCGATGCAATATTTAAAAGGCAACGTTATCTTCAAAAAAGGAGATATGATTTTGCGTTGCGATTGGGCAAGGTTCAATAAACGCTCTCAAAAAGGTTTTTTATATGGAAAAGTTTCGATGGAACAAAAGGGTCAAAATCTGGTATCGGATTCACTTTACATTGACTCTCCAAATGATATATTAATTGCTTATAGTAACGCTGAGGTTCGGGATTCAGTTTATAACTTAATTGCTGATACGCTATTTTATTTTTCAGAGATTGATAGCGGTTCAGCGATCGGAAACGCCACACTCAAACAAGACAATCAGATAATTTCAGGTGATAAAATAGAATATAAAAAATATCCTGAATCCTCAGGGGTATCCTATTCCGCTAAAGGCAATGTTACTATCAATGAAGATGGACGAATAGCAACCTGCGGTGAGGCGATTTATGATCGTCAAAATGGAAAAACATCTCTTAAAATAAATCCAAAGATCGTTGATAACAATCAGACAATTTCAGGAAATGAAATATTCTTAACATACAATGAAGACATATTGGAGAGCATCTATATCCCAAAAAATGCAAAAGCTACTAACCCATCCAGAGGTACTAGGCAGTGGTTTGAAATTGTTAACGGTGATACAGTGATGAATTCAGATACGGCCAACTATATCAATGACATGACAGGCTCAACCCTTCAAGGTTTTTTTGTGGATGGATTACTTGACTCTCTTAGGCTTGAAGGTATGGCAACCACTCTCTATCACCTTTTTGAAGATTCAGTGTATCAAGGAAATAATTTGGTTTCAGGTGATACAATCAGCATGAAGTTTGACAGCAAAGAACTGAATCATATTTTTGTAGCAGGAGGGTCACGTGGAACTTATACTCCCGACTCAACAACGGGCGATGTTGAAGGACCAGTTATTTATTCTTCAGAAGACATTGAATATGATATAGCTGGTGAATACATGGATCTCCACGGTGAAGCCGATATTCAATATACGGATGTAAATTTATCTGCAGGTTTTATTAATATGGAATGGAATAAAAATTTATTAAAAGCTACCCCAATGTCTGAGCGTGACTCTACATACGGTTTTTTGATGCCGTCAATGATAGAATCTGAAAAAGAGCCGCTTACTGGCGATTCGATGCTTTATAATCTAGAAACGCGACAAGGAAAAGTAACAAAAGGTAAAACCAAAGCTGAAGATGGATATTATCATGGTGAGCAAATTCGAAACCAAGATATGGATATCTTTTATGCTGAAAATGCAATTTATACAACCTGCGATTTAGATCGCCCCCATTTTCATTTTCATATGAACAAAATGAAAATGATTAATGAAGACAAAGTTGTTGCAAGGCCAATTATCCTCCACATAGCAGATATTCCAATTTTTGGTTTGCCGTTTGGGGTTTTTCCCCATCAAAAAGGCAGAAGGAACTCTGGCTGGATTATGCCTTCATACGGAACTGATGCGCGCTGGGGTGGATATGTTAACGGACTTGGATATTATTGGGCTGGAAGTGAGTACTTTGATACAAAGGTTACGATGAGTTTTTATGATCGCGACGGTATAACGCTTCGATCTAAAAATAATTATTCAAAAAAATACAGCTTCTCAGGCAATATCGATCTGGAGACAAAGCAACGATTTTCAAGCTCAACGCCTGCGGAGGAAAGAGATATTTTTAATCTAAGAAAAAATCGACAAAGCGATTATGTGCTTAGGTGGAATCATAGACAGCAACTTAGAAATAACCAATCAGCATCTGTAAATGCAAGTTATTACTCAAGCGGAGATTATAATCGTAGAACCGGGATTGAACAGCAAAAAAGATTAAATCAACAAGCTGTGTCAAATGCAACCTACTCCAAACGTTGGCCCAAATCGCGAAATAGCTTAAGTATTAACTTGTCCAGCAGAAGAGACCTTATGGCAGAACAAAAAATTGATCCAACCTCTCCATTTTACGCATCACCCACTCGCAGCGGTCAGCAAATAAATCTTTCAAACAATGTTATTCCACAGATGGCTTTTTCGCATAGTCAGCGGGCATTATTTTCAACAAAGGCAAAAAATAAGAGGTGGTACAATAATATTAATTACAATTACTCTTCAAGATTTACCAATAATCAAAAATACTTCTATGAAGCAGAGCAATACGCGATGAATGATTCTACAAATTCATACAGATGGGCTTTAGATACTCAGGGCGATGTAGAAGAGAAAACTTTTTCTGACTATGTTATTTCGCATACATCAGGTTTAAATATGTCATCAAAAATTTTCAAATATTTTAATATTTCCCCTAATCTTTCATTGAAGTCTGATTGGGTCAATAGATCGTATTCAGGTTATTTGGATTCAACAGGGCAAATTAATAAAAACGAAATTTCGGGTTTTGCCAGTCGAACTACTGGTTCATTTAACCTTAATATGAATACTCAGATTTACGGCTTATTCCCAATAGCGATAGGGAATTTAAGCTCAATTCGCCACGTTGCTTCTCCATCAGTAGGATACTCATTTAGACCTGATTTTTCCAAGGAGGTATTTGGTAAAAACCCAAACTACTATGAAGAAATTATGCAGGAAAATGGTGATGTGATTTATTTTGATAAATTCTCTGGTACGCTTGCCGGAGGAACTCCTAGAGGTGAAAATCAATCTATAAACTTTTCGCTAAACAATATTTTTCAAGCAAAAATTAAAGATAATGATCAGGAAGTAAAAAAAGACCTATTCTCTTGGAGGCTTAGCACTAGCAAAAATTTGGTTTTAGATCAGTACAACTGGGGCAATCTGAATTCTTCTTTGCGAGCAAACATACGACAAAAACTAAATTTAGATTTTTCAATGACTCACGACTGGTATGATTTCGACAAAGAAAAAAATGTAAGACTAAATAAAATTAGAAAAGCAAGCGGAATACCATCGCCCAGATTAATTAATGCAAGGCTCTCAACCGGTTTAAAGTTTTCTGGAAAACGTAGAAATTCTTACAATGAAATAGATAATATATCTCAGATTGACAGCAATAATGTAAACGATAGAATAGATGGTGCAAATTTACCGGGGTCGATTGATGGTGCTTCATCTGGATCAAAAAATAATTCCCCTCTTGATTTATGGTCAACTAGTGCATCATTTAGCTTTGCGTACAATAACGCAAATCCAAATAATTCACAAAAAACTTTTTGGATGTCTTCGAATTCGGCAATACAACTTACTCAGGGTTGGAAAGTTAAGTATAATGCGCGTTTTGATTTAATTGAACAAAACCTCGTGAGCCACACCTTCTCAATCTATCGGGATCTACATTGTTGGGAAATGAGCATTAATTGGACTCCAAGCGGTTATGCGTCAGGGCTATATCTACGTTTAAATGTTAAATCTCCAAATCTTCAGGATTTAAAATTTGAACAACGCGGTGGAACATTTTCAAGACCTTCTCTTTTTGATCGGTAGATTATGAATAATAATAAAAATCAAGAATGGATGGTAATTGGAACATATAGTGGTACTATAAATGCAGAAATGGCGAAAAATATTTTACATAAAAACGATATCCCTGCTTACATAAAAAGTGATTTTTTTGGAAGTGCTTATAATTTAAATGCCTTCAGTATTCCTACAGGTACGGTAAAATTGTATATTCCTGAAGGTTTTAGAAAAAAAGCGTTAGATTTACTACAAGGCATTGGATTGCAAAATGAGTGAAAATCAAATACGATGTATTAAAGGAACGCAGGATATCCTACCAAAAGAATCCTCAAAGTGGCGAATTCTAGAAAAAAAGATTCATGACACAATGGAGATTTTTAACTATGGACAAATAAGAACTCCTGCCTTTGAAAAAACCGAACTTTTTGATCGGGGAGTTGGCTTGCAAACAGACATTGTTACAAAAGAAATGTATAGCTGGATTGATCAAGGTGGAGAAAGTCTTACTCTAAAACCTGAGCTTACTGCTCCTGTTACAAGAGCCTATATTCAACATAGCATGGGAGTTCAAAAACCTCTTACAAAATTATATTATATTGATGCTCTTTTTAGAAGAGAGAGACCCCAAAAAGGCCGCTTTCGTCAATTTCACCAGTTTGGTGTTGAGGCTCTTGGGTCAGAATACCCTGAAATTGATTCTGAAATTATATCAATAGCTATAAAACTATTTAAAGAGTTGGGCGTGAAAGATTTATCTCTCAAGCTTAACTCAATTGGTTCAGAGAATTGCAGAAGAGATTACAAAGAAGATTTAAAGAAATTTTTAAAACCACACCTTAAAAATTTAAGTGATAGCAGCCAAAAAAGGTTTGAAACTAATCCATTAAGAATTCTTGATACTAAGTCTCCTGCAGAATTAGAAATTATAAAAGATGCTCCAAAGATATCTAGTTTTTGGACTAAAGAAGACGAAGAGCATTTCAATGAACTTTGCTTGCTATTGGATGCATTAAAAATTAATTATACAATAGATTTTAACTTGGTTAGAGGTCTGGATTACTATTCTAGAACAACATTCGAAATCATAGCACCCTCTTTAGGCGCACAAAATGCAATCTGCGGTGGCGGAAGATATGATAAGTTAGTTGAGATGCTTGGAGGGAAGCCAACTCCTGGTATTGGGTTTGCAGCTGGAATAGAGCGAATTATGATGGCACTAGAAAATTATCCAAATACCAATACTATCAATATTTATGTTGCGGGCATAGGCCTAGACTCTAAAGTGAGGCAGGCTGTTTTCACTCTTTCAAATGAATTAAGACAAAACAATCTTTCGGTGGAATGTGACATGTTAAGGAGGTCTATCAAGTCTCAATTAAGAGAGGCAAATAAAGTTGGTGCCAGCTATGCTATTATCATTGGAGATACGGAGCTTGAAACAAATTCTGTTGAAGTGAAAAATCTAGAAAATGGAGAGCAAGAAAAAGTTGCAATAGAATCGATAGTCAATCATATGACTTCTTTATCATTTTAATTGCGGTATTTAGTTTAAATTTGCCATGAAAAATTTTACAATTAATAAAAAAAAGAAGAAGAGCTGTGAAACCATTACTAATAGTTGAATCACCGTCAAAAGCAAATACGATATCAAAATACCTCAAGGGTACCTATGAAGTAAAATCAACCATAGGGCACATTAAAGAGTTACCAGAAAAAAAACTATCTGTTGATATTGAAAATGATTTTGCAATTGAAGAAGTAGTAATTGATGACAAAAAGAAGTTGGTTAATGAACTAAAAAAAATATCTAAGACGGCTCCAGAAATTATAATCGCAACGGACTCAGATCGAGAAGGAGAGGCAATTGCTGCGCATATAGCAAGTGAAATGGATAAATCTAAAATTTCACGCGTCCAATTTACTGAGATTACAAAAGAAGGTGTTCAGGCTGGTTTAAATAATCGAAAAGAAATTGATGAGGATTTAGTAAAAGCCGCTACTACCAGGCGGATTTTAGATAGACTGTTTGGCTATAAAGTTTCTCCGGTATTGTGGAGTACTTTGCAGAAAAATATGAAGTTTGTTCAAGGCCGTCTTTCTGCTGGTAGAGTGCAATCATCTGCATTAAAAATAATTATTGAAAGAGAAAGGCTTAGGCAGTCTTTCAATTCTGCTCTTTATTTTGACCTTAAAGCTAAGTTTGTTTCGAACAATGAAGCTTTTGAAGCTTCATTGATTAAAATAGATGGCAAGAGAATTGCTAGTGGAAAAGACTTTGATCCAGATACAGGGAAATTAAAAAATGACAGCGTATACCTTTTATCAAAAAGTGAAGCAGATAAACTGGTAAATGAATTGAATGCTGGTGTATGGAATATATTCGATATAGAAGAAAAAGTAAAAAAATCTAATCCAAAACCCCCTTTCACAACATCAACCCTCCAACAAGAAGCAGCAAGAAAGCTTAGATTTTCTGCACGAAGAACTATGAATAATGCACAGAATCTATATAGAGCTGGATTTATAACTTATATGAGAACCGACTCAACAAATTTATCTGCTGAAGGTATTAATGGAGCCAAAGCAGAGATTGTTAATTTATTTGGCAAAGAATATTTACCTGAGCAACCAAGGGTATACTCATCAAAAGTTGCAAATGCTCAAGAGGCACATGAGGCAATTCGACCTGCTGGTTTAAAATTTGCAAATACTGAAAATGTAAAATCTGAATTAGATGAAGATGCAGCTAGGCTGTATGATTTGATTAGAAAACGTACGCTGGCATCGCAAATGAAATCTGCAAAAATAAAACAAGTATCAGTAACAATTAAAAATCAGAAATCAGATTTCAGGGCAAATGGACAGATTATATTATTCCCTGGCTATATGGCTGCGTACGTTGAGGGAAACGATGAAGCAAATAATTCAAAAAATGATAAAGAAGCTGTATTACCTAATTTAACTACAGGTCAAACTCTGGATTGTAAAGATTTAAAATCTGATGAGCACAACACAAAGCCGCCTGCACGTTTTACAGAAGCGTCTTTAGTAAAAGAGCTTGAATTGAAAGGAATTGGTAGACCTTCGACATATGCTATGATAATTGAAACAATTGTAAAAAGAACCTATGTTCACAAAAAACAATCCAAACTTACGCCAACATTTCTAGGGCTAGCGGTCACTCAACTTTTAGAAAATCATTTTACATCGCTTGTAGATAGCAAGTTTACCGCTAAAATGGAAAATGGATTAGATGCTATTTCTAGAGGAGAATTAGATTCGCTTCCATTTATGAAAGAATTTTACTTTGGATCAGAGAATCAAAATGGTCTAGTTAATATGCTTGATGAAAAAGTTGATATTGGAAAAGCATGTTCGGTTCAATTAGATGATAAAGAGGAGCCAATAGAAGTTCGTGTAGGTCAATATGGTCCATTTTTAAGGCAGGGTGAGAATAGAAAATCAGTACCTTCTGAAATTTATTTAGGTGACTTGAGTATTGAGAAAGCCTTAGAAATTCTCAATCAAGAAAGTAGTGAAGACAAAGAAATTGGAACTGACCCTGAAACAAATGAAATCGTATTTCTCAAAACTGGCCCTTATGGTCCTTATGTACAGTTAGGTGAATCCAGCACGAGAAAAGCAATTCCAAAAGGTACAGAAATTTCTGAAGTAAATTTAGAAATGTCGCTAAAACTACTAGCCCTTCCAAGGGTTCTTGGATTGCATCCTGAAACAAAGCAGGAAGTAAAAGCAGACTATGGCCGCTTTGGCCCATATGTTTCAGCTGGTAAAGGAAAAAACGGTAGAATTCCACCACAATACTCTCCACTTACGATTGAATTAGATACTGCTTTAGAATTAATAGCTAAACGATCAAGCGGACCTCAAGAGTTAAAGAGTCTCGGAGATCACCCCAAAACAGGAGAAACGCTTACCTTAAAAGATGGTAGATATGGTCCCTATATTACCGATGGGAAAGTTAACGTCTCAATGCCAAGCGATATGGAAGTTGAAACGATTACTCTTGAAGAAGCTGTTAAGTTTATTGATAAAAAAAGGGCTGCGCCTCCAAGAAAAAAGAGAACAAAACGTAAAAAGAAAAAATGAAAAAAATTTTTTTAACACTTATAATTCTCGGATCAGTCCACGCTAATGATAAAGATGAATTAATTCTAGATATTGAAAAAAGTCTAATGGCTTCATGCTTTCATGGCACAGTTTATGAGCATGGAAACCAAGAAATGGAAAAACAAATTGCAAGTTTTGTTGATGCAGGCAAGAGTAAAGATTATATTATTAATTTTTTTACGGATAAATATGGAGAGCAAATCTTAGCAATGCCAGAGGCTAAAGGTTTTAATATATTTGCCTGGCTAGCTCCAATGATTATTTTTGCTTTAGGCAGTATAATTATGTATGCATATTTTAAAAATTCAACCCCTACCCTTACCCATGCAAGCATACCAAAAAAAGACAATAATAACATAAAGTTTAGCGATGAAATTGAGGCGGAACTGAAAGATTTCGACTAATAATGAATATTGATAAAATTGTTTCTTTATGTAAACGCCGCGGATTTGTTTTTCAAAGCTCTGAAATCTACGGTGGCTTTAAAGCCGTTTATGATTATGGACCATTAGGCGTTGCTCTAAAAAATAATATCTCTAAAATTTGGTGGGAGGCAATGACTCAGTTTCATGAAAATATTGTTGGATTGGATAGTGCAATCTTTATGCATCCTAAAATCTGGGAAGCTTCTGGTCACGTTGGAGGATTTAATGATCCCTTAGTTGATTGCAAACAGTGCAATGCTCGCTACAAATCAGACGAGCTTTCCTCGGATGAAAACAGCAAGGTTTTGTGGAGTGAAATACAATGTCCAAAATGTGGAACAAAAGGAAATTTGACCGAACCAAGACAGTTTAACCTAATGTTTAAAACTGATGTTGGATCAGTAGCAGATGACTCTGATATTGCTTATTTAAGACCTGAAACGGCTCAAGGCATTTATGTAAACTACTTGATGGTTCAAAATACAATGCGTTTAAAAATACCTTTTGGAATTGCGCAAATAGGTAAGGCTTTTCGCAATGAAATTGTTGCAAGAAATTTTATTTTCAGAACTAGAGAGTTTGAGCAAATGGAAATGCAATATTTTGTTAATCCAAAAAATGATGATGAAGCGCTTCAAGAATGGAAAGCTAAACGGTTAGACTTTTATAGCGAATTGGGTATTAATCGAAAGAGGATTAGATTTCAAAAGCATGGCAAAAAAGATCTTGCTCACTATGCAAAAGAGGCTTGGGATATAGAATATGAATTCCCTTTTGGGTGGTCAGAAATTGAAGGCATTCACAATAGGACTGATTACGATTTAAGTCAGCACCAAAAATTTTCAGGTAAAAAAATGGATTATTTTGATCAACAAAATAATCAAAGATTTCTTCCATATATTATTGAGACATCAGCTGGCTTAAATAGAATGATGCTCGCAGTTTTATCAGATTCATATTGGGAGGATGTGGAAAATGATAGGGTTGTAATGAAACTTGATCCTAAAATTGCTCCTGTTCTAGCTGTAGTATGTCCACTTGTTAAAAAAGATGGCTTGCCGGAAATTGGTAGAAATATTATGAGTATACTTAAAAAAGAATTTAAAGTAATCTATGATCAACAAGGCTCTATTGGGAAAAGATACTATCGCCAAGATGAAGCTGGAACGCCTTTTGGTATAACTGTTGACCATCAATCCTTAGATGATCAAAGTGTTACGCTTCGTCATCGTGACACCCAACATCAAGACAGAGTCTCAATTGATCAACTTGTAAAAGCTATCAAAAATAAATTGGAGAATTTTCATGAATAATCACTTATCTCTTCGATCTGGAAACCCCACGCTTAACGCAAAAACCTTCAGTGGTTTTGACCTAACGTCAGGACATACGATGACGATATCGGGAACGGTCTATAAGACAGCTTTATCTCTAATGCTTCTTATGACTGCTTCTTTGTTTACGTGGAATTTACCTGCTGGTGATCCACGAAGTGGGGGCTTAATGATGATAGGAATGCTTGGCGGGTTTGTTTTGGCTCTTGTTACTATATTTAAACAGCATCTTGCAAAATATACAGTTCCTGCATACGCAATATTGCAGGGATTAGCTCTTGGTGGAATATCAAAATTTTTTGAAACTATGTATCCAGGTATTGTCACTCAAGCTGTCATGCTTACCTTTGGAACTCTTGGAGCATTATTACTAGCTTATGTTTCAGGACTAATTAAACCGACTGAAAACTTTAAGCTTGGCATAATTGCGGCAACCGGTGGAATAGCTTTTGTGTACCTAATAAGCTGGATTTTAAGCTGGTTCAGTGTTAGTGTTCCTTTAATTCATTCTAATTCAAACATGGGAATTTTATTTAGCGTTGGTGTCGTTATAATAGCTGCATTAAACCTTGTTTTAGATTTTGACTTTATTGAAGAAGGTTCAGAAAAAGGAGCTCCAAAATACATGGAGTGGTATGGCGCATTTGGGTTAATGGTCACTTTGATTTGGCTATACTTAGAAATATTGAGGTTATTAGCAAAATTATCATCTAGACGAAACTAACTTTGCAAAAAAAAAAAATTAAATTCAATATTTGGTTTCGCAAGATTCACTATTGGGGGGCATTCATTGTATCGCTACCAGTTTTCATAATTATTGTGAGCGGCATTTTGCTTCAATTAAAAAAAGATGTAAGCTGGATACAACCGCCAACGAAAGTTGGCTCAGAATCAAATATTCCTACTTTGTCCTTTGATCAAATATTAGACACTTCAAAAAAGTCAAATAGAGCAAATATAAATTCATGGTCAGACATTGACCGTCTGGATGTGCGAATTGAAAAAGGAATAGTAAAAGTTAGAACAAAAAGCAGATGGGAAATACAAATTGACTCAAATAATGGGGAAATACTTAATGAAGCTTATCGTAGGTCAGACATAATTGAAAACCTTCATGATGGTTCGTGGTTTAACGATAAAGTAAAAACATGGGTATTTCTACCCTCAGGCCTAATTTTGCTTGTACTTTGGTTAACGGGAGTTTATTTGGTATTGTTACCGTATTATAAAAAATGGCAAAAAGGAAAATGACAATGAAAGCCACCCTAGTTTTAATTTCTTTTTTTATTTTTTCATGTACCTCTTCTTCAATCGAAAGACCTGTTTCTGGAAGCTCTAAAATAAATATTTGGGACAAAGGTGCTATGGTGAGCGCTGCTAATCCCCATGCAGTAGATGCTGCCATTGCAATATTAAAAAAAGGAGGAAGTGCTGTTGACGCAGCTATAGCAGCTCATGCTGTGCTTGGCCTTGTAGAACCTCAAAGCTCGGGTTTGGGTGGAGGCGGTTTCATGTTGAATTATGATTTTACTAGCGGGGAGCTCACTTTTATAGATGGAAGAGAAACAGCGCCTTCCAAGGCGACAATAGACATGTTTATGAAAGATGGAGAGGTTATGGGCTTTAGGGAGGCATGGGTAAGCGGCAAGGCAGTTGGTTCACCTGGTGCAGTTGCATTATATAAAACTGCGCATGAACGTTCCGGTAGCCTACCTTGGAACGAATTATTTCTTTATGCAATTGATCTAGCTGAAAACGGGTTTGAAATATCAGCCCGATTAGCAGGCTTTGTAAAAGCACTTCAGTCATTTGGAAGACTTTCAATAAACGAAGGTTCGCGTCAATACTTTTACCCAAATGGTGTCCCTTTAAAAGAGGGAGATATATTAAAAAATCAGCAATATGCTAATACACTTAAAAAGATTTCAAGCGAAGGGATAAAAGGTTTTTACGAGGGATCTATTGCCAAAAGTATGGTTGAAAGTGTTGCAAAAACTCCCAATCCTGGTAGTTTAAACTTGAATGATTTAAAAAATTACAAAACAGTAATTCGTCCTGTTATCTGTGGATCGTTTAGAGATTTAAATATTTGCACAACTTCTCCCCCATCTTCTGGGGGAGCTCAAATCATGATCGCAGGAATTTATGACAACCTTATTGACAAGAATATGAAACAAGACGAAAAGCTTCGAGCGTTTGTGGATGCGCAACGTCTTTCCTATGCGGATCGAGATCATTACTTTGGCGATCCAGACGAAGTTGAAATTCCAATAGATGCATTATTAGACCCCGATTACCTTCTTCAAAGATCAAATGAAAAATTTGAGCCTGGCTCTATCCCCACTCCTGGAGACCCTTCTAAATTTATAGGCGCTAAGAAAATGGTACCAAATTGGGGAATAGATAACACCGAAGAAGCGTCTGGCACTACACACATTTCTATTATTGATTTTAATGGCAATGCAGTATCAATGACAGCTACCGTTGAAAGTGTGTTTGGATCCCATCGCTGGGCATCAGGATTTTTACTGAATAATGAAATGACTGATTTTTCAAGAAAAGTACCTGATGATGGAAAAAAAGTCGCTAATGCAGTTGCGCCAAACAGGAGACCAAGATCTTCAATGTCGCCCACAATGGTTTTTGATAAGTATAATAACCTATTAATGATCACTGGATCTCCAGGAGGAAATTCTATACCTGCTTATGTTTCAAAAACTATACTTGGAGTATTTGATTGGGGTCTTTCTGCTCAAAAAGCTGTTGACCTTCCTAATATTGTTGCTCGTGGTGAAAAAGTAAAAATAGAATCATCCCGAAAAGGGAAAAAGATTAAGCGTCAATTAAAAAAGCAGGGTTATAATGTATCAGGTTTTGGAAGAAATGAAGTTTCTGGCTTACATTTAATTACGGTTCTTCCATCAAAGCTTGATGGTGCGTACGATAAAAGGCGTGAAGGAAAAGTAGTTTATTTAAATAAAAAAAATGAAAACTAAATCTTTATTTTTAATTGTTTTGTTTTGTGTTTCTTGCTCGAAACAAAAAAATGTTAATGGCACAAATGGCATGGTTGTTTCAACCAGCGCCCAAGCCTCAAAAGTTGGAATTGAAATTCTAAAACAAGGCGGAAATGCGATCGATGCTGCAGCTGCGGTTGGATTTACGCTTGCGGTCACATCATCTTCAAATGGAAATTTAGGTGGAGGAGGATTCATGGTGACCAGAATGGCAGGCGGAGAAACATTTACCCTCGATTACAGGGAAATGGCTCCTGAATCTGCGTATAAAGATTTATTTTTAGATTCATCAAAAAACGTAATTGAAGGTAAGTCAACTGGAACGCATTACGCTTCGGGTATTCCGGGGTCTGTTGACGGCCTATTGCGAGCATGGATGGATCACGGTTCTGGAAATATTTCTATTAATCAATTATTAGAGTCAGCAATAAACTATGCTGAAAATGGATTTGAACTATCAAAATATGAAGCTGAGCGCTTCAATAATAATAAATCCTTTTTAAGCAAGCACGCAGAAACAAAAAAGATTTTTACCAGAGACGATAGAAAGTGGAGACGCGGTGATATATTCTACCAAAAAGATTTAGCAGAGACTTTGAAGCGAATAGCTAAATATGGGCGTGACGGATTTTATAAAGGAAAAACTGCTGACTTAATTGTTGCTGAAATGAAGAATGTTACTGATTGGATCACTTTAAAAGATCTTGATAATTATATCTCAAAATACCGTAAACCTGTCATTGGAGAATTTAAAGGGCTTGAAGTTATTTCTATGGGTCCTCCAAGTTCTGGGGGGATTTTATTAGTTATGATGCTAAATATGTATACTTCTTTTGGAGAGGTAAATAACACTGATGTCTTTAATTTAAAATTCAATTCTTCTGAATATGTTCATTTGATCACTGAAATTGAACGCAGGGCGTATGCAGATCGCGCTACACATTTAGGCGACAGCGATTTTTGGAAAGTACCAAGTGAGATGCTTTTATCAAAAACATATGCTAAAGATAGAATTCAAAATATAAACACAAAACGCTCCACTGGTTCTAATGAAGTTAAGGCTGGGGATAAACCTTTTTTAGAAAGCGAAGAGACTACTCATTATTCTGTGATTGATAAGCATGGAAATGCAGTATCTGTAACTACAACTATAAATTCAGGCTATGGAAGCGGAATTACTGTAACAGGTGCAGGTTTCATCTTAAATAATGAAATGGATGATTTTTCCAGTAAACCTGGGGTACCAAACATGTTTGGCCTTATTGGAAATGAAGCAAATGCAGTTGAACCATACAAGCGACCCTTGAGCTCAATGACTCCCACTATAGTACTCAAGAATAAAAAACCGTTTCTCATTCTTGGTACTCCTGGTGGTTCAACAATCATTACTACTGTTTTTCAAAATATTTTAAATGTAGTTGTACATGATATGAGCATAAAAAAGGCGGTTGATGCACCACGATTTCATTCTCAATGGCTACCAGATCAAACAGATTATGAAAAAAATAGTTTATCAAAAAAAACTATCACTAAACTGAAAAAATTAGGTCATAAGCTAGAACTTCGGGGATATATTGGTGAAGCAAATGGTATAATGATTGATAATGATTTATATTGGGGAGGCGCCGACAAGCGGGGTGAAAACTCTGCAGCAGGATATTAATTTAATTCTGAAATTTTTAGAATAATTTTCTCAAGTAACTCTGAAAATTTCTTATCAAATTTATTTGCATTTGAAACTACTTCGCTATGAGTGAGCGGTGTAGATGTAATTCCAGCAGCATAATTTGTTAAACATGAAATAGTTAAAGTTTTAATTCCTAATTCAGCTGAAGCGATAATTTCTGGAACAGTGCTCATTCCAACCGCGCCTCCACCTAATCTCTTCATATCTTGAATTTCTGCTGGCGTCTCATATGATGGACCAAGGGTCCAGCAATAGCATCCAAGACATGTATTTAACTTTAAACTTTTTGAAGCTTCCACAGCAATTCTAATTAATTCAGAATCATGAAAAATAGAATGCGAATTAATCTTAGGGTCTCCTAAATAATTTCTAAATGTAAAATCCATATGACCATCAGCTATCATAAAACTTCCTGGAGGATTATGAATTTGCAATGACCCTGCTGAATTTGTAATTATTAAATATTTAATTCCAAGTTTCGATAGAACCCTGATTGGTATAGTTACTTCATCAAATGAATACCCTTCATAATAGTGCATTCGCCCCTTTGCAACTATAATGTTTTTTCCACTTAATTCACCGGTAACAAACTCCCCGCTATGGCCTTCAACGGTTGTTTTTGGGTAATTTGGAATTGAACTATATGGAATGGTAACACTTTTTTCAATTTTTTCTGAAATGACACTTAACCCAGAGCCTAATATAATCGCAATCTTTCCATTAAAATTCGATTCATCAATTATTTGTTCAGACATTAGTTCTGTATTTATCATATTAATTTTTAACTGCTAACTGTCCACAACCCGCATCAATCTTTGTTCCTTTGCTCCATCTCACGGTGACTGTAAATGGCGCGTTTTTTAAAGCACCAATAAATAAATCAATTGATTTACTAGGGGGGCGGCTATATTTCCCGCCAATTTCATTGTATGGTATTAAATTTAGTTTGCAGGGTATATTTTCTAATAAACTGATTAATTCATATGCGCATGACTCTGTATCATTAATCCCGTCTAATAAAACATATTCAAATGTTACAAATCTTTTTAATTTGCTATAATAATACTCAGCAGACTTCATTAATTCTTGTATAGGGTTGTTAACAGTTAATGGCATAATCTTTTTTCTTATTTCATCATTTGGCGCATTTAAACTAATGGCAAGCTTATAGGGTAATTCATCATCAGCCATTTTATAAATTTTGGAAACTATGCCCGCGGTTGAAATAGTAATCTTTCGTGAACCAACATTGATTTTTTTATTGATAATTTCAGCGGCTTTAGAAACATTCTTATAATTTAAAAAAGGTTCACCCATCCCCATGAAAACAACATTAGTAACTCTTGATTTCGATGTTTTTGACAACTGTAAGAATTGATCAACTATTTCACCAGGACTTAAATTTTCTTTAAAACCCATTAACGCGGTAGCGCAAAATTTACAGTCAACAGCACACCCTGATTGACTAGACACACAAATTGTGGTTCTTTTTTTCTGATACATCAAAACTGATTCTATTTTATTATTTTTACTTGTTCGAAATAAAAATTTTTGAGCAGGATCACTAGAAATACCGGTAGAATCAACCTTTATTAGCGGATGCAACTTGACAGACGAATCAAGGGCATTTATAAGTTCAGTTGGAAGGTTATTCATGTCCTGCCATGTATCAACATATTTTTTATAAATCCAATCTTCGAGCTGTTCCGATCTATAGGAGTACTCTCCGAGCTTTTCAATAATTTTATTAATTTCCTCTTTATTGAGATCAAGGAAAGATTTATCAATAATTTTCATAGTTATTAATTTTATAGTTTAATTTAATCTTAACAAGACATCTCTTTGCATCATTAAAAATGAAAATGTAATTTCCCAATCGTTTAAAATAAGATAGGTAAGATATGACAGATCAAAAAGATATACTCCTTTTAGAAAAACTAGGAGATATGAAAACAAGATTTTTCCATGAAATTGGAAAATCTGTAATTGGGCAACATGATGTTTTAAATCATATTTTAATTGCCATGCTTTGTAAGGGCCATACTTTAATTGTTGGTGTACCTGGGCTTGCTAAAACATTAATCATAAAATCTATTTCTGAACTGCTTGATTTAAACTTCAACCGTATTCAATTCACTCCGGATTTGATGCCAAGTGATATTACTGGAACCGAGGTTATTGATGAGGCTAAATCTACAGGAAAAAGATCGTTTAGATTTTTTAAGGGGCCTATTTTTAGCAACATTATTTTAGCAGATGAAATAAATAGAACACCCCCAAAAACACAAGCAGCCCTACTCGAGGCCATGCAAGAGCATAAAGTAACCACTGCTGGTAAATCATATCAGCTAGATCAACCATTTTTTGTGCTTGCCACTCAAAATCCTATTGAGCAAGAAGGAACTTATCCATTACCCGAAGCACAGTTAGATAGATTTATGTTTAATCTCTTGATTGATTATCCTGATCGAAAGGACGAAATATCAATTGTAAAAAAGACTACATCCTTAAATGAGGCCGTGCCTCAAAAAATTATCTCTAAAAAAGATATTCTTGATTTTCAAGGTTTAGTGTTGAGAGTTCCAATGGCAGATAATGTTATTGAATACGCAGTTGATTTAGTTTCTTCAACCCGCCCTGGCAAGCAGGCGAAAAAATTTGTCAACGACCATATTGAGTGGGGAGCTGGTCCCAGGGCAACGCAATCTCTTATTCTTGGAGCTAAAGCTCATGCTATATTAAACGGAAATCCTTCAGTAAATATTGATGATGTTAAAAAAATGGTTTACCCTGTCCTTAGACACAGAGTTATCGCAAGCTATAATGCTGATGCTGAAGGAATATCAGTTGATGAAATACTTTCAAAATTAGTTAATGAGTAGTCCAAAAAAATATCTGAACCCTACTGTATTATCTAAAATTGACAATATGTCCTTAAGGGCAAAATTAGTTGTTGAGGGTTATCTTGTTGGGAAGCATAAAAGCCCGTATCACGGTTTCAGCGTTGAATTTGCTGAACATCGCACATATGGACAAGGAGATGAAATAAGACATATTGATTGGAAACTTTATGGTAAAACCGATCGTCATTATGTTAAGCGATTTGAGGAAGAAACTAATCTTAGAAGCTATATTTTATTAGATACAAGCAAATCTATGAGTTATAAAAGCAAAAAAATAACCAAGCTTGAATATGGTGAATCCTTATCAGCTGCCTTAACTCATCTTATGATAAACCAAAAAGATGCAGTTGGACTTATATTATTTGATAATTTAATTAGAAAATATATTCCTCCAAAAACCTCTAAATCGCATAAAAACATTATCTATAATTCGCTTAGTAAATGCAAAGCTGGTGAAAATACGGACATTCAATTAATTCTAGACTCTATGGCTGATCGAATAAAAAAAAGTGGATTAGTAATTCTCATTTCAGACCTTCTTGATGATCCAAAAAAAGTTATGAAAGGATTAAATCACTTTAGGCATAACAAGCAAGAAGTCATTGTTTTTCATTTAATAGACAAACAAGAATTCAATTTTGAATTTAATGAAAGAACAAATTTTACAGACATGGAAACAGGGGAAACAATAACAACTGATCCATGGCACATTCAATATTCATACCAAGACAAAATCAAATTGTTTATAAATAAATACAAAAAAGAGTGTGGAAATCAAAAAATTGACTATGTTCCAATTTTTACTGATCAAGGTTTTGATATAGCTTTAAGCGAGTATATTCGAAAGAGGCATAAATCAAGCTAATTGTTTGTATTTATCCACCAAGTTTTTTTGCTTTATCAAAATACTTTGTTGCTCCATCCATATCGCCTTGCTTAATTAAAACCCTAGCCATTCCTTTGTAATGTTCAGGATTTTCAGGATCTAATTGAATTAACTCTCGATAAAATTTAGATGCCTGCCTCCACTTTTCAGCATTTTCAAAAGTTTGCGCTATTCCGCTTAATGCTTCTTTATCTTGTGGATTAAGATCATACGCATAAAAAAAGTTATCCTCAGCTTCTTGAAATTGATCGAGCTGCATATACAAAACTCCAAGATTAAAGTATAAATTTGCTTTTATAATCTTATCCTCTTCTTGCTTAATGGCAACTTCAAATGTTTCAACAGATTTTTCTTTATTTCCGTTGTCATAATAAAGGGTTGCAAGTTGACGAACCGCATCGCTATTTGATGGATCTAATTGAACAGATTTTTCAACATGAAAAAGTGCTTCTTTTTTATTTCCAATAACAGATAGAATCTGGCCAAGGGTAAAGTTTGTTTGGAAATCTTCAGGGTTTTTTTCATATCCCATCTTCCCAGATTCAATGGCTTTATCTGAATCACCCAATTCATAGTAGCAGGTAGCCAAAATTGAATATGTTTGAGATTTTAAAGGATCAATGGATACAGATTCGTTAAAAATATCAATCGCATCTTCTAAAATTGATTTATCTTGGCTTTTTTTATAGCTGTTAAACTTTCTTACAGCTTTATTATAATTCTCCGCCCAATACATTTCACGGTAATTTTTAGTTACTTCTTTTACGGGCCTTCCAAGAGTTTTTGCTTCTGGATTAATGGAAACCGCTGAATTAAACATTTCATTCATTTTCTTCCATTCTCTTTTTCTAGCATGTACGTGATATCCAATTTGAACCATAATTTCTGCATTTTCAGGCTCAACCTTAATAGCCTCTAATAAATACTGTTCAGCCTCTTCCCATTTTTCTTCCTGAATTGCCATTTTTGCTGATGTGTATTCAACAGTTGATGTACAAGACCATAAGTTTATTAAAGTAAGCAGTGATATTGTTTGTAGAATGAGTGAATTGATTTTCATAAAGTCTCTTATTTATTTTAATTTATTGATTATACAATCTAGGATTGGATTTATAGCCTATCAAGATTTTAGAGTTTTTTTTAAAAAGTTAATCCTCTCTTTTATTTCATGAGATGACGCGTTTTGTAATTTTTCCGTACCGAATGATTCTATGCTTATTGATGCGGATGCGGATGCGGATAAAAGTGCAGATTCATTAGAATTATCAGCTGCTAACGAAGCTATGAATGAACCAGCAAAAACATCGCCTGCGCCAGTAGGATCAACCACATTCTTTACTGGAAAAGCACCAACCTCAATATGCTCTTTCAGCGAAAAAAGTTCTGCACCCCTACTACCTTTTTTTATTACAACTATTTCAGGACCCATATTCATAAGTGAATGAGCGGCGTTATTAATATTATCTTCTTTTGTCAATAAAAAAGACTCGCTTTCATTAATTAATAGAATATTTGAAGATGAAATAACTTGCTTAAGGCTAGATAAGGTTGTTTCTATCCACAAGTTCATTGTATCAACCACAATAACAGCTTCCGGGTTTTTGTTTTGCAAAATTACTGAATTCTGTAATTCCGGGTGAATATTCGCAAGGAGTATGTGTGATCTATTTTTATTCGAATCGCTCAAAACTGGATTAAAATCTAAAAAAACTCCTAGTTCGGTAAAAAGTGTGTCTCTATCGTCCCAATTTTCATGATATTTTCCACCCCATCTAAATGTTTTTCCTTCTGCAATTTTTAAATCATTTAAGTCGTTTGCATAAGACT
>Ga0209425_10002352_pt1 | contig 21122 bp, 17 predicted proteins | sample COG_05_FD_184749 | JGI IMG/M metagenome (GOLD analysis project Ga0209425, IMG submission 184749) | Pelagic Microbial community sample from North Sea - COGITO 998_met_05 (SPAdes) (version 2) | ecosystem: Environmental > Aquatic > Marine > Neritic zone/Coastal water | place: Helgoland, sampling...
AAAGGGACTCGATGGAGAGAAATTACCCGGTTGAAAGCATTAAAAAGAAGATAGAAGAGAGGGAAGAAGATTTTAAGAATTTTATTTCTATTCAAAAAAATTATGCAGACATTATTTTTAGATATCAAGCAATAGAAGATAAAGCCGTAGATTCCTTAGTAGTGGAGCTAGACTCTTCTATAGATATTGAAAGTTTTCTAGAAAGCCTGAAAGAGTACAAAGAAGATATTGTTTGGGATTTTAATGAAGATTTATCTAAACTTATAATTAACATTGAAGGACTCAAGCTCGCTCCATCCGATGCTATGAAAATTCTCACAGAAAATATTCCTAATCATGATGAGATGTTAGATCAAGATTTTAATCTAGGAGCAGATATAGATGCGCTTATGTCACTTTTTGTCCTTAAGTCGATATCCTATAAAATGTCTGATAGTTGATTAGATTGTAAGTCGTATGAATTTAATAAAAGCAATTATATTTGATATTGATGGAGTTTTAATACCTGGTGACAAGTGGCATCAAGTAGCATTCATTCGTGCCATGAGTAAATTTAATATTAAAATATCTGATAGTTTTTATGAGAGTAAATTGGGCAGCCTTCCCACAAAAGACAAGCTTGCGATTATTGCAAAGTTTATAAAGTTTGATAATAGTTTAATTAAGAAAATTTCTGCAGAAAAGCAGAAGCAAACTCAAGGAATTTTAGATAAAGAGTTAAAGCAAAGCATGAGATTAGTTAGATTATTTAAGAGGCTTAAAGCTGATGGTTATGAAATTGCTTGTTGCTCTAACAGTGTAAGACCTACAGTTATAAGGGTCCTTAAGGAGCTAGGTTTGTGGAGTGAAATTAGTTTTTACTTGTGTGCAGAAGACTGTAAGCCTAAGCCAAGTCCCGAAATATACTTAAAAGCCACAAGAAAACTTAAATGTAGTCCTCAAGAGGTTCTTATTTTAGAGGACTCAAAGGAAGGAATTATTTCTGCTAAATCATCAGGTGGTCACGTAATGATTATAAAATCGTTAAAAGAAACTAATTATAAAAATATTATTAAGAATATAAGTAAAATTAGAAATTGAATAATCATTTAATTAAAGGAATAATGTAAAAATTATGAATCTAGAATTTGACTATTTATATGAGAAATATGCAGATCTTTTACCATCAAAAGATAGAGACATATATCTTCTAAGGGAAGCCATGTTTGGGTTCAGTGAAATAAAAGATTACCTGGAGAACTTAGAAGGCAAAGTGCTAGAGGTTGGTTGCGGACCAGGCTTACTATTAAATGAATTAACTGATAAATTTCCAAAAAATTCCTATATAGGTGTCGATCCTTTTATCTCTAGCTATCAAAAATTCGGCGATATCTTGAACTCTATAAATAAAGTTAAGTTTGTAAAATCTAAGATTGAAGACTTCGATACTAATGAAAAATTTGATTTAATTTTTTCTATAAATGTTTGTGAGCATGTTGAAGACTGGAAATCTTATATAGATAAAACATTATCTTTGTTGTCTCCTAATGGCGTTTCTATTATAATGTGCCCAACTTATGACTTACCATATGAAACGCATGTAATTATTCCCATAATAATCAACAAAGATATAACTTACAAAATCTTTGAGAAGAAAATAAGAGATTATGAGGAGAATTTAGGAATACAAGGGAACTGGGAGTCAGTTAATTTCATTAAAGCAAGACATGTTAAAAGATACATCAAAGATAAATACGTAGGAGATTTTGATTTAAACATCCATGATCGATTATTTAGAAGACTCACCCATGATAATTTTTTCCTTCAGAGGCACGGTCTTTTAGGTAAATTTTGCCAATTATTATATAAAATAAAATTAAATAAACTAATTTTTAATACATTTCGGGTCCCATTTCCATATATGAAGCTTGAAATTAGGAACAAAAAATAGAAATTTTCTAATATTATATAAACTTCAAAGATTTTGCTATTTCATCAAGATTAGCTATTTGAAGTCCTTGTCTTTTTTCAATTGTTCTAATAAAAGAGGAGGCATCTAGTAGGCTGTCAGGCATGCCCACATCCAGCCAAGCCATTCCTCTCCCAAGTTTTACAACTTTGAGCTTTTTCATTTTTAGATACTCACGATTTATATCAGTTATCTCAATTTCACCTCTATTAGAGGGGCTAATTTTGCTTGCTATCTTCTTAACTGTATTATCATAAAAATATAATCCAGGAACAGCATAAGATGACTTAGGTTTCTTTGGTTTTTCTTCAATTGAGATTGGCTTATCTTTTTTGTCAAAATTTACAATTCCAAATCTTTTAGGATCACTTACATGGTACGCAAAAATTGTTGCACCACTTAAATTTCTTACTGATTTAGACAACAAAGACTGAATTGAATCTCTATAAAATATATTGTCACCTAAAATTAATGCACATGAGCTTTTACCTATGAAATCTCCGCCAACAATAAAAGCTTGACCGATGCCATTTGGCTTCTCTTGAACAGCGTATTCAATTTTTATCCCATATTGTGAACCATCCCCTAATAGCTTATAAAAACTCTCTTTCTCACCTGGGTTAACTATTATTAGGACCTCTTTAATTTTACAAAGCATAAGGATTGATAATGGGTAAAAAATCATTGGTTTGTCATAAACTGGAAGAAGATGTTTGTTTATAGCTTTAGTCATTGGCTCTAGACGAGTCCCTTTTCCAGCTGCCATAATTATTCCTTTCATTATTCTACCTCTACGTACCACTTAATAGTTTCAACTATTGAATCCTCGAAGTTACTTAAATAAGGAGAATTAGATAGTTTATTTAGTTTATCTGAATTCATTGAATACCTAAAATCATGACCGGGTCTATCTTCAACAAACTCTACTGCATCTGATAAAGTAGCAAGATCTTTGTCAGGATATATTTTCTTAATTGAGTCACATATTTTGCTAACAAGTTCTAAATTTGTTAATTCGTTATCACCACCAATATTATAAATTTCCCCTGGTTCACCTAGCTTCATTATTGTTAGAAGTGCTTTTACATTATCGGAAACAAAAATCCAGTCTCTAATATTTTTGCCGTCCCCGTATATTGGTATTTTCTTATTGTTAATATAATTATCAATAATTTTGGGAATTAATTTTTCCTTATGTTGATATGGACCAAAATTGTTAGATGAATGAGTAATTATACTAGGAAGACCATAAGTTCTAAACCATGAGCTAGTCAAATGATCAGCAGAAGCCTTCGATGCAGAGTATGGGGAATTGGGTTTATAGTTAGAGTTTTCACAAGAAGATGAATCAGTAATACTGAGACTGCCGTATACTTCATCTGTAGATATTTGTATAAACTTAAAGGAGTCCGCCTTATCAGATTTTTCTAAATACCTTCGAGATTCCTCTAGTAAAATATGAGTACCTATTATATTTGTATTAATAAATTCTGCTGATTTTGTAATTGAGTTGTCAACATGTGATTCTGCAGCGAAATTAATTATTAAGTCTGGAGAGAAGGATGAAAAGATTTTCCTTACTTCTTTTTGACTTGTAATATCAGTCTTTTGGAAATCATAATTAATAAATCTTTCAAACTCAGGAATTAATGACTGATTAGCAGCATAAGTAACCGAATCAATATTTAGAATTTTATATTCTTCGTTGTGAGACTGAAGAATGTATTTTATAAAATTACATCCAATAAATCCCAAACCACCTGTTACTATTACTTTCATCATAAACCTTGAATAATTTGATTATACATTCAAAAATTGGCTTGATAAAAGAAAAGAGTTTAGTTTATGATATTAAAGGTATTTGTTATGAAGAATATCCCATTTAATAAACCGACATATTTAGGTCAGGAGGAACAACTTGTTCTTGATGTTATTGGTTCTAAGAGTTATTCAGGAAGTGGAAAATTTAGCAAGAAATGCACCTCTTTATTCAATAAAAAAATAAAATCACTCGAATCCTTTTTTGTACCGTCAGGAACTGCTGCATTAGAAATGGCGCTTATGTTGATTGATATTAAGCCTGGAGATGAAGTAATACTTCCATCATACACCTTTTCTTCATGTGCAACAGCTGTTGTTTTACATGGGGGAACTCCAGTGTTTGTTGATAGCTCATTAGAAGATTTTAATATTTCTATTGAGCAAATTATTAAATCAATAAATAAGAAAACTAAAGCAATTATGGTGATGCATTATGGTGGAGTTGCTTGTGAAATGGAACCAATAATGGAAGTCACAAAGAGAAATAAGATCTTTTTAATTGAGGATGCAGCACAAAGCGTTGGATGCTTTTACAAGAAGAGGCCACTAGGAAGCTTTGGGGATCTTAGTGCATTTAGTTTTCATGAAACAAAAAATATTAATTGCGGTGAGGGTGGAATTCTATGTATAAACAATAAGAAGCTACTAAAAAGGGCATATTTTCTTAGAGACAAAGGTACAAATAGGGAAAGTTTTATTAACGGTGATGTAAATAAGTATAGCTGGGTAGATAAAGGAAGTTCTTACTTGGTTAGCGAATTTCAGGCAGCTTTTTTATTCCCTCAATTAAAATCATTATCAGCTATAAATAAAAGAAGGATTAGTATTTGGAATTATTATAAATCAGCACTAGCTAGATTGGAGGGCTCAGGTCACTTGAAAACATTAGATATTCCGGGGTACAAATTGCATAATGGACACATATTTTCAATATTATTAAGATCATCGAAAGATAGGGATAGTTTGATTGCTTTTTTGAAAAAAAGGAATATAGCTACTGCCACTCATTATGTGCCACTTCACTCAAGTAAAGCAGGAAAAAAATATGGGAAGTGTTATCAGAACATAAAAATTACTAATCAGATTTATTCTTACTCCTTAAGGTTGCCAATTTTTGATAAGCTGACTTTTGATGATGCAAAACATGTAATAAAGTGCATAGAATCTTTTTTCGGAAAATAGCATGATAGAAAGAATTAAACAAAGCTTGCTTAGTAATACACTTATTTACAGAATGTTTCAGAATCTACTAATACCAGATGATTACACAGTAATTTATAAGAAATTATCTGAATTAATAAAAAAGAATTTTATGGATTATACGGTTTATGATTTAGGTTGCGGTGACGCACCTTTTGCAAAATATTTAGACAAAGAAATAAACTATATTGGAATAGATGTGAATATTAAGCATATTCAAAAAGCTCAAAAGGATTATCCTCATTTTAACTTTGAGTGTCTCGATTTAAGTTTAATTGAGTTCAGTAACCAGAGAAGTCTAATTATTCTTGATGGTGTAATTCATCATCTAGACGATGAATTAGTAAGCTGTCTTTTGGATAAATTAAATAATATCACTACATACTCAATTTTTTGTAAAGATCCAGTTTACACTGATAACCAAGATTTTCTTTCACGCTTTCTTATGAAGAATGACGGAGGTAAATATATCAGAACAAGAAGCCAGTATGAAGATTTATTAGTGGGTTTTGATTTTAAGATATATGACTCCTTATTGAGAATCCCTTATAAGCATATATTTTCGTCTAAAAATATTGATCTAAAGCTTTGATTAATCTTTCTTAAATATTTCTTCAATAATATAAGTCGGGCGTTTTTTGCTTTCATTAAAAACTTTTCCAAGATATGCACCTAGAAGGCCAATAGAGCAAATAATTAAACCAGATAGAAACCAAATTGAGCTGATTAAACTTGCCCAACCTGAAACTGGTATTCCATACACAAGCTTTTTTATTATAATGTATATTGAAAAAGTAAAACTAATGATAGAGATAAATAATCCAATCTTAATACTCAGCAATAAAGGTTTAGTTGATGAATATAATATTGAATCAAAAGCTAAATTCACTAACTTAGAAAAACTATATGAAGAAGAATCAAGACTCCTTGGGTCATGAGCAACTTTTAGCTTAAATTTCTTGAATCCTAACCATTGAATTACGAAGGGAAAGAATAATTTAGATTCGGGCAACGACCTGTAGTTATCAAGAACCTTTTTGCTATATATACCAAAATTAGAGGTTTTATAGTCTATATCTAAACCCGAAAGATAAGAACATAGCTTTGAAAAAAAAATTGATGATATTTTCTTTAAATAAGAGTCGCTCCTTTCTACTCTTTCAGCTAAGACAATATCAAACCCTTCTAAAGCTTTTTTGTATAGATTTGGAATCTCTTCTGGCAAGTCTTGAAGATCAGAATCTATTATAATGGTCCAGTCGCCTTTGCTATTATTAATTCCTGCGGTGATTGCCGCATGTTGACCAAAGTTCCTTGATAACTTAATAATTTTTATATTTAGATCATTCGCTTGCAGTTCTTTAGCAAGATTTAAAGCATTATCTTCAAAGCAATCATCAACAAATATAATTTCGTAATCAACATTTAATCCTTTAAGTGAGGACACTATCCTTTTATAAAGTTCTGGTACATATTTTTCAGATTTATATAAAGTAGTAATTATCGAAATTTTATCCATAATCTATATGATATTTTGAATTTTAGAATTTACAAATTTAATTAATTTATCATATTTGCTATTAAACTTTAATTAATATAGATTAAAAAAAGATGAATAATAAAATGAAATTTTTAATTACGATAATTGTCGCTTATTGCTTATCATTATTTGTTATTGGTATAGATAGAATCCTTAAAGTTCCAGTTTCAATAGATTTAATAATAATTAATGAAAAAGAATTCACTAACAATGATAAGGAATTTCTTAAGATTTTAACAAAATTTTCAACTCCTTTCGTAGAGAGTTTTAGTGCCCCAAGTTTTCCTATCAAACAAAAAGATGATTTCTCAATAATCAATGATTATTCATTGGCTGTGGAGAGGACCGATACAACATACAGAATATATACAATACCTTCCATATGGAATATTAATAAGAATAATTTAGGCAAGATTAGGAATAACTTTTTTCCTTATTTAGTATTAAAGAAAGATGATTTTCTCGAAAAACCAAATAACTCAAAGTATCAATTGATAGCTATGATACATCGACTTCAGGAGTCTAACTTTAAATCCTTAATTAATTTTATCTTACCATTTAAATTTGATCCCTTATTTATGAAATCTAATTATTTTAAAAACAGCGAATCATATTTATCATGCGATTCTAGTACAGAAATACTAGATGCAAATAATTACTCGTGGAAATCTAAACCCAATTTTCTTCAAAAGAGCGGTCTAAACAAAATAAAAGATTGTAAAGATATAAAAGTCTCTACATTAGGTTATGATAAAACCAGACACAAAATTGCAAAAGTATTTGGAGTTAAACTTTTAGACTATAAGCTACATTTTAAAAACACTAATTCCAAAATCTTTTTTTCTAATTTTAATGTTGTAGCTAGAAGCACTTTTCTTGATTTCTCCAAAAATGATGTACTTTCGAATAGGTTGCATTGTAGTTTGGTTAATTCGATGGAAGAAAAGGTAGGCATTAAAGATTATAAGAACTTTGAATGTACCTACACAAAGAATAAACTTGGTTTAAATTTTAAGAAAGACGAGAAATTCTTTTTATTAAAAAAAGGGGAGCTAAGGTTTGCTAGCTCATGCATTGCTTTACAAAAAAATATTAGATTTGTCATTCCTTATCCAAATAGTGTTAAATTTATTGATAAGATAAGATTTAATTTTAACTCAATAAAATATCAATTAGACTTTATTAAAGATACAAAAAATTCTGAATGTTTAGTTACTTATCGTGAAAGTTAATCTCATAACTATTCTATGCTTTTAGACCTCTTCATTTAGTTTCGTTTGAAATATTACTAATATAGCAATAATAGGAAGGACAAAGAAGTGAACTGCTTCCCAGGAACTATATATGAAAACATTATAGATAATACAAAAAAACATTATTATTTTAGTAGTAAATATATTAGTCTTCTTCATGTTGAATTTTTTCTTCTGAATCATGTCATTTATTAAAATCGGAATATAACAGATAGAAGGGAGAGCAAAGATGGCGTCGTAAACTTTTATTCTTGGGAAGCATATCAGTATAATTACAGGCACTAGTAAATATGAATAATTGGATAACTCCTTAAAATATCTTCTGAAGAAGAATAAGCAGAGAAAAAAAGTTCCTGCAGATAATACCATTGAAATAATTAAATTTGTTTTTTTTGTTATTTCGATACCCAAAACTTCTTCGATAGAAATAATGGTAGCTAGAAAACCGAAGCCCACATCTGATGAATCAGATAAGCTTTTTAGATTTTCAAAGAATCCAATAGTAGTATCTTTAATTAAAATAAATTGAACAACATAAGCCAATATTATTAACATTAAAGTTGCAAGTGATTTCTTTATAGATTCTGATATTGATTTATTGAAGAAGAATATAGTACCAAGGTACAAGACATAAATAGGTTTAATTAATGTTGAGATAAAAATAAATAAAAGAAACTTATTTTGATTACTCTTATTTAGGTTCAATAAGAAATATAAATATATAAGAGATATAGTAAATCCAACATTACCAGTATAGAAAGCTATAAATGCAGATCCATCCCAAATTGTTAGCGAAAGAATTATAAAAACAAATTTATTAAAGCTTGAGCTAAGTTTAAACTTTTTTAAAAACTCTTTTAGAGTAAATATTAATAAGGTTATATTTACTAAAGTTATTGAAAGAATATAACTTTCAATGCTCAACTTTGAAGGTAAATAGTAAACATAAAGAAGGGAAGGCGGCATATTGTAGAAGAAGTTCCAACTTCCAGGCAGGCATTCTCTTAGGATTGTGTGATTATATGGATCAAGACCTTGGATTAAAATGTTAGAACCACAGTAATAAACATATGAGTCCCAATTTAGGGTATGCGAGTAAAAGAAATTAGCCAGATTTCTTGCATCTTGAAAAAGGAAGAAAAAAACAGAGGATAATATTAATAAAAAAATATATAGATTTCTGTTGAAGTTCTCAGTAAAACTGAAGAAAAATACTCCATCTTTAATGAACTTAGAGCAGGTAATCAATTCTTTAATTCTTTTAAACAAACTATGACTCATCACTAAAAGGTTTCAAATCTACAATTCTCTTGTTTGCTCTTAAGAATTTTGCTGGTGTACCTGTTACTATAGAATTAGCTTCTGTATCTCTATTAACCATTGAACAAGCCCCTACAAAAGAATTCTCAGAAATAGTGATATCAGGGAAAATAACAGAACCAGAACCTATTGTTGAATAGTCTTGAATGTAGACTCTGCCATTTATTAAGCTTGAACCCATCAAATGAATTCCGTTGGTAATTTGTGATTCATGCTCAACTAGAGCGCCTAAACCAAGTATATTAAAATTCCCAATATTAACAAATTTATTTACTCTTACTCCCGGCATTACTATGTTTCCTTCACCAATTTTGGAAGTTCTATCAATATATGAATCACTAGAAATTACATTTACTGGTTTAAGATTATGTTCGTTTATTAGTAAATTTGAGATTTTACATCTAGCAAAACCAAATTCATTACCAATAGCAACAACAAAATCCCCAGAGGCCTGGATAAATTGTTTAAGATCTTTATTCTTATTGCTAAAAATAGATTTTGTTTCATATTTAAGTTCTTTTATATTGGAATCAAAAATATATATTTCGTTATAATTCATATCTCTGAGCATGGATTCAATGACTCTACATAAAGAGCCTCCACCATAAATTAAAATAGGTTTATTCATGAATAGGATTCTAACACAATTAAATAATAATTTATCTAGATCAAGAATTGTTTATTAAAATAATAAAAAGTGCTAAAATAAAGCAATGAACCCTATTTATTCTGTAATCATTCCGGTCTATAATCTTGTCGATTCATTACCAGAGTTGGTTAAAAGGATTGATGACTCATTCAATTCCATATCTAAATCCTACGAGATAATCTTTGTTGACGATGGTTCTGAGAACATACAAACACTTGTGAAGATGAAAGAATTACAAGAACTTTATTCGACAAAAATTTCAATTATCTCTCTTTTTACAAATTCTGGTCAACAGAGTGCAATCCTATGCGGGCTTAAAGAGTCTAGTGGGGATTTTATATTAACTTTAGACGGAGACTTAGAGCATAGGCCTGAAGACATAATAAATTTGATAGACAATTTGGATGGAAACGATATTGTCTTTGGGGTTTTTAAGACAAAAACCCATGGCCCAATTAAGAAGCTTTTTAGCTCTATATATACCTCGATTGAAAGGTTTGCCTTAAAATATCCTAAAGGAACAAAGAGAAGCGCATTCTGGTTAATGACTAAGGACTTGTCAAAAATTATTCTTGAATTTAATACGCTTTATCCAAACATAAGTATTATGTCTGTAATTTCATCAAAGAAGATAGCTTCTACAGAAGTTGTTCAGGGTCTAAGAACTGAAGGTGAGTCACAATGGACCTTCTTAATGTTGCTAAGACTTGCAAGTTCATTATTTATTAATAATACTTCAATCCTTTTAAGATTATATGCTTTTATTGGAGTTGTTTTATCTTTAATCAGCTTTATATATGGTTCTTATTTAATCTATATAAAATTGTTTACAAATAATTATGTTGTTCCTGGTACAACAGCAATTTTTGTCTCAATCCTATTTTTCTCAGGAATATTAATTCTTGGCACGTCATTATTAGGAGAATATTTAGTTAGAATTTTACAAAATATAGAAAGAAAACCCTTATATATCATTAGGTCCAAATTTCTAAGAAAATAGCTATTTACTTTTTAATTTGAAATATAACAGACCTTGATATAAGAAAAGAATAGAAAGAACATGAAAATAACTTCTATTGTCTCCGTCCCATTGTGGTCTCCAATAAATAAAAGACAAATAAAAAATTAAAATAATTATAGATGAAGCAATTCTTATTTTTACTAACTTATTTGTAATTGTTTTAACAGAGTCGATGTATATTTTTAATGAAACACATGAGACAAATAGGAAATCGTATACTTTTAATCTAGGCAGTATTAAGATGAAAGCTAAAGAGCACAAAGCAATGAGGATGTTATCTTTTTCATCGGGAGAAACTTTATTATTCAAAAATTTTTTAAATAGAATTAAATTAATAATGAAGAGAGGTGCAAGAAGTAGTTTCACGATAGCATTGAATTCAACATCTCGAATTTTATTTACCCATAGGGTTTTTAAAAAGGATATATCGCTATAATATGGCTTGAGACCCCAATCAACATAAGCAAGGTTAGTTAACCATTTCGATAGAAATTCACCATGTAATAGATAATTTATATAAAATAAAGAAAACAGTATAGAGAAGTAAACAATATAACCTCTATAGTTAAATTTATTATTTAGAACAAAAGGCATTAACAACAGTACTCCAAGATGGAATTTTACAAAAGTAGCTAGAGCTAAGCATACAAAGAAAAGAATTTGATATTTAGGACTTTTTAGAAAGTAAATACCTATGAAAACTATTAGGTAGACAAGAGTGGAAATATTACCCGATTGAAGAGCAACCATGTTCGCGCCCTGAAATAAGAAAGATATAAAAAAAACAATAAAAATAATAGAAATTTCAAGCTGAAACATTTTTTTAGTAATAAATGCATAAGTGATTAACATTATGCCAAGTAAAAATACCCAGATCTTCTCGAAAAAATCATATTCAAACATAGAAAAGGGTAGGAAATCTAATAATAGTTTTAGGTATGTATATTGTAATGGAATTGATTCCATGCACCCAGGGTTTTCGAACCAATCATTGTAGGGATCTAGGTTATTAGAGTAAGCTAAGTCCGCACAGTAAACTACATTTATGTCCCATAGGCTATCTCTGGCCCATCCTTTGATGTAGAGAAAATTTGCAAAAAATGCCCAAATGAATGGAATTAATAAGAGTAAATATTCGGGTTTTAATCTAAATTTTTTATAGAATTCTTTAATGTAAAGCAGGTAAAAAGAAATAAAGGATGAGTAAAGCGCTATATCACAAAAGAGTTTTTTAAGTTCATTCTTCATTGGTTTAACTAATAATTATTAAAACCTATTTGTTGGGAATAAGAAATAATAAATTGTCCTCCAATTTGATCAGATTGTAATTACTTTGATTATTCTTTACAAGCTCAATTACCTCACTGTCATGGATATAGTAAATTGAATTTTTACTTAGATTATTATTTATAATGATTGATTGCAATTTCTCTCTTTCTTTCTTAGCTTGGCTCTTATCTGTTCTAGAGAAATAGCCAAAATTGACTTTCAGTTTATATTTAGATGCAAACATTGAAAGTTTAACAAAGTTTTCTGGAGCATAGTGTGGATAAACATAATAAAGATTATTATATTCACTACCAATAATCTTCCATTTTGGGTCATTAAGTTTGTATTTATCTGATTTATTAAAATCCTTATAATAGATTTGAGGAGACAACATTTTGGTTCTTAGATTATTGTAATTAGGGAACATATCCCAAGTTTGTAGAGATAATGCGCAAAGTAGTATTATCGCAACATATTTGGGGCTAAAGTTCTTTATCAATAAATAAAATGAACCTATATATATAATATAGTAAATAGGCCAGATGAATCTCCCAGAAACACGAAAAGTCTCCGTAATAAATTTAATAAATGGTGGTAATGGATAAGATAATATTTCATATTGACCTATCGAGATTTTATTTGATAAGGAATATATAATAAGAAGAACAGTTAAATAGATTAATACTTTTACACTATTAGAAAACTTCTCTTTTTTAACAAGTTTCTCTTGTGAAAATTTAAAAAGGTTTAAAATTAATATTATGAAGACTCCTATGCCTAAAAATGCAAAACCTTCATATTCGCCACCAATAGGGGGTATGGAGTTATATAAGTCTGGCAATACTCTGGAGTAGTCTATGCCATATCCCGGGCTAGAATCAAAAAGAGTGTTCATATTTGCTTTAAAAAAGTCATAGCCGCTTGTCAAAAAGTTTAATCCAATCGCATAATAACCAAAAATTATTTGGAGTGTTAATGATGTTGCAATATAAATTAAAGAAGGAGTGATAATCTTTTTGAAAGAAAGTTGTTTATCCAGAATTTCTTTTATTAGTGTTACAAAAAATAATAAGGTAATCATTGCAAAGAAATAAGGGTGAACTAATAACGAGAGAGACGATAAAGCTATCCATTTTTTTAAATTGTAATCATTAAGATACAAATAAAGTCCACATAGAATAATCCATTGACCAAATAATGATTCATGACCCCAGAACAATCTATACGTTAGCACTGGAGCAAGAAGGAAGAAAGATGAACAAAGAAGACCTATCAAATATGATTTTGTAAATTTTTTAATGATCAAGAACGGGAAGAGACCTTGCAAGATGAAGCTTAAGTATATCCAGAGACCAAAATATTGAAAATTAAATGGTAAAAAATGTTTAAAAGCTTTAAAGAAGATTGCCATAATAGGTATTGAGTCTGAATGTATTAAACTTGAGCTAATTTCCATCCCATAGTGATAATTTTTAAATAGTGGAAATTGAAAGAAATCGGAATTTCTGAAAAATAACCAGGAAATATAGTGTTGCTCTGAATCTGTAACTATATTCCTGCTTCCAAAAAGCCAATCAATGTTATCAAAATAAATTATTTTACCGCCAGTTGTAAAAATGAATATAATTGTAGATAAAAAAATTATTCCTAGTATTTCTAAAAGACTGCTTTTATAGTTAAGACTCATTTCTTTAAAAAGTAGTTTGGAGCTAAAATTCTATAGCTATCAACTTTCCCGATAAAATGCCTAGAACTTGAATTCTTTTTTGCTAGCTCCCAATACTCATCATCATTGAAATAATATAGAGTGTCAACGTTGTATGCATCATTTTCAATTTCTTTCTTTATGTTCTCGGAATATTCAAATTCAGCAATTTCATTATGTCTGGCCCAATACCCTCCATTTGTACTCATTCCATTTTTAACTGCAAAGTAAGAAATTTCTTTCCAATTTACGGGTGCATATACAGGAAAAACATAGCTAACTGAAGCGTATTTTTTAGCAAATATTCTCCACTTTTTATCTTTAAAGCTCCTTTCCTCTATCTTGCTCACCTCAACGGAACCTCTTGAACTTCTTGATATACTTATATGATCCTTAATGTCATAGGCCGTTAGAAGCAAACAAGATAATAAAATTACGATTGATTTTTTGGGTTTAAAATTTATAAAGACCTTTGACAAAACTATTATGTATATTAAGTAATAAACAGGCCAAATCATTCTTCCTGAAGCTCTATAGGGACTTGTAAAAACTTTAAAAACTTCGGGAACATTGTATTGGAAGATTTCGTATGGACCCAAAGCAATCTTGTTAGATAATGAAAAGATAATAATTATGAAAGAAAGAGCTAACAAGTACTTGCCCTCTTTTATCGAGGATAGAAAATTACTATATTTAAATTTGTATAGACTTAATACTATAATCGTGAAAGACATAATAAGAATACCTAGGCCCAGATAAGCAAATCCCTCATGATCCCCAATTTTATTGAGTTCAAAAAAAGAGTATTTAGGTATTAGGGATGAGATAGCAAACAAGTTTGCGTAGGGATTTATTAAAGACAAGAGATTTGATCTGTAGCCACCATAACCACCATGAAAAACATCCTCTATAGTAAAATATCCTAGAATATACATAAGCAATAAAGATGATATGATTGCAGTTAAAAGCTTTTTACTCAAAAGAAGGAACTTCTCTTTTTCTGTGAAGTACCTCTTAGATAGTTCAATAAAATATATTATTAAAATCATCGCAAAAAAGTAAGCATGAACAAGCAGCGAGAATAATATTAAAAATAACCAACTCTTATCTGAAGTTCTCTCTTTTTTAAGGTGAAAATAGAGCGCCATTAAAACTAACCATTGGCTAGTTAGTGATTCATGGCCTACGTTAAATCTATAAATTAACACTGGGGAAATAACAAAGAAACATGCAGAAATAAGATTGAATAAAAGATTTGAAGAAAAAATCTTCATTATTTTGAAAGAAACAATATATTGCAATATTACAGAAGCAAAAACCCAAAAACCAAAGTATTGGAAATGAAAATCAAGAAAAGATGAGAAGGGCCTAAAAAGTATAGATAAAATAGGAATTGAGTCAGAATAAACTAATGAGCCAGCAGATTTCATACCAAAGGAATAGTTGCTTAGTAAAGGGAATTGAAATAAATCAGTACTTCTATAGAAAGACCATCCAAGCCAATGTTGGTAAGTATCATCCCAAAACCAATCAAGATAAGAAGTGTCTAAAATTTTGTAATCAAAGATAAGAAAAAATAGCAAAGTTGGAATTGCAAATAAATATATTAATATTGAGTTATTTTTTATCATAAAAACCAGGTAAGAGTATTTTATAGCCGTCGATTTCATCAATCAAGTCATATTCACCTTTTGTCAATTTAGCTATATTAAATAATTCTTCGTTCCAAAAGAAATAAGCTGCATTTTTATCAAAGATACCTTTATTAATTTCATATACTAGCCTTTCTTTTTCTATCTTTTCATTTTTCTTGCTATATCTTGCAAAATAACCAAAATTGATTTGAATTTTATTCCTTGCAGCTAAGAAAGCTATTTCAAAATAATCGCCAGGTCTATTTTTCGGTATAACATAAGTGAATTTATTGTATTTTGATGTGACTTTATTCCATATTTTGTTTTTAAAAGGTTGATTCTCTAGTAGGGGTTTTGTTCTAACTAACCCTTTTTCGTTTACAACTGCGCCACTCCAGTACTCAGTTGGACTAGAATGTTTCATTGCGAAATGCACGAAAGCCTTTCTAGAGTCATATATTTGGAGCAATAAAAGAGATAGTGCAATAATCACAAACCCCTTTTTACTTGTATATTTATTTAGAAGGTAAAGTCCACAAATTATAATTAAATAGTGCGGTATCCAAATAAATCTTGCACTTGATCTAAAAGTTTTAGTGAAAACTTTAAAAATATATGGAGTCTCATAACTAAAAATTATTTTTGAACCTAAAGTGATGTTGTCTGATAATGCAAAGATAAAGCAGAATAAGCCAAGACATAGAAGAATTACATACTCTTTTTTTATAGTTAGATGTTTTCTGTTTTTAATAAAGAGGGAGACAGAAAGAATAAATAAAATTATTACTCCAACGCCAAGGAATGCGAAACCATCATGATCATAGTCTGCACTAGGAAGCTCTGGCAATAGAGTTGACCAGTAATCACCAGTTGGGTTAATTAAAGCATTTATGTTCATTCTGTATAGGCCATATCCTCCAGCCATAAAAGATGTTCCAGTCTGGAAAACCCCAAGAACCCACATGAAGCCAATAAGAAACAAAATCATTTTAAAGAATTTAATTACAAATTCTTTAAAAGATAAATTTATTTTTAGCAAATAACATGTGTAAATCAACATAATCATCCCAGTCAAATAAGCATTTATTAAAACTGAGAATAAAAGCAGGTAACCCCATGGTCTAGTTTTTGTGTCATTAAGGAAATATAAATAAAATGCAATTAAAATAACGCCTTGTGCTAAAAGAGAGTAGTGACCCCAAAGCCTCCATAAAAATATTGGTGCAATAATAAAAAAACAACTTGCCAATAAACTTTTTACTTTATCTTTCAGTAGAAGGTTCATTAGATAGAAGCTACTAAATCCTTGTAGTAAAAAACACAAATAAATCCATATACCAAAATATTGAAATAAGTTTGGTAAGTAAGCCGAAAAAGGTCTGAAGATTAGAGCCATCAAGGGGAGGGAGTCTGTATGTATTAATGTACCAGACCAATTCTCTAAGCCATATGAGTAATTAGCCAATAATGGAAATTGAAAGAAAGGAGTATCTTTAAAATAAAGCCAACCCAGCCAATGCGTTTCCATATCTCCTGGTGATAGATAATCTATGAATTCTGGATTTAATATTTTGTATGAAGTTGAGAGAAGGAAGAAACAAGAGCAAATTAAAAAAAGTAATAGCTTATAGTTTTTATTAATTATATTATTAATTTTTTCTTGCATATTTGTTAGCCTCTCAATTAGAAAACCTTCTAAGAAAAGTTGCCTTTTGTACCAAGAAAAGAATGAAGAGTAAGATTATATAATAAAAGGCATGATTCGACCACCACCATGCTGGCTTATGGAAGAAGAAGCTTGATGCAATAATTAGGAAAATACTTTTTGAACTAAATTTATTAAAACTCTGAAAGTAGCAATTTTCTAAAAATTTTAATGTGCAAGGGATAATCAACAAAAGATCATATAACTTTAATCTCGGAAGCCCAATCATTATCATAAAAGTTGCTATTATAAAAATATCGGACGTTGTAAGTTCTTTGTTATTCTTAATCTCTCTATAAAGAAAGAAAAATAATATTAGAAAGATTAAGCCTTTAAAAATAGTATTGAATTTTAAACCAGATAAAATAGGTTCAAAATACTGGTATATAGGGAGCTCAGAAGGGTATGGTTTAAGCCCTTGGTCCAGCTGTACGCTAATTACATCATTGATTAGCTCACTGTACAAATGTGAGTAGAAGTAAAAACTAAGAGCTGTTATAGATATAAAAACCAGGAAACTTAAAACATGGTACTTAATATCAATCCTTTTTTTTATAAAAACTGGATAAAGCAATAGGAGTATAAAATGGTACTTGAATGCAGTTAATATTCCTATAAGAATAAAAAAGCCAAGCTGTTTTTCTTTTACTATTAGTCTGTATAAAAATAAGACCGATAAACCGTATGTTATTATTGCTATATTTCCACTTTGAAACGTTACCCAGCTAGCCCCTTGGTAGGCACCAAGTAAAAAAATTACAAAAAATAAAATGTTGCTTTTAAAATCCAATATTCGTTTTGAGCAGAAATATATTATATATATAAAAGATATAGTCGTTATCAGCCATATTATCTCAAAAGTTAAATAGCTAATATTCCAGAAAAAATTCAAAAAAATGGGCTGATATGCTATAAGCATTGGTAGGTTTGGGAACATGCAGTCTGCCATTCCGTTGTATGGGGACAAGCCAGAGTCTAGAGCAAGATTTGCGCAATGCAATCCTTTTATATCCCAATATAATAAGGCTGTTTTGTGAACATTACTAAATCTAAACGCATAATTTATTCCTGCATAAAGCGAAGTTATCAGAGGGATTAAAAACAATATATTTAAGTTTTTTTTGTCTTTGCATAGAAATACTATAAAAATTATACAAAATAAAACAGCAAAGGCATAAGTGTAGAAATCACTTAATTTGAAGAAGATAAATCTGCTCATAAAATTTATAATCTCGTTCATATTCATGACCTAGGTCTAATTTAAACCTTTATCGGTTTGATTGCAAACCATACATTTAAAAAATATCCTATTATCTGAATTAACAATTTATCCTATAAAATTTATTCCTGATTTTTTGTTCGACTTATCATAATAAAAGAAATAGGAGTAAGAATTAAAGTAAAGAAAGTCGATATTAATAACCCAGATAAAATTACAACACCTAGCCCCCTATATAATTCAGATCCAGAGCCAGGTAAAAGAGCAAGAGGAAGCAGTCCGAATGTTGTTGTGAGAGTGGTCATGAAAATTGGCCTGATTCTTTCTTTAACAGCTTTTATTGCAGACTCTCTAATACTTTCGGACCCAGATCTGAAGTATTTTAAGGATTGATACACAATTAGTATTGAATTGTTTACAACAATTCCCAGTAATATTAAGAACCCAAGCATAGTTAACATATTTAAAGGTTGATAAGTGAAAATATTAAGTAATCTTAGTCCTAAAATTCCACCTAATGAAGAAAGAGGAACCACTGTGAGAACTATTAATGGATAGAGGAAACTTTGGAAGAGAGAGGATAATAAAAAGTAGGAAATTATTAAAGCATAGATAAAGTTTTTACTTAGAGAGCTTTTTGCTTCTCTTAGTTTTCCAGCAATACCAGTGATTTTATAAGTTACACCTAGTCTACTAGCCTCATTGGAGAGTTTCTCGGTATAAATTGATTTCTTAATTTGAAGAATAGCATCCTCTATATTGGTTTTCTCATCAGGCGTAATTTGGAGCTTTATAGTTCTTTGTCTTTCGAAATGATTAATTTGTTGTGGAGAGTCTATTATATCAACTTTAGCTATATGTGAGACAGGAAAGATATTTCCTTTATGAAATATAAATTGATTATTTATTGCACCTGTACTTATGTTGTTTGGCTTATTTGAAGTTAATCTAATATCTATTTCCTCACCCTCAAAAGTGTATTCTCCGACAATAGATCCATCAATAATGGTATTAATTATTAAACCGAGTTGGGAAGATTCTAGTCCTACAGTATTCATATTAATTTGTTTAGGAAGGATTTTAATTTCTGGGTTGGAATTAGATAAACTAGGTTTAGGTCTTATTTGGAAATCTTTGTATTGTGAAGAAAGTTTACTAAAAAGTATTCTAGAAATATAAATAATAGAATCATAAGACTCGCCCTGAATATCAATCTCAATCGCTCTCCTTTCACCAACTGCTCTACTGAATAGACTTGACTGATTTGTAATAGAAATGAATCCAGGGTGGCCAGAAATTGATTTCTTCATAATATTTATAAAATCTTTTATTCGATTTGGATTTTCAGCCACAGCTCCCATAAAAACGGATTTTGGGCGCGCAACGAAAAAGAAGTTCTTAATTCCACTATTAGAGGAATTTTTATCTTCCCAGTATTTTTGTAGTTTCTTTTCTGTAGTTATTCCTATATCTTCTATCTTTTCTATGTTGTAACCTTGCGGAGGGATTAAGATTGAGATAATAAGATTCCTATTCCCTTCCGGAAGATATTCAGTTTTTGGAAAAAGGAAGAAGGTTAATAAGATTGAAATAAATAAAATATAAATGAACGAGAGAGCGGTACCTTTCTTTGTTCTTAATATTTTTCGCAAAATAAATATAATATTGTTTCTGATTTTTTTAGCTTTTGAATCAAAGAACTTGTTTAAGTTCCTAAATACTGAGGAATTTTCATTAATATTATCCCTTTTCCTTAGAATTCTAGATGAAATTCCTGGGATAAGTGTTAAAGAAATGATAAGGCTAAAGAAGATTGATACGGATATAGCAATTGCTATATCTTGAAAAAGCTGGCCAATTTCATTCGATAAAAAGAAAATTGGAACAAACACAACTATTGTTGTAAGAGAGCTAGCCAGTACAGCACCGCTAACTTCCATTGTTCCATCAATACAACATTTTTCAAGATCTTGAATTCCTGACTCAATTTTTGAATATATGTTCTCCAGGACTACTAATGAATTATCTACAACCATACCAACAGCAAAACTCATACCAGCCAAGCTAATAAGATTTATTGTTCTATCGAGAATGTTAAATATTATAAATGAGCTAATTAGGCTTGTTGGTATAGCTATCGCTATAATTAGAGTAGTTCTGTAAGATTTTAAGAAGAATAATAGGATGATAATCGATAGGATTGCTCCATATAAAAGATTTTGTTTAACAAATCGTATTGATGATTCTATATAGAAAGTGTCTGCATAAACATTAGTTAAAACAAGCCCTTTTTGAACTAAGATTTCATCATTTAGAGCGTCAACTTCCTCAAGCAGATTTTCTACCACATTGATAGTATTTGCTCCTGTTTCTTTAACAACACTTATTGCTATAGATTCTGTTCCCAAATGTCTTACAACATAATTTTTGTCTTCATATCCTAATTTCACTTCAGATATATTCTTAAGCCTTATGTAGTTGTTTCCATTTTTTCTAATAATTAGGTTCTTAATATCATCCAAGCTTTGAAACTCACTTGTAGTTCTAGCAGTATATTTTCTTTTACCTTCTTCAATTGCCCCGGAAGTAATATCAATATTATTATTTACACTATCATTTAGAGAATTATCAATATCAATATCCATTATATTATTTATTATATAATAATTAATATTTATATTTATATTCAATTTTTTATATTCTTTCTGAATTTGAAATTATTGGTAATTGATTATAAACTACATTTTGTAATTTAGTATTTACATCTAATGGATTCCATTGTTGTGGTTTATTATTGTGTCTAGATTGTTGTTGTGTATTAGATTGTGTATTAGGTTG
>Ga0209425_10002358_pt1 | contig 21091 bp, 19 predicted proteins | sample COG_05_FD_184749 | JGI IMG/M metagenome (GOLD analysis project Ga0209425, IMG submission 184749) | Pelagic Microbial community sample from North Sea - COGITO 998_met_05 (SPAdes) (version 2) | ecosystem: Environmental > Aquatic > Marine > Neritic zone/Coastal water | place: Helgoland, sampling...
TTGGTAACCTTAACCGTCCACACTTCTCTTCTTAAATTTTTACTTTTTAAATAGCTAATTGGGTTTAAAACGCCCAATAATCCTCACTAATCTATTGATTAAACAATTATTTTACTGAGAAAGTGTGATGCTTATAGGCTAAAATAAAAGTAAATCAAGCATTTAGCATTCATTTAAATCATTAAATATTCAAGTAAATTAAGGGTTTTTTTTTGATTTTTATCAATTACTAAATTAATACTTGAAAATTCAAGATGATATTCAATTTAAAAAAGGCAAGAAAAAAAATCGAAAAAAAAATAGAAATTTTATTTCTTGTTATCCTGGTGATAATTACAATTATAATCACCTCATTTTATAATAGCAATAAAAAACAACTTAACAAAAATTATAAAGATCTTATTTATAATACTTATTTTCAAAAAACTATTAATTATATTTTTAATAATTTAACTCCAAGATACAAAAGCGTTAATCATAGAGTTTCCAAAGGTGAAACATTTGATAAAATATTAGATAGTTATTTAGTTGAGAGTGATGAAATAATAAAAATAAAAAATGAATTAAGTTCAGATTACAATTTAAACAATCTAAAAACTAATCTTAATATAAAATTTACATTGGATGAGTCAAATAATAAAAGAATTACTTCTTTTATACTTCCAATTTCTAGAACTAAAAAAATTCAATTAACCCGAAATCTAGAAACTGATTTATTTGATAAAACAATAATCATAACTAATTTAAATAAAAAAATTATCTTTAAAGAAGGAAAAATTAAACAAAGTTTATACAAGACAGCTATTGAACTAAAAGTTCAGCCAAACATAATTGTTGAATTTGCAAGAATTTATGGTTTCCAAGTGGATTTTCAAAGAGATCTTAGAAAAAATGACAATTTTCAAATTATGTATGAAGTTTTTGAAGATGATAATGGAAAAATATTTGAGACAGGAAATATAGTTTTTACAAATCTAAAATTAAGTGGAATGAATAATGCATTATATTATTTTGATAAAGAAGGTAGTAAAGGTCATTATGATCAAAATGGTAAGAGCGTAAAAAAAGCGTTGATGAAAACTCCAATTAATGGTGCAAGACTTTCGTCTGCTTTTGGAATGAGAAAACATCCTATAGATGGATTCAATAAAATGCATAGAGGAACAGATTTTGCTGCACCAATGAATACACCTATCATGGCATCAGGAGATGGTGTTGTAACAAGAGCCCGGTGGTGTGGTGGTGGTGGAAATTGTGTTAAGATAAAACATAATTCAACCTATCAAACAATTTATGCTCACATGTCAATGTTTGGCCGAGGAATAAAAGAAGGAGCAAGAGTTAAACAAGGTCAAATAATTGGCTATGTGGGCTCTACAGGAAAATCAACGGGTCCCCATTTACATTATGAGGTTATTGAAAATGGGAAAAAAATTAATTCTCAGACATTAAAATTACCTTCAGGAAAAATATTAAAGAATCAAGAAAGAAAACTATTTGAAGTTCAAAAAATTAAATTGGATGTTCTAAAATCAGAAATAATTGTTGGTTTAGATTAGCTTGCGACTGATTTCTTCTCTACTGGTTTCTTTTCAGTATCTTTGACCTCTGCTTCAAAATTTGTTTTTGTTATTTCCTCTGTTTTAATATTTTTTACCAGTTTATCTTCTGGATTAATTTCACTTTTAATTGAATTTGCAGAATCAGCTGAAGATGCGTTTAATTTTGCCTTTCTAATTTTATCTTGTTCATTTTGAACTCTAGTAAAATGATCGGCATGTTGAAAGTAGTTTTCTGATAAAACTCTATCCTCATTAGCTAATGCTTCCCTGGCCATTTCATTATATTTTTCAATTAACTTTAAAGCATTATGATTATTTCTGCTTGGTATCTTTCTTTGAAAATTGTCATTATTAGAAAATTTAGATCCCTCATTATTATTCCTAAATGATGGTCTTCTATTATTGCTACTTCGAAAAGGAGGTCTTCTATTGTTATTGTTTCTAAATGTTACCATATTGTAATCTTTAAATTTAAATTTTAGTGCTGATTATGCAGCGCTCATTATTTCCATAGTCTTTAACGGTTTTGTTTACGTAAAAACCTTCTTTTTCTAATATTTTTTTAGCTTTATTTTTTTGATTAAATCCAATCTCTAAAATAAGTTTACCATTTTTTTTAATCAGAGTTTTTGCTCTGTTAATGACTTTTCTGATTTTTGAAAAACCATCAAGCCCACCACTTAAAGCTAACTTTGGTTCAAAGTTAACTATATCTTTTTCCAAATATTTTAAATTTAATAATTCAATATAAGGAGGGTTTGAAACAATGAGATCATATTTCCCAATCTTAAAATTGTCAACACTAGAATGAAAAAATTTTACTCTGTTTGTTAAGTTAAGTTGTTTTGCATTGAATTTACTTACATTTATACTTTTTTTAGAAATATCTATTCCAGTTCCATTAACATTAGGTCTCTCTTTCAATATAGATAAAAGAATGCACCCAGAGCCTGTTCCAATATCTAAAACTTGTAATTTTGCATCGTTTGAATAAATTTTCAACACTTGTTCTACTATTAACTCGGTATCTGGCCTTGGAATTAATACATCCCGAGTGACAAAAAATTCATCTTTCCAAAAATCTTTTTTATTTACTAAATAAGCAATGGGCTCTCCTTTTTTTCTTCTTTCAATTAAATTCTTAAATTTCTCCGATTGTTTAAAATTTAAAAGCTCTTTAGGATTTAATATGATGTGTTTTTTATCTCGGTTAATTGAAGAAGATAACAATATCTCACTATCAAGTTGTGGATTGGACACTTTGTTTTTTTGTAGGATTTTTGTTCCTTCACTTAGAATGCTTTTTATATTCATTTTAATTTAGATTGCTTAATTTTTCTTCTTGCGCTCGTAAAGTTAAATTTTCTACCATTTCATCAAATACTTCACCTTCTAAAAATTCCTCTAGTTTATGAAGGGTTAGATTAATACGATGATCAGTAACTCTACCCTGTGGAAAGTTATATGTTCTTATTCTTTCAGACCTATCACCAGTCCCTATTTTGCTTTTCCTATCCTCTGATCTTTCACTTTCTATTCTTAATCTCTCTAACTCGTAAAGTCTTGATCTCAAAATTAACATTCCTTTCGCTTTATTTTTATGTTGTGATTTTTGATCTTGTTGCGATACTGATATTCCAGTAGGAATATGGGTAATTCTAACTGCACTATCAGTTGTGTTAACAGATTGTCCACCTGGCCCTCCAGCTCTAAAAACATCTATCCTTAAATCAGAGTCATTTATTTTTATATCTACTTCTTCAGCTTCTGGTAAAACCGCAACTGTAGCTGCAGACGTGTGTACTCTTCCTTGAGTTTCAGTATCTGGCACTCTTTGAACACGATGAACTCCACTTTCATATTTTAAAGTTGAATAAATATTTTTTCCTCTAATTGTTGCAATAACTTCCTTAAGTCCCCCTGCTTCACTTTGGGACATGCTTATTAATTCCAATTCCCACTTTTTTTTATGACTAACTTTTTCGTACATTTTAAAAAGATCGGAAGCAAATAAACTTGCCTCCAAACCACCTGTGCCAGCTCTAATTTCTATAATTGCATTTTTTTTATCTGCCTCATCTTTAGGAAGTAAAAATAATTTTAATTTTTTTTCTATTGCTTCATTTTCTATCTTAAGATCCTTTAATTCACTTTCAGCCATTTTTTTAAACTCCTCATCACTATCAGAATCACTTAAAATTTTTTCTAGATCTTTTTTTTCATTATCGAATGAAAAATATTTTTTTACATCCTTAATTACTTCATTTAAATCTGAATATTCTTTTGATTTTTCAGCGAATAATTTTTTGTCTACTTCACCCGACGATAATTCTTTTTCTAATAAAGAATGTTTAGAAATTAATTCTTCTATAGTTTTTTGAGGTATCATTTTAATTTTTTATCTATTTCGGCAGCTTTTTTTTCAACTTCGCTAACAACTTTTGATATTATATCTTTTGATAAAACCTTTTCACTTTGGATTCCAGATAAATAAAGCATGTTATTTCCTTTTCCTCCACCAGTAATTCCTATATCAGTCATCGCAGCTTCTCCAGGCCCATTAACCACACAACCAATAATAGATAATGTTAATGGAGTTTTTATATGAGAAAGTTTTTCCTCTAATGTCTTTACTGTATCTATAACTTGAAAAGCTTGTCTTGCACAAGATGGACAAGATATTATCTTTACACCTCTATTTCTTAAATTAAGAGATTTTAAAATTTCATTTCCTATTTTGATTTCTTTAACAGGGTCATCTGATAATGAAACTCTTATTGTATCACCTATTCCATCCATTAAAAGTGAACCTAGCCCCATTGAAGATTTAATACTTCCTGAAATGAAACTACCAGCTTCTGTAATTCCTAAATGTAAAGGATAATCTGTAACTTTTGAAAGCTGGCGATATGCAGCCATAGATAAAAAAACGTCTGAAGATTTTGCACTAATCTTAAAATTGAAAAAATCTTGATCTTCTAAAATTTGGATGTTTCTTAGAGCACTTTCAACTAAAGCCTCAGGACATGGTTCTTTATACTTTTCTAAAATATCTTTTTCAAGTGAACCCGCATTAACACCTATTCTAATAGAACATCCATTATTTCTAGCAGCACTTAATACTTCATGTATCTTAGATTTATCACCTATATTACCAGGATTAATTCTTAAACATTTTGCACCATTTTCTGCGGCCTCAATAGCTCTTTTATAATGAAAATGAATATCGGCAATTATTGGTAAAGAAACGTTTTTTGTAATCTTTTTAAGAGCCAAAGAAGATTCTTCATCTGGACATGAAACTCTTACTAGGTCTGCCCCTTCTTCATGAATATCATTAATTTGTTTAATAGTTGCTTGCACGTCTGTCGTTAAAGTATTGGTCATTGATTGAACTGAAATAGGATTATCTCCACCTACTTTTACATCACCAACATTAATTACTTTTGTTTTTTTTCTATGAATGTCTCTAAATGGTCTTAAGCTCATTTTTAGTCTAATTTAAATTCTTTATGAAGGACAGCAACAGCTTTTTTTACATTTTTATTAGAAATTAAAACAGAAATTTTTATTTCTGAAGTTGAAATAACCATAATATTAATTTTTTTTGAAGCTAACGCTTGAAACATTCTATATGTAATCCCAGGTGTAGTGATCATACCAACACCTATAATAGATACTTTAGAAACATTACTGTCATATGTTATTTTTCTAAATGAAATTTTTTTATTTTGTTTTATAGTTTTTTCAGTTTTTTTTAAATCTTCTGACTTAATTGTAAACGTTAAGTCTGTTTCTTTGCTATTTAATGAAATATTTTGCACTACCATATCTACATTTATTTGATTAAGTGACAATGGTTTAAAAATTGATGCTGCTACTCCTGGCTTATCTTTAACACCAATCATAGTAACCTTTGCGTCATTTTTGGTTGATGTAATTCCTGTGATAATTTGATCGCTAAAGGCTTTTTTATTGCCAGTTATTAAGGTTCCTTTTTTTTTTACAAATGAAGACTTAACAGAAAAACTTATATTATTCATTTTAGCATCTTGTACAGATGTTGGCTGCATGACTTTTGCTCCTAGAGAGGCCATTTCTAACATTTCATCATAAGAAATTTTATCTATTTTTTTTGCTTTTGAGTGATTTCTTGGGTCAGTTGTATAAACACCATCTACATCTGTATATATATCACACGCAGCTGCTTTAAAAAATTTTGCTAACATCACAGCTGATGCATCTGTTCCACCTCTACCTAATGTTGTAACTCTATTCTCAAAGTTAATCCCTTGAAAGCCAGTGATAATTGGTATTCCACCAGATCTCATAAAATTAGATATTTTATTTTTATTAATCTTGCTAATTCTTGAAGAGTTATATGGACCCTCAGTAATGATTGGCAATTGCCAAGACATCCAAGATCTAGCCTTAAAGCCTAAGTGCTTTAGTCTGCCAGCAATTAATGCACAGGCCGCTTGCTCGCCTGTAGACAATAAAGCATCATATTCAGCAGGATCAAAATTATTACTCAATTTTTTTGTTTTTTTTATTAATCTATTGGTAGCTCCACTCATCGCAGATGAAACTACAATTACTCCTATATTTTTCTTCTTATAGGAGCCAATTATATTGGCAACTTTTTTAATTCTCTCTATATTTCCTACAGAAGTTCCACCGAACTTTAATACTACAGTTTTCATTGATTATTATTTTAAATTTATATTTGATAAATTACATCTTAATTGTTATGTCCACAAGTGATCTATTATGAATTCAATAAATAAAAAAGAGATAGAAAAATTTTCTAATATTGCTAAAGAATGGTGGAATCCTCATGGAAAATTTAAACCATTGCACAATTTTAACCCTATAAGAATTAAATATATCAAAGACAATATAGTTAAAGATTTGAATATTAAAAATTTAAATAAACCATTAAAAAATCTTAAAATACTAGATATTGGATGTGGTGGGGGGTTATTATCTGAGCCAATGAGTAGACTTGGAGCAAATGTAGTTGGAATTGATGCATCAAAAAAAAATATTGGAGTTGCAAAATTTCATGCAAAAAAAAATAAGCTTAAAATTGATTATAAAGTAGCTTCACCCGAAATGCTAAAAACAAAAGTAAAGTTTGATGTAATCTTAAATATGGAAATAGTTGAGCATGTTGAAAATATAAATTCTTTTATTAATCAAAGCTCAAAATTTTTGAAAAAAAATGGTGTAATGTTTGTAGCAACTTTGAATAAAACTTTAAAATCTTATGCATTTGCAATTATAGGAGCTGAGTATATTTTAAAATGGTTGCCAATAGGAACTCATGATTGGGAAAAATTTGTGAAACCCAGTGATTTGATAAAAATTTCAAAAAAAAACAATCTATCTCTAAAAAAAGTTAATGGTATGAAATTTAATATATTGGATAACAGCTGGAAGATTAGTAACGATACTTCTGTTAATTATATAGTTATATTCAAAAAAAATTAATTTGCAGTATTCTTTATCCAAGGTATCATCTTGGCCTCGATACCCTCTTCTTTAAGCTCCTTAAGATCCTCTTTTGTTGCTGTTCCATATATTCCTTTAGAAGCTTTTTTATTTTTGTAATGAATTGTTCTTGCTTCATAAGCAAAATTTTGTCCAACATAATCAAAATTTTTTTTAATAAATTTTTGATATTTTGATATTGCTTTTGTTACTTCTTTATATTTTTTTGTTTGGTAGTCAGTCTTAGAGTTATCTTTTAAACAGAGTACACTTGGTGACATTAGAGTTTTTTCTATTTTTAATGAATTACAATTATGACAGTTAAGAAATTTTTTTTTTTTTAATCTTTCATATTCTTGAGATGAAGAAAACCAACTATCAAAAATATTTTTACAATCCTTACAAGTGAGTCTATATTTCATATTGAGATAAAGTTAATGATTTATATAAATACTTCAATATACAATTAACTGCGGTAGTCAGCATTGATATCTATATATTTTTTTGTTAGATCCATAGTATAGGCTGTAAAATTTTTTCTACCTAAGTTGAGATCAATAGTTATATCAATTTTTTTTTCTTCTTTCATATATACTTCTGCATCACTCTCTATATATGTTTTTGATATCATACCCTTTTCAATAATTTTTAAAGATCCAAGCTTAATAGACAATTTGTTCACTTCAATATCAACATCTGTTTTACCTAAAGCCATTATAATTCTTCCCCAGTTAGGATCACATCCAGCAATAGCAGTTTTGACTAAGGGTGAATTAGCAATTGAAAAAGCAATTTTTTTAGCATCATGTTCAGACTTTGATTTTAAAACATTAATTGTAATAAATTTGCTTGCGCCTTCACCATCAGCTACTACTCTTTTTGCTAAATTTAATAACACAGTATGTAAAGCTTCGTCAAAAGATTTTATTCTTTGATCGGTAATATTTTTTATTTCTGGATTATTAACTTTTCCAGTTGAAAAAATTGAAACCATATCGTTAGTGCTGGTATCTCCATCACATGTAATTGCATTAAAAGTTGTTTCAATATTTTTTTTTAGCAACTTATTTAAAATATCATTTGAGAGATTTCCGTCTGTAAAGACATATCCTAAAGTAGTTGCCATATTAGGAAAAATCATTCCCGATCCTTTAGCCACTCCATAAATTTTAACTTTTTTATTTCCAATTTCACACTCTTCCATTGCAAGTTTTGGTTTTAAATCAGTTGTCATTATTCCGAGTGCGGCCTTCATCCAAATAGGTTTATTTTGCGTATACTTAATTTTTTTAATTAATTCTGGAATACTTTTTTTAATTTTTTCAGTCGGATACTTTTCTCCTATTGTTCCAGTGCAACCAAAAAGAATTTCATTGGTTAATATTTTTTTTGGCTGATCCTCATCTTCAATTTGTTTTTTTGAAAGTTGGATTGATAATTCTTGTGCTATTTCTTTCAAACCTTTATAACCATCTGGCCCTGTAAAAGTGTTAGCACTTCTAGTATTGATTATAATTGACTTTATCTTTTTACTTTTTATATTCAGGTTCCACTTTATATTTTCTGAAACTATCTTTGATTTTGTATAAACAGAGGCATAGTTAGCTCCATCCCTAAAATAAAACATAACCAAATCATCTCTTAAATTATTATATAAGTTTGCGCAAACAGTCGATATTGAAACCCCATCTATATGGTCTAAATCCTGAAAGTCGTTCATTTTTGACTTTAAAGCCTGAGAGTTTATTAAATTTTTAAAGTTTATTGCCATATATTTAAAATATTTATTTAATACTTATATTAAAAGTTATAATTAAATATATATCAAAAAAACTATATGCTTAATCCCTTAAATTTTCTTTCTAGGTTCATTAAATCAAGCAATCAAAAAGAACTTGATCGAATTACTAAGATAGTTGAAAAAGTTAATGCTTTTGAGCATACAATAAAGGATATTCCAGATGAAGATTTTCCTAAAAAAACAATAAGTTTAAAAGAAAAGCTTAATGGGGGCAAAAATATCAACGACTTGTTACCTGAGGCTTTTGCTCTTGTAAGAGAGGCATCTAAAAGAACTAGAAATGAAAGACATTATGATGTTCAAATAATTGGTGGTGTTGTTCTGCATGAGGGCAAAATAGCAGAAATGAGGACTGGAGAAGGAAAAACTTTAACAATCACTCTTGCAGCTTACCTTAACGCTTTGCGCTGTAAAGGAGTTCACATTGTTACTGTAAATGATTATCTAGCTAAAAGAGACTCACAGGAAATGGGTGAAATTTATAAATTTTTAGGTTTAACCTCTGGTTATATAAATAATGATCAAGATGATTTAGAAAGACAGAAAAACTATAATTTTGATATTACTTATGCAACTAATAGTGAATTAGGTTTCGATTATCTGAGAGATAACATGAAGCTCTCAAAAGAACAAATGGTTCAAAGAGGGCATGTTTATACTATTGTGGATGAAATAGATTCTTGCTTAATCGATGAGGCCAGAACTCCATTGGTAATTTCTGGTGCTGCTGAAGATAAAACAGAACAATATCTTGCAATTGATAAACTTGTTAAGAAACTACTACCAGCACATTATGAAATAGATGAAAAAGATAAAAATGTCCTACTTACAAATGACGGAATAAATAATGTGGAAAAAATATTTTCAAATGCAGGAATATTAAAAAACAACAATTTTTATGATCCTGAAAATTTAAGTTTAGTTCACCATGTTAATCAATCTCTAAGGGCTAATCACTTATTTGAAAAAGGTAAAGACTATATAGTCAAAGATGGAATATTAAAGATTATTGATGAACTTACCGGAAGAATCTTAGAGGGCAGAAGGTTTGGAGATGGACTTCATCAAGCACTTGAAGCAAAGGAACGAATAGATGTACAGGCAGAAAATCAAACTCTAGCCTCTATAACCTATCAAAATTATTTTAAGCTTTATGATAAAATATCTGGGTGCACAGGAACTGCAGCAACTGAGTCTCAAGAATTTTATGAAATATATAATTTAATTGTTGTGATTATTCCTACTAATAAAAAGATGATTAGAAATGATTGGAACGATCAAATTTTTAGAACTGAATTAGAAAAAAATAAAGCCATCATTAATAAAATTATTGAATGTCATAAACAAGGACAGCCAATTTTAGTTTTTACTTCTAGTATTAACAAGTCTGAAATTTACTCAAAATTATTAGATAGAGAGAAAGTAAGACATGTTGTTTTAAATGCAAAAAATCATGAAAACGAGGCTGATATTATTGCAAACGCTGGAAAAATAAACTCTGTCATTATCACTACAAGTATTTCTGGGAGAGGAGTTGACATACAGCTAGGTGGGAAAAAAGGAAGTGAGCCCGTAGAACAGCTTTTAAAAAACAAAAATAAAATAAAGTCACTAGGTGGATTATATGTAATTGGTACTGAAAGAATGGAATCTAGAAGAGTAGACAATCAGGCTAGAGGGAGGGCTGGGCGACAAGGTGATGAAGGAAGTTCAATTTTTTATGTTAGTTTAGAAGATGACTTAATGAGAATTTTTGGATCTGAGTCAATGAATAATATCCTTGAAAAACTAGGTTTAAAAAATGGAGAAAGTATTGATCATCCTTGGATTAATAAAGCACTTGAGAGAGCACAACAAAAAGTTGAAGCAAGGAACTTTGATATAAGAAAAAACTTATTAAAATTTGATGATGTCTTAAATGACCAAAGACACGTAATATTTTCTCAAAGAAATAAGGTAATGAATAGTGAAGAAATTTTCAATTATTCAGATGAATTTTTATCAGAAATTACGGATCATTTAATTAGCTTAAAGACTCAAAGATTAACAAGCAGTAATGAATTTAACAATCAATTAAAGGTTTTACTTGGAAAAAATATTGACGATAACGAGTTTGAAAATTTAATTAAACTAAAAGATCAAGATTTTAAGGAAAAGATTAATTCTAAATTTATAGATTCAAGAAGTGAAAGAATAAAAATAATGGATAAAGTAGAGGCAAAAGAGATAGAAAAAAAAATCCTTCTCCAATGTATTGATTTAAATTGGAAATCACATATTCAGTATCTTGAACAATTAAGACAGGTTATAGGACTCAGATCCTATGGACAAAGAGATCCATTAATTGAATATAAAAAAGAAGCTTTTCATCTTTTTGAGAATTTACTGAATAAACTAAAAATTGACTTTATAACAATCTTAATCAATTTAAAAATAGTTCAAGAACCTAACCCAGAAAAAGAAGCTTATAAACCAACTAAGATCGACCCAAAATATATTGGAAAAAAAATGAGCAGAAATGAACCTTGTCTATGTGGGTCTGGCAAAAAATACAAAAAATGTTGTGGCGCCCTATAAAAAAAATATTATGTATCCGACTATAAGTATTGCTGCAAAAACAACTCCTATATTAATCTTTGATCTAAAAAAATTTTCTATAAACACATTAACCTGATTTTTTTTCATACTTAGTGTGCTTAAATCATCTAACTGACTAACAAATCCTTTTGACCTTCCGATAGCTAGAAATTTATTTTTTCTTTGATTCAAAACTTCTTCTCCAGTCATATTTAAGAATACGTTTAAGTTTTTTTCAATGGATTGTTTAACGTTATTTAAAATTAAATCTCGATCTCTATGAGCTCCACCAATTGGCTCTGGGATAATCTCATCAACTACTTTTAATTCAAAAAGGTCTTTTGATGATAATTTCATTGCCTTGGCGGCATCAAGAGTTTTTTTAGGATCTCTCCACAAAATTGTTGCACATCCTTCAGGAGATATTACAGAATAGATTGCATTTTCCAGCATGATAACTTTATTAGATGAAGCTAATGCTATCGCTCCACCTGAGCCACCTTCTCCAATAACAATTGATAATGTTGGAACACTTAACAACATGCAGCATTCTATTGATTTTGCAATTGCTTCAGCTTGCCCTCTTTCTTCGGCACCTACACCTGGATATGCACCTGGTGTATCTATAAAATTAATTATTGGAATATTAAATTTATTTGCAAGTTTCATCAATCTAATGGTTTTTCTATAACCTTCAGGTCGCATCATTCCAAAATTTCTTTCAATTCTAGCCTCAAGACTATCACCTTTTTCTTGACCTATAACTAAAACTGACTCTTCATTAAATTTCGCAAATCCAGCCAAAACCGATTTGTCTTCACCATAAAATCTATCTCCCGATAACGGTATAAAATTTTCAAACAAATTATCTATAAAAAACTTTGCTTTAGGCCTATCTTCGTGCCTTGCAACTAAAGTTGTTTGCCATGGATTAAGGTTGGAATAAATTTCTTTTAATTTTTTATCTATCTCTCTTTGAGACTCAGAAATTTTTTTTGTATTTACCTCTGTAAGACCGTCTTGATTGAATGGGTCTTTTAACTTTTCTAGTTCAATTTCTAAATTTTTAATATCTGTTTCAAAATTTAAATAATTTTTCATATAAATATTGTTAATTATTAATTAATTACTAAAAAAGGCAACAAAATGTTTTATATAATTTATATTTGACTTAATTTTATTAACAAGTAGTCTTCTTTTATATCGGGAGAGACTAAATATATTAGCGCCGAAGGAGCAACCACCCCGGAAACTCTCAGGCAAAAGGACCGATAATAAACATAACACTCTGGAAAGAGATTTAATCTCGCCGATGGAGCAAAACTCTCAGGCAAAAATACAGATGGGGCAAAATGAGTGCTATGAAAGAAAAATATACTAAAATACAAAATTTATCTGTATCTATTGAACTACTTAACTTCATTAATAATGAGCTTCTTAAAAATACGATAATTTCCCCAAAAAAATTTTGGGAGGGTTTCGATAAAGCCATTCATGAGCTAGCTCCTAGAAATAAAGAATTAATCCAAACTAGAGAAGATTTACAAAAAAAAATAGATAATTGGCATATCAAAAATAAGGGTAATGAAATTGATTTAAATAAATATAAAAAATTCTTAAAAGAAATTGATTATTTAAAAGAAGTTGGTCCTGATTTTAAAATTAAAACTAAAAATATTGATGATGAAATAGCCAATATTGCTGGACCACAGTTAGTAGTTCCAATAATGAATGAAAGATATGCTCTCAATGCAGCCAATGCGAGATGGATGAGTTTATACGATAGCTTATATGGTACTGATGTAATTGAACAATCTGAAGATAGTGTTTCAGAAAGATATGACCCTCAGCGAGGCCAAGATGTCATCAAATATGTTAGGGAGTTTTTAGACAAATATACACCTCTAGAAAACACAAGCTGGAAAAATATTTCAGGATTAAAAATTGAAGCAAGTACCCTTTTAGTAACTAAAAATGATAAAACATATAAATTAAAAAATACAGAAAAATTTATTGGCCATAGAGGAAAAAACGATAAGCCTTCTGGAATAATATTAAAAAATAATAATCTTCATATAGAAATAATTATTAACCCAAGAGCTTTTAGTGCGGCTCATGATATTGCGGGTATTAGTGATGTTATTGTTGAAGCAGCTATCTCAACGATATGTGATAACGAAGATAGTGTGGCCGCTGTTGATGCAGAAGATAAAGTGGTTTGTTATCGAAATTGGTTAGGATTAATGAAGGGTGACTTAAAAACTACATTTACTAAAAATGGAAAAAAATTAGAACGTAAATTGAACCCTGACAGAAGCTATATATCTAATAATGGTAAAAAGTTAAAGTTACATGGAAGAAGTTTATTATTAGTTAGGAATGTTGGTCATCTGATGACAAACCCTGCTATCACTTTAAAGGATGGTTCAGAAATTCCTGAAGGGATCATGGATGCTTTTATCACTTCAGCAGCATGCCTACATGATATTAAAAAAAAAGGCAATTCACGTAAAGGATCTATTTATATTGTTAAACCTAAAATGCATGGCCCTGATGAAACTGCTTTTACAGATCAAATTTTTACTAAAGTTGAAAAACTTTTAGGATTAAAACAATATACTTGTAAAATTGGAATAATGGACGAAGAAAGAAGAACTTCCTCAAATTTAAAAGAATGTATAAGAACACTAGAAAATAGAGTATTTTTTATTAACACTGGATTTTTAGATCGAACTGGAGATGAAATTCATACCTCCATGGAAGCTGGCCCAATGGTTAAAAAGGGTGAGATGAAAACTTCTAAATGGATTAATTCTTATGAAAATAACAATGTAGATATAGGACTTCAATGTGGTTTTTCTGGCAAAGCTCAAATTGGTAAAGGAATGTGGGCTATGCCAGATAAAATGTCTGATATGATGAAACAAAAAACTGGACATTTAAAAGCTGGTGCAAACTGTGCCTGGGTGCCATCACCTACAGCAGCTGCACTTCATGCTCTTCATTATCATGAAATAAATATTTTTGAGATACAAAAACAATTACAAAGTAGAAAATTATCAAAATTAGATGATCTTTTAACTATACCAATTGCTGACAGGCCTAATTGGTCTATAGAAGAGATTAATTCTGAAATTTCTAATTCTGCTCAAACACTTTTGGGCTATGTTGTAAGATGGGTTGATCAAGGCGTAGGCTGCTCTAAAGTACCGGATATTAATAATATTGGTTTAATGGAGGATAGAGCTACCTTAAGAATTTCTTCTCAACATATAGCAAATTGGATTCATCATGGAATTTGTACAAGCAAACAAGTTTTAGAAATAATGAAAAAGATGGCAAAAATTGTTGATGCACAAAATAAAGAAGATAAATTATATCAAGATATGTCTCCAAATTTTGATAAATCAGTTGCTTTCAAGGCTGCCTGTGATTTAGTTTTTCATGGTAGATCACAGCCTTCTGGTTATACAGAACCATTATTACATTTAAATAGGTTAATTAAAAAAAATTAGTCAAATCAATTTTATATTACAGTTCTATTTTTAAAAGCTGAATATAAAGTTCCATCATCCAAACTTTCAATTTCACCACCCACCGGTAAGCCTTGAGCAAGCTTTGTAACTTTTGCTTTTGTTTTTTTAAGACTATCCTGAATATAATATGCTGTAGTTTGACCCTCAACAGTTGCACTTGTTGCTAATATAACTTCTTCAATATTTTCTTTTATAACTCTTTCAACTAATGAATTAATTAAAAGATCTTCTTTCCTTTGCCCAGGGGATGAAATTGTTCCACCAAGAATATGAAAGTATCCTTTATAAATATTTGAATTTTCTATGGACCATTGGTCTGCAATATCTTCAATAACACATATTGTATTATATTTTTTTTTTGTATTTTCACAATTATTACAGCCTAAAGAATAAGATTTTAAAGCACCACAAGTCTGGCATCTAATAACATTTTTATAAACTTGCGCTAATGTATTGGCCATTGGTTTTACTAATTCTTCTCTATTATTGATAAGTTTTAATACAATTCTTTTTGCAGATTTTGGCCCTAAACCTGGAAGTTTGCTAATTAATTTAATTAATTCTTCTATTTCACTAACATTTTGCATCTAATTTAAAGTGGCCATTTAAAACCAGGAATACCCAATCCACTGGTAGATTTTGAAATTTCCTCAGATGTTTTAGATTTCAATTCAGATTTTGCATTGTTGTGCGCTGCTACTATTAAATCTTCTATTATAACTTTATCTTCTTTCAACACTTCATCTGATAAATTTATCTTAATCATTTCATTTTCGCCATTTAATGTAACTTTTATGGAATTGGAGCCCGAAGTTCCCTCAACTTGAATATTTTTAATTTTTTCCTGACTCTCTTTCATCTTTAATTCTAATTCCTTAGCTTTGTTTAAAATTTTAGTAAAATCAGTCATTCATATTTTCTTTATCATTAGTTTTAACATCAATTAATTCTGCATCTGGAAATTTTTTTAAAATTTCATTGTAAATTGAAGAATTTTTCACATTCTCAACTAACTTTCCTTTTAAATTAACCTCTATTTCTTTTATCGATGGCTGACCCTTGATTTTGCTAAGTGTTATTATCCATCTATTGTTAGTCCACTCATAAAGTTTTGAAGATAAATCTTTAATAAAATTTTTATCTAAATCTTCATTAAAAGAAATTTCAATTCTTTGATTTTCAAAACTAACAAGATTGACATTCTTTTCTAATTCATATTTTAGTTTAATTTCTTTTTTTGAGGAGCATATTTTTAATAAGTCATCAAAAGAATTAATCAAATTCACTTTTATTTCACTCTCTTTTTTATCTTTTAATGTTATGTCTTTTTCTTGCGCAATGTTTTTCATCTGGCCAATTGTTTCGGCCATGTCTTTTATTCCAAAAAAATCATCACCTTCTTTATTTTGTAAAAGAGATGTTTGATTAATATCGGTATTTGTCTTATGTGAATCTTCATTGATATTATTATTTTTTTCTTTAGCACCCTTTAGATGAATCAACCTAATCAAAAACATTTCAACAGATAAATGTTGATTAAAAACAATGTCAAGCTCTTCTAATGTTTCAATAGTGAATTGCCAAAATAATATTAAAGTTTCATTATTAATTTGATTAGAAATTTCTTTAATTCTATTAAACTCTTCATCATTTAATGAAAAGTTTGTACTGTCGATATCTAATGATTCAATATTCTTAAAATAATATAAAAGTTCTAAGAAATCATTTATAAAAATTTTAGGCTCAATCCCTTGGTTAAAAATTTCTCTGTAACTATTTAAAACCTCAGTTTCTTTTCCTTCAAATATAAGTTTAAATAAACTAATTAATTGAGATTTGTCAAAAAAACCAAATATTTTTTGTGCAAAAGCTAAATCTAATTCTTTGTCTTTGTCTAATGCTAGCAATGCTCTATCAAGTAACGATAAAGCGTCTCTGACAGATCCTTCTGAGATTTTAACAATTAATTTTAGCGCATCATCAGATGCTTTTCCACTCTCTTTGTCTTTAATTTTTTTAATAAAATCAAATAATTCTTTAGATTTGATTCTTGATAAATCAAATCTTTGACAACGAGAAATTACTGTAATTGGAATTTTTTTTATTTCTGTAGTTGCAAAAATAAACTTCAAATACTCTGGTGGTTCTTCTAAAGTTTTTAATAATGCATTAAATGCTTGTTTACTTAGCATATGCACCTCATCAATAATAAATATTTTATATTTAGCGGTGGTTGGACCATATCTGGAAAATTCAATAAGATCTCTTACATCATCAACACCTGTTTTACTTGCTGCATCCATTTCTAGTACATCTATGTGATTTGAATTTGAAATAGCCCTACAGTTTTCACAAAGATCCTGCTTACAAAGACCATCAATACCGTTTGAACAATTTAGAGATTTAGCGACTATTCTTGCTGTGGTAGTTTTTCCAATCCCCCTAATTCCAGTAAAAAGATAAGCGTTAGGTACTTTATTTTCCTTAATTGAATTAGATATTGTTTCAGCAACAACATCTTGTCCTATAAGATCATCAAATGTCTGAGGTCTATATTTTAAAGCTAAAACTTTTGTGTTTTTATTCATTTTTCTAAGGAGACTAGAACCTGAAAAACTGTCTCTACGATTGCTTCCGTTAAGATCTGGTCGGGTTCAAGCAGCATTCACCTCTAGCCTCCAGAACTATTATATCAGTAATGTTTTCTAATCTACAAGAAAAGTTTATAGGTTATTTTTCTCTAAATTTATCAGCTTCAAAAACACCTAGTACGTGAAAATCCTGGCAATGAAGTCCTAATTCTTCTAAAGATTTTTGAACTTTTGGATCTTCAATGTGACCATCGAGATCGCACAAGAAAAAATATGACTGAAATGAATTTTGTTCAGGGTAACTTTGAAGCTTTGTTAAATTTACACCATTAATCGCAAACCCCCCTAATGACTGATAAAGAGCAGCAGGTTTACTTTTCAATTTAAATAAAAAAGATGTTATGTATCGCTTATCACCAAAATCTGGTTGAGAAACTTTCTTGCCCATAATTAAGAATCTAGTTGCATTGCCTTTTTCATTTTCGATATTTGGTGCAAGTATTTCAAGATTATAAATTTTAGCACTTAATGAAGAAGCAATTGCTGCTTCGCTTATAATCTTTTTTTTTGAAATTGCTTCTGCTGAACCAGCTGTATCAGCACGAATATGTTCAGTTAAATTATTTTTTTTTATGAAATTCGAACATTGGGATAAACCTTGTGTATGAGAAAAAACATCTTTGATATCATTAAGCTTAGCACCTGGTTGTCCTAACAAATTATGTTCAATTTTTTGAAAATGTTCTGCATAAATATTTAATCTGTGTTTAAAAATTAAATATTCTATTCCGATGTTTCCTGTAATACGATTTGACTCAGGAATTATCATTTGTGAATTTTTTTCTGATGAGGTTCTTATAAAGCATTCGTCAAAAGTCTTACATGGTATAACTTCAGCATTAGGATCAATTTCAAGTGCTGCTAAATGTGAATATGCCCCAAAAGTTCCTTGAATATAAATTTTGCTCATTTTATATTTTATATTCCATAATTTTTTTTATAGCCAGATAATCTTGTTCAGTATCAACACCTACAGGGGAAAATTTTGCTAAGGCAACATTGATTTTTAATTTATTATCTAAAGCTCTTAATTGTTCTAATTTATTTTTTTTTTCATTAATGGTCTGCTCTAAACCAATAAACTTTTTTAATATACTTGTTTTATAAGAATAAATTCCAATATGGTGATAGATATTTTGATAATCTGTCAATAAATTATCTCTAGTAAAATTTAATGCTATTGGAAAATTACTTTCTTCCAACTTTTTGTCAGTAATAACCTTAACTACATTTTTATTATTAAACATTTCGTCATTTTTAATTTTTGCTGCTAATGTTCCTAATTCAGCATCTTGATCAATCATTAAATTATTTAAATTTATAATATCATCTTTATTAATGTCAGGTTCATCTCCTTGTAAATTTAATATATAATCAATATTTTTTATATCTAGTTTTTCATAAGCTTCATAAATTCTATCTGTTCCTGTCTTGTGGTTTTTGTTTGTCAAAATTGCTTTACCTCCATTTTGGATAACATCTTTGAGTATCTCCTGATCATCAGTTGCTACTACTACTTCACCAATATTGGCTTCTTCTGCTTTTTTAAAAACATGAGAAATGATTGATAAATTATTAATTTTAAGAAGTGGCTTGCCTGGGAGCCTAGTTGCAGCCATTCTTGATGGTATTAATATTAATGTTTTTTTCATTATAAAATTATCAACTTTATGCGTCTAACAGACGCAAAATTAATAAATTAAAAATTAAGTTTTTTTCTATTTATCATGTTATATGTCCAAAATAATTATAATTAAATGGATTCGTTTGAACTAAATAAAATTATCGCTGCAATTTTAATGGTTGCCTTACTTGTTATCGGTTTAGGAAAGATTGCAGATAGTGTTTTTTATGTTAAGAAACCAAAAAAACCTGGATATCAAGTTGAAGTAGAAAGCCAATTAACCTCGGTAACATCTGAAGCAGTCAAAGTGGTTGAAAAAATAGATATTGCTGCAATTATGGCATTAGGTGATGTAACAAGTGGTGAAAAAATTTTTAAAAAATGTGCAGCATGCCACTCAATAAATAAAGGTGGGAAAAATAAGATCGGACCAGCGTTATATAACGTTGTCGGTAGAGCAGTTGGTGGGGTTGATGATTACAAATACTCTAAAGCTTTAGCTTCATACGGTAAAGAATGGACATTTGAGGAATTAAATGGTTTTTTACTAAAACCAGCTTCTTACATAAAGGGAACTAAAATGTCTTATGCTGGTTTAAGAAAAGAGAAGGACAGAGCTTCTGTAATTAAATACTTAAATCAAAAAAGTGATAGTCCTAAGCCACTACCTTAATTTACCAAAACAATATAACAAAATACTTTTTTGAACGTGCACTCTATTAAGTGCTTGTAGCCATACTTTTGAATTTTTCCCTAAAAAAATTTCATTTGAGACTTCCGTGCCTCTCGGTAGGCAGTGCAAAAATGTTGTATCTTTTTTAGCAAAGCTCATTAACTTTGAATTAATTTGAAAATTTTTAAAGTCTTTAATCTTTTTAGATTTATTAACTTTATCATTTAAAGAGATAACTTTATCTGAAAAAATAACATCAGCGTTTTTTACTGCTTTTTTTGCATCGTTATAAATATTAATTTTTCCTTTATTTTTTTTTACCCAATCAAGTACAAATTTTTTAGGTTCATGATTTTTAGGGCAACCAATATTCAATTTGAAAGAAAACTTAACTGATGCAGCCATTAAACTATTGAGTACATTGTTTGAGTCTCCAATCCAGCAGATGTTTAATTTTGAAATAGATTTTTTTTTAATTTCCTCAACTGTAAAAATGTCAGATAAGACTTGTGTTGGGTGCGATGATGGACTCAATCCATTAATAACTGGTATTGATAAGTATTTACTAAAATTTTCTATTTTTTTATCACTATCAGTTCTTAACATAAAGCCATCACCATATGTTGATAAAATTTTTGCTGTATCAGCTAAACTTTCATCTCCCTTTCCAAGATGTAGCTCGTTTGCTCTAAGTGTTATCGTTCCACCTCCTAATTGCTTTATTGCGAGATAAAAACTTAGTCTCGTTCTAAGACTTGATTTTTCAAACATTTGAATAAGTAATTTTCCTTTTAAAGGATTGTCTCTGTCTACATCTAAGGTACTAAATTTTTTTCTTTCATCTTTTCTTTTTTTTGCATCAGTTACAATTTTTTTAAGGTCTCTTGTGGGTATATCCTTTAGATTAATAAAATGGTTCATTTTTATTTATTAGTTGAACAAGCTTTTTTAATAATTGTTATAGCTATATCTATTTCTTTTTTTTTAACATTAAGTGGGGGTAGTATTCTTATAACATTTTCAGCAGCTCTAATTGTTAATAATTTATTATCCATTAATTTTTTAATAAATTTTGTTTGATCATTGTGCATTTGTAGTCCTATTAACAAACCTACACCTCTCACATCCTTTATTACTTTAGGAAACTCTTTCATTAATTTATTTAACTCAGAAT
>Ga0209425_10002362_pt1 | contig 21062 bp, 19 predicted proteins | sample COG_05_FD_184749 | JGI IMG/M metagenome (GOLD analysis project Ga0209425, IMG submission 184749) | Pelagic Microbial community sample from North Sea - COGITO 998_met_05 (SPAdes) (version 2) | ecosystem: Environmental > Aquatic > Marine > Neritic zone/Coastal water | place: Helgoland, sampling...
TTAATGGCTATCCAGATGGAAATAAAATATTTGAACCATCTAGTGATATTGATAATTGGATTGAAGAAGAATTTAAAAAATCATCTGAAAGAATTAAAAAGAATATTCAGGAATACAGATTAGATTTTGCTATAAACGAAGTTTATGAATTCTTTTGGAGTAAATTCTGTGATGTTTATATTGAAGAATGTAAGAAAACAGGTGATACCAAAAATTTAAGACCTATGCTCCAGAAGATTTTAGTTATGATGCATCCTTTTGCTCCTTTTATTACAGAAGAAATTCATACATTGTTGTTTGAAAAGCAAATTATTGAGTAATAATTTTATTCTTTTTGAAAATTATAAATACTTCCAGTTTTAAATATCTGGGTTAAATTATCTAAAATTGTATAACTTTCATTTATTAATTCAGGATCAGCCAAATCTCTAATCTCTAAGGTATCTCTATAAGAATTTTTAATAAGTGACTCTAATTTTTTAATCAAAACTGGGGTTAAAAGAAAATTAGGGTTTATGTTATTAAATTCATTCTCGTTAACAACTATTTTAAATCTTAGACATGCAGGGCCACCTCCATTCATCATGCTTTGTTTTATATCAATATACTTAAAATCTTTAATTGGAGAATTCTCTTTGATCCTTGCGAGCCATTCTGTGCACTCAGGATAATTTTTTACCTCGATAGGCATTATAAAAGTCATATCTCCTGAAGGGTTTCTTACTAATTGAGAATTAAGCAGGTATGAATTGACTAAAATATCGAGGGGGATATCGTTTTTTAAAATTTCTATAAAGAAGCATTCATCTTCCGCTTTAAAAGCACTCCTTATTTTTTGAATTTCATTTTTAGAGTCATTAAAAGCTTCTTCATGAAAAATAAATACATTTTCAGTTGATAAGCTAACAATATCGTTATGAAAACTTCCACTGTTAATAGCTTTCATATTTTGTTTTAAAAAAAATGTTTGTTCCATATCTAATTTATGTGAATTAGCTATATATTTTGATGCTGCTTTGGACTGCCTAGCTACAAAATTTGAGCTTTCTTGGGAGGAATCTCTTCCATATACAAATATCTGAATCCCTTTATCAAGATGATGATTAGTTATTCTTAGATGATTAGCAGCCCCCTCGTCGCCCAAAAGATCAGATGAATTAATAGGTTTATGGATTTTAAAATGAGATCTATTAAAGATAATATTAAGTTGCTTATGTGTAAATTCAGCCTCAATTCTTCTATGCGGCATTGAAAATAAATTTGCGGGAGTAATATGAGCAATTGAATCCTGAGAATCAACGCTTGGAGAAAAAGTTGCAGCATTAGCCGCCCACATAGAAGATGCTGAATAGGATTGATTGAGTAACAAGTTTGAATTCTTTGCAGCCGATGCGACAATATCTGTGTCACTTCCTAAAAAACCATGGCTACGAAGAAAATTTAAGTTGGGTCTTTCATGAGGTAAAAATATGCCCTGTGGAATACCTAGATCAATTAATAATTTCATTTTTTCTAAGCCTTGAAGAGCAGCATTTAGAGGGCTAGAAGTTTTTTTGCTATTGTTAAAAGAAGCTATATTGCCCTCAGAAAGACCAGAATAATTATGAGTTGGACCTATAAGGCCATCAAAATTGATTTCACCTTGACACATAACTAAAGGTTTTCATTAATAACACTTGCTACTGGCCATGCACAGTAATCAGCTGCATAAAAGCCAGCTGGTCTTAAATTTCCACTCATGCCTGAGCCTCCAAAAGGCGCACTGCCAGAAGCTCCAGTTGTTGTTGTATTAAAATTAATTATTCCAGCTGAAACCTCATCAACAAATTTATTAAAAAGACTTTTTTTATCAGAAATTAGCCCTGCTGAAAGACCAAAAGAAGTATTATTTGCTTCATAAATTGCCTCTGAAAATGAATTGACATATTTTATTTGTATCATTGGTCCAAACATTTCTTTGTCAAAAAGCTTTTTTACTCCTGACATATCTATTATGGATGGTGTTACATAATTACCTTTAGATTTAACATGCTTCCCTTTTAATATTACTTTGCCGCCTGCTTTTATAAGTAAGTCTTGAAAATCGATAAAACTTTTTACTGCTGCTTTCGAGATTAGCGGGCCGTAGTAATAGTTCTTAGATGATTCTGTGTATGACAATATTTTTGATTTCTTTTTAATTAATTCAATAATCTTTTTTGAAGATTTTAAATCCTGTAGTATTAATCTTCTGGCACAAGTACATCTTTGTCCTGTTGAAATAAATGCAGATTCAAAAATTAATTCGGATGCTTTTATTAATTTTCTTGTATTCCAAACAACTAACGGATTATTACCGCCAAGCTCTAGGGCTAATATTTTATGAGGATAACTAGCCATTAGTTTGCTTAATGACATGCCAGCAATATGACCTCCTGTGAATAAAAGACCATTTGTTTTTGGATGCTTAGCTAAGCTCCTTACAACTTCTTTTGAACCATGCAGAAGATTAATAACTCCATCTGGAATTCCGGCTTCATGCCACAACTTGACCATCAATTCACCTACTAAAGGAGTATGTTCACTTGGTTTAAAAATGACCACATTCCCAGCTATTAGAGCAGGTGTTATATGGCCATTTGGAAGATGAAAAGGGAAATTGAACGGCCCGATAACGTTTAAAACTCCATGAGGTTTATGGTAAGTAACTTGTGTATTCTTCCCAAGCGGATTTGAAGCTTTACCTGTTCTTAAATGAAATGCGTTTATCGAATTTTGATACTTCGCAATAGAAGCTCCAACCTCAGAAAGACTATCTCCAGCCTCTTTTCCTGTCTCAAGACTAATTAAGTTTTTAATTTTTTCTTTGTTGATCTCAAGAAGATCATAGAATCTTTTAATAATTTTTAATCTTGAATTTAGTCCTCTTTTATTCCATTCTGGAAAAGCTGCATTTGCAGAACTAATGGCATTAAGGACTTGCGAGTTAGAGGCATAATCTCCATCCCAAATTAATTTATTGTTGACAGGACAAAAGCTACTAAATGAAGCTCCCTTTCCTTCAGTCCATTTACCATTTGTGTATATCATTAACCGTTCTCAATATTTATTCTAACTGTATCACCTGAAGAAATTTCCAGAGCTTTTGCAGTCTTGTGTGATATTTCTATAATATTATTATTGATTAAATTATAGTTTTCTCTGACAACTCTAAAATTATTTAAAGAGAAATTTACAATGAAACCATAACTGCTAAAGTTAACTGATCTTTTTACTTCAACCTTAACTTTATTAGAAGATTTTACAATTGGTATCTTTTTAGCATCAACTTCCATGCAAGGGCCTCCATCTAAAATATCTATCAAGCCATTAGCTTTAAAACCTTGCTTAGAGAGCATACTTAAAGCAGGCATAGCATTAGGATGGGCTTTTCCGAGAACTTTCTGAACTCTTCTAGAAAGAAGTTCAACCATAAAAGGAAATTTTGGAACAGATTCGGTTATAAAGTGATTATCTATGTAACTTAATCTATCTATGCTAAAAAAATCTAGATTAAAGAAAGCTTTACTAAACAATTCCCAAAAATATGATTTATCATTTTTATCTTTCCAACCTCTAATTTCCACAAGAATTTTTTTATCAAATCTAGCCTGATGAGCTGCTATTAATTGAAGTCTTGCAAAGGATAATAAAGAGCCTCGCCCTCTTCCTCTTGATGAAGGATCTATAAAAATAGTTCCTAATTCAGAATAAGGTTTATGCAATAAGTGAATTTGTAAAACTTCAGCATCTTTTTCAAATTTATAGGTTTCCGAAGATAACTTGATTTTTTTAAGCTTAAAAAATACTGACGGCTTTTCTTTAGATACAGATGTATAGATAGCTGATATTCCAATAATTTTTTTGTCATTTTCTAAAACGAATAAATATGTATCTTTATTTGGATTAGATGATTTTTTTGCTGCAGATGCTACAGACCATTTAATTCTTTCTTGAACTTCTTTTTTATTTTTTGGCATAGTCGTCATGCCCATACCTGTCTTTTTTATAAGTTCAGAAACTTTTTGAATATCAGAAGTTTTTACCAGTCTAACAACCTGCATAAGTTATCTTAAAGAGTCATTTTTATGATGATATATTTTATAGGTTGAAATTCCTGGATTGCCTGAATCATCAACACTTCTTGATTCTGTAACTGATAATACATCAATATCATTGTCACCATCAGAATCAAGCCATAAAGTATTAGTAGTATTGTTCAGAAAATTAATTGTTGAAGTTACATCCTCTTCTGTCCAAATATAAGTGGTTACAACGTAAGTTCCAACTACAACTGAACCACCATTTCCTGTGTCATCTGCATTGGCTCCAGTGGACGCTTCAATAGTGTAAGTATCAGCAGAAGGTGTGGTAGTTATTGTGAATTGCCCATTTAGGATTTCTGCTGTAATAGCTCCACCTAAACTCTCTGCTCCACTAAAAGTTACTAGTTGACCATTTTTTGCACCATGATCAACATCATTAACAGTTATTATGGTTGAGCCTTCTGATGCTGTAAAAGTAATATCTCCTGGTGATGAAGATACATCTGTTTCGTAGGATGATTTATTGTATGCATTAAATTTTTTGCTGCCACATGATTGTTCAATACAATCAATCGGAGCAAGTAAATCAAAGTCATTATCTAAATCTAAATCTAATAAAATCCAGTCATTAGTAAATTTGACTGATGAGTTTAATAATGAAAGAAAATCTCCTGTATCTTGAACTTTCATAAGAGTGCTTGTATTTTCAAATACTGAAAATTTTGAATTATTCTCTAGCAACATAACATCAAAGAAACCATCTTCGTTATTATCAACAATCAAAATTTTATTTGAGTAGGATTGTCCAGAATTTACTGATGGCATAAGTGCGTCTGGAGAAGAGGCAGACCAGATATAGTCATTTCCATCATCATACCTTTCAATGAAGCTAGTGTATGAGCATGAAGATAGATCCTCATTACAAGCTGATGTAATAAGATCAATAGAAATACCTCCGTCGTAGTAAATTTGAGAGGTGCCATAAAAATTTTTCCAGCTGCAGAGGAATTCAATATCCTGAGAACAGCCATTACTTGGCAGATATGGATCAAGATCAATAAAGTCAGTGCTTAGTTGGACAAATGGATTAGTAGCGGTGTTAGCAACTATATAAAAAGGAAGTCCGGCAGTAGAGCTATTGCCTTCTTTAGCCCACATTAGCAAATCAAGATAACCGTCTCCGCTTATATCAACAGGATCTACTGAAGTAACTGCAAAGTTATTTAGATCTATATTAGATGAATTATCAATATAATCTAATGAGTTCCAGTTTGTAACATCTAATCCAGATTCTGAGCCTTGCAAAAAGCATATATTGGAATCAACTGCTTCACCTGATAAGGTTTTGAGAGTTTTAGTGGGCATAACCGCAACATCCACAATTCCATCTAAGTTGAAATCAAGAGTAGTCATCATCTCTCCAGAGGAACAACCATCTAAAATTAGTTCAGAGGTAGTAAGCTCATCACCTCCAAGAATCTGAAAAAACCTGGGATAAAGATCTTCAGCATTATCTCTTTCATCATCTGCTCTATAAGCAATCAAGATGTCTTGTGAACCATCATTATTAAAATCACCAACCTGATGACTTGATACTTTGTGGCGACTGCCATCAGAATGATCTATCGAAAGTATCTCTAAAACATCTTCATCCTTAAAATCAAAGCTATTAACAAAATCTTTTTCTAAGGTTACAACTGCTTGTGCTTGTGCAAAAATATTATTCTTTCTGCACTCCATTCCGTAACCAGCTTGACCATTGTTTTTAGCAGTGAATGTCTCACTTCCAGTTACAGGTTTTTCTCCCGTCCATGCTCCACTTGCATAGCATTGACTAGCATTTGATGTCCAAGAAATTGTATAAGTATCATTATATTGAATAATTTCAGCACTTGATTCCATAGTTAGCTCAACCGTGATTGGGGTTGTCGTGGAACCGCCACCACATCCAACTATGATGAAACTGAGGAAAAGGATTGAAAAGTATTTTCGTATCATATAATTTAGATTCTAATTTTGTTAATAAGTTCAAATATAAAGATGTAATTCTATCATCTCTTGGGGCACTCTAGACACATTTCTATATGATCAATATCATCTTCTAGATATACATCACCTCTTTCTATAAAACCTAAATTATTATAAAAATTAAGTAATCTATGTTGCGCCGAAATAACAATATTATTTCCAGGAAATTTTTTAAATAGAAAAGAAATTCCTTTTTTTGTAATTACTTTACCAAGTCCTTCTTTTCTTAATTCACTTACAATAATAATTCTTCCAATACTGGTTTCAAAATATTTAAATCCAGGTTCAAATGCTCTGAGATAACCAACCAGCTTTCCTTTCTTATAGGCTAGCAAGTGATAAGCTTTTTGATCTGCATAGTCTGCATCAACATATGGGCAATCTTGTTCAACAATAAAAACTTTTTGCCTTAAATGTATAATTTCATACAACTCATCAGTTGTGAGTTCAGGAAATATCTTCCATATATATTCAATTTTCATTATCAATTATAAATTTTTCAGATATTTTAACTTACATAAAATTAAAATATTGAATATTAAGTATAGACAGATTATTTATCTCTATTATTTAGAATGTATATGAAATAAAATGGGTGAACAAAAAAAGCTAAAATTAAAAAATGATTACAATTTATGATGTAGAAGTTAAGGATATTAATCTTGAAATGATTAATATGGATTCTTACAAAGGCAAAACTTTGTTAATAGTTAATGTTGCGAGCGCATGTGGTTTCACGCCTCAATATAAGGGTTTGCAAGAGCTTTATGATAAATACAAGGATCAAGACTTTGAGATACTTGCATTTCCATGCAATCAATTTGGAGCCCAAGAAAGTGGGTCAAATGGTGAGATAGCTCAATTTTGCGATGCCAACTTTGGTGTTTCATTTAAACTCTTCGACAAGGTTGATGTTAATGGAGAAAATGCATCACCTTTATTCAAAATTTTAACTAAAGCTTACCCAGGAATTCTTGGTACTAAAAATGTTAAATGGAATTTCACAAAATTTTTAATAAGTAAGGATGGTCTTATCATAGACAGATTTGGCTCTACTACGACTCCAGAAATGATTGAGTCAGCTCTACAAAAAATACTTTAATCATATTGAAAGAGACATTAACAAAGCATCTTCTCTTGGATTGCCAGGATAATATTTTTCTCTGATCGCATCTTTAGTAAATCCAAAACTTGTATAGAAGTCGATTGCTTTATGATTACTTACTCTTACTTCTAAAAATATTATTTTAATTTTCATAGCTTTTGATTGTTTAAGAACATATTTAAGAAGCAAAGCTCCTTCACCTATTCCTTGATATTTTTTATCGATAGCTATGTTCAATATATGGCACTCAGGAGGTATTGCTGAAAACATTGCAAATCCAATTACCTGATTATCGATAGTAGAAACTAATCCTTGATGTCCAACTTCAAGTGAAGATTTAAGATTCTCAAGAGACCATGGGGAGGGATTAGTTTTTAAATCTATTTGGTGAATTGCATCAAGATGTTCAATACTTATTAGTGAGATAGACATTAATGTTATTTATTAATAAATGTTTTTTTTATCTTTTCCCATAAAGGCTTTTTAAGATCAGGATTATCTATAATTGATGAAAGACTAGGTGCTTGAATGAACTTATTAGTGGTATTAATTGGAATTCCAAAGGAAATAATTCCATTAGTTTTATTAGAAGCCATTTGAATTATAGAACTAAGCTCTTTTGTATCTTTTGGATTAAATGATTTAGAAAATTCTTCAATTAAAGGTTTTTGACAAGTCATGGTATTCATTATCGATATAAACAAATCTTGTTCTACTTTTGTATGCTTGATAAGAGGTAATTCGAGAAGTGCTAAAATTTTATCTCTTTTGTGCAAGATAATCGTATTCATGAAATTTTGACCTAAATTATCCCTTTTTACATATATAGGAATTCCAATTTTTGCTAGGATAACTTTGGATTTAGAAGAAATCATTTTCATTAAAAAATTTTAACACTTACAATTGAATAATGGATAACCCAATCAATAAATATAAACCATTTGAAGCTGTAGATATAAAAGATAGACAGTGGCCTTCGAAAATAATCAACACGGCTCCTGTATGGTGCTCAGTTGACCTTAGAGACGGTAATCAAGCTCTTATAGAGCCAATGGGTGCAGAAAGAAAAGACAGGATGTTTTCTCTTTTATGTAAATTAGGTTTTAAAGAAATTGAAGTTGGCTTTCCTTCTGCTTCTCAAACAGATTTTAATTTTGTAAGGGATCTTATTGAATCTAAAAAAATTCCTAAAGATGTTAATATCCAAGTCTTAACTCAGGCAAGAGATGAACTAATTAAAAAAACTTTTGACTCACTTAAAGGTATACCAAAAGCAATAGTTCATTTTTATAATTCAACATCAACTCTACAAAGAAAAGTTGTATTTAAGCAAGATAAGAAAGGAATAAAGCAGATTGCTCTTCAGGGTGCTTTGAAAATCAAAGAGTTGGCAGAAAAAAATCCAGATACTGATTGGAGTTTTGAATATTCTCCTGAGAGTTTTACAGGAACTGAACTACCTTATGCTGCTGAAGTATGTGATGCTGTGACGGAAATTTTAAAAGATGTATCTAATCATAAGATTATAATTAATCTTCCCGCAACTGTTGAAATGTCAACTCCTAATATATACGGAGATCAAATTGAGTGGATGAGTAATAATCTTAAAAATAGAAAAGATATTTGTTTAAGTCTTCACCCTCATAATGACAGAGGGACTGCTGTTGCTGCTTCTGAATTTGGATTAATGGCAGGAGCTGATAGAGTGGAAGGAACTCTATTTGGGAATGGTGAAAGAACAGGAAATGTTGATATTGTTACGATTGCGCTTAATATGCTAACCCAAGGCATAGATCCTAAGTTAGACTTCTCAAACATTAATTCTGTAATGAGAGAAGTTGAATATTGTAATCAGTTGCCTGTTCATCCAAGACATCCATATGCAGGAGATCTAGTATTTACTGCATTTTCAGGCTCTCATCAGGATGCAATTAAAAAAGGCTTCCAATCAATGAAAAAATCAAATGATCCAATATGGGCAGTGCCATACTTACCAATAGATCCTGCGGATTTAGGAAGAAGTTATGAGGCGGTCGTAAGAATAAACTCCCAGTCTGGGAAAGGAGGAGTAGCCTTCTTGTTAGAAAAAGATCATGGAGTGTCTCTTCCAAGAAGACTTCAAATCAGTATGAGTCAGAAAATACAAAAATTGGCTGATGAATCAGGCAAGGAAATAAGTAGTACTGAGATATGGGGCATATTTCAGAATCATTTCTTAATAGCCAAAAAAGATTTCTCATATGTGAGTCATCTTTCGTCAACTCAAAATGATGTAAATCAATTGGAATTAAAAATGTTGATGAACACGAAGGAATATGTGATATCAGGACAAGGTAATGGTCCAATAGATGCATTTATAAATGGGCTATCTAAAGAACTAGATATTGATATAAAGGTTTCTGATTATCATCAATCTGCTATATCATCTGGTTCGGATGCTAGAGCTGCTGCATATATTGAATTAGAAAAAGATGGTGAAACTAGCTGGGGAGTTGGAATTAATCCAAATACTACCAGAGCATCCTTTGAAGCAATTATTGTTGGTCTTAGTAAGCTAATTTAAAATCAATCGAAGTTAGGCTCTCTTTTTTCAAAAAAAGCTTTAATAGCCTCTCTATTTTGATCGTTTCCAAAAATCTCATTTTGAATTTCAGCCTCTTCAGCATAAGTCTCTAAGTATGTTTTTTCTAAAGCATTTCTCATAATCTCTTTTGTATTTGATAAAGATTGAGGGGATCTTTTGGCAAGCTTATCTGCCCAGGCAATTGTTTCTGATTCTAAGTCTTCTAGCGAAACTTTTTTGTTAGCAATTCCAAAATGGATACATTCATCTGCTGTTATTTTTTTAGCTTCAATTGCATATTCAAAAGCTTTTGTATATCCCATATATCTGGTTAAAAGCCATGAAAGGCCTCCATCAGGAACAATAGCAATATTACTAAACACAGATAAAATATAAGCATTATCAGACATAATTCTTAAATCACATGCCATTGCTATGGCAGCTCCTATGCCTGCTGCAGGTCCATTAATAGATCCTATTACCGGCTTTGGCATCTCCATTATATTTTTAAAAGTTGGCAAAAATCCTCTATTTAAAGAATCTTTTGTACTTGTCCATGTAGATTCTCGTTCAGTTAGATCTGCACCAGCAGTAAAACCTTTTCCTGCTCCAGTAATAACAACTACTCGAATATCATTATCTTCTTTAAGATTATGAGTAGCTTCTTGAAGATCCCAAACAAGTTGCTCATTAAAAGCATTCAAAACCTTGGGTCTGTTTAAAGTAATAATGCCTATACGATTCTCTTTTTTTAATTCAATTGTTTCAAAGTCCATAATCTTTCCTAATTTTTAAAATATTATATGTAAATGTTTACCTTTGGTAAATTTTAATAACCCCAGAGTATTCAATTTCGTTTATTTCAATAAAATCTTGCTCAAAACTTATGCAGCCACCTTTTTGCTCTTTATCTGATCTTGACCATTTAACTATTGCTGATTTAGATGGATTTGATTGATAAAAAGTTTTCATGATTTCATCTAAAACTTTTTTACTTGGCATGGCAATATTATTAATACTAATTAGATACCTTAAAAGCTCCTTGGCCTCATTTTCTTTTAAAGCTTTTAGCTCCTCAACAGGCATTACGTTATTAATTATAATTTTTGAGAATTTTTCTGAAAATAAATTATTAAAAATTTCTTGTTTTTCTTGAATAAGTTCAGATGTAAGCTGAATTCTTTTTTGAGAATTTTGCCATCTGTTATTTACTAGCGGCATAATAGAATTTCTTATGTAGTTTCTGTCTTGATTAGATTTTTGGTTGGACTCATCCTCTATAAAATCAACTTTATGTATTTTAATAAAATCCAGCAACTCAGCTTTTGAAAATTTTAATAAAGGTCTAATTAAAGTGCCCTCTCCGATTTCTCTTATAGGTTTTGGGCCTTGGAGGCCATCTAAACCAGTTCCTCTAAATAATCTGAATAATATTGTTTCGGCAACATCATCTGCATGATGTGCAAGCAGTAATTGTTCATTTTTTTTTACAATTCTTGAAAATACATCATATCTTCCCTTTCTTGCAGCAGACTCCAGACCGTCTTTGTCAGTCTTAATAGTTATATTTTCAACAATCAATTCAATATCTAATTTTTTACATAATTTAATGCAATGGTTTTCCCATAAATCTGCATTTGAAGAAAGATTATGATTTATATGTATTGCTTTTAAGTTATCTAATCTTCCATCTTTGTTAAGCAATGAGCATGCATACAGCAATGCAGCTGAGTCTGAACCTCCGCTAAATGCAACATAAGCACAGTTGTTTTTATTAACAAGATTTGAAATTATATTTAGATCTACCAATTTATTTACCAATATTTAATAATCTTTGATAACGCCTATCTAGTAGATCATTAGTATTAAAAGAGCTAAATTTTTGTAGGCTTTTAATTAATGAAGATTTTACGAATGCTGCTGCAGCATCATAGTTTCTATGGGCTCCGCCTGAAGGCTCATTAATAATTTCATCAATTACATTTATTTTTATTAACTCTTTTGCATTAACTTTCATAGCTTCAGCTGCTTCCGCTGCATTTTCAGAAGATCGCCATACTATAGAAGAGCAGGCTTCTGGAGATGCAACTGAATATGTTGCATATTCAAGCATAGATACATGATCTCCAACACCAAGGGCAAGAGCCCCTCCAGAGCCTCCCTCACCAGTTACAACTACAATAATTGGAGTTTTCAATTCAGACATTAAAGCAAGATTTTTTGCTATAGCCTCACTCTGGCCTCTCTCTTCTCCCTCAATACCTGGATAGGCACCTGATGTATCAATAAATGTAATTACTGGCAGAGAAAAATGTTCTGCTAATTCCATTAATCTTTTTGCTTTTCTGTATCCTTCTGGCTGAGGCATGCCAAAGTTTCTTTTAACTTTTTCTTCCGTATCTCTTCCCTTTTCATGACCAATAATAAAAACTGGTTTTTTATCAAGATAACCAATTCCTCCTATTAAGGATGAATCATCACCAAACATTCTATCTCCATGCAGTTCATCAAAACCTGAAAATATCCGATCTATATAATCGCTTGTATGTGGTCTTTTTGGATGCCGAGCAACCTGAACAGTCTGCCAGATTGATAATTTTGAATAGATTTTTTTAGTAATATTTTTTTCTTCCTCCTCTAATTTAGCTATTTGAGGAAGTAGTTCGGGACTTTCATTAACAATATCTTTTAGTGCTTGGATTTTATCGTGAATATCGGCAATTGGTTTTTCGAAATCAAGAAATGAATTATTCATAGACTATATTTTAATAGAATCGCTTCCAAATATCCCTCTTAGTAAATTTAAATTTTCTTGCGAAGGTTTCAAGAGATACTCTTCTCCTAATTCTATTATAGCTTCCGATTCAGCATTAAATACTTTTAACTTTATAGAGCAATTTCCACTACCCCATATTTCATTCGGAACTTTTGAAAGATTACTTGTTAATTTCTCTAAAGATTCTTCTGAATTATTTTCAGGTTTAATAATAATTGAATTAATTCGTGAGGATAATTCATCTTCAACCATGTTAACTTCTTTAAGTCTCATTCTAAACATAGTCTCACCAAATTCTTTAGATCTATAATCATCAATTTCAATTGCACCTTTTAAAACTAAAATTGAACTTTCTTTTAAAATAGATTGGCAATTCTCTAAAACATCATTAGTAATAATTCCATCCATTGCGCCTGTGCCATCGTCAAAATTGATAAAAGTAAGCGGTTTATTTCTATTGTCTTTAATTTGTCTTACAGAGTTGATCAGGCCGACTAAGCGAGCTTTTTTTGTATCCATTCTTAAAGAACTTATTTCGTGAGATCTTAAGGGGGCTATATTAGCTTTAATAGCTTTAACTGGGTGCCCAGATAAATAATATCCAAGAGATTTCTTTTCTAGATTTAATTTATCAACTAAGTTTAATTCTTCTATATTTGTATATTTTTCATAAGGATTGAAATTAGTATCAATTGTTGCAAATAAATCTCCTGAATTAGCAGAAGCTGTAATAGCCTTTCCGCCATCTTGAAGCATGTCACCAATACAAGCAATTGCAATACTTCTTGAAGGTGCAATTGAATCAAAAGCACCAGCAAAAGATAAGGCTTCTAAAGATTTTTTTCCACCTAGTTTAATATCTATATTTCTTGTAAAGTCCCATAAATCTATAAATTGATGAGTATTTCTTACTTTGCTTACATGCGTAATGAAAGAATCAGCAACGCCTTTAATTCCTCCAAGGCCATATTCAATTTCGTTATTTTTATTAACAACGAATTTTTTCTGTCCGGTTAAAATATTTGGTTTCAAAACTGAAATTCCTAATTTTTTACATTCTTCAGTAAGTGCATAAATCTTATCAGTGTTTCCCAGTTCAGTTGATAAGACAGCAGCCATAAAATGTTCAGGAAAATAAGTTTTAAGATAAGCTGTTTGATATGAAAGAAGTGCGTATGCTGCAGAATGAGATTTATTGAATCCATAACCAGCAAATTTTTCAATCAGATCAAATATTCTTTCAGCTGTTACTTTTTTAATATCTTTTTTATCACACCCCTCTACGAATATTTCCCTTTGCTTTTCCATTTCAGCAACGTCTTTTTTTCCCATTGCTCTTCTTAAGATATCAGCTTGACCCAATGTAAATCCTGCCAAAACTTGTGCAGCCTGCATGACCTGTTCTTGGTAAAGAATAACTCCATAAGTTTCTGATAAAACAGGTTCAAGTAATTCATGAGGGTATGTAACTGGGACTTTTCCATGTTTTCTATCAACAAATTGATCATCCATACCTGAATCTAAGGGTCCAGGTCTATACAAAGCGAGTAAGGCGGTAATTTCTTCGAATTTAGTAGGTTTTAATCTTTTAATTAATTTACTCATTCCAGATGACTCTAATTGAAAAACTGCCATAGTTTTTCCTGACGACAAGAGTTCAAAAACCTTAGGATCATCTAACTTGATTGCATTTAAATCTATAGGCTGCTTAGACTGTTGCTTTAAAAAATTATTGATTGATTTAGTAGCCCAATCAATAACTGTCAAGGTTCTTAAGCCCAGAAAATCAAATTTTACTAAACCTATTTTTTCTACATCATCTTTATCATATTGAGTCATCAGTGCAGAAGACTGTCTATCTAGATAAGTTGGGCAAAAATCAGATAAAGCGCCTGGCGCAATTACAATTCCACCAGCATGTTTTCCTACGTTTCTTGCAATGCCTTCAAGTTTGAAAGCTAGATCTAATACTTCTGAAACTTCAGGATCATTTTTTATGGTTTGCTTGAATATAGGCTGTTCTTTAATAGCTCTATCAAGAGTCATTCCTGGAACAAAGGGTATCATTTTTGATATTCTTTCACCTAGCCCATAAGGTTTTCCTAAAGCTCTTGTAACATCTTTAACTACGGCTCTAGCAGCCATAGTTCCAAATGTAACTATTTGGGATACAGCCTCAGAACCATATTTTGAACTTACATACTCAATCACTGAATCTCTTTTTTCTGTACAAAAATCTATATCAAAATCCGGCATCGAAATTCTTTCTGGATTTAAAAAACGTTCGAAAAGCAGGCCATGCTCAATTGGATCTAACGCAGTAATTCCAAGAGCATATGCAACTAAAGATCCTGCACCGGAACCTCTTCCAGGTCCTACTGGAACTTCATTGTTTTTTGACCACTCAATAAAATCATAAACGATTAAAAAATAGCTTGAAAAGCCCATTGAACTAATTTGAGTAAGTTCATAATCAAGCCTTTCTTTATAAAGATTCTTTTTTGTATCAGAAAAATTTTCGGTTATTTCATCTAAATTTTTAAAAGAAAGATCTTTTAAATAACTATTAAAATCATGATCTTTAGGAACTGGGTATTCAGGTAAAAAATATCCTTTTGATTCAAATGAAACATTACATTGCTTTGCAATTTCAGCAGTATTTGATAAAAATTCTTCACTATCTTTAAAAAGATCAAACATTTGCTGCTGTGATTTAAAAAACTGTTCATCAGAAAACTTTTTTTCTCTATTTGGATCATTTAAAGTTTTTCCTGTGTTTATACAAACTTTTGTTTCATGAATATCGTAATCTTCTTTATTTGAAAAAATAATATCATTTGTTGCTATGACAGGTATGCCATTTGAAGTAGCTAAAGGTAAAATATTTGCAATATAATCTAATTCATCTGCTCTATTTGTTTTTTGGACCTCGATCACAAAATCTTCATCAAAAATACTTTGAAATAGCTTTATTTTAGAATTTGCATCCTCTATTTTGCCTCTTCTTATTAGATCAAAGATATGGCTGGAGTTTCCGCCAGATATAACTTTAATATCTTTTTTAAAAGAACATAATTCTTCAAAAGTTAGTATTGGAGATGGAAAATTAGTATTGTTATGTGATTGTGACAGAGCTTTCATCAAATTTTTATGACCATTATTATTTTTTGCAAGACACAATAGTTCATGTGCAAAATCATCACCTTCAAACAAAACACGAATTGATGAGCCTGAAATGGGTTTAATGCCTTTTTTTTCTGCTTTTAAAAAAAATTTAACCAATCCAAACATATTAAGATGATCTGTTAATGCTACAGAAGGCATATTGTTTTTTGCAGCCTGATCAACAATTTGATCAATTGTTATTAAGCCATGTGAAATACTATATTCAGAAGCAATCCTAAGATGTGAGAAAGATTCAATCAAGAAATGACTCCTTTAAATGTCATTCTGTGAATATCTGAGGCGCCTAAATCCCTTATCTTTTGGAAATGCAGTTTAGTTCCATAACCTTTGTGAACTTTTAAGCCATAACCAGGATATTTTGCATCAATTTTTATCATATATTTATCTCTTTCAACCTTGGCTATTATAGAGGCAGCACTTATCTCATCAATAAATGAGTCTCCTTTAATTATAGCCTCCATATCATAATTAATGTCTGGTTTATGCAACCCATCTACTAAAATTTTATAAGGTTTTACAGGCAGTTGAATAATAGCCCTCTTCATTGCAAGTAAAGATGCCTGAAGTATATTAATTTCATCAATTTCATCAGAAGTTGCAATCCCTAATGCATAATAAGATTTTTGCTTTATTTCTTCAGCAATTATTTCTCTTTTTTTGGGAGATAATTTTTTAGAATCACATAGGCCTTTAATTGGTTCCTTTAAGATTACTGCTGCAGCCATAACTGGTCCAGCTAGACAACCTCTTCCTACCTCATCGACGCCAGCAACCAACATGCTAAGTTGTCTTACTTATTGCTTTTGCTGCAGCATCAAAACCTTGACCTTTAAGATGATTTTTGACCTTAATAAGTTCATCATGAATATCATTAGAATGAATTAATGATTGCAAGGATTTATATATATTCTCAGCCGTACATTCAGACTGAAGTAATTCTGGAAATACTTTTTTAGATAAAAGTAAGTTAGGCAATCCTATTAATTTTGTTTTGAGCATTCTTGAAATTATAAAATAATTAAAGTTATTAGTTTTATAACAAATTATAGGTGCGGCTTGCAAAACAGCTGCCTCAAGTGTTGCTGTACCTGAAGTTACAATAGAGTATTTAGATATGCTTAAAAAATCTCTAGCTGAGCCTATTGATATGGTTATCGGCAAATTTTTATTTTGAATATAACTTTTAATTTTTTCTTTTATTAAACTATCTGCAGCTGGAATTAAAAAATGAAAATTTGTATTATTAGTATGAGCTATTTCCATAAAACTAATATATGCCGGCATCATATTTGAAATTTCAGAGGCTCTGCTTCCTGGAAGAATAGCTAGATAATTTTTATTAACATCAAAACTATATTTTTTATAGACCTGTTCATGATCTGAGGTCTCTATTTGAGATAATGGGTGTCCTAAAAGGAAACTAGAAATTTTATGGTCAAGATAAAAATCATGTTCAAATTTAAAAAGACATAAAGTTAGATCAATATATTTTTTTATATTTTTTAATCTTCCTTGTCTCCATCCCCAAACAGAAGGGCTTACAAGTTGTATAGTTTTTACTAAAGAGTCTTTTTTTAAAGCTTTATGGATTGGGATATTGAAATCAGGCGAATCAACTCCGATAAAAAAATCAATTTTCTCTTTTTCAAAAGTTTTTATAATTGATTTTCTATGATTTAAAAGTTTTCTAATATTAAGCAGAGGCTCAATAAGACCCATTATGTGAAGGTCTTTAAAATCAAAAATTGATTTTAAGCCATGCTTCTCAGTTAACGGTCCGCCAACACCTACAAGATGAACATTAAATTCTTTTTTAAGAGATTCAATAATTTTTGAACCAAGTATGTCACCTGAATGTTCTCCAATAACAATACCTATTTTAATATCTTGTTTATTAGACACTTACCTTAAGAGGCCTCGTTCTGAAGATTCAATAGAGTCAATAAATGCTTGAAGCTCTGGTCTAGCTGGTTTTTCTAATCTATCTATTCTCTTTAATGCATCTTCGAGCTTATAACCTTTTCTATAAATTAACTTATAAGCTTTTTTGATTATTGTAATTGAGTCATCAGAAAAATTATTTCGAGACATCCCAACTGTATTAAGTCCAATTACTCTTGCAGGATCAGCAGCAACCTTAATATATGCAGGAATATCCATAGTAATAGATGTGTTCATGCCAACAAATGAATAGTCGCCTATCCTACAGAACTGATGAATTGTTGTTAAAGCTCCTATAGTTACAAAGCTACCAACTCTAACATGACCAGCAATACCTGCATGGTTTGCAAAAACATTACCATTACCCAAAATAGAATCATGAGCGACATGCGAATATGCCATTAGTAAATTATCGTTGCCAATGGTTGTTGTCGATTTGTCTTGGATTGTTCCTCTATGAATTGTTACCCCTTCTCGGAAGATATTATTGTTTCCTATAGATAAAGTTGTCTTTTCATCTTTATATTTTTTATCAGGAGTACCTTCACCAATCACAGAAAATTGATAAAATTTATTATTTAAACCTATTGTTGTTGGACCTTTAATAACTACATGGCTTAAAAGTGAGCTTCCTTCACCAATAACTACATCCTCACCGATAAAACAAAAGGGTCCTATTTCTACTGAATCATGAATTATTGCAGAGTCATGAATAATTGATGTTGGATGAATTGCCATTTATTTAGCCCTGTCTGCGCATAAAATAGTAGCTGAGCAGACTATTTCATTATCTACTTCTGCTCTGCATTCAAATTTCCAAATACCTCTTTTTTCATTAAGAATCTTGCTGTATAAATGTATATCATCACCTGGTCCAACTCTTCTCCTAAATCTAACCTTATCTACTCCTGCAAAAACATAAATAGATCCTTCTTCAGGAGTTTTATCCATAGTTTGGAACCCTAAAATTCCAGAAGCTTGAGCTAGGGCTTCAATAATAATTACTCCTGGCATAACTGGGTTATTTGGGAAATGTCCGCGAAAGTAATCCTCTTCACCGGTAAGTCTTTTGATTGCATGAATGTCGCTTCCTTTATTAATATTCAATACCTCATCTACAAATAAAAAAGGTTCTCTGTGAGGAAGATATTTTAAAATATCGTCATGTATAACCGACATATAACTAGCCTCTTTTTTTAATAAAAATTGATGATTTTACCCAATCTTTTTGTTCCTGTGCCGGCATTATACCTACATAATTTCCAGGTTTATCGATATTCTTAGTGACAAGGGTATGGGCGCCTATCAACACATCATCACAAATAGATATATGTCCCAATATTCCTGAAAGTCCACCCATTTGTAGATTTTTTCCTATTGATGTTGATCCGGCTATAGCGCAGCATGCTGCAATAGCAGAATTTTCTCCAAGAGAAACATTGTGCGCAATGTGGACTTGATTATCTAATTTCACACCATCATGAATCTGAGTATCTCCTAAAGCGCCTCTATCAATAGTGCAGCTTGATCCAATTTCTACATTATCTCCAATAATTAAACCGCCTAATTGTTCTATTTTTTGATATCCCTTCTTTGAAGGAGCGTAACCAAAACCATCACTTCCAAGAACTGATCCAAAATGAACACTAGAAAACTCACCCAAAGTAACATCTTGAACTAATGAACAATTTGGACTTATATTACTACCTTTTTTTAGATAGCAGTTAGGGCCTATAAAACAGTTAGGGCCTATATAAACACCGTCTTCAACAACAACATTCTCTTCAATGACAACATTTGCAGAAATAGTAGAGAGAGTAGATACGTCGGCAGAAGAAGATATGTTGGCACTTTTATGTATAGATGGTATTTCCAATTTATTCTCTTTATTAACGAACAGTGATGAAATCTTAGCATAGGCCAAATAAGGATCAGAACATTTCAAAAGATTTACAGGTGAATCTGTCTCAAGATTAGAATTAATTATTACAGCACCTGCTAGAGTAGTATCTAGAAACTTTGAATATTTTTTATTTGATAAAAAGGTAATTGAATTGCTATTTGCTTCCTGAATGGGAGCTATATTACTGATGACGATATTCTCATCACCAGTAATTGAAGCATCAATAATTTTTGAAAGTTCTTTAAGAGTAAAAGATATTTTTTTCTGGCTCACAAGTGAGTTTATTCATTAGCCCCAGAAGCTGCAACATCAAGCATATCTGTAACAGATTGTGTAATGTCTAAAGCAGGATCTGCAAAAATAGCAGTATCTCTTGCTAATAATACTTTTAATTGCTTAGCAGCAAGTAGCTCTTGAAGAATCTTTTGTAATGAAGGGTTCATATCTCTAAAAATCTTTTCAGCTGTTTCATTTTGCTTGGCTTGAATCTGGCCAACAATAAACTCAAGCTCTTGAGATTTATCTTGAATAGATTTTTGAGCACCAGCAACCTCTTCTTGAGACATAGTCTCTCCATCTTTTTGTAGAGTTTCTGCTAAAGCTTGTCTGTCAGCTTGAAGTGTCTGTGCTTGCTCTACTTTTGCAGCATAATCAGCATCTTCTTCTAGAGCTTTAAAAGTATCCTGCGCTTGTTGTGTAGATAATACAGCAACTCTCATATCAATAACTGCCATACCATCACTAGCGAATGAAGGTATAGATATTAATAAGAATGCAGCTAAAAATAGTTTATTTAAGTTTTTCATAATTACCCCTTAGTAAGTTGATGTATTTTATATTAATTTATACTAATTTAAACAAAAAGCATGAAATTATCATTTAAAAGACATTTCCAATTGTAAACTGGAATTGTTCAGTTCTTTCTAATGGCCCAGCGTTAGATGGCTTAGCAATTGCGAAACTCATCGGCCCAAAACCTGTTATCCAAGTAACACCTACACCATAAGAGTACCTTAATTCTTCAAGGTCTGGTTCATAACAGTTGATTTGATAATCCTTACAATCTGTTGAAAAGACATTACCAAAATCAAAGAAAAAAGCAGATCGCATAGATCTCTGGTCTTCAATCATTGGAAGTTTAAATATTAATTGAAAGCTTCCTTCAACTTTAACATTTCCTCCAATTGGTTGATCCCTATTGCTAAACATATAAGGATTATAAGCTGGCGCATCAGGCTCTCCATCAAAATCCAAATCTCTCAAAGCAGGACATATGTCATTAACAGGATCATACTTATAACACGGCGCTTGCGTACTTCTTGGTCCAAGTGTATTTGATTCAAAACCCCTTAAAGATCTAGGGCCTCCAGCATAAAAATTTTGGAAGAATGGAGTGGTTCTTGTGTCTCCATATACATCCATATAACCTAGTTCGCCGTTAAATCCAAAAACAAGGTCATAAAATCCTAGAGGTTTGTAGTATTTTTGCCTAAGAT
>Ga0209425_10002364_pt1 | contig 21055 bp, 10 predicted proteins | sample COG_05_FD_184749 | JGI IMG/M metagenome (GOLD analysis project Ga0209425, IMG submission 184749) | Pelagic Microbial community sample from North Sea - COGITO 998_met_05 (SPAdes) (version 2) | ecosystem: Environmental > Aquatic > Marine > Neritic zone/Coastal water | place: Helgoland, sampling...
TGACGTCGAAGAGAAGACGGTTCCAATCGTTGGGGTGTGCGACGATGATAAAAAGTTTCCACCGAATGAAGAAGAAGAAGTTAAAGAAGAAGAAGGAGGAGGAGGAGGAGAGATGCGAATTGAAGACAACAAAGCAGGAGGAGAAGCGAAGACGGAAATACTACGACACGAAGAGGATGCGCAAAAAACGAGAGGGACGTTTATGGAAGAGGCGCGAGAGAGCGAAGAACAACATCGACAGAAACTCCTGCTGCTCGAGGAAAGAGAGGAGGAAATCGAAGCTTTGCGAGAGAGTTTGTTGGAAACGAACGAGATGTTGATCGAAGAGCGTAAACGCTCGGAAGAATTGGAGGAGACGACGAGAAAAGCGGGATTAAGAGCGACGACGGCGGAGGAAACTTTGAGAGCGTACGCGAGCATAGTGCCGGAAACGAGAAGTAAAGAAACCGTCGAGGAAAAAGAAAAAGAGAACACGATGGAGGTAGAGTTAGCACCACAAATAGAAAAAGAAGAAGAACGCGAGAAGGAAAACGAACATGACGTGAGTGAACGAGATGTTTTAAAAAGCGCCAGAGACGCCATGCGACGTGAACGCGACCAGGCCATCGCGAAGCAGAGAGTCGCAGAAAACAAAGCGTTGGAGTTTGAAGAGGAGTTACGCGACGCGGAGTATACGATCATGGCTTTGCGTCAAGATTTAAAGGCAAGCGAGGAGCAACAGCGGCAGCAAGGAGAAGAAGGAAACGATCGAAGAGAAAGCGACGACGACGACGCAAACGACAACGAGGAGTTTGGAGGAAGCGAGAAGCAGACGAAAGCCGACGCCGCGCTCATCGCCGAACTTCACGCCGAAAGGCGCAAAAACGAACACCTCGCCGAAGCGTTGCACCAATCAAAAGAGCAAATTGCTGTTTTTAAAAACTTATCGGAAAAGACGAAATCGATGGCAGATAAAGTAGAATCTGAAGCGGACGAGTTGGAAAACGCCATCGTCGTCGGCGAAGAAAAGACTAGGACGTTGGCGAAATCCTTGTTGGAAGAACGAAGGAAGGTGAAGAATTTGCGCGAGACGGTTGATATCGTCGCGCGATTGGTAGAGAAAATGACGACGCTAGAAGCCGACGACGAAAAGGAGCAGAACTATGGGAACGAGAGCGCGAGAAGCTTAGTCCCCGAGTCTCCCTTTCGCCGTTCGCGTAAAGCCAAATCGCGATTGACGGACGAAGAAGCGTTGGAGGAATCCTTACGGGAAGAAGACCAGATGTTCGACGACGAAACGTTCTTCGAGGAAACCATCGAGCGCGTCAAAAATGCTTTAGATTATAAAATCGAGCGGCTCGAAAGTCTCGCGCGCGAACACGTGAGTAAAACGAAAGAACTCGGCATTCTGCTCACCGAAGCCGACGATGAGATTGTCGCACAGCAAGAAGTCATCGAACAGTTGCAAATGCAAAGAGACGCTTTGTTGGAAGAAATCGACTCCCGAGACGAACACTTGGACTCAATCGAACGCGATTTGGAGCAAATGTTACAAACGGAACATAAACTTCGCGAAGAAGTGTCGAATAAGGAAAAACTCGTCCACATAGAGACGGCGAAGAACGACAAGCTCATGACGCTCATGGAAGAGCAAGCGATGTGGACGTCGTCGTCTAACAAAGAAAACGCCAATCCTTCTTCCAAAGACAAAGCAAACTCAAACGCGAACGACGAAGATGGTCAAAACGACACAGACCGCGACCAATTCGAGCGTCTAAAAAGAGACACCAACTTAAATCGCAACTATTCCAAATCAGCGCCGGCGACGCCCGCGAAAACGCGAAGAATACGCTCCTCGAGCGCAGGAGGCAAGAACAACGGAATCGACATCGCCAAGGACGTGTACGCGCCTTTACTCGTCACGATCGAGAAACGCCTGCAGCAACTCAAAGAAGATCGAAGGAAGCTCGCTGCCTCCAAGTGAGCAACAACCCATCGAGAAAGATGCTTACCGTAGCTCTAGCTTTAGAGAATTTAGTGTTGGTCTGTTGGAAATAAAGTGTACAACGTTCTCGCACACGCACACATCAGCGTTTTAAAATCAAAGCTCTAAAGAGTTTAAGAAACACTTGAAATTCCTTCACTGAAAAGAATCAAAGACGCGACGTAAACGACGACGACGCGTATTATGTTTTCCTCGCGCCGTCGCCTTCCTCCCTTCGTCCTCCTCTTTCCCGCTTTGTTGTTGTTGTTTACGATGACGAAAACGAACGCGTTCGAAGGCGACGAGTTTTCTTTGACGAAACATTTCGTTTCCGCATCGTCCTCGCGAAGAGAAGGCGGAGGAGAAAACTTTAGTATTAAGGGAAACGGAGACGACGGAAAACCACCGGCTTCTTTCGAAGAAGAAGAGCACGATGATGACGACGGCGAGTACGAGTACACGGATTATTATTCTCGCGAAGAGAGAGTTAATGATGATAACGATGATTATGATGAAGAGGGAGAGATGCTGTTCGAGCGTTCCGCCCACGGCGTCCAACTGATAGACGGGAAGCGAGAAAAAATGATGCGAGAGAAACACCGAACGACGGATAAAGATGTAGTGGAACGGTACATGTACACGGACGGTGATAAGGAGAGTGGAAGGAAACATTCTATGATTGGTCCTTTGTTACCGTGGAGATTCGATAGTTTCGGAAACCAGCTGACGCTGGACGAGATACGAAGAGGTATCGGCGCGGATGAGGAGAAGAGGAAGGAGGAGCTGGAGAAGAGCATGGCGCAGAGAACGTTTAAGATTGATCATTTGCAAGGAAGAGTGAAGAGGAGTAGTAATAGTGGAGGAGGGGAAGAAGAGGAGAAGAGGAGAATACCGAAGGTATCGCTGACGAAAGTGAGAAGAAAAACTTTACGATGGACGAAACGCGCGATGGAATTGGTATTGCGAGACGTGAGGAAGTTACAGTTTCCGACGGATTGCGACGAGAGTAAGCTTTTGATCGTACCTTTGGAACAGTGTCCGCTGGGGTGTCGATTGCATATTTATTTGCAGCGCGCGTTAGTTTTAGCGACGAGTTTAGAGAGAACTTTAGTTTTTTTACCGCCGTGGGATTCTGGTATGGACCATTTGTTCATGCCGCTGACCAAGTGCACTTTGAGGACGGGCGAGAAGAATAGTCCGAAGAGAGAAATTAGGGTAAAATTAGCGACAGCTATTGAAGTTTTGGGACCAATTATGTTCCCAAGCACCTCACACGGCGCGCCGCACGAAAAAATAAACAAGTTTGTCGAAACGGTTCGCGACGCGGTGGAAGGTTACGACCAATCCGAGTGGTTTTCCTTTTCGCACGTGGAACGGATAAAAAAGGTGACCGAGAAAATTCGCGATTTGATCGATCGAACCGTCGAGGAAAGTAAGGAGAGTCGAGAACCAATCGTATTTGAGCGTGGAAATGAAGATTCGCACAGGGAAAACGTGGTAAACGCGGCGATGACGTTCGTTATGCACACGTGTCCGAACCTTTTGTTCAATTTCAGAGACGAAGATGTGAACGAAGAGTTGTTGAAAGGATATCAGGACGCTATCATTTGCCACAACGGTCGATGCGATGGCGTGGACATTGAGTTACTTGGCGATTCTTTGCCCGAAGGATTTGATCCCGAAACGTTAAATTCGCAAATACCTGCATCCGTTTGGCGGAGTATTCGCTCGGAGTTGGCCGCCGGCGTCGCGTCGAAAGCGAACCGAGAGATGAGCGAATCGGAGTGGCGCAGCAAACGCGACGAGTTTGAGCAACGAATCAATCGTCGAGGCTATTCAAGCGCGTTCGAAAACGAAGGTGAAATTGCCGAAGAGTTTCTTATTCGCACGTTTAATCCGTACGAGAACCTTCCGTTACCCGGAACGCGCGACGACGACGAGTACTCGAAGACGTACGACGTGATACCATACGATCCGCCGTTTGTCCACTCGCACGCGCTGAATTTTGAACTCGGGTGCAACGATTTCTCGTCCGCTTGTCAAGCGCATTTCATGTACATGTCCATGTTAACATCGAGCGTTATCCTCCGCCCGACGAAAGAAACCACCGAAATGCTCTCGGAGCGATACTTTGAGAACCTCCACCAAGTGCGCTCGCCAACTGTCATCCTTCAAATCCGTCAATCGGACAAGAAAGGAGAGGATCCGTACTACAACGTCTTTGGTGGCTACCGAGCGGTGACGCGATACATCTCTGCGTTAAAAATACTCGCAGAAAGCACGAAAAAATGCTGGAAAACCATCTTTGTCATGACCGATTCTGGTCAAGTCATTAAAGAAGTTCGCCAACGGTACGACCGAGGAGAGATACTCTTGTGCGGCGATAAACCAATCTTGGTTTTTAGCAAACATGCCGCGGAAATGGACTTGGACGTCCCCGTCTTTGCTTGGGCTTTGCGCGAAAGCTCCATGAACGAGGCTAAAGGCAACAAAAAGTCCCCATTCACCCGCGAACGCGCGTTCGTCGCCGAACTGTTACTCGCGGCAAAAATCGGCGACTTTGTCCTCGGCGACGGCAGCTCGAACATCTACTTGACCTTACTCGAACTCATCGCCAGTCGCAAACGCGTCGCGGACCTCCCGCAACTCGTCAAGGCCACTCCAGCTAAGTTCATCAAGACTTACGAGACGAAAGCCTACTTCACGAGCCAATCGAGATGCGAAAACTTCGACCCGGCTTCGCACTCGTGCTTCTGGGTCTCCTCCTTGGGCGCCGCGCCGTTGCTCGGATGGTACTCGGTCTTGTTGAACCAACCGTTCGTGAATGGAATGCCCGTCGTGCTCGAATACGCCAGGGTCCACCGAGACGAGTGGTTGAATGAAGAATAAATTTGTAGTATTGTATTAGTAGTAGTAATAGTTGTAGAGTAGTACTAGTATTTATCGACAGAGACATGTTACGAAACAGAACTCGTCTCCCACATAAAAACACACGCACAGATAAACAACAAAAAAATGGTAAGATGATTTTAAACCCTCGACTTTCGAGACGACGACGACCACTGCCTCCTTCTCTCTCTCTCTCTCTCGTTCTTCTTGGTCTTCTTCGTATTCGTTGTTTTGCGCTCTCGCGGCGGGGCGCTTTTCTCGTCTCCGGTTCTCTCTCTCGTATCTCTGATATACATTTGACCTAAAACGCGTTAAACTCATCACACTTTCTGTCTCTCTGGTAAACACGACAGGTTGCGACGGCAGACGGCAACGTCGCCCTGGCTTTTGGCCTGGTCACGATGGCTGGTTTATCCACCACCGTGGGGTCTATGTTTGTGTTTTGCGCGGATTACGCGAACGTGAAACTTCTCGCCGGCGCGTTGGGCGTATCCGCCGGGGTGATGATATTCGTCTCTTTCGGGGAGATATACGGGGTGAAAGCGGTGGACGCGTTTGAGGAAATCGAGGGGATAGATAGAGACGAAGCGACGAGATACGCGACGTTTTGTTTTTTTGGAGGGATAGCGATTACGTACTTATTAGATTGGTTGGTGCATACGATTGCGAGAGTGCACGAGCAAAGGACGGGCGATAAGATGGTGATGTCCTGTCCGGCGTGTCAAGAGGAGGATCACGAACATTTTGGGACGATGGAAAGAGGTTTGGCGGATATTAATAGGAAACAGAGTCAGTCGGACATGTCGTTTGAGTTGATGGAAGAAGAGGCGGACGCGGTGACGGCGGCGAAGCAGCAGCCGACGATGCAAAGGAAGAAAAATGGGAGCGTCGCGAGTACGAGTTTACACAATCAAGAACACACGCACGGACCGGTATCGGACGACCACGAACACCACGAACACCACGTAAGCACGCAGGATTTGGAACATGTAGATTTATCGTCCATTCCACACACGCCTTTAGACACGCAAGATCGCGCGGCTTTGAAGAACATGGGTATACTCACCGCGATAGCCATTGGTATTCACAATTTCCCGGAAGGATTGGCCACGTTCATCGCCGCTTTAGCCGATGCAAAACTAGGAGGCGCTTTAGCCATCGCCATCGCCATTCACAACGTTCCAGAAGGTATATGTGTCGCTATGCCTGTGTACTATGCCACAGGCTCAAAATGGAAAGGCTTCTGGTGGTCATTCATCTCCGGCGTCACCGAACCCATCGGCGGTTTAGTCGGATATTTGATCTTACACGGCAACAGCATGTCCGCGAGAGCGTACGGAACACTCTTCGGCATCGTCGGTGGGATGATGGTGTACATATCTCTCCGAGAGTTAGTGCCAACGGCGCTCAAGTACGACCCGAAAGATAAGTTTGTAACCAACTGCGTCTTTGCAGGCATGCTTATCATGGCGGCGTCCTTGTTGCTTTTTAAAGTTTAGCGCCGCCGCGCCGAGAAGAAAATTTTACGTACAAAAGAAAGAGAAAGAAAAACAAACATATACAATAATATAGCTAAGCGAGCGGCGAGAAATACGCTCTGTGATATACACAACCATCATTCATTAACCTACGATACTACTCTACAAATGCGCTCTCTACTTTTTCCCTTTTCCTCTCGCCGCCCCGCCTGGAGCTGCTCCTTCAGAGGCGGCTCCCAAAGCAGCCTCGAACGTTTCCGTCACGTGCTCGCAAATGCTCACGACATCTAACAGGGCTTCTCGCATGGCCCCATCCGCGGTCAGCGGCTGAATCGTTTGTACTCTCACGTTCACTTTCCGTTCCATCGGGTGTGGGACGCTGTACCCGGCGAGTGCAACGCCGGGGTTTTTGTTCAGTTGGTACCGGAGGCAATTCCCTAACGTGTGGTCTTCGTTTTGGAGAGAATACGTCGCTTCGAAGACGCCGCTGTTACTCGTGTTGCTCCCAACCGCCGCCGTTCTGGTGGTGCTGGCATCGTTGTTCGTATCATTGACGCCCAGTTCCGATGGATCTCGCATTCTTATTTTCCTTTTCAGTAGACGAAGTGCGTGTCGGTTGATGAGTCAATTGGTTTGGGGAAAAATGTCAAGCGCATTGGCTTCATAAATAAAGGCAGGATGATGCGCGCACTCTCTGCTCCTCCTCCTCCCCCTCTCGTCGCGGTCCACGCGGGGAGCACCACGACGACGAAGACGTTACGTTCGAGACGTTTTTTTAACAGAGATGGTCGTTTTTACGACAACAACGACACCAACACCAACAAAGACAAAGACAACAACCGGCGACGACTGCGGCGAGTAAAAGCAACTTCGAATAACAACAACAACAACAACGACGACCCGGAAGAGAAGAAAAAACCATCCTTTGGCGGCGGCACGGATTCAAACGGCCGCATGCACGTTCCCACGGACGCGTTTGGCGGGATGAGCCCTGAATTTAAAGCCGCTTCGGCGTTGAAAACGCTGTTCACCATGGTGGCGGTCAGAATCGTCTTGGCGCAAGAGGAAGGGTACGATAACGAAGGCGGAGGCGGGACGCCGACGTCAATCGCGCTCGGGAAGTTTCTGGAGGAAAATCCGTTGAGAGATGGGAACGAGTGGCTGCAGAAGATGTTAGAGTGCGAACAGACGGAGCTAAGGTTGATTGCTTTGAGGTTGATCGAGGTGAGGAGAGCGTACGCGGAGAGTCAGTTTGATTTTAACGAAGTGAGGAACACGGCGAGACTTGAAATCGAGAAGGATAACGACAAGCTGATGGTTGACTACATGAAACAGAGTTTAAGCGCGGAATAAAGAAGGACGAATAAGCGTCTTTATGTATAATGTTTGTGTATTTGTATTGATGTGTATGTTGTCTACTACTACTACTACTACTGCTACTACTACTATTTTACGCTAAATATCCTCGACAGTTATGACTGGCGCAATAGCACGGCACTTTACCGTCTTCTATTTCAAAGCGGTAGTTGTACGTCATTTCCGTTCCTGCTGGGACGTCGACCCGTGTAAAAAAACAAACGTGGTGTTCACCGCCGGATTTGATGATTTTCGTGTACATGTTTGGATCGCAGGAATGATTCGTAAATCGAGCGATGTTCCCCATGTTGGTGCAATCTACAACGGTGTGGTCGTCCGCGCGTAAGAGATAGCAATCGGTACCGTCACGTTCGTAACGTGCTTCGCGGAGATCCGCGATGGGAGTTCGAACGGCTTCACCACGGTAGATGATGACCATCGCGCCGGCTTTGATTGGAACTTTTGAAATTAACCCCCAACCGTGGATGGCCGATTTCCCAAACGTTAACCGTTTCTTGACCGTGTTTGTACATTCGAGCATGCGCTCTTTTAACGATAAGCCAGTACCCTCGAGAGGGCCTTTACTTGGCACGCTGGCTCCGTGCTCGCCGCCGAGTTTTCTGGCGGCTTGCGATTTTATGTACTTCTCTCTCCACTCCTCGGGGGTGTACGACCGACTGGTGACCAGCGCTCGATGCAAACCACCTCGCGTGCCTCTCACGATGTACGGCTGCAAACCGACGTACTGTCGCTTCCCAGTTTTCGGCGGTGGACCTAGATTTTTAGCTTTCAACAAATCCGTCGATTTAGGAGGTTGCACGCCTAAACGCCTATACACGTTCAACTGAATTTCTCGCAACTGTGCCGGAGTTAAACCTTGACCAAACTTTTTCATGCCGTACGGTTGATTCTCGTCTGCTTTTTTGTTCTTCTTTTTCTTCTTCCTCTTGGAAAGTCGAACGCCGAATCCTTCCAACCATTTACCTAAAGGCATCAAAATACCACCAGCAACGCAAACACGAATCGAAACGCGCCATTTTTTCGAAAATGGCATTCCAGCGTGGTCTTCGTACTTTTTCGGGTCGTGATATACTGGCGGCGCATCGGGTGTCGGCTGACATTTTTCACACAAACATCGAATGATGGACTTTCGAGTGTTGTATTCACCAATAATGTTGCGACATACGACTGAAACTTCAATTGGGAGCTCTGGATGCCACGAATCATCGTCGTCGTCCACAGCTTTCTTAGCCAAATCTTTCATCTTAGAGCTGTTTTGTAAAAGCTCTTTCCTTTGCTCTCGTTTCAGGCGCTTCTCGGCTCTGGCTTTTTCGTACACCACGTCGTCGTCGCCCATAAACTTCGGCTTTTTCAGCTCAATTCGTCGATCAATTTCATCGTCCAAGAACTCTTGCTCGATTTCGCAATCCGCGAATCTAGGTTCCGGGTTCCGCTCGCACGTCCACACGTCCGCGTCGTCTTTCGCCAACGCTTCTGCGACGGATTGCGGTACTCTTCGCCACTTTCGACAATCGTCGTTTTCGCATTGAACCCAAGCTTCGCACTCTCGGTCTTCGTCGTCGCTCTCTTCGTCGTCGTCGTCAAAAATGCTTTTGAATTTCGACGGATCTAACGGTTTCGAAGGCTTTGGAGGTCCAGGTTTCCTAGCCGTCGCTGCCAACGCATGCGCGCGCTCCTGGGTGTAATCTTCATCCTTCGATGCGGCAACTTTGGGTATGAAGGAAAGGTCCGGCCACTCGTCGTGGTGTAACGTCTCATCGGTTTCCCCGTTTAACCACTTGATAGCAAACTTTGGATCATTCAGCGACAGCATGTCCGTTTTAATCGCTTTCAAGCCACCTTCGTCGTCGAAGTTTAATCTGTGTCTGCACCCCGTTCTCGTCACGACGGCTTCAGTGATAGTTGCTTTCACGAAGATAGATTCTTTAAACGTCGCCGTAGAAGCGTCAATCGCTATGCGCCTGCCTTCCAGACTTTTGGCTTTCTCTTCAATCGTCATCTTCTTGTCGTCCTTTTTTCCAAAATTATCTAAATCGATTTCAATATTCCTCAGAGCAAGTTGTCCAACCGGATAGACGGCTTTCTTTTTCGGCAGCGGTGGCAAGCTCGGGTCGCGTTCGAGATTGACGTGTTTTGTCTTCCCTTTCGGGAGAGGCCGGCCGGCTCGAGACAGGACGGTGATTTGTGGATGTTCATCCAGATAAGAACCGAAGGTTTCGTACCCGACTCGTTCTGTTCGATTCGACGGATCGCCCCCTTCCGGTAAAATTTTAATGGAGATTCTCCATTTTTTCGCGTGACCCATGCCGCAATGGTGTTCCCACCTGTTGGCTTCCCATAACGATGGAGCGTCCTTTCCGAAATCGCTCACCATATGCACACACCGCGCGCAGTGGCATTTGATATACGTGTCAGCTGGACGGAAAGTTCCGACTGTAGATTTACACGAAACAGAAATATTTGGCAAATTCGGGTCGCCGACATTGTCTAGAGGCAGCGGTAAACCACCCGGGAGAACAGGAGGTGCATTGATATCGTCTGGTTCCGCCTCGGCTTTAGGTTTTGTCACGGCAGCCTTGGCGAGCTTTTCCGCAATCTTTCTCCGTTTTTCTTGATCCCTTTCCTCGCGTCGTTTCTGAATCGCGCGCTGCTCTTCTTCTAACTGCAACTCTCGTTCGTTCTTCTCGCGCCCCTCGATTTCTTTTTGCGCTTCGTTATCCTCGTCACTATCTTCGTCCTCGGAATCTTTGCCGCCGAACACACGTTCATCATCAGAGTCATCGTGTATTAATCGCTTTCTGATTTTCGGTTTAACGACGTCGCCGTCGTCGTCGTCGATGTCGGCTTCCGTTCGGGGATGGCCCTTGGGGATGTATGGACGCAATTTCGCGCACAAACCGTCGCCCTCGGAATCAGACAGGTCTGAATCGCTGTTGTTCGTAATTTTCTCCTGCTCGCGCTGCTCACGCTTTTTCCGTTCTTCTTCTTCGGCTTCAAGCACTCTTGCAACTCTCTTTGAGACTTTAGTTTGGATCCAAGGTCCACTGACGATGACGCCGTCGTTTCCTTCTTCGCTGTAGCGCATGCCCTCTACGCATCCATACATTTTTTGACGTTCCTTGTCTACTCGACAATGTCGATGACAATAACTGATTAGGTGCATGGTATCGTCTTCCGGGTCTTCGTCGGCGTTTCCGTACTCGTCGCCTTGGTCCATGAACAAACCAGCGCCTCGGGCGCACAGCGGATGGTACGCTAAAAAGCACCCAGGATGACAACACTGCACTTTCGTCCCGCATCGTTGTTTGCAAATGGTGCACAGTAATTCCCATCGTTCGCGTTGAATGGCAGCTATGTTATCGATTGGCTCCATCGTTTCGATGTCCAAAACAGTGGTTTCCGGAATCCATTGGCAGCACGCCGAATGCGCCCACACACCGTCCACTGTAGTTGGTTTCAAAGCGCCGCCTATAACTGGACAAAGGCAACACTTGGGAGTTTCAGAGACAACTCCACCGGTATGTTCGCAAGCGCGACATAACCAGCCGACGGCTTGATCTGGAATTTCGTGGACGCCGTAGCAACTTTGATGCACAGAAACTTGACATCCTTCGCAAGTGATCAATTGATCGAAATCGAAATCGCGCTCGTCGTCACACACGGCGCATCGATCCACCGTCCACGCGATATGAATAGATTTGTAATCCTCGATTTCTTGATCTTCCTCCACTACTTTTCTGTTCTTTTCCGGTATTGCCTTTGAAAACTTCTCTTTCTTTTCTGTTCTTTCCTTATACTTTCTCACAGGCACGCCATCGAGCCATCGACCAACGGGCATGCGTTCCGGAACAACCATCCGTAACGATGCTTTCCATTTCTTCGCTTGTCCCATTCCGGCGTGCTTTTCAAACTCTGTTGCCGTCAAAGAACCTTCGCGGCCTTGGCACATGGAGCACAAACATACGACGCGATACTCTTGCGTCAGAAAATCGCCTTTGACGCCGTTGCATACAACTTGCACTCGCTCCGGGCGTTCGCTGAGATCTTTAGGAACTAGCGACCAATCAACGCGAGATTTTCTTGTAAACTCCGCAAACGGTACGCCAGAGAGTCCAACTCTTCTTTCGGCGGCACGCTGAGCTTCTTTGGCAGCCAATATGGTTTTTAAGTTTGCGTCCTGATCATCGTCTTTCTCCGTCAACTTTGTCGTTTTCTTCTCCTTCTTCTCCTGTGAATTCTTCTTATTCTTCTTCTCGAACGCGTTTTCTTCTCTTTCTTCTTGTAGTACTGATTCTTCGTCCTCATCCTCTTCTAATCCGTTTAATTCCTCCTCCGCTTTCTTTATATTCGCGGTGATAATTTTTTCCGCGTGAGTTTTATTTTGGCGCTGTTGCTGCTGTAACATCAATTTTTTCTCTTGTTCTCTCGCGTCTACGGAAGGGATGGACTTTGCCAATCTCGCTTGTAAAGTACCATTCTTCTGCATTTTTAAAAGCGCATTTCGAAATCTCATCGCCGCTTCGCTCGCCTGCACCTCGTACCTCTGTTTCTCCGAGCCCGAAAGTTTCTGCCAGGCCATGCCTTGCAACCGATACATCTCCGCGTGGTTGGAAATTTGCTCCAGATGGTTTTCCGTTTTGTACTTTGCGGTAAAATCAGCACCGAAGAGTTGCCAAGCAGTTTTCGGCCGACTGGGTAACTTTCCAACTTTCGTCGCGCTCGGTGGAGAGCTTATTTTGTTGTTGTTGTTGTTGTTGTTGTTGATATCCGTTGAAAGCTTCGATGCATCTCTAGCTGGAGGCGGCGAAAACATGTTGAGATTCTCGGCGGAAGCAGGTCCTTCGTCTTGAATTGACTCCTTTCTCGTATCGTTTTGCGCTTTAATATTGTTGTCACCTGCGTCGCTTTGATGAATCAAGTCTGTGTGCGTGTCGTTTACATCGATGTCATCACATTGCATCATCGCGTCATCTTTTACTTTCGCGAGCGCCTTTGGGAGTTTCGGTATTTGCGAGAGTAACTTTTTCCTCTCTAACTCCGCCTCTCGCGCCTGTCTCGCGGCTTTAATTTTCATCGCCTCTTTATCAATCTTCCCAGCCGCACACGTGGGGCAGTTATACGGAATCTCTTCCTCTTCTCTTCCTTCTTTGAGTGCGTCGGCTTCTTTCTTCAAAATTTCCGCCGCGGTCGCGTCGCACAAATCGTGCACCCACATCTCGCACGTGTCGCATTGAATCATCGGCCCACAGTTCGCATAGTGCCAAACTTTTCCACAGCATGGACAATATTGCCCCTCGCCGTGCATTTTCGCGCACAGCAAACAAAACTGCTTCGCGTCGAGTTCTTTCCTCGCGCAACTCACGCCGCACGAAGCGCACTGGAGCCCATTTTTCATCAATTTCTTCGGTTTCTTATCCTTGTGGCTGCTCGTGCTCGCCGCAACGGCACCCGATTTCCTCTTTTGAGCCGTCGTCGACGACGCGTGTTTCGCATTCTTCTTCTTCTTTCGATTGTTCGTCCCGTCGTATTCTTCGTCCTCCGTATCCTCTTCGTCTGTATCGTCCGCGCCTCTCTCCTCGTCCTCCTCCTCGTGCGCCTCTTCCGAATGATTTTGAGGCATCACGACGCCTTCAACAAACCCTAACCTAGCCGTCCCAAACTGCTTATATACCCTCTCAATCTCCTTCACCGCGGTTTCAAACGCTCTCGGCCGCATCCGTTTCGGCAACGCCTGCGTCTTACACGTCCGCGCGTTTTCCTCGTCGAACGGTGCCAACTGCTCCTTCACCGCCCAACAATAGTCTCGGTCGTGTTTTTTTATCGTCGCCGGGCCGTAAAACATCACGCACACCGCATCCGGAACGCACGACGCTCTCACCGCACTCGGTGCTTCGATTGGATCGATCAGTTTCCCCGGCCAAAACGGTTCAATCGCTCGTACCGTCGCTTTGCAAAACACCAAATCGCCGACTTGGTAATGGTTTAAATCGTTCGGTTGTTGAGGAAAGACCGCCCAAGACGGGGGTGGATCCGCCGCCCAATCCATTTTTCCTTCTTGAGCCTCTTTCCTCTCTGCGCTTCTTTCACCTCTTCCTCTTTCTCTCTTTCTTACCCAGAAAGAAGCGAATGGACTACGATAAAATAAGAGTAAACGTTAAAGTGTGTCTGAATTTTATCACGAATTCAAGGGGGAAAAACGAGAGGAACGAGCAGTTATGAGTTTTCGCACCACAAAACGTCGATATCAAATCAAAGTACAATTCTTTCTTCGTATTAGTATTAAAACAAATGTGGTTTTGTATACAGTAAGTACATTACGAGAGAAGGAGTTTGCGCAAACTCCCCTCTCTTTCTCTTTCTCTCTCTTTCTTTCTCTCTTTCTTTTTGTTCGCCGGCGGAGTTGGGGACTCGTTGTTGCTACCAATTTTACAATCCGCGTTGTCATCACTATTTGCGTTTTCATCGTCGCCGTCGACGAGAGAAAGACGTTCCTTTGCGCGCATAAAAAGGGAACATCGATCTCTCTTCTTTTGTCTCGACTGTTGATGACGCAAGAGCAACGATAATAAAAAATAGCATATCTCTTTTCTTCTTCTTCTTCTTTCGCTTACTACTGCGAAGAGGCTAACGATTTGCACATCTTTTGAACGTACTGGACGATGTTGACGCTGTGATCCATCTCGTCGGTTAAACCGAATTCGACGACGCCGTTTTCCACCGGGACGCAGATTATGGTTTTCAATCCAGCTCTTTCTGCTTGGACTTTTCGCTGAAAAGACCATCCCGGTAACAAGGAAATGTCTTCGTGCCACTCGTAGTTTCCGGAGTGACAGACGCGACCTGGCATGCCAAACCCAAGAACGTATCGAGTGAACAACGTTTTCGATGTATTAACGAATAATTTTAATTTACTCGTATCGGTGGCGATGCGTGGGGAAATGACCGATTCATCGGGCATTAAACTCGTTCGCCGTCGATCGAGTTTCCAGAATATGCCGTAGTCAAAGCCTTTAGATTCGCAGACGTATGACATTCGATCGCGCATCGGAGAATCTACCATCCAGCTGCCACCAGAGAAAGCCGTCTCGCCGCCAAACGCGTGTCGATTTTTATGTCTCTCGGAACCGCCTGGTTTCACTTTACACAAAGGGCTGACTAAAGGTCCGTCGCGATGGAAAGCGTCCATCGAATCTCTCAACATCTCGTCAATGCGCTGGCAAGAGACTGATTTTTGCAAATAGTTCGCCGAAGACATGGACACGACGTTTTTCATCGCCGGATTATTGCCACTAATAACACTGCCATTACCACTACCGACGTTGTTATTGATAGTATTATTACCTTGAATCAGCCTGTGCCCGACCATTTGGGGAACGTCTCCAAAGGTTTCAGATTGCGCGTAGTGGTGTTGCTGAAAGGAAGACACAGAGCCGTTCGATCCTAACGTTGGGTGTAACGTCATCGCCGAGTGCGGACGAGGTTGCTGCTGGTTGGCATCCATCATATCACGTTGGTGTTGCTCCTGCTCATCTTGTTGCGTCATCAACTGTTGCTTTTGATATTCCTTAACCTGCGAAGAACAGTGCATGGGAGACCCGTCGTCGCTCTCGCTCTTTCGTTCCTCTTCCTTCTGCTCTCGATACTGCACCGCCAAGTGATGCTCTCTCTCCGCGATGACACCGTTGGCTGTTCCTTGCGACGACCCTCCGGAACTTTGGTTCGATAACGTCGTGCTCGCGCTCGACGTGTCGTTCCCTCCCGCCATGGACGTGTTCGGAGAGGACCCTTTCTCTGATTTCAGTTTCACTCGAACGTCTACGCCGCCGTTGTTGTCGCTCCTTCCACCACCATTCCTGGCGATAGCGGTAGCAGTCATATTATTATAATGTACATCAGAATAATTATTCATGTCGGTAAAATTTCTTCTTCTTCTTCTTTTGGTCTCTCTCACTCTCTCCCCCTTGGGAAACAAACAATCGCCCGATTAAAAACAAATAATACACAAGTTTTTGTATATATTATATATGAAAACACACGATCTCCGCGCCTTCTTCGAGCAGATCTCGCTCGCACTCTGCAAATACAAACGCGCGCTCTGTGGAAAGACTGTCTCGATCTTCTTCTCACCGACGCTCTCAGAGGCAACCCGCGCAGATTTGGATCTTTTTTTTGAGATGCCTTTTCCGTACTTTCTCTCACAGCCTTTCCTTTTTTCCACACTGGAATTTTACCGAAGCGCCAAGGAGGCAATCTCCTTTTTTGGCAACGACAAACTCCTTCCGCGTTCGTCCGTTTCTTTGGAGAATCGATCGAGTGGTGTTTGCAAGAAAGAAGAGGTCCTGTGAAGCGCGAGTGTTTGATGAAAGAGTCAGTAAAGGTGAGATCTGAGAGGAGTCTCTCTCTGTAGTGTGAAGCCTTTTAAAGCGATGATGATGGATTTTTGTTGTTGTTTTTTCTCTCCAAAACTCCTCCTTTTTGCCTTCGAAATAGGTTAAAACAGAACCAAGATCTGGTAAAAAAGCGGTTCTTGTTTTGACGCTTTTTACGGAGAGAGAGAAAGAAATCCAACGCTCCGAGAAAAACTTTGCGCGTTCGTTTGGTGGTACGTTTGAATCTGAACAACCACCAAACGCGAACGCACGAAAAGTCTTCGAGCGATGAAAACTGTCGTCTTCGCTTTCCTGCGATTCGTTTTCGTTTTTCGCCTTCGCGAATAGAAGGCGGAAACTTCAAATCTTTTCGACAGCTCGCGATAAAAAAACGGTTCGGTTGGTGCTTATCTGTTTTTCTCTTCCCCTCTCGAGAACGAACCGTCTTCGACAAATTTTTACCGAACGTACGCGTAAACGATTTGAAGCGCGCGCGCGAGTACGCGAACGACGAAATATAAAAACAAACGAGCGCGTACCTGGTACTTTTTCCTTCTTTACGCGCAAACAATAATCTATTCTATTCGCGTGTGTTGTCAGAGAGAAACTTTTACCCTTCTCTCAAACAACACAAGAATTGATTTTGGGGAGCTTTTTACCCTGAGCTCGCTTTTTGCCACAAATTTTTCCGTCTCTTCGTTTCCAACCCTATTATTGCCCAACAAAATTTGGATCTTTTCAAGACAGTGTTGGATCTTTTTCCTTCAGAGTCAGTCAACAATAATTTTTGTCACCACAGGGAGAAGGAGTAAAGGTTCTTTTCAAGGACCTCGCGACGTAGGAGTAGGTTATTAATCAGTTCGTATTATTATGTATAGTATTAAAATCGTTTTGTGTTGTTATATTTATTATAACGTGTTGTTGTTGTTGTTTTATTGGTGTTATTAATCTCCGTCCAGAATCTCTTTGAGACCTTCGTAGTGCGCGATTTCAGTCGCCAAAGCTTTCTCTTTGTCGTCTTCGAAATCGGCGACAAACTTCAACAAGTCCAAGTTGGCTTCTTCGACTAAAGCGTGCGCGTCGGCTTTGACGGAGTCTTCTAATTCAATCTTCGAGACGCGAATGAGTAGTTTACAGAGCAAGGGCAAGGCGTAGCCTTCTTTGACGACGTGACCGTCGTCGCCGCCGTCGGGTTTGGCGGCTTCCAACGCCTTGGCGACGTCGGCGAGTTTGATCGTGCCGTCGGCTAACGAGTGGGCTAATAAACCGGCTAAGATGGAATCGGCTTTCGGGAGGTCGCAGAGGACATCTTCCAATTCGTTGAAGATTTCTGCGATGCCGTCTAAGACGGCGTCGGAGTACCCGGATCGAGAAAGTTCTCGGGTTAAATCTTCGCACGCTTCCCATTCCATGCCTCGTTTCTCAAAACCAACCGTGCACAACTGTTGGATGAAGATGCCAATCTTAGCGTTATTCCACGTGGAGATGGATTTAATCGCTTCACCGACGTCTTTATCGTCCAAAAAGTATTCTAACGTGCGTTTGCGTGCTTCCTCGTTTCCGGCATCATCGTCAAACTCAGAGTCTATGTCGCTTCTCGGAGTTTCCGGACGACTGGAATCGTCTTTCGATTCACCACCTTTACCGGTGTTGATCTTTGGCGTGTTCGATCGCGACGGTGGGTTGGAGCGGCCTTCGACGACTTTGAAGTCGACATCTGCGCCGCCGCTACCGCCACCGCTACCGCCGCCGGAACCGCCGCCTAAAATGGAAGAGCCTCTCGGTTTTTGCACGATGCGAGGTCGCTCACTCGGTTTGCTGCTGTTATTTCTGTTGCTACTACTTCTAGAATCACCATCTCTACCGCCGCCGCGCCGGTCACCATCTCTACCACCACCACCATCTAATCTACTCGTGGATGATCGCGAGTCGGACCGACGAAGACCGGGTCCGCCAGGACCGCCTCCGCGCTCTCTCCCTGACCCGCCGCTACCTCCACCGCCGCGTCGATCGCCACCTCTCGCTTGCTCCATAGCCTGTCGCTGCGCGTCGCGATGAATTTCATCGATTTTCTTCGGACCTTCTGCTGCACGACGTTCTTTCCAACCTTTCTGACGCAATTCTATGACATCTTGTAACATGAATCGGTGTCGCGAACTCAAGTGCGGCGCTTTCGTCAACGTCTCAATTCTTCGGAAATAGGCGTTCAAGTACGCCTCGGCTTTCGGGTGGTCAATCATCGCTCCAACGGTGGATAAGAGCTTGGACAAGGCTTCGACGTCTTCCTCGTCTGGTTCACTCGGCCCGTCGTCGTCGTCATCGCCGCCGGCGGCGGCAGCTGCATCTTTTCCGGCTTCACCTTCCTTGAGAAGCTTTTGGATGCACGTGTGCATGATACGCTCCGTGAGCATGGACTTCTTGAAGAGTTCGCCGATAAACCGAATGTTCCCTAACATCCGTCGTCGCGATTTCAACAACTCTTCCTCTAATCGATTCATTTCGCGTCTTCGATCCAATTCAAGTTCTTCGAGCGTTTTCACTTTTGGCGTCGGGGCGATTTCGCCTTCTTCCAAATCTTCCGGTTTCACGTCCGCGCTGCCGTCTTTACTCGCTTCCTCTTTCGCGATTTTTTCGGCGTCTTCTTTCGTTAATGGTGTTTTACAAGCCTTTTTGTGTTTTTCAACGAGTTTATAGTTCGCTTTGATTTGCGCGTCGCCAGATTCAAACGCCTCTTGACACTTATTCAACAAGACGCGTTTGAACGTGATTTGGTTTTGACCTTCCGGCGCCGCGGTGTCGATGAACTGGACGTTATCTTTGATCAATCGTTCGGAAAGTTTTGCACACATGTCCGCGTATAAAGCCGAAAAAATCGGTTCCAACAACGCCTTATCGAACATTTGACCAATCAAACCCATCAGAGTCTTCGGCTCGGTGATGCCGACGTCGACAACCTTCTCCAACAACTTCCCAAAGTTTTCCGGCGTGAGTTTATTGAGTAAACTCTTGAACTCTCTTTGCTTCTTCTCCTCTTCGTCTTGGACTTTACCGATGACGTAGACATTCTCCGTCTTGTGCAACTCCGGCAAGACGACGCCCGGCGGCGGACCGCGGTATTGGTTGTTATTTCCGTACCCACCGTCTCGACGGTTGCCTCCGCGACGATTGTTGTGTTCGTCCGGTAAACCGCGGTGCTCCCAGTTTCCGTCGCCACCGCCTCTGCCACCTTTGTCCCAGTTCGGTTGACCTTGGCCTCCACCACCTCCGCCGCCGCCGCCGCCGCCGCCACGACCTCCGCCGCCGCCTCTGCCGCCTCGCGACTGATTTCTTTGTTGCGACGATTGTACGCCCGGCGGTACGATAAATCCAGGCACGGGCCAGTAATCCACGTCCGATGGAACTTCAAATCCTTTCAAAAACTTCGTTGTGCTGTACGGAGAATCCATCAAAGAACGCAAAAATTCTTCGGTGTACTTTCCATCCGCCGGCTTCTCTGCCATTGTCGCTTCGGGAAGTGTCGATTGCGCCGCAGAGGCGCGCGCTTCCACCACCGCCGCGACTGCATCTCCAGAAGAAGGCGTCACTTTTTTCGGCTCATCTTTGGGCGGTGGGGGCGGTGGCGCGCCTTGCGGTAGCATCGGCGCACCCGCCGGCTTCGGCGGCTCCGGCGCTCTCGCCGACGAGGATGGCGGCGGCGCCGACGGAGGATGTGCCGGCTTTTGCGGAGACGCCGCAGTCGGCGGAGGAGCGTCTGAAATCGACACTTTCCGTGCCGTTTCCGCGGCCAATTTCACGACATCTGCCGCGGACACTTTCGCTGGTGACTGTTGCGCCGCTGGTTTTTGCGGCGACGACGTTACAGCCGGAGAAGACTCGGGCGCTTTCTGCGGCGCCGCGGCAACTGGTGGCGGCGCCGGTTTCTTCGCCGCCAAGTTTGCAAAACTTGGACGCGCCGGAGGTTGCGAAGGAGCCGCCACTGACGGAGGCGGTGCTTGTTGTGGACTCAGTGGCGTCGCCGCTGGCGGTTTTTGTTGCTGCGCCGCAGCGGCGACGACTTGCGCCGCAGACTTGCTCTGTTGCTGCTGTTGTTGCTGCTGTTGCTGTTGCTGCTTCTGCGCCGCTTCCAATAACTTCTCCTTTTCTTCCGCCGCTTTCTTATCCGCCTCTTCTTTCCTCTTCTTCGCCTCGGCTTCGGCTTTGATCACCTCCTCGGACTTTTCAATCTTGATCTCGGCTTTCGTGTTCGGGTTGAAAATCTTAATCGGTTTGCGTTCTCTCACCGGCGTCGGCGCCACCGCCGGAGGCGCGCCGTCGCCACCACCGCCGCCGCCGCCACCAATCGGTAATCCACCACCGACACCAGGTACGCCTCCAACGCCACCCGGCGGCGGTCCCACGCGCATGCCTTGCTGCTGCAACATCTGGGCCTGCGCCGCCATCGCCATCTGCGCTTGCATGTAGTTCCCCGGATGCATCCCTTGCGGCATGCCTCTCCCGGCGCCGCCGACGCCGGGATACGATCCCATCGGAATACCTTGCGGCCCTCCGTACGGGACAAACATCGGAGGACCTTGTTGCACGGGTATGCCGCCTTGGCCTCGACCGCCGCCTTGGCCTTGTTGGCCGCCCATACCTCTTCCCATCATAAAGTTTGGGTTAAAATTACCCCCAGGGCCTCGTCCTCCACCCATGACGTTTGGCCCGCCAGGACCTCTGTTGTGTTGTTGCTGCTGCTGATGTTGCTGCTGCTGCTGCTGCTGTTGTTGTTGCTGCTGCTGATGTCCATCTTGCGACGATCGTGTTTGCTGAACATTCGGAGCTCCACCTCCTTGTTGTTGTTGTTGCTGCGCTGATGCCGATGATGACGAACCCGAACCCGATCGCGGTGGCGGTGGTCCTCCTGCTGCTGCTGATGTTGCCGCTGCCGGCGCGGCGTCTTTCCGCGGCGTCGGGACCACCGGCGCGGGAGAAGAAGAAGA
>Ga0209425_10002365_pt1 | contig 21054 bp, 18 predicted proteins | sample COG_05_FD_184749 | JGI IMG/M metagenome (GOLD analysis project Ga0209425, IMG submission 184749) | Pelagic Microbial community sample from North Sea - COGITO 998_met_05 (SPAdes) (version 2) | ecosystem: Environmental > Aquatic > Marine > Neritic zone/Coastal water | place: Helgoland, sampling...
CCGGATGAATCACTGATCCCCGACGATCTGCGCGCCGACGCCGACATTAATAACGCCGATATCGACTGGCATTTTGCCCCTATACCCGAGTCAGCTAATCTGTTGGCCGGTGACTTTAAACCCCTTTCCGGAGACTTGTCGCCGCGGGCATGGTTGTCCAGCGCAGCGTTGTTAATGCTGGCTCTGGTGCTTGGTTTTGGCTATCTACAGCTGTCCAACGGCCATCTCGAAGAGCGTATCGGCAGTCTTGAAAGTGTTGCCGAAACCAGTTTTGGCAACGTCTTCTTGGGCAGTCGTGCCAAGCCTGAAGCCATCCGCAGCAGCGGTGAGCGATTATTGGCTGATCTATTTAAGCAGCGTGAAAGCATAGAGGCACCACTGATGCGAGCGCTGACAGGGTTAGATGCATTGATGAGTAACTGTGACTGCGAATTACAGACATTGGTTGCCGACAGTGCCGGTGTCTCTCTGACGCTGAAAAATGCAGCCAAGGTTAAAGCGCGCACTGTCAATGTGCCGGGTTTCACCATTGAGCGTCAAGACGTTGATGAATTAACCAGTATAACGCTGCGCAAGGTGGCTAAATAATGAAAAGTTTAAGCTCGGTTGGCGATTGGTTTGCGCAACTGCAGTCGCGGGAGCGAGTGATTGTCGTCGCTGGAGCTGCGATTGTCGTGATTGCAGCGATCTACATGGCGCTATTGCCCAGCATCGAAAAAGCGGCCGAGTTAGAACAGCGCTATCAAGCACTTCAGTCTGATCTAAAGTGGTTAGAAGAGCAGAGCACAGCGGTGGGTAGGCTAGGGAATCGCTGCCCCGGTAAAATGCTCCAAAAAGGCAGCGATATGGATGTGATCACTCTTATGATCAGGCGTAACCAGCTCAAGTTGGTTAATCTTGCCGAGCAGGCTCAGTGGACATTCCAATTAACTCTCGAAAGTGCCAATGCCAACCGTATCCTGCGCTTGGCCCACCAGTTGGCCTGCCAGGGAATGATAATCAATACGCTTGAGATCAGTCCCACGGCGACCACCGGGATGAGCTTAGCGGCCACTATGGAGGTGCAGAATGTCGAATAGCACCTCGGCTTTAAAAGCCTATTTGCAGCGCTCAGTGGCGGGGTCGGCGGCGCAAAAACTGGTTTTAGTCGGCAATGTTCTGCTGTTATTGGTTTCTGTTCTGATACTTGCGAATTTGGTTGTGCTCGCGAATGCTGATAAACCGGCTGCGAAAGTCATCCCGCGCGTAGCTCAGGCATCTGTCGCAGACTTAAAGTGGAATTGGTTTAATGGCGCAGCTACGCCGGTTGCTGCACCGGTAGTCGATCTCGATGATTTGGCTAACGCGACGATCAAGGCAAAACTGCTGGGTGTACTAATCGGCGAGCGAACGTCGGCGGCGACCATTTCTTTTAATGGTCGACCGGAGCAGGTCTATCACGTTGATGATAAGCTTGGCGCGTCAGTGGTCATCAAACAGATACAGCCGTCGCGTATTATCGTCGAGCAAAATGGTGCCAAGCGCCAGATTCTGCTTGAGAAAGCAGACAATGTGATGGAGACCGAACAGGTCGTCGAAACCGACCAAGACCAAGCTGCCGATGAAGGTTTTGCCATGGCCAATATGTTTGGTGCGCTGCCGGTTCAAGTGGATAATTATGGTAGTGGCTTTAAACTCAATAAACTTTCTGACGAAATGAAAATGTTGGCTGATATCGAGGATGGTGATGTCGTTGTCGATGTTGGCGGCTCGGGTATTCAGGAGTTGATGTCTGACCCCTCACTTTGGGTCAACTACACCAATGAGAGCAGTCTCCCAGTCACGATTATCCGCGACGGTGAGCCTGTGGTGGTGTATGTTAATGCGGCAAGTTTGTCGGCTAAAATGTTACCGAAACTCGGGTTAAATAAATAAAAATGAGAAAAATAATGACAGACCAAACAACAGGTTTTGGCAAAAAAATTGTTCGCCTGGTGGGGGCGCTAACTATCGTGCTGAGCATGATCGCCGAGGCCAGCGCTGGTGAAGTGGTGCGGATCAATTTTCGCGATGCGGATATTCGCAGCGTGATTGAAAGCGTTGCAGAAATTACCGGTAAATCATTTGTTCTCGATCCACGAGTAAAAGGCAAGGTGACTATTATTGCGCCCGAGGCAATTGATTCAGACCTGCTCTATCAAGCAGTGCTCTCGGCGATTCAGGTTCAGGGTTTTCAAGCCGTCGAAGATGGTGTGGTAACCCGAATTTTACCGTTTAATCAGGCGTTTAATTTTGCTGGTGGGGCAGGGAATAATGAGCTCGTCACCAAAGTGATTAAAATCGACAATGTTCAGGTAGCCACTCTGGTTCCGGTACTTAAACCAGTGATGAGTTCAGGCGCACGCCTCAACGCCTTTGCGCAAAGTAATTCGATGGTAGTTACCGACGTGCAATCCAATATTGTGCTACTTGAATCACTGATAGCCGAGCTAGATGATCCTAATCTCAGTGCCGTTGAGGTAATCAGTCTGGAGCATATCTCGGCCGGTGAGGCCGTGCATATCGCCGGACAGTTGAAGCAGTTGCAAAAGCAAGACCTGTCTCTGGTTGAAGATGGCATGAACAATCGGGTGATTGTCAGTGGTCCCAGTTCAGCTCGCCGCGCCTTTAAAATTATGCTGCAAACCCTCGATCAGCCCTCAACCAAAAAGGGCAGTGTCGAAGTTATCTACCTGAACTATTCCCGTGCCGTAGAAATGAAGCCAATTGTTGAAGGTATGTTGCAGTCAGATATTTTTCTCCAGCTTGCTGGAGAAGCTGCGTCGGACAAAAAAGCTAAGGCAGCCTATCAGATACAGATCGATGAGCTCAATAATGCCTTAGTTGTGGCAGCCCCGACCGCAGTGATTCGCGAGATCAAAAATGTTGTTACCCAGCTGGATCGCTCGCGACCACAGGTATTAATTGAAGCGGTTATTGCAGAGCTTTCCGAAGATCAAGCCAAGCGACTCAGCACCCAACTCGCTTACACGAGCAAAAACCGCGGCGGCTATTTAACCAAGTTTGATAATCTACTCTCGACTATTATTGGCACTGGCGCCGACGGCGATATCAGCGAATCCGATATCTCAACATTGGGCGGAGCCCTGGGTACCGCGGCCACCACAATCGGCGTGGCGGGAGATTTTGATCCACTCACCGGCAAAGGGATTGGCGTCTTAATTCAGGCACTAAAAACTGACGGCAGCACCAAGATTCTCTCGACACCCTCAGTGGTGACTCTGGACAATGAAGAAGCGACATTGTCAGTGGGTGAAGAAGTGCCATTTCAGACTGGCAGTTTTACCAGTAGCAACAATGGCAGCAATAATCCCTTTACCACCATCAATCGCGAAGAGGTTGGGGTCAAGCTCAAAGTAAAACCGCAGATCAGCAAAGGTGATTCGGTCCGGCTCGAGATTGAGCAGGAATCGTCTAAGGTTAAGAGTGGCGAGCCGGGCTTGCAGACCACCTCAAAAAGCACCATGCAAACCAATGTGCTGATACAGGATGGCGAGCTGTTAATACTCGGCGGCTTGATTGAAGATCAAACTAACGGCAGTGCCACCAAAGTGCCACTGTTGGGTGATATTCCGCTGCTTGGTCGACTGTTTCGCTCGACCAGCAAAAGTGATTCGCAGTCAGTGTTGATGATGTTTATCCGCCCGACCATTATTCGTACCGCGGAAGACGCGCGCAAGCTGTCTGATACGAAATATCAACATCTGATCAAGCGTGATTTGGAGAGCAAAGAGAGCGGTTTGATTCAGCCAATGCTCGACGAGTTTATCAATGAGGGGCAAAACGAACAGTAATCTGAGGCGCTATGAGCATCTATCTGCAACACTTTGCCCTTGCCCGAGAGCCGTTCTCGATTGTCCCTGATCCTGGGTTTCTCTACCCCAGCATCTATCACCGCCAGGCCGTTGCCCATTTGAAATATGGGCTCGACCGCGAGGGTGGCTTTATTCTGCTGACCGGTGAGGTGGGTACGGGTAAAACCACGCTCACGCGCACCATGATCAAACGCATACCACCCCATGTGCGCGTTGCTTATATTCTCAACAGCAAACTTAATGCCTCCGATGTGCTGGCCAGCATCTGTGATGAACTCGATATTGTGCTGCCGGATAATAGCGAACTGTCCTTTACCAAGCAGTGTATTGATGCCCTTAATAGCGATTTACTTGCCGCCCACGCAGAGGGTAAAAAGACATTAATTGTTATTGAAGAGGCGCAAAATCTGACGCCAGAAGTACTGGAAACTCTGCGCCTGCTGAGTAATCTGGAAACCAGTACACATAAACTACTGCATATTCTATTGGTTGGTCAGCCAGAGTTATTGGATATTCTCGCAAAACAGGAGCTGCGCCAATTAAATCAACGTGTGGTGTCACGATTTCATCTCTCGCCACTGGATAAGAACGATCTCTCCAACTACATCAACCATCGCCTGCATCGTGCCGGCGCGAAAAGGCCCATTTTTGACGATGCCTGTGTCGCCGTTCTATTTCGCCTTACTGGGGGTGTGCCAAGGCTGATTAATTTGGTCTGCCACCAGTCTCTGGTCGCGGCCTATTCAATCGGTGCTCCGACTGTTTCCGCGAAACTGGTTAAACAGGCTGCCTCTGAGATTCTCAGCCAGCCAAAAAAATCATCGCTGAGTAAATCTTTGCTGATTGCGGCCATTGCCATCAGCTTGCTGATTGCCGCGCTGGCGGTAATCTATGTTAGTAATCCGTCGGCTTTTCAGCTACCCGCAACAACCCACAAAGAGATTGCCGATAAAACGACCCCTGATAAAACGATCCCTGATAAAGAGACGCCTGACCAAGAGCAATTGATAGTTGAGCCCAAGCCTGAAGCCTTGCTCGCTATGAGTGAAGCGAGTCTTAGCCGCGCGATTAGTGTAGATATTCCATTGCCAGAGGAGAATATTCCCGAACTCGACGTGCCAGCGCCAGAGGTTATCACTAACCCCTTTGTCGGACTTCTGGCGCTGTGGGGTGTCGAGTCAGTTGAAGCCTACAGTGAAGAAGAGCTCGCAGTCGTCGCCAGCCTACAGAATTTGCGCGCCGAAAAAGTCCGTTTGCCCGAGCTCGCCTCGCTCGAGCAAATTAATCGTCCCGGTGTTGTTTGGTTGCGAGTAGAAACGGGTTATCTTAAATCTTATGTGCTCGCCCAACTCAGTTTCAATGCGGTGACCTTGCAGGACCGCCAGGGTGAAGTACAGATGACATTGAAGGCTTTTCAAGCGGCTTGGAACGGCAGCTATCTCTATTTATGGAAACCGCCGCAGGGGTATATTGGGCCGCTCAGTGTTACTGGCAATAATATTGAGTCAAATACTATCGGTGAAAACCCCCCGCTGGTGCTCGACTGGTTGCAGGCGCAACTGCGCAGCCTCGATAATAACAGTGAAATCATTATCAGCGGAGGTCGTTATACCTCTGCTATTGCTCAGCAGGTGCTCGGCTTTCAGCGACAGCAGGGACTGGTTGCGGATGGTATTTTGGGGCGCGAAACGCTGATGCGGTTGACTCAGTTGAGCGCAGACAATATCCCGCTGCTTATGGAAGCCATGTAATGTCGTATATCCTCAATGCCTTAAAAAAAGCTGAGCATGAACGTCTGCGTGAGGAGCCAAAAGACTTAGATGATTTTGTTAGCTCAGGTTGGGACCCCTATCAAAAGACGAGCAAACAGCCTGCGCGTTATTGGCTTCCGTTAAGCATCGTTGTTATTGCGGCAGGACTATTTTTTGGCTTCTCCAAGTTGAACAGTCCCGCGCAGTTGGGATTGTCATCTCCTACTCCTGAGCCCAGTAAGATGGGGCAGCCAGTGCCTGAAAACATCGCAGATAAAATTGCTACGGTTGAAAATAATTCGCTCGAGAATAAGCCTGCGGTTGTAATAGCCAAAGAGCAAATTGTCTCGCAGCCAATTGCCGAGACCCAGGTACCGCTGCCAACGGTTAGTATCACCGGGCATATTTTTATCCGCAGCGGCTCACCGTTAAATCGTATTTTCGTCGGCGAAAAAATCTATCATGTTGGCGACCACATCGACCGTGATTGGGTGATTGAATCTATCGGTATTGACACGTTGACCATTCGCTCAGGTACCTTGAGCACCCAGCTACCATTGCGCTAGCTAACCAGAAAACACTTCCAGGCCAGATTCTTTGCCACGATCGAAACGTTTGGCGCGGCGGTAAGGGAAGACATCGAGCACGAACCCGTTGCGAATTTTCTCTTGCAGACCCTGCCAGAATTCCACTGTGTAGAGATCGCTGTGCATCTCTTCGAACATTTTACGCGCTTTGATATTGCCGGAAAAAAATAGCCTGAACTCTTCCGGGAAAACATCATCAGGGGCCACCGTGTACCAGGTGCCAGCTTGCATCTCTTCCTCTTCGGTACGCGCCTGGGGAATTTTTCGAAAGTTGCAGTCGGTCAGCGCGGCAATCTCGTCGTAATCATAGAACACCACGCGAGCGTGGCGGGTGACACCAAAATTCTTTAGCGGCATATCGCCGGGGAAAATATTGGCGGCAGCCAATTGCTTGATACAGTTGCCATACTCCTCCATAGCACTGCGCATCTCTTCGTCATTAGCCGTTTCTAAATAGATGTTTAACGGCGTCATATAGCGTTCGGTGTAGAGATGTTTGATCACCAGTTTGTCGCCGCGAATCTCAATGGATGAGGCGGCCACTTTTTGCAGCTCTTCGAGAAGTGTGGATGAGAAACGGTGCAACGGAAAAACCAGATTATCGAAATCCTGAGTGTCTGCCATGCGGCCAATACGATCATGTCGTGAAACCAGACGATACTTATCGCGCACGGTTTGGTGTGTAACTTCTTTTGGCGGTGCAAATTTATCTTTAATGATTTTAAACACAATGTTGTATGAGGGCAGCATAAACACCGTCATCACCATGCCCTTAATACCCGGTGCAACCACAAACTGATCATCAGAATTGTTTAGGTGGTGAACCAACTGGCGATAAAATTCGGTTTTTGCATGCTTTGGAAAACCCAGAGAATTATAGATTTCATAATCCAGTTTTTTCGGCATCAGCGTTTTTAGAAAATGCGCGTACTGGTAGGGCAGTGGCGCATCAACCATAAAGTGATTGCGGGTAAAACTGAAAATAACACTCAGGTCATCGGTATTAAAGATCGCCGTATCAACATATAGCTGACCTTTTTCGTTATTTAAGATGACTATCGCCATGGGGAACGTCTGATCCCCATCGACGACACGCCCAACCATATAAGCAGCCTTGCTGCGATAGAAGATCGACTCGAGCAGATCGAATTTTAAATCATCGGGCGAGCCGGTTAGGTTAGGTGTTACTTCACTGCAGAAGACATTGAGAATGCAATCCAAATCCAGTTCGATATCTTCACCGGGTAGAGAGAACTCTGACTCTTTGAGAATACGGCGGAAAATATCACGCCGGTTGTTGCCCTCATAGCGGATAAAAATACTGTATTCAGCGGCCGGCGCTTCAATCATATGCGACGATAGTACATAGATAATATCGTCATTGATCTTGTCGTGATCGTGCAGGTCGGCAAATACCGAGTTAAAAAATGTTTCGGCAATTTCAAAATTGGGGAAATTAAACACCAACTGTGTGTAGACTTTTTTCGCCTCGGCCCAGAGCTCTAGGTTGGCAATATCTTTATTGGTTACCATACCCAGATACATGACCGTTTGAGCGACTTTGGCTTTATACAGCTCAAGGCGATCGACATTGGCCTGTTGCACACCGTGCCAGTCGGCTTTTTCAAAGCGCGCTTTGGCGCTGAGAGTGGAGTTGAGGTAGTCGGCAAAGTAACTGCGAAAGCCATTGAGAATAGTCTTCGCCATGCGTCTCGCGGTGGAGTTGTGAATCAGTGGGGTTGGCGCCATGCTCATAGGCCTCGGCAGATTAGCTCAAAAGTTGTTTTAAATTATCCAACTCAGTTAGTGCCTGTTCTTTACTCGCCGGCTTTAACGAGGTTTCCGGCAGCGCCTCTGGTGGTTCGACCTGAAACACTTCGCCAGCGATAACGCGCTCGCAATACTGCTGATAGACTTCAGCAAATTGACTAAACGCTTTGCTTTCAATGGTGTTGGCCAAATAGTGCCATCCGCAGTCGCGCCCCGCGGCATAGACAGCCGGATGCGACCACTTCTGCGCTGCCTTGGGGCTGCGTTTATTGCACACCTCAAGATAGGCCTTGCGTGGCGACGGCAGGCCGGCGGGCATGCCCACCGCACGGCAGGCATTGAGCATTTTATGCAGAGTTGGCAGATAGTCGTTGTCGGCAATTATTTTTTCCGCCGCCAATAAAATAATCGTTGGCGCAAAATCGCTGAGCTTAGAGAGCCATAATTTTTTCGCCAGTCCGACCGACTCATTTTTATCGCCAAAAGCCGCGTAATACTGATTGTGGTAATTGGCGCGAAATAGAGCAAAGGTCTGATTGATCGCATCAATCAGTTCCGCGCTGGCTGCGGCTGGTTTAGCTTGCCCAGCTGCGGTCGGTGAGGTCTTCGACGAAGCTGCGATCTCGGATGCGACCGTTTGGATTAGATCCTTGCTGTTTGCCATGTGCTGTATCCGTTGACGAAGGTTGAATATGTCGCGCCCATTGACGCTTTACAAATTGAAGAAACTTGGTACTCCAGGAGCATTGTGGCGTGCCGTTCTCCTGCCAGTAGAGAATAAATTCTGGCAATAACTGCTCGGCGAATTGACGGCTGATATTGGCCATTTGCAGCACATCGTAGACCGACTCTTTCGGTCGCCACTGCGCCTCGATAGCGCGCGGCATGCTGTCCTGTTCCATCATGCCAGTATAAAACTGCCATTGGCGACGAATATGCTGGATAAACTTCGAGTCCCAGGTGCTAGAGATATCACCGCGGTCACGCCAGTAGAGAATAAACTCTGGGATCGCATCTTCAACAAAATTGCTATTGATGCCGCCCTGACCAATCAAAATCTGTAGGGCATCGCGCGACGGCCGCCACTCATTGGTCAGCGTCACTTCCTGACGGCGGCGATGGGAGGTCGCTTCTGCCTGCTGCCACTGGCGCCAAACCTCTTTGATAAATTTTGACTCCCAGCTGTGGCGAGGCACATTGCGCTCACGCCAGTAGGCGACAAACTGGGGAATCTGCTGTTGGGCAAAGGCCTGAGTTACACCGAGCTGACTGAGTTGACGCACGGCGTCCTGACTTGGCTGCCAGCTATTGCCAATCGTCTTAGCGGACGCTGGCATGGCGTTGGATACTGCTGGAGCGCTGCGCTGAGAGACCGGATTAGCCGTACGGTTGGTGCTCGATGCGGGGACATCGTTAAAGGCAAAGCGAAAGTCTCGATGCGAAGAAAAGGGCGCGCCGCCAATCAACAGCAGACCCTTCTCATGCAATCCCGCCGAGAGACGCAGAATATCCGCTTCGCGCCAGAACGGCGCCAGGCTGAGCAATTTTTCTGCGGCCACGGTAAACCACTCAAAACCCTGATTCCGCTCAGGCGTGCCATGACTGCGGCACTCCTGTAAAAGTTGCAGCAACACGGTCTCTTCCAGGCCGATGGTGGCGGCCAGAGTAGGGGAGATAGTGATCGGTTTTTCGGGTATCAGCGACATCGCAATACTTTATCAGAAAGCCCACTGATGAACGAGGTTAAGATTTTTTCAGAGCCATTAATTCACTTTATTTAAACCGCCCAACCCCCACTCACTGGAAACACCTGGCCGACAAAGCAGTCCGCTGCATCCGAACACAGATAAGCGGCAAACAACGCATCCTCTCTTAATGTCACCAAACGTCCAAGCGGCACATCACTCTTAAGTCGTTCCTGAAACCTGGGATTTGCCTTGGTCTCTTCAGGAAAATAGGTCGGGTTATCGACAAAGTTCTGGGCTATAGCATTGATCTGAATACCCTGGGGCGCCATCTCCACACCCATGGCTTTGACATGGGAGAGCTGGGCACCTCGTGCGGCACTATAGGTCGATGCACGCTTCATACCGCGCAGGGCCGAGGCGCTGCCCATCACTAAAATTTTCCCCGCCTGACGCTCAATCATCTGCGGCAGAACCGCAGTACAGAGTCGCGGCATCGGGGCGACAACAGCGTTGAAGGTAGCCGACCATTCATCGTCGTCAACTAGCTCGCCTTTAGTGAAGGGCGCAGGGATCGCCAGATTAATCACCAGCACATCGATATGCCCGGCCTGCTGAATAATCTTGGCTGGCAGGGCGGGATCGGTAAGCAGATTATTGTCGGCTATCACCTCAGCACCCATTTCGGCGAAGACCTCACAGAGGGTCGGGCCCATAAAGGTATCACTCTGGGTGACTAAAATTCGTTTGCCGGCAAGTTGTGAACTGTTCATACGATGTCTCCCTGAGAGATTTTAGCCGGCCTGTTTAGCGACGTTGTGCAGAGCCTCGCCGGTCAGACGATTCACCGTCCAGCCATCCATCGGCACGGCCCCCAGCGAACGATAGAAGTCGATTGCCGGTTGATTCCAGTCGAGCACCGACCACTCAAGGCGACCGCAGTGTCGGGTCACCGCGATCCTGGCGAGATACGTCAGCAGCGCTTTGCCAAAGCCTTTCCCGCGCATGCCGGTCTCCACAAATAGATCTTCGAGATAGATTCCCGGCTGGGCAAGGAAGGTCGAGTAATTGGTAAAAAACAGCGCAAAGCCTACCGGTTTGCCTTGATACTCGGCAATAATCACCTCAGCGTTGGAATTATTGCCAAATAGCGTGGCCGCGAGTTTCTCTTCGTTGGCGACCACTTCATGGGCGAGCTTTTCATACTCGGCTAGCAGGGTAATAAAGCGCAGTATGATCTTGCAGTCGCCCTCTGTTGCCTGACGGATTTTACACTCGGACTTGCTGGCGATAGGCTGCATGATGCTCCATGAATAAACGTTTTGAGGGATCGTATCTTAGCCTCAGCAGGGGAAATTGAGAATAGCGCTATTACTGTACATAACAACAGTAATGAGATTTAATAGGCATCAATCTTGAGGAGAAATCATTTGGTCAGCAAAACCAAATCAGCCTATGTCTGCAATGACTGCGGCGCCGACTACCGCAAATGGCAGGGCCAGTGCACCGAGTGCAATGCCTGGAATACCCTCTCGGAAATACGTTTAGGATCGCCCTCCCGCGGCGCTAAAGTCCTGCGCCCTGGGTTTGCCGGCGCTGTCGACAGCGCCGTTAAAACCCTCGCCGATATTGCACTGGATGAAATTCCACGCATCAGTACCGGAACCAGTGAACTGGATTTAGTGCTCGGCGGCGGTTTGGTACCGGGCTCCTGTGTCTTGCTCGGCGGTGAGCCGGGGGCCGGTAAAAGTACTGTGCTGCTGCAGACGCTGTGCAAGCTGGCTGAAAATCATTCTGCACTCTATGTCACCGGTGAAGAGTCGCCGCAGCAGATTGCCATGCGCGCCAATCGTCTTGGGCTGCCTGCCGATAAACTGGAGATCATGGCCGAGACCTCGGTGGAAACGGTCTGCGCCATTGCTGAGCAGAAACGTCCGAAGATTCTGGTGGTTGTCTCGATTCAAGTGATGCATATGGAGGAGGTCGCCTCGGCGCCGGGTAGCGTTTCACAGGTGCGCGAAAGTGCCGCCATGTTGGTGCGCTTTGCCAAGCAGACCGGCACCGTATTGATCTTGGTTGGCCATGTCACCAAAGATGGTTCTCTCGCAGGCCCCAAAGTGCTGGAGCATATGATCGACTGCTCGCTGATGCTTGAGGGTTCCAGCGACAGCCATTTCCGCACCCTGCGCAGCCATAAAAACCGCTTTGGTGCAGTCAATGAGTTGGGTGTGTTTGCCATGACTGACAAAGGCTTGCGCGAAGTGCCCAACCCCTCGGCGATATTTTTGCAGCGTGGCGAAGAGGTCTCGTCGGGCAGTGTGGTGATGATTGTCTGGGAGGGAACCAGACCGCTGCTGGTCGAATTGCAGGCGTTGGTCGATGACAGCCATCTCGGCAATCCGCGGCGGGTGACGGTGGGTCTCGACCACAATCGTCTGTCGATGCTGCTGGCTGTGCTGCATCGTCATGGCGGTATTTCGGTGGGCGATCAGGATGTTTTCGTCAATGTGGTCGGCGGGGTCAAGGTGCTTGAAACCAGTGCTGACCTGGCGCTGATTCTGGCGGTGATCTCTAGTTTCCGAGATAAGCCTCTGCCACAAAACTTGGTCGTCTTTGGTGAGGTCGGTCTGGCCGGTGAAATTCGTCCAGTGGCCAATGGTCAGGAGCGACTGCGCGAAGCCGCGAAACATGGCTTTACCCGCGCCATTGTGCCGGCGGGCAATGTGCCGAAGCAGCCAATCAAAGGTATGCAGGTGATCGGCGTGCGCAAGGTTACCGAGGCGCTGGACGCGCTGTAATGAAGTGGATTGCTCTACAGTTGAGTTGTTAAGCTGTGGTCAGGATCGACACCGTTTCTGGCTCTTGCAGTAGCGGCTGTATCAGTGCCAGTGCGTCATTGCGCTCGGCGGAGTTCTGCCAGGCGTGCCAGTCGGCCAGTGTTTCCATCTGGATTAGGGTGTAGCGGATACCGGGGTTGTTAATGTCTTTAAAGGCTTTGCTGGAAATAAATCCCTTGGCCGGCACCGCAGCTTGAATAATTTTCCGTGAAAACTCTTCGTAGGTGCTCTCCATTCCGGGAGCCAGGATACGTTTAATCAGTACTGCAAGCATGGTCATTGCGCCTTCTGTTTTGTGGCGTGCAGATTAACATGTTGAAGCTGCCGGGATAAATACCGAATCTCAGGGAAATGGGTTTGACATCAAATCTCTAAGCGACTAGATTGCAACTTCTTGCTTCTGCAATAGGTTCTCAGTTTTAGTCAGCTCTGATATTGACTAGACAAGAGTGAAAAGGGAAGTTGGTGCGCTCCGCCAAGGTTCGGCCTTTGGAGTTATCCCAACACTGCCCCCGCAACGGTAAATAAGAATGTTTGGTAGTGATACCACTGTGTTTTTTTAAACATGGGAAGGTTACTAATCAGAACAGCGCTATTGAGTCATTTAGCTGTTCACTTATGAGTCCGGAGACCGGCCTATCGCAACGCAGACAAACCGCGGGGTGCGGTCTTGTGCTGATTGACAGTCTCTGTCAGTTTTCTTGCACGCCCCCGTAAATTTACTTTTAGTCACTCGGGTGTGGGTGTAAGAGGATCCAAAATGAAAAATAGCTATTCCATAGCGACAGCTTCCGCTGCATCGCTGCTTTCAATATCACTATCTGTATTACCGATTACTGCTCAGGCGCAATCTGATCCATCACAAATTGAAGAAGTGCTGGTCAGCGCGTCTCTGCTACCGATTGCTGCTTCACGCGTGGCCAATGCGGTTACGGTTATCGACAGTGAACAGCTGAAAAATCGCGCGGCGCTGAGTGTCAGTGATCTACTGCGCGATGTGCCGGGTCTTGCAGTCAGCCGCAGCGGTGTCCAAGGCTCGGCGACGCAAATTCGTGTTCGCGGCGCTGAAGCCAATCATCTTTTGGTGCTAATCGATGGCGTCGAAGCGAATGATCCTTCGCAGAGTGATGAGCTCAATTGGGGTACTTTGAACGCCGCTGATATTGAGCGTATTGAAGTCATTCGAGGACCACAGAGTTCACTGCGCGGCAGCGATGCCATGGCTGGTGTGGTCAATATTATTACCCGCCGTGCCGACCAGCCTTTAAGTATTGGCCTATTTGCCGAGACCGGCAGCTTTGCAACTCACAAAAGTGGTTTTAGTATTGGCAGCAAGCAGGGTGACTTCGATGCACGCCTTGGTCTTAGCCACTTGGAAACCGATGGCGCTAATATCTCGCGCACTGGCAGTGAAAAAGATGGTTATCAGAATACCAGCGTCAACCTCACTGCTGGCTGGGCGGTTAGCGATGAGCTGCAACTGTCATTTGCCGCACGTCAGTCCGATGGTATGAACGAGTTTGACGCAGACAATGATTTTGATGGTTTTGTTGAAGACCAGGACAAAGTCTCCGAATTTCGCAATACCACCATGCGTGTGGAGGGCAACTATATGTCTGCCGATGGTCGCTTTCAGCACAAGCTAGTGATCGCACAATCAAGTAATGACAACGAAGCGTTTGACACCGATGTGCTGGGCAATTCCACGGCCTCTAGCAAAGATCAGTACCAGTATATTGGTTCGATATTTTGGGGTGAATCGACACAGCGTCTGTCAGTATTGGCCGAGCGTGAGGAGGAAGATTTCCAGCAGCGTGGTCCCCTGAGCTGGGGGCTGGATCCCAATCAGGATCGTCAGCGTAATACCGATAGCCTGGCAATTGAGTATCGCACACAGGTTTCAGATAGTCTGACACTGGCGGCCAGTGGCCGCTACGATGATAATTCTGAGTTTGAGAGTGCCAATACCTTTAAATTTGAAGCGGTTTATCAGCTTAGCGACAGCGCTCGACTGCGCGGTGCCTACGGTACTGCGATTAAAAATCCGACTTTTTCTGAACGCTTTGGTTTTTATACCAACTTTATTGGCAATCCCAATTTAGAGCCTGAAGAATCGACAAGCTGGGAGTTGGGTATTGATCAGCAACTGGGTAACCTCACCTTATCCGCGACATTATTTGATGCTGATCTGGAAAATGAGATTGATGGTTTTGTCTACGACCCCGCCACCTTTGGGTATACATCTGACAACAAAGAGGGCCAAAGCCAGCGTCAGGGTGTTGAGTTAACCGCAATGGGTGGGCTGAGTGACAATCTGTCAGTCAGTGCGGCCTACACTTATACGGATTCAGTGGAGTCAGATGGTGCCGGTGGTTATATCGATGAAGTGCGTCGCGCGCGTCATACTGGCAGCCTAAATTTGGCTTGGCAGGCAATGGATAATCTGCAAATTAATACCAATGCGCAGTACAACGGCAGTCAAACCGATGTCTTTTTTCCGCCTTGGCCAACACCTTCGCAGACCGTGACGTTGGCTGACTATACCTTGCTCAATATTAACGCTAACTACAGCGCCAGCGAAAAGTTAGATCTCTATCTGCGCTTAGATAATCTGCTCGACGAAGACTATGAAGAAGTCTTTGGCTATCAAACCCTGGGCTTCGGTGCCAGTCTCGGGTTGCGCCTGAGTTTATAGATGACTGCCTCAGCGTCTACAGCGATCAAGCGAGTTCTGCTGTCATGGAGCGGCGGTAAAGACTCGGCTTGGACACTCTATCAGCGGAAGTTTCCGCTTTGGAAAAGTGTCACTGCTCAACTCGCTCGGCAAGTGATTGATGGCGGTGAGGTGGTTGTGCGAGACGGATTTGTCTATGCTGATTTGCTGTTGGAGGAAACACTATGAAAATAGTCTCGTTACTCCCCAGTGCAACTGAATTGGTTTGCGGTCTTGGGCTGCGCGACCAGCTGGTAGGCGTCTCCCATGAATGTGATTATCCGCCTTCAGTGGTGGGCCTGCCGATTCTGACCAGTTCAAGAATTCCCGCGGGACTGAGCAGTGATGAAATCGACAAGCTGGTTAGTAATCAATTAAAGAACGATGAGGCGCTTTACGATCTGGTTATGGACACACTGGTCGATGTTGCGCCGGATCTTATTGTGACTCAGGCGCTGTGTGATGTTTGCGCGGTGTCGGGCAATGATGTCGCCAGAGCCATCGGCAGCCTGCCGGGCAATCCAAAGGTGATCAATCTTGAGCCGATCTGTCTTGATGATGTGCTCGACACGGTGACATTGCTGGCAGCCGCGGCGAACGCAGTAGAGCAGGGTGAGACCTATGTTGCGGAGTTGCGTGGCCGCATCGATCAGGTGGCAGATCGTTCGCAAGCGATCCCTTTGCCTGAAAGGCCCCGAGTGGCGCTTTTAGACTGGCTCGAGCCACTGTTTGATGGTGGTCATTGGAGTCCGGAAATTATTGATCTGGCGGGTGGCATTCCGGTGTTTGGCGATAAGCGTCAGCCATCCCAGCGCCGCGAGTGGCAGGCATTAATCGATGCTGCCCCGGATATTATTTTTATTGCTCTGTGCGGATTTAATATCCAGCGCTCGATGCAGGACGTAGAGGCGTTCCTAAAGACGCAGGGCTTTGCCGAGTTACAAAAACGTAGCGGCACCCGCGTCTATCTGGTTGATGGCAATGCCTACTTTAGTCGCCCCGGTCCCCGCTTGGTAGATGCTCTGGAAATTATGGCCCATGCACTGCACCCGACAATTCACCCGCTGCCAGACGCTATGCCAGCGGCCCTAAAGCAAGTCTAGTTAGAGAGTTAAAAATACTATGAGCGATGATCAGGATAAAAAGCAGCAGTCCCATCAGAAAAAGATGGAAAAACTCAAAGAAAATGTCGATGCGACGATTGCCGCCGCGAGTACCGAGCGCGGTGTCTCGATCCTACTGACTGGCAACGGTAAGGGCAAATCCAGCTCAGCCTTCGGTATGGTGATGCGCGCACTGGGTTATGGCTACAAGGTCGGAGTGGTGCAGTTTATTAAGGGCGAACAGCTGTCAGGCGAAGAGCTCTATGTGCGCGACCAGTGCCCACAGGTGTCCTTTCATCAGATGGGCACAGGCTTTACCTGGGATACTCAGGATCGTTCTGGTGATATTGCCGCGGCCAAAACCAGCTGGGAGGTAGCGGAAAAAATGCTGGCAGACGATAGCTACCATTTGGTGGTGCTCGATGAGCTGACCTACATGCTGAGCTTTAAATATCTCGACGAAGAGCAGGTGATGAGTGCACTGCAAAATCGCCCTGAAAATCAGTCGGTGGTCGTCACTGGACGCGGCGGCGGCTCGGCGCTGGCAGACTGGGCGGACACGGTCTCCGAGATCAAGGACATCAAGCACGCCTACAACGCCGGTATTATGGCGCGCAAAGGGGTGGACTTCTAATTGCGACGGGTCTCCTCGCTATGGTTATTTGCGGCACTGGCAATATTGTTGCCGGTGATCGCTCTGTTTTCTATGACTGTCGGCACGGTGTCTATTTCAATTGCCGAGGCCTTCGGCGCGGCGGTTGCTGCTGTGTTGTCCGGCTCAGAAATTGCCGGACAAACTCAGGTTATTCTGTTTGATATTCGGCTGCCGCGGATTTTGCTCGCGGTGTTGGTCGGTGCGGTGCTGGCTAGTACTGGTGCCGTGATGCAGGGGCTGTTTCGCAACCCGCTGGCTGATCCGTCGCTGATCGGTGTTTCTGGTGGAGCCTCTGTGGGTGCTAGTTTGATGATAGTGCTCGCCGGCGGGGCGGTGGAGAGCGGCATGTTGATGGGTCTGTCACTGGTGGCCGCGGGAGCATTTGTTGGTGGTTTTGCCGCGACGCTTTTGGTTTACCGATTGGCGACATCCGGTATTGGCACATCCGTCACCACCATGTTGTTAGCGGGTATTGCTATCGGTGCGTTAGCCGGTGCGCTGAACAGCCTGTTAAGTTACTTTGCCGACAATGATATGTTACGCCAGATTAGTCTTTGGCAGATGGGCAACCTGAGTGCCGCCAGCTGGGCAAAGGTCTCGATTATGGGATTGGTAGCCCTGATCCTTTTGGTTAGATTTCCCCGCGACAGTCGTGCCCTTAATGCGCTGCTGCTGGGTGAGTCGGAGGCGCGTCATCTCGGCATCGATGTGCAGCGGGTCAAGCGTCGTCTGATTGTGCTGACGGCACTGGGGGTTGGAGTGTCTGTGGCGCTGGCGGGGATGGTTGGCTTTGTTGGCTTGGTGATTCCTCATGTTGTGCGCCTGCTGATCGGTCCTGACCATCGCTGGCTGGTGCCCTGTTCGGCATTGGCCGGCGCTATTTTATTGGTGGTCGCCGACAGTTTGGCTCGGGTTGTGGTGTTGCCCGCTGAACTGCCAACCGGCATTTTAACGGCGCTGTTGGGCGCGCCATTCTTTATTGCGCTGTTGTTACAACAGCGTCGGGAGGTTTGAGCGATGACCTTGCGCGCTGAGAATATTTCCCTGCATCTCTCCGGCTTCGACTTGCTGCGCAACGTCTCCATGCAGGTTGAACCGGGCATGGTGACAGCAATCGTCGGACCCAATGGCGCAGGAAAATCCAGCCTGTTGCGAGTGCTCACTGGCGAGCTAGCAGCGACAAAAGGGGATGTAACGCTTAATCGGCACGATCTCAATCACTGGCCGGTTGAGCAAAAGGCGCAAATGCTGGCGGTACTGCCGCAGCATTCGCTGTTAAATTTTCCCTTTACCGCCAATGAAGTGGTTGGCCTCGGTCGCATCCCTCATCAGACCGGCACGCTCAAAGATGCTGAGATTGTTGCTCAGGCATTGACGTTAGTAGATGCCGAGTACTTACAAAAACGCTATTACACTCAGATGTCCGGGGGTGAAAAGCAGCGCGTGCAGCTAGCCAGGGTATTGGCACAAATTTGGTTGCCCTGTGAAACTGGCGATCAGTTCTTGGTGCTGGATGAGCCAACAGCGGCCTTTGATCTCGCCCACCAGCAACTGACTCTGGACATAGTACGTCAGCTGGCAGCCAGAGGTGTCGGTGTGGTGATGGTCTTGCATGATCTTAATTTGGCGGCGCGTTGTGCCGATAATCTGGTGGTCTTTGATGGTGGCTTGGTCGCTGCGCAGGGCGCGCCAGAGCAGGTGCTGACGGAGCAGTTGATCGATCAGGTGTTTGGCGTCAAAGCGATGATTGCGCGCCATCCGCTAACCAATAAACCACTGGTGATTACCTAGTGAAAAATAATATTCATACCATTGCTGGGCTAGTGACTGGATTCGTCGCCGGGCTATTTTTTGCGCTGGCATCTGCAGCCGAGATTACCATTCACGACGATTTTGGCGAGACATTGGTGCTCGAGAAGCCCGCGCAGCGCATTGTCAGCCTGGCGCCCAATATTACCGAGGTGCTCTTTCATATTGGTGCGGGGGCACAGATTGTCGGTGCTGATGAATACAGCAATTATCCGCAACAGGCGAAACTGATCACCCGCGTCAATAATCATGCGGCGGCGAACTATGAGTTGATACTGTCTCTGCAACCGGATCTGGTGATTGCCTGGCAGTCGGGCAATGGCGATAAGATTATTAATCGTATTCGCCAGCTCGGTATTCCGGTATTTGTTATCGAGACCCGCAGCTTGGAGGATATTCCCAATCTGTTTGCCCGTTTTGGCGCGCTCTCAGGTCATGCTGACAATGCCCAGCAAAAGGCCGCCGACTTTAGGCTCAGGTTAAGCTTGCTGAGAGACCAATACAGCTCCAAATCGGAGGTCAAGACGTTTTATCAGATTTGGGACGAACCGCTGATTACTCTGAATGGCGAGCATATGGTCAGCAGCGTGATCGAACTCTGCGGTGGCCGAAATATTTTTGCCGAGGCGATTCCGTTGGTGCCCTATGTGAATATTGAATCGATTGTTGCCGCAGACCCGCAGGTGATTATTGCCGGTGGCAGCAAGGAGGAAAAACCTCATTGGTTTGATCACTGGCGCAAGTGGGGTGAGATTGCTGCGGTGCGCAACCAGCATGTTTATTTGATTCCCGCGGACCTAATGCAGCGTCATTCAGTGCGAATTCTGGATGGGGCTGAGTTGATGTGTGATTATCTTCAGCGCGCTCGCCAGTAATCGTTATTCGTCGCTCTCGCGCATTCGCTCAATGCGTTCTTCCTCGGCGGCGAGCGCAGCTCTAATTTCCTCCATCACCGTATCCACATCAGCCAACTCGGTCTCTTCTTCAAAGTAGCCGGTCAATTGGCTCTGTGGCGTTAATTTGCCTTCTTCGAACAGCGCCCACATCTCTTTGTCGTATCTAGTCTCGAGCAGCTCTGGTGCGTACTGGCCATAGTACTCAGTCATATTGTTAATATCCCGCGCCAGCATGCGTTCGGCATGGTTATTAGCGGCGGCATCGACGGCCTGAGGCAGATCGATAATCACTGGGCCATAGTCGTCGACCAACACATTGAATTCGGAGAGATCGCCGTGCACCAGGCCGGCACAGAGCATGCGCAGTACATATTGCATAACCACATAATGGTCTTCAATAGCCTGTTCTGCGGACATGGCAATATCATTTAGTCGCGGTGCGACCTGGCCGTCATCCAGCGTGACCAGCTCCATGAGCAATACGCCGTCAAAGCAGCCGTAGGGTACGGGTACACGCACATTGGCGGCGGCGAGTTTGTAGAGGGCGTCGACTTCGGCATTCTGCCAGGTCTCTTCCTGCTGTTTGCGACCAAATCTTGAGCCCTTTTCCATGGCGCGCTGACGACGGCTATTGCGGACTTTGCGGCCTTCCTGGTAAGTCACCGCCTGCTTAAAGCTACGTTGGCTGGCCTCTTTATAAACCTTAGCGCAACGGATCTCTGTACCGCAGCGGACTACAAAGACCGCGGCTTCCTTGCCACTCATCAGCGGACGAATAACTTCATCTACGATGCCGTCATCAATCAGAGGCTGAATGCGTTTCGGAACCTTCATAGCGTCTTTTGTGCCCTTTAATTGGTCTTGGTCAGGTGTCCTATTAGACAGAATAGCGCTCGATAGAAAGTGCGTTTAAATAAAAAAGCCGCTGATAAATATCAGCGGCTTAACGCCCCTTTGGTTCACCCCGCTAGTGCTATGATCCGACTATTGAATCTGCGGTGGTGTTCGGGCCTTTCTTTTTTTCCCCTAACCTTTCTTATTATAGGTCGTACCCCCTCTCATCGTGCTCTGCGAGATCCAGACCTCGTGTTTCATCTTCTGTGTCGATACGCAATCCTAACACGGCGTCAACCAATTTTAACAATATAAATGTCGCTATACCTGTGTAAACGAACGTCGAAACAATTCCCACAATTTGAACCTGCACCTGCGAGGCCATGGTCATTCCTTCGTTGTAACCCTGACCGCTGAAGACGCCGAGCGCGTCAGAGGCGAAGATGCCAGCGTACAGCGTGCCAAGCATACCGCCGACGCCGTGCACTGGGAACACATCAAGAGAATCGTCGATTTTATAGCGCTGCTTGATCGCCTGCGTTGCGTAGTAGCAGATAACA
>Ga0209425_10002377_pt1 | contig 21001 bp, 18 predicted proteins | sample COG_05_FD_184749 | JGI IMG/M metagenome (GOLD analysis project Ga0209425, IMG submission 184749) | Pelagic Microbial community sample from North Sea - COGITO 998_met_05 (SPAdes) (version 2) | ecosystem: Environmental > Aquatic > Marine > Neritic zone/Coastal water | place: Helgoland, sampling...
AGCGCCCGCCGGTACGTTCCAGCTCGTTGAGGGCCGTGGTGATCAGCCGTGCGCCGGACATGCCGAGCGGGTGGCCGAGCGCGATGGCGCCGCCATTCGGGTTGAGGCGCGAATCGTCATCGGCGATGCCAAGATCGCGGGTGCAGGCCAGCGCCTGGGCGGCGAAGGCTTCGTTGAATTCCATCACGTCCATATCGTCCAGCGTCAGCCCGGCGCGGGCCAGCACCTTGCGGGTGGCCGGTGCGGGGCCGATGCCCATGATGCGGGGCGGCACGCCGGCAACGGCGGCGGCGACAAGTCGTCCGCGCGGCGTCAGGCCGTGCTTCTTTGCGCCGGCCTCAGAGGCGAGCAGGATCGCGGCGGCACCGTCATTGACGCCGGACGCATTGCCCGCCGTGACCGAGCCGCCCTTGGTGAAGGCTGCACGCAGCTTGGCGAGGTCTTCCATTTTTGCGCCATGGCGCGGGTGTTCATCGGCATCGACGACAAGATCGTCGCCCCGGCGCTGGGGAATGGTGACCGAAACAATCTCGGCGGCAAGCTTGCCGTCCTTCTGCGCAGCCTCGGCCTTGTGCTGGGACCACAGTGCGAACTTGTCCTGGTCCTCGCGGGTGATCTGGTGCTCGACCGCGAGGTTTTCCGCGGTCTGGCCCATGGCGTCGACGCCGTAGAGTTCTTCCATCTTCGGGTTCACGAAGCGCCAGCCGATGGTGGTGTCATATATTTCCGCCTTGCGGGAAAACGCCTGGTCGGCCTTGGCCATCACGAAGGGGGCGCGGCTCATGCTTTCGACGCCGCCGGAAATTGCCAGGTCCGCCTCGCCCACGCGAATGGCGCGGGCCGCCTGGGCGGTGGCTTCCATGCCCGATCCGCACAGCCGGTTGACGGTGGCGCCGCCGGCTTCCATCGGAATACCTGCCAGCAGGCTCGACATACGGGCGACGTTCCGGTTGTCCTCGCCCGCCTGGTTGGCATTGCCGAAATAGACATCGTCCACCTGTGTCCAGTCGACCGACGGGTTACGGTCCATCAGCGCCTTGATCGGCACTGCGCCGAGGTCGTCGGTGCGAACCCCGCTCAGACCGCCGCCATAGCGGCCGACGGGTGTGCGGATGGCGTCACAGATGAAAGCGTCAGACATGTCTTTGAATCCCTATTCCAGAAGGACGCGCATTGTTGTCGATGACGCAGGGCCGGGCAAGGCCGCAATATCGAAGACACCTGTGCGAAGGGGGCTTGATCGCATGCCGCGTTTGCGCGAGCGTGGCTTATGAACTCTTCCCCGCTTACCCCCGATATCGCTCCATATGCCGATGGCGCGAAGGCGATGCGGATCGGCCCTGCACCGTTTATCGCCATCGACTATATCGGCACCGGTCCGCTGGTCATTTTTCTGCACGGGATCGGCGGCGACCGGTCGACCTGGGCGCATCAGCTGACAGCCTTCGCCGAGGCAGGCTATTGCGCGGTGGCATGGGATGCGCGCGGCTACGGGGATTCCGATGATTATGACGGCCCGCTCAGCTTCACCGATATCGCGGATGACCTGGCCCGCGTGATCGATGCGTTTGCGGTTGATAAGGCGCATATCGTCGGCACGTCGATGGGCGGGCGGATATCGCTCGAATTTTTCGCCCACCACCCGGACCGGTTTGCGACCCTGACCCTGGCCGGCGTGCATGCAAGCTTCGGGCATTTCTCGCCCGAGAAGCAAAAGGCTTTTGTGGCCGCGCGCAGCAAACCGTTGATAGAGGACGGGCTGGAACCGGCGGACCTGGCGCCCGGCGCCATCGACCGGCTGGCCGGGCCCCGTGCCTCCGAAGATGCGCGCACCCGTGCCATCGCGGCGGCGTCGCGGCTGCACAAGCATTCCTATATCAAGACGGTCGAGGCGACGACGCAGTTCGACCGCGAACATGTGCTGGCGGAAATCGATGTGCCGACGCTGGTCATTGGCGGCGAGGTCGATCCGCTGACCCCGCCCGATATGACGCGCAAACTTGCCGCCGATATCCCGTCAGCCGAATATCATATGATCTACGATGTCGGGCATCTCGGTAACCTGGAAAACCCGGTTGAGTTCAACCGCCTGCTGGACCAGTTTCTGGCGCGGTTCCGCGACCGGGCCAATGTCGCGGCAGATCCGAAAATTCTGGCCGGTTAACCGGGACTAACAGGGGCGAACAGGGGAAAAGAAAATGGATCTGGGGATTCGCGGAGAGATCGCCCTGGTGCTTGGCGGCACACAGGGCCTGGCACTATCGGCCGCACATCATTTGTCGGATGCGGGGGCTGTTGTCGTCCTGAACGGTCGCGATGCCGAAAAGGGCAGCAAGGCAGTCGCCGAATTGCCCAATCCGGGCCATTTCGTGCAGGGTGATATCACCATTGCCGCCGATCGCGCCGCCATCATCGAACAGACCGTCGCACTTGCCGGTGCGCCGTCGATCCTGGTGACCAATTCGGGCGGCCCGCCGCCCGGCCAGTTCATGGATCACGACGATGAAACCTGGGAAGCGGCGCTGCGCAACAACATGCTCGGCCATATCGACATGACGCGCCGGGTGGTGCCTGCGATGATCGCGGCGGGCTGGGGGCGCATCGTCAACGTCACGTCCTTTGCCGTGCGCGAACCCTATCCGAACCTGGTGCTGGCGAATGCCGTGCGCGCCGGGCTGCACGGGGCAATGGCGACGCTGGCGCGTGAAGTCGCCGATAAAGGGATCACGGTGAACAATGCCCTTCCCGGCCTGATGGATACACCTGCTTTGCAGCGCGTCTATAACGCGCAGTCCCAGCGCGAGAATATTGCGGTAGAAGAAGCGCGGGACCGGATGGCGGAGTCCGTTCCGGCAAAGCGGCTCGGTACCGCGGAAGATTTCGGCCCTGCCGTCGCCTTCCTGTGTTCGCGCCATGCGGGATACATTACAGGTCAGAACCTGACGGTCGATGGCGGGCTTGTGCGCGCCCTCTTATAGGACGCATCTGATGAAAGGGAGTGAAACCGGATCATGCTGACAGGCGATATGCTGCGCCGCGCGACCGCGCGTTTTCCGGATAAAACGGCGATTATCTGGGAAGGCAGGCACACGACCTATACCGACCTGAATGCCCAGGCCAACCGTTTTGCCCATGCGCTGGCGGGGCTCGGCCTGAAAAAGGGTGAAAAGGTCGGCATCATTTCGCGCAACCGCACCGAATACGGCATCGTCTTTTTCGGGGCAGCGAAATCGGGCTGCGTGCTGGTCAACGTGTCGGTGCTGTATGCGCCGGATGAACTGCAATACGTGCTCGACAAGGCCGATGTACAGGTACTGATTTATGAAGACCTGTTTGCCGAAAAGGTCGAGGCGGTAAAGCCGAATTGCCCGAAGATCGAAACCTATATTCCAATAGGGCAGCCGTTTGACGATTTCATCGCCGGACAATCCGCCGACGAGCCCGATGTCGATATCGACGAGCGCGATCCCTTCTCGATGACCTATACCGGCGGGACCACCGGCCTGCCCAAGGGTGTGCTGGCCAGCCACCGCGCGCGGGCTGTCACCGCGCATACCGTCATGGTCGAGGAGAAGATCGACGAGCGTGACGTGGTCGGCATCGTCACACCGATGTTTCATATAGCGGCGCTCAACATCATGTTCCAGCCGGCGATCCTTACCGGGGCCACGGTCACCCTGCTGTCCAAATGGGAGCCCGCGGATTTCGCGAAGATGGTGCGCGACACCGGCATGACCGCGAATTTCATGGTGCCGACCCAGGCCGGCATGGTGGTGCAGGATCCCGGTTTTGATCCGGCCGATTACGCGACCTGGCGCAAGGTGTCCTTTGCGGGTGCACCGATGCCCGACTGGGTGCAGCGCGATTTTTTCGAAAAGCTGCCGAAGGTGAAGCTGACGCAGATTTACGGCCAGTCCGAAATGGGGGTCATCGCGGTGCTGCCGCACTGGCATCTGCCCGAACGCCTGGGCTCTGTCGGGCGGCCTGCCTATAACGTCGACATCGCCTGCGTTGATCCCGACGGCACACCGATAAAGCCGGGCGAGATCGGTGAGATTGTCTCACGCGGCGATAACCTGATGACCGAATATTACGGCGAGCCTGAACAGACGGCGAATTTCTTCAGCCTTGGCGGCGGCTGGGCCTGGTCGGGCGACCTGGCAACGGTCGATGAAGACGGTTTTTACACGCTGATCGACCGCTCGAAAGACATGATCATCTCGGGTGGTGAAAACGTCTATCCGAAGGAAATCGAGGACGCGCTGTACGAACATGATGCTGTCGCCGAATGCGCCGTCTTTGGTATTCCCGAAGACAAGTTCGGCGAAGTCCCCGCCGCCTATATCCTGCTGAAGAACGGGATGACCGCGACCGAGGATGAGATCGTCGAACATTGTGCGACCCGGCTTGCCCGGTTCAAGCGGCCGCGGCTGGTGAAGTTCGTCGACGATTTCCCCAAAACGCCGATTGGCAAGATCCAGAAAAACTTCCTTAAAGATCCCTACTGGGCGGATCAGGAGAAAAAAATATGACTGACCGTTATGCCGCTTATGAACGGCTGAAATTCGATACTCCCGGCGACCGCATCCTGCGCATCACGATGGATGCGCCGGGCCGCCTGAACGCGGCGGACGAAACCATGCATGATGAGCTCGGCCGTATCTGGAAGGATGTTGAGGCCGATCCGGATGTGTCGGTCGCGATCCTGTGTGGCGCAGGCAAAGCGTTTTCCGCCGGTGGCGATTTCGACATGATCGACGAGATGATCGACAGTTTCGAGGTCCGCGCCCGGGTGTGGAAAGAAGCCCGCGATCTTGTCTATAACGTCATCAACTGCTCCAAGCCCATTGTCAGCGCGATGCAGGGCCCGGCGGTCGGTGCAGGGCTTGTTGCCGGCCTGCTGGCCGATATTTCCATCGCGGCCAAGGACGCGCGCATCATCGACGGGCACACGCGGCTCGGCGTCGCGGCGGGCGATCATGCGGCTATCGTGTGGCCGTTGCTTTGCGGCATGGCGAAGGCGAAATATTACCTGCTGCTGTGCGAGCCGATCTCTGGCGAGGAAGCCGAGCGCATCGGGCTGGTTTCGCTCTGCGTTGAAGCAGACGAATTGCAGGACAAGGCGGTCGAGGTTGCCGGGAAACTGGCGCGCGGCGCGCCGTCGGCAATCCGGTTTACGAAATACGCGCTGAATAACTGGCTGCGCATGATGGGTCCGACCTTTGATACTTCGCTGGCACTTGAATTCCTCGGTTTCACGGGTCCGGAAGCGCAGGAAGGGCTCGCGAGCCTGCGGGAAAAACGCCCGCCCAATTTCGACCCCAAATCGACCCTGTAAGGTGGACGACATGACAAAGGTCTATGAAGATTTCGACCAGGAAACGCTCGACAACGAATACCTGATCAGCCGGACGGTCCCGAGCCTTGAGCCGTTCATTGCGGATTACGGAAAATTCAGCGCCGAGGGGCGGGACAACCTCGATTGCCGTGTAGATGTTTCCTGCGGCGATCATCCCGACCAGTTGCTCGATATTTTTCCGGCCAAAGGAAAAGACGGCAAGGCGGCGCCTGTCTTTATTTTTATCCATGGCGGTTACTGGCGGATGCTCAGCCACAGGGAATCCTCGTTCATGGCGGAGAACATGGTCGCAAACGGTATCGCCGTTATCGCCGTCAATTATTCGCTGGCGCCGGATGCATCCATCGATACCATCGTTCAGCAGTGCCGTGAGGCCATTGCCTGGACCTGGCGCAATGCCGCTGATTTCGGCGCCGACCCGGACCGGATTTTTGTCGGCGGGTCTTCCGCCGGTGGGCACCTGACCGGGATGATGGTGGCGGGCGGCTGGCACGATGCGTTTGGTGTGCCGTCGGATGTGATCAAGGGGGCGGTGCCGCTCAGCGGGCTGCATGATCTCGAGCCGTTGCGTCATTCCTGCATCAACGAATGGGCGAAGCTCGACGAAGTTTCGGCGCGGCGTAACAGCCCGGTGCATCATCTGCCCGACGCGGGCTGTCCGTTGATCCTGTCATATGGCGCGTCCGAGACGCCGGAATTCAAGCGGCAAAGCGCGCTGCTGGCGGATGCCTGGCGGGCGAATGGCTGGCAGGCCGATATCTTCGAGCATCCCGATCGCAACCATTTCGATATCGTGTTCGACCTGCGCGACTTCGACAGCCTGCTGGGGCGCAAAGTCCGCGACATGATCGGCTGAAGAATCGCATGAAACCATGAAAGTTCCCGTCGTCTACACGGCGGTCTTTGCCATGCTGTTCCAGCAGGCATTATCGACCATGAGCGGGCTGACCATCCCGGTCCTCGCGCCGCCGATCGCCGCCGAGACGGGGATGAGCGCCAGCCTGGTCGGGGTTTACACGGCGTTCCTCTATGGTGGATCGATGATCTCGTCCCTGGCGGGGGGCGGTTTCCTTTTGCGTTATGGCGCGCTGCGCGTCAGCCAGGCCTGCCTGCTGGTGGTTGCTATCGGCCTGCTGATTAACACGCCGGGCTATATTTACCTGTTCGTGCTCGGCGCGATCGTGACCGGGCTTGGCGGCGGTCCGTCGACACCGGCCAGCTCGCAGATTCTGTCGCGCTATACCAACCCGTCGACGGCGCCGTTTATCTTTTCGATCAAGCAGACCGGTGTGCCCGTCGGGGGCGTGATCGCGGGCGCGTTGCTGCCGGTCTTTGTCGAACTGTTCGGCTGGCGGGGCGCGCTGGTTTGCGCAGCGTCGATGGCACTGGTGCTTGCCCTGATATTGCAGCCGTTCCGCGCCGAATTCGATTCGGACCGCCAACCGGAGCGCAGCCTGAAACTGACCGATCTGCGGGCAACCCTCGGTGCCGTGCTGCATGACGCCAGGGTGCGTGAACTCGCGCTGGGACTGTTCGCCTTTACCGGGTTGCAGCTTGCCTTCGCATCGTTCTTTGTGTCGTTCCTGTCGCTTGGCATGGGGTGGACCCTGACCGATGCGGGTATTGCCTATTCGGTTGCCATGGGGGCCGGTATTGCCGGGCGGCTGATCTGGGGCTGGGTCGGTTCGCGCTATGTGCCGCCGATTCTGCTGCTGGCGATTCTGGGCCTGGTGATGGGGCTGGCCTGCATGGCGATCGGGCTGGTCGATGCCAGCTGGCAGCAGCCTGCCGTCTGGGCGGTGGTGTTCACCTACGGGCTGACCGGGATCGGGTATCAGGGGGTATTGCTGGCGGAAATCGCGCGCATCGCGCCGCCCGGCATGGCGGGTGTCGTGACCGGTGGCGCAGTATTCTTCGCTTATATGGGTATGATCACCTTCCCCGGAAGCTTCGGTCTGATTCTTGCCCTGACAGACAGTTACCAGACCGCGTTTGTCATTCTGGGGGCTGTGCCGATCATCGTTGGTGCTATGCTGTTCCGGTCGGCGCGCCGTCAGAAAACTCAAGCTTCGTAGAACAAGAAACCTCAATCAGGAAATCGCTCATGGGACCCATTAAAACCACTATCGTCGGCAGCCTGCCCAAACCCCAATGGTTATCCGACCCGGAACAGCTGCGTGCACCGTGGCGCCAGGAAGGCGAGGCGCTCGAACAGGCGCAGGATGATGCGGTTGCGTTGACGCTGGCGTCACAGGAACAGGCCGGGCTCGATATTATCTGTGATGGTGAACAGCGCCGCCGGCATTACATCTGGGGCTTTATCGAACATCTCGGCAGCGTCGATTTCGAAAACCCGGCAAAGAAGCAAAGCCGCGGTCAGCGCTATTCCGAAGAAACCCCCGCACCCCGCGTGCTCGACGAATGGACCTGGACGAAGCCGGTCCTGCTCGATGCGCTGCGTTTTGCCAAGGCGCGCACCGACCGCCAGGTAAAGGTGACCCTGCCGGGGCCGATGACCGTGGCCGACAGCATCTTTGACGAGGTCGGTGGCCGCTCCGATGCCGATTTTGCCGCCGCCTATGCCGACCTCCTGAACAAGGAGGCCCGCGCATTGTCCGAGGCCGGGGCCGACGTGATCCAGATCGATGAGCCCTGCTTCAATATCTATACCGACGAGGTAAAGGACTGGGGGCTGGAAATCCTGGAACGGGCATTCGACGGTGTTACCGCCAAGCGCGCCGTGCATATCTGCTACGGATACGGCACCGAGGTCGTTCTGAACTGGAAAAAAGCCAATGACGACTGGAGCCACTATAACGCCACCCTGCCGCTGATCGCCGATAGTTCGATCGACCAGATTTCCATCGAATGCGCGGCCTCAGGCGTCGATCTCAGCGTGCTCGACTGTCTTGCCGGCAAGGATGTGATGGTGGGCGTAATCGATGTCGGCACCGAGGAAGTGGAATCGGCGCAGGTCGTCGCCGACCGTATCCGTCATGCGATGCAACACGTTTCCGCCGAGCACCTGATTGCGTGCACCGATTGCGGGATGGTGCCGCGCAGCCGGCGGGCGGCCGAGGGCAAGATGAATGCGCTTGCCGCCGGGGCGGCGCTGGTAAACCGGGAACTCGGCGCCTGACGGTGCCGAATTCCCGGATGATCCGATAGGAATCTGTGGGTTAGACTCGCAGCCTGCCCTCAGACTTCTTTCAGCAAGCTGAAGGTACGCTCCCAGGACAGCTCTGCCGCCGCCTGGTTGTAGGCATCTCCATGACCGGGGAGCATGTAGCCGTGTTCGACTCCTCCCGGATACAGGAACACTTCCGCGTCGTCGCGCGCTGTGAAAGTCTGTTTGACTTCGTCGATGACGGGCATTGGCGCCGCCCGGTCGTTGTCGCCCCAGTGGAAGCTGAGCGGACAGCTTACATCCGGCATGGCGTCGAGGTACTTGTCCATGAAGGAGCCGTGATAGGAGAAGCCCGCCTGGATGCCGCATTTGGCGGCGGCGACAAGGGCGAACGGCCCGCCGTAGCAGAAACCCATGACAGCAACTTTGCCATTGCAGTCGTCCCGCGCGCGGAGATCATTGATCACGTCGGTTACATCGCCGAATGCCTGTTCGAACGGGGTCCGTCCCATGCGGGCGAATGCACGGGCGCGGCCCTCTTCGTCGTGGCCGATGATCCCGGAATCCTCGTCGCGCCAGAACGGATCGGGAATGATCGCGATATAGCCTTCGCCTGCGAGCCGTTCGGCAACCATGGCCATGTCGTCATTGACGCCGAAAATCGACGGAACCGCCACGACGGCGGTCGCGGGCCCGCCGCTGGGGAATGCCGCCATGCAGGGGATGTTGCCGCCGCCCGAGGCGGTGATATTGATCTCGGTTACAGCCATGGTTTCTGCCTTTCTTGATTATTGGTGCACGCGCAAATTTCTGCCCGGCCATCTGCCGGCCGGCGCCTTTTCTTACTTGATGTGATGTGTGGTTGCAAAGCTGCCACAGGCTGCTCAGCTCAAGCTGATGCGCCGGTGTCCGCGCTCGGGGTGGCGGCGGTTCGCCGGGCATGCAGGGTTTGGGCCGCACACAAAAACGGCGCCCCCATGACAGGGGCGCCGTCTTTGTTTCGGGGTGAGGCCGAATTTACATGCTCAACGGCGTGAAGCTCTGCGCCGATTCGGCTGTTTTCTTGCGGTCCATGTCGGGCAGCGGGATCAGGCCCTTGTCGGCGAGATATCCGTCCGGTCCCCAGGCTTTCTCAGCCGTGAACTCGGACACGTATTCCCTGATGCCCGGAACGACACCGACATGGGCGTTCTTTACGTAGAAGAACATGGAGCGTGATACCGGGTACTTGCCGTCGGCAATGGAGTCGAATTCCGGTGCAGTCCCGTTGATGCTGCTGCCCTGGACCTTGTCGGCGTTCGAATCCAGGAACGAAAAGCCGAAGATGCCGAACGCGTTCGGATTGGCGACCAGTTTCTGAATGATCAGGACATCGTTTTCGCCCGCTTCGACGAAGCCGCCGTCTTCACGGATGCCGTGGCAGATGGCCTTGTACTTGTTCTTTTCGGACTTGCGGATGCTCTTGATTGCGGAGAACTGCTTGCAGCCGCCTTCCATGGCAAGCTCGACAAAGGCATCGCGGGTGCCGGATGTCGGCGGCGGGCCGAGAACTTCGATCTTTTTCTTCGGCAGGGACGGGTCGATGTCGCTCCACATTTTATAGGGGTTGGCCTGTAGCTTGGATCCGTCAGCATTGGCCGGCACGCTTTTGGCAAGGGCCAGGAAAAGCTGCTTGAGGGTGATCTTCATCTGGTCGGCGGATTTGGCGTTGGCGAGCACGATACCGTCAAAGCCGATCTTGACCTCGGTGATCTTGCTGACGCCGTTCTTGGCGCAGAGATCGACTTCGGATTGCTTGATCCGGCGCGAAGCATTCGTGATATCGGGATACTGAACGCCGACGCCGGAGCAGAACAGTTTCAGCCCGCCGCCGGACCCTGTGCTTTCGACGACCGGTGTCTTGAAGTCGCTGGTTTTGCCGAACTGCTCGGCGACCGTGGTCGAGAACGGGAAAACCGTGGATGATCCGACGATACGGATCTGGTCGCGCGCCTGAGCGCTGGTGGCAAGTGCCACGGTCGCTGCCGCTGCAATTGCTATAATACGGGTGGTATTCATTTTGCCTCCAAAGGAGAATTCCAGTTTACGCGGAAGGCGGAACATCCAGTTTCACGCCGATCCGGCCGACGCCAATCGCCGACATGTGGAAACTAGGCGAAATGTGCGATGGTAATGTGACGCTTAAATGACAGTTTTGTGACGCGGCTTTTCGTTCCGGCCAAGGCGCACACGCCGTCCCTGGCAAGGGTTGGCGATAGTGATTGTGATTTTGGGAAAAAATGGTGCCGCCTGGGTGACTTGAACACCCGACCCCCGCATTACGAATGCGATGCTCTACCAGCTGAGCTAAGGCGGCCCCTGCAATACGACTTGTCGATTGCAGTCGGAGAAATAACGCCTAATGCCCGGTCAGACAAGAGGATAACCGTTCGGGCTGTTTCAGGGCCGTGGGGGCTTGATATCGCCGTCTGCATCTCCCGGTGCTGCGGGCTTATCTGACGGTTCACCGTCGGGTGCCTCGCCGATGATTTCGTTTTCCAGCAACAGGGTATCGTCATCCCCGTCGAGGACGATACCGCCGCCCGCATGGGCCAGATGCAGACCATGTGCGGGCGCGCGGGCGGGGGGTTCCCAGTCAAGCGTGCCGAGCGACTGACAATTGCCACAGACGGGTGTCCAGTCACCCCAGGCCGCGCCGCAGTCGGCGCAGATCCATGCGGCATCCGGCGGCGCATCCGAGGCGCGCAGCAGCCACGTTCGGACCGCATCCGGGTTGTCGCCGGCCCGGTCTTCGAGATCGGCCATCATCCGGCAGACCCGGGCCGGTGGGTCATCACCGGCGGCTTTTTCCAGGTGGTTTCGGGCTTCACCCCATAATTCCGCCGCCAGAGCAGCCTCGGCGAGGGCGATATGGCTTTCCCGGTGGTCGGTATTGAAGGACAGCAGGCGTTCGAAGCGTTTGACGCGCTTCAAGGAATCGCCGTTCGCCTTTTCCATGTCGCCATACAGGCGGGCAAGATCCGGATGGGGCATGCGGCCCCAGGCATCCTGGATCATCCGCGTTGCGGGACGGGTCTTGCCAGCGCTCACCAACAGCTCTGCGGTTCGCAGGACCGCCGGCAGGAACGCGGGCGCAAGGGTATTGGCGCGCCGGGCGAATTTAAGCGCTTCATCCACATCGCCGCCGGCCTCTGCTTCGCTGCTACAGCCCAGCAGAACGGCCGCCCGTCGGTCGCGGGCCGCGTCGGCCGTAACGGCACGCCGTTTGACCGCTTCTTCCAGGGTCGACAGGGCTGCGCGCCAGCGGCCTTCGGCAACCTGCAGGTCGAACATGGTGTTCAACACCCAGGGCGTTTTCGGCTGCAGCCGATAGGCCTTTTCCGCGTATTCCAGCGCGCCGCGCCGGTCGTTGTTCTTCTGCGCCTGTATCAGTAATCCGCGGACACCGAGGAAGGCGGTTTCAGGCCGTTCCAGCATGGCGTTGAAATAGCGGCTGGCAGCATCTTCGTCGCCATTGAGCTGGGCGGCCTGCGCCGATAGCAGCATCGTCAGGGGTGGCTCGCTCAGCAGTACATCTGCGCGCCGCGCCTGGCGATTGGCTTCGTCCGGATCACCGGCGGCGACGGCCACCATGCCCTGGGTCAGCGCGCGATAGCCCCGTTCCCGGCGCGAGGTTCGCAGGCTTTCGCGAATGCGTCCCGGCGCGCGTCTGATCACACGCAAAAAGCCGATCACGATCAGCGCGGCGGCGAGAGTGATCGCCGTGGCAAGCACAAACCGGCCGACGGACATTTCGATCAGCCAGCCCTGCCATTCGATCGACACGTTGCCCGGCCGGTCGCTGAACCAGATCGCGGCGGCAACGACGACAGCCAGCGCAACGATGATCGTCATCGTAAACCGGATCATGACGGGTCTCCCGCTGTGATGCCGCTCAGCGCGATTTTATCCAGAGCGGTGCGGGCACGTTCTGCGGCAAGCCGGTTCCGGGCGGTGCTGATCCAGGCAGCGGAAGCATCCGCTGCGGCCCCGGTCAGCGACGACATTTCAGTGATGGCACCGGACAGATCTCCGTTGCGCGCCGCCATTTCCGCGCGGGCGAGGATGGCGTCCGTGTCGGACCCTTTGCCGTCAATCCGGCGTATGGTTATGAAGCCTGTCAGTTTGGCCATTGTTCTGTCGACCCAGCCGTCATTCTTGGGCTGGCGATCTGCGGTGACGGCCGCTGCGACCACCGTCGGCAGGCGCGCGAACAGGTCCCTGCGTGTTGTAATGCCGTTCGATGCCAGTGGCTCAACCGTGCCAAGGGCGGCGGCGACAGCCGGGGCTTCTCCTGCAATATCTTTCAGGGCTGCGAGTTCGGTCGCGAACGGGCTGGCGCCGTGAAGCGCGTCGCGCAGTTTCCGCGCCGCTATCGCAATGGTGTCGGTCTTCCCGGCGAGCACGGCGGCCTTGCGCGCCGTTTCCAGGTTTTTCTCCAACCCGGCGATCCGGCCCGTTGCAGTGTCGAGTGTTGCGCTGAGTTTCCCGGCGGCGCCTGCACGTTCTTCGGCGAGGGCAGCGGCCTTTTGTGTTTCGGCTTCCGCTGCTGTCCGGGCTGCCTTTTCGGCGGCAAGCGAGTCGGTGAGCGCGGCAATGCGTGTTTTAAGCGCCGCGTTCTCCGTGACGGCTGTTTCTCCCGTCACTTTGGCAGCGCGCAGGTCGCTCAACGCTTTTTCACGGGCGGCGAGGCGGTCATTCAGATCACCTGCCTGCTTTTCAATTTCTGACACCCGGCTGGCGGTAGCCCCGAGTTCGTTTTCTTTGGCCTCCAGCTTTGCGGTCAGTTCGGCGAGGCGCGCCGCAAGGATTTGGTTTTCCTGTTGCAGGGATTCTGAAACGACGGATTTCCCTGAAAGCTGATTCTGAACCATCGGTGGCAGGCGGTCGTGCCACGATGGCAGCGTTGCGTATCCGGCGCCGAGCACGATGATTACTGCAATCAGCGTTATCAATATTGTGCTGATCCGGGATCTGCCGGCCGACTCGGTCGTCGGTGGTGGGCTTGCGAGGACAGCCGAAAGTGCAGCAGCGGAATCCCGCATCTCTGCGGTTTCAGTTTCCGCCGATTCAGTTTCCGCTTCATCAGAGGATACGGGCGGTTCGTCGGATGGTGGCCTGGACGGTTTGGTTTCAGTCATAGCGCCCTCTTGCGGCTTCAGACCATCTTCGTCCGGTGTGGCGATTTGTTCAACCGGGGCCGGACGTTCATTCGTATCCGGCGCCGCGCTGGTTTCCGGAACCGTTTCCGTCTGCTGCGCCCCTTTATTTTTGTGATCGTCTTCTGCGGGGTTTCCGCCTGGCGCGGCGAGGAAATTCGGGAGGGATTTCGCCTGGGAATTCGCCGGGGATTTCTCTGGAGGTTCTCCTGCGGCCTTTCCGGTCAGGGCTTCAGGCGGGCCAGGACGGTTGGACGTTGCCCCGGGTTTCGTCTCGGGTTTCGTCTGGGGCTTTGGCGTGCTCTCCCAGGGAGACTGCACGGGTTTTGGGGCGCTCGTACTGGTCGTGGGCAGGGTTCGGGCCGGTGGCGGCGTGCTGCTGTCATCCAGTTTTGCGATTGCCGCCAGCAGGGCCGTCGTTGTCGGCTGTTGAGCGACAAGCACATTCCGCCATTCGATGCCGGCTATTTCAGATGCGACGGCATCCGACAGGCAAATTGCGGTCAGGCTGTCGCAGGTCTTCGCAAGACCTGCTTTTTCGGCAAGCTCGGCGAATATGCGTCCCGTTCTTGGTGAAAAGAAGAGCACGTAGTCGAGCGTGCGATCGCGGAGCGCCGTTGCTGTTTCGTCGTCCAGGTCATCTATAGCTTTTGCTTCGTACAACGCGCGCCGCACGGTTTTGAAACCGGCCTTGTTGAGGGCCTGGGTAAGGTCGCCGGCAACGGTCGCGCCTGCGGCATAGAACAAAAGCCCGTCCGTCGGTTTCAGCCGCTTGATGGTCAGCCGGCCAAGGTCCGCACTGTCACCCTGTGCGCTTTCGACATTTACAAATCCGAGGTCACGGGCAAGCGCTGCGGTCGAATCGCCGACGGCCAGCACCAGGATGTCGCGGCAGGTGGCAAGTCGGGAAAACGCGCGGACGCCATTGCGGCTGGTAAATAAAATTGCCTGCGCCAGCGCGACTTCGCTTTCGATGTCCGTGGTCGCGTATTCGATCTGCATCATCGGCGCTAGAATAGGGGTGATGCCGCGCCGTGCGAGAGCAATGGCGGCGTCTGCCGAATCTTCCTGCGGGCGCGTGATCAGAGCGCGCTTGCGCCGGCGCTCAGTCATCGACGTTGTCGATATCTGTTTCGATAAAAAATCCGGGACCTGCCTTGCCGCGAAGTTCATTCGCGGCGTCTTCACCCATCCGGGCGGCATCGGCCACCGCGCCGCGCCGCTCGGTTTCGATCAGTTCACTGCCGTCGGGGCGCACGATCGCAGCGCGAAAATACATATCGTTCCCGTCCACCTGGGCCAGCGCGGCGATCGGGGTGCGGCATGATCCGTCCAGCCCGGCGAGGAGCGTACGTTCGGCCGCCGAGGTGAGCGCCGCTTCAGAATCATTCAGAGGGGCGAGGAGTTCCGCGATGCGATTGTCGTTCTCGCGCCGTTCAATGCCGACGACGCCCTGGCAGACGGCGGGCAACATTTCTTCGGGTGCGACGGGATGCGCGCCCACATCGTCTCTCCCCAGGCGGTTCAGACCGGCGAGCGCGAGAAACGTTGCATCTACTTCGCCCGCCGAGACCTTGCCGAGCCGTGTATCAACATTCCCGCGCAACGGGACAACTTTCAGGTCCGGCCGCCGGTGCAGCAGCATGGCCTTACGCCGGAGCGAGGCCGTGCCGACAGTGATGCCTGCGGGCAGATCGGCGATCGTATTGAATCCCGGCGCAATAAGCGCATCGCGGAAATCGGCGCGGGGCAGAAGGCAGTCGATGACCAGCCCGTCCGGGAACCAGGTCGGCACGTCTTTCATGGAATGGACGGCGATATCAATCGCATCGTCCAGCATTGCTTCTTCGATTTCCTTTGTGAAAAGGCCTTTTCCGCCGATATCCGACAGCGGGCCCTGCTGCATGCGGTCTCCGGATGTTCGGATGATTTCGATATGCACGGCACCGTCCACGGCGAGTTCCGGATGGGCTTTGCCAAGCCGGCGGCGCACTTCATTGGCCTGCCAGAGGGCAAGCGGGCTGCCACGGGTACCGATACGCACTATAGGAACTGTCATCTGTACGACCGTACCTCAATACAGGCCGAGTCACCGCAGAATTTACGCAGGTCTCTGCCTGAAGTTTCCCCGGCAGGCATTGCCGCTGTCGTGGAACTTTCGGACGCTCTGGAGTAGGGTCGCGATCCTGGGAAACTGATATATGTGTTCATATCTATGATCGTCTTGGGAATTGAGACAAGCTGTGATGAAACGGCGGCGGCAATCGTTACCGACGACCGCCGTATTATGGGGAATGTTATCTATTCCCAGCTTGATGAACACAAGGCTTTTGGCGGCGTGGTGCCTGAAATTGCGGCCCGCGCACATCTGGATATTCTGGAAGACGTAATCCGGCGAACGTTAGCGGAGGCGGATATGACCGTCGCCGATCTTGATGGGATTGCCGCGACCTCGGGCCCCGGCCTGATCGGGGGTGTCATTGTCGGTGCGGTGACGGCCAAGGCAATGGCGGCGACCCGGAATCTGCCATTCGTTGCGGTAAATCACCTGGAAGGTCATGCGCTGACGGCGCGGCTCACAGATGATGTCGCGTTTCCTTATCTGTTGCTGCTGGTTTCCGGCGGTCATTGCCAGTTTCTGACCGTCACCGCGCCGGGCCGGTATACGCTGATGGGTGGCACGGTCGACGATGCGGTCGGCGAAGCTTTCGATAAATGCGCAAAGATGATGGGCCTCGGGTTCCCGGGCGGCCCGGCGGTGGAAGCGGCTGCCCGCACAGGCGATGCAAAAAGATTTGCCTTTCCGCGTCCGATGAAGGGGCGTGCCGGGTGCGATATGTCGTTTTCCGGCCTCAAGACGTCGGTGCGCAAGGCTATCCTCGATCTGCCCGGCGAGAGCCTGTCTGCCTCGGATGCTGCCGATATCGCCGCGTCGTTTCAGGCCGCCGTCGCCGATGTATTGGCGGACCGGTGCGCCCATGCGATTGCCGAATTCGATGAAAAACACCCGGACGGCAAGACCCTGGTGATTGCCGGCGGCGTCGCTGCCAACACGGCGCTCCGCGAAAAACTGACGGGATTATGCGCGCTGGTCGGTTTCCGCTGCGTGGTGCCGCCGCCCGCCCTTTGTACCGATAATGGCGCGATGATCGCCTGGGCCGGGGTCGAACGGCTGCGGCTCGGCCTGACAAATGATCTGGATTTTGCCCCTCGCCCGCGCTGGCCGCTAGCGGAATTGGAGGGCGTGTCTCCTTAACGCGCGCTCCTTTTTTGCGGCGTTTGCCATGGTCTCTCGCCGATTGCTTTGGCATTTGCCCGGATCATCGTACAATGGCGTATTGAACTGACACGTTGGGAGCAAGAGCATGACCGGCACAGATGAATTTCGCGGACACGCAGTTGTAATGCAGCCCGGTGACGGGCCGAGTTTCTGGCAGCCCATGCCCGCCAACGGTCACGCGGATCCGATGCTGACCCCGGCCAATACGAAATTCGGGGATGTGTCGATGGGCTATCAGACCATCGCGGTCGGTGGCCATGTGCGCGAACATTCCCACGCCGACCAGGTCGAGCTGCAGATCTGTTTCAAAGGCAAGGGCCACGTGATGGTCGATGGCGAACGCCACGATATCGTGCCCGGCTCTTCCTGCTTTCTCGGTTATGACGTCAAACATGCAATCCACAATGACGGTGATGAAGACCTGGTGATGATGTGGGTCATTACCCCCGCCGGGCTGGAAGACTTCTTCGAGACCATCGGGCAGTCCCGCCGCCCCGGTGATCCCGCGCCGGAACCGTTTGAGCGCCCGGCCGATGTTGTCGGGATTGAACGCGCCATGGGGATGAACGACACCTGATTCCGCGTTGGCGCTGAGACCGGAAGCCGAACACCAAAGCCAAGATACAAGAGAGACCTGCCGTGCCCAAAGTCGATATCGGCGATGCCGAAATTTTTTACGAGGAAGCCGGAGACGGCGATCCGATCATGTTCGTGCCCGGCCTCGGTGGCGGTGGTGCGGTGTGGAACCAGCAGATACCCGACTTCTCGGATGCTTACCGGACGATCGTCCACGATCATCGCGGGTGCGGACAGAGCTCCTATTCCAGGATTGAATATTCGGTCGACCAGATGGCGGAAGATGCCATTCGGCTGATGGACCGGCTCGGCATCGAGCGTGTGCACTGGGTCGGTCATTCGACGGGCGGCGCCATGGGCCAGACCGTCGCGCAGGATCATCCGGACCGGCTCGCATCCCTGGTGCTCAGCGCGACCTGGGCCGGACAGGATTCCTATTTCAACCGCGCCTTTGCCGCGCGCCGATCCGTGTTGTCCGCTTCAGGTACCGCAGATTACGCGCGCCATTCGATCCTGACACTTCTACCGCCATGGTACATCACGCAGAACCCGGACCGGATCGACGAGCTTGAAGGTTACCTCGCGGGTGCCGACCAGCCGGTCGAAATCATGGAAAGCCGGATCGACGCGATTTGCGCTTATGACCGGCGTGCCGGCATGGGAGATATAAAGGCGCCGACCCTGGTGATCGTCGCCGAGGATGACATGGTCACGCCGCGCTACCTGTCCGATGAACTGGCGGAAAATATCCCCGGTGCTGAAAAGATCGTCATCCCGACCGGCGGCCATTTTGTGATTCACGTCGAAACCGGTGCGTATAACAGCGCTGTGCGTGACTTCATCGACCGGCACCCGCTTTCAAGATGACGGAGCAACCCTCCCCCCGATCCGGGCAGCCGGCGGCATGATTTCGATTATCGGGGCAGGCGCCTGGGGCACCGCGCTGGCACTCGCTGCCCGTCGCGCCGGGAACGACGTTTCTATCTGGGCCTTTGAGGCCGAGATCGTCGCGGCGATAAACAACAATCACGAAAATACGCTGTACCTGCCCGGTGTCGCGCTCGATCCTGCGATCCGGGCGACCGCCGACCTGGCAGAGGCCGCGACGGCGGATGTTCTGTTGCTGGCGCCCCCGGCGCAGCACCTGCGCTCTACCATCGCGCCGCTTGCCGGGGCCCTGCCCGCGACCGTACCGCTGATTGTCTGTGCCAAGGGGATCGAACAGGAAACCCTCGCGTTGATGAGTGAAGCGGTGGAGGCGACGTTCCCGCGCAACCCCGTGTTTATCCTGTCCGGCCCGACATTCGCGGCCGACGTGGCGGCAGGGCTGCCGACGGCGGTCACTCTTGCGGGCAGCGACCTTGGCGCGGCTCAAGCCTTGGCCGACCGGCTGAGTTCCGACCGCTTCCGGCCCTATTCGGGCGACGATGTGATCGGCGCGCAGATCGGTGGTGCGATCAAGAATGTGCTGGCGATTGCCTGCGGCATCGCGGAAGGGCGCGACTTCGGCGACAATGCGCGTGCTGCGCTGGTCACCCGCGGGCTCGCTGAACTGACCCGGCTGTGCCTCGCCAAGGGCGGACGGGCTGAAACGATGATGGGCCTGTCAGGGCTCGGCGATCTCGTGCTGACCTGCACGAGTGCGCAGTCGCGCAATTACTCGCTTGGCCTGGCACTGGGCGCAGGCCAGGCGCTGGCGGAAATTCTGGGTCAGCGAAACTCGGTCGCCGAAGGCGTCTTCACCGCAAGTGCTGCCGTCGCGCTGGCGGAACAGCTTGGTATCGAGATGCCGATTGCGGCGGCGGTCGACGCGGTGCTGAACCGGGATGCAGACATAAATACGGTCGTTGAAGCACTGTTGTCGCGTCCGTTACGGGAGGAGGCGGACTGACCGCCGTTCCAATCCCCCGCACCGTGATGTATTCACGTATTCGCGGTGACGATAGTGGCACGAGGATGCAGGACCATGGCGAAGCAGTACTGGCTTTTCAAATCCGAACCCGGCGCGTGGTCGTGGGACGACCAGGTGAAAAAGGGCGTCGAACACTGGGACGGCGTGCGCAACTATCAGGCCAATAACAACATGAAGGCCATGAAGAAGGGCGATAAAGGCTTCTTCTATCATTCGGTCAACGAAAAGCAGATCGTCGGTATCGTCGAGGTCGTGAAGGAACATTACCCCGACCACACCGATGACTCGGGGCGTTTCGGGATGGTCGATATCAAGGCGCTCGAGCCGGTCAAGACGCCGGTGACGCTGGCCGATGTGAAGGCAGAGCCGAAGCTTGCCGATTTCGCGCTGGTCAAACAGTCGCGCCTGTCGGTGGTGCCGGTGGGCAAGGATGAATGGAAGCTGTTGTGCAAGATGTGCGGCGTCAAACCCTGACCCCCGATCTGACCCCCGATCTGACTCCCGCCTTGATTTCAGGCGCGATCCCGTCATGACCGGTCCGGTATTCCTGTGCCGTCTCGACGAGATGGAAGATCCCGGCAGCAAGGGGTTCGAGAATATTGACGGCGAGAAACCTTTCTTTCTGGTTCGCCGCGGGGGCGAGGTTTTCGGCTACCGGAATTCCTGCCCCCATTACGGGGCGCCGCTCGACTGGAAACCCGATGCGTTCCTGTCCTATGACAGGGACATGATCCTGTGCTCGATGCATTCGGCGCTGTTCAATATCGATGACGGCAGATGCGTCGACGGCCCCTGCCCCGGCCAGAAGCTGGAACCGGTGGCGTTGGATATACGCGAAGACGGTATCTTCCTCGCCGGGTGAACAGGAACGGGGTGGAAAACGGGGACGGGTTGTCGCATCCGTCTTGCCCGTGACGCCATAAATAATGATAATCGACTGAAACGGCGCGCAAACAGCCCGTTCACCCAAGGGAGAAAACCATGTCAGAACACGATCTTTTTCCGGTCCCGGCCGACTGGGCGCAGAACGCGCTGGTCGATGAAGCGAAGTACAACGAGATGTATGCGCAGTCGATCGATGACCCGGAAGCCTTCTGGGGTGAGCAGGGCAAGCGGATCGACTGGATCAAGCCTTATACCCAGGTAAAGGACGTGTCCTACGCCCGGGAAGATCTGCATATCCGCTGGTATCAGGACGGCACGCTGAACGCCTCGGTGAACTGTCTCGACCGGCACCTGGCGACGCGCGGCGACCAGACGGCGATCATCTGGGAAGGTGACGATCCCAATGATTCCAAGTCGCTGACCTACCGCGAGCTGTATGAAGAAGTCTGCCGGTTCTCCAATGTCCTGAAAGCAAATGGTGCGAAAAACGGCGATCGGATCACGATTTATCTGCCGATGATCCCGCAGATCGCCGTCGCCGTACTGGCCTGTGCGCGTATCGGTGCGGTGCATTCGGTCATATTCGGCGGGTTTTCGCCCGATTCCATCTCCGGGCGCATTCACGATTCGGATTCGACGATCATTATCACGTCGGATGAGGGCG
>Ga0209425_10002379_pt1 | contig 20999 bp, 16 predicted proteins | sample COG_05_FD_184749 | JGI IMG/M metagenome (GOLD analysis project Ga0209425, IMG submission 184749) | Pelagic Microbial community sample from North Sea - COGITO 998_met_05 (SPAdes) (version 2) | ecosystem: Environmental > Aquatic > Marine > Neritic zone/Coastal water | place: Helgoland, sampling...
CAATGGAAGTTGGTTTTCATAAGATTCTGTATTTAACCAATTATCAAAATCTAGTGCTTTTGTCTCTGGATCAAATATTCCGGTTCCAAAAAGATCCGAAGGATTAGCATCTTTCGTAGTTGTGGCAATAATCTTAGCAGCCGGATTGAGCAGTCTTAATCGATTTTTCAGATCACTTATGTCCTTGTCATTTTCGCTTAAATCTATTTTACTAATGATTAAACGATCCGCTATTGCAGCTTGCTTTACGCATTCAGGAAAACGATCTAATGATGAAATACCATTTACTGTGTCGACAGTAGTGACAACACCATCTAGAGCGAAGTGATTAAACACCATCGGGTTAGTTAATATGATTTGTAGGACTGGAGCTGGATCTGCAATCCCTGTTGTTTCAATGATTACCCTATCAAAAAATGGTATTGTTCCTGCATTCCTCTGAATGTACAAATCTCTAAATGTATCAATTAGATCGCTTTTCACCGAACAGCAGAGGCAACCATTAGCTAATTGAATAACGTTTTCATCTGATCTTTCAACAAGATCATAATCTAGACCAATTTCTCCGAATTCATTGACGATTATGGCAGCCTGAGACATCGCTGGGTGTTCTAACAGTGTATTTAGTAACGTTGTTTTGCCACTGCCTAAAAAACCAGTAATTAAGGTAACCCAAATTTTATCCATGCCCGTGAGTTAACCTCTAATAAATTTCGCAACCGGGCAGGCCGCAAGAAATAAGATGATCACTTGGAAAATTTGTTATGATATCACAACCATCATCCGTTACTACAACCTCTTCCTCAATACGCGCCGCTCCTGAACCATCTGCGGCACCTTTCCAGCACTCAACCGCAAAAACCATACCCTTTTTGAGAACAGTCCCTTGTTCCATATATCTTCGAGAAATAATAGGTCTTTCCCATAAACTTAGTCCTATACCATGCCCAAATTGAAGCAGAAAAGCCTCATCTTCATTTGCATAACCGAACTCCTCGGCTTTTGGCCATGCTCTTGATACATCGTCTAATAGGGCGCCTGGTTTAATCGCTTCAAGCGCTGAATTTACCCATTGCGAACATTGTTCATATGCATCTTTTTGCGCTTGGTTAGGTATACCGCAGATAAATGTTCTGTAATAACATGTGTGATACCCATTGAGACTATGCATTATATCTAAAAATATCATATCACCAGGTTGTATCATTCTATCAGAAAAAGTGTGGGAATGCGGGGCTCCGCGTGGACCAGCTACTGAATTAACACATTCAACACGCTCAGATCCCATCGAATAAAGTTGTTCGTTTGCAATAGCCACAAGATCGCTCTCGCGAGCTCCTGGGCGAATTGCTTTAGCAATATCAAGATACACACCGTCAACCATAGCTGCGGCCTGTTTCAGAATTTCTATTTCCTCATCTGTTTTGATTTCACGGGCATCCATAAGGGCTTGTTGACCATCTACAAGTTGGACCCCCTCCGCTTCAAGGGCACGCATCATCGGCAATTCCATTACGTCGATACCAATGGGTTCATTTTGTATTCCCATATCAACTAGCTTTTCTTTAATTTGTTTGGCAAAAATCTTTTCAATTCCTAGACCAGGCGGTAATGCCCCCTGCATGGTAGAAACTGGGGCGGCAACATTATTACCCATCCAGGGTGAGCTTTTTCGCTTTGCGGGCGCTGCGGGGTCCCAAAGAAAAGGACTTCCTTCTTGACCAAGTAAACAATATCGGTCAAATTTATCTCGTCCCCATTCACCTATATGTGTTGCCGTGATATAACGAATATTGTCAAAATTAAAGCAAATGACGGCTGCCAACCCTGCATCAGTTATAGCTTGTCTCGCCCGTTCAGTTCGATCATGAACTAATTTCTTAAAATCAACACCAGCTTCCCAATCTTTTGCTTGTGTGCCCCAAGTCGCGGTTGAATGTGGACGTGTATAAAACATAACTAAGCTCCCTAAATAACCATCTTGAATTTGTTTCTAACCATAACGGTTTGTTTTCCCTTTTAAAACATGAAAAATGTAAAATCTCGATCTATGAAATTTAGTAGTTTTTAATTCCTCTAAATTGAAGCGATTTGTTGACAAAAATTGTTTCATGAGGATATATTTATAATATTATGCAAACGATTGCATATATGTTGATCCACTGCAAGGTAAGATTGTATTTGTGAAGAAAGGGAGTGGTAAAAATGGTCAAGAGGGCTCAAACAAAAAAGAAGGCATCGGCGAAGCAAGCTCGTTTGAATGATGATATTGGTGAAGAAACACGCCTGACAATGTATCGATTACAACTAGAGATTCGGCATTTGGAGCAGCGAGCACATGACCTATTTTTTCAGAATTTGATAAAAGGTACGAGCCACTTAGCCTTAGGTCAGGAAGCTATCGCTTCTGGATTTGGCGCTGCACTGCGCCCAAACGATTATACATTCTGCACATATAGAGGGCACGCGCATACTTTGGTGAGGGGTACCTCCATGACAGGGATGTTGGGAGAATTAATGGGCAAAGAGTGTGGTATGTTGCAAGGTAAAGGTGGATCAATGCACCTAACCGATGTTGAGAAAGGAGCCATGGGTTCATATGCAATTATTGGTGCTCATTTGCCGATTGCTGCTGGGGCTGCATGGCAGGCACAATATAACAAAACTGGCCAAGTTGCTGTTTGTTTTTTTGGCGACGGCACAACAAATATTGGTGCCTTTCACGAGGCCTTAAATTTTGCTGCAATATGGAAATTACCTGTAGTCTTCGTTTGCGAAAATAATCTTTATATGGAATACACGCCCATTTCAGACGTAACTGCGGTTGAACATCCCGCTGCTGATCGAGCAAGCGCATATGGATTAGACTCTATTATAGTTGATGGTAATGATGCCGATGCAGTTTATCGAATAGCAGTGACTGCTTTCGATAAAGCCAGGGAAGGCGGAGGGCCCTCTTTAATTGAAGCTAAGACATATCGACACTCAGGCCATTCTCGAGCAGACCCTGCCTCGTACCGGCCGAAAGGTGAACTGGAAGCGTGGCTAAAGAAAGACCCAATACCCATGTACCGACAAAGGCTAATCGATTTTGGTGTAAAAGAGAGTATTGTTAAGAACATAGAAAATTCGGTTATTCAGGCAGTAGACGAGGCGACAGAGGCAGCTAAAGCCTCACCGCCGCCGCCGGTTGATTATGCATTTACAGATGTTTGGGCAGATGGAGGCTCATCATGGCGGAACTAACTTACAGAGAAGCGGTAGCTGAAGCTATAGCGCAAGAAATGCGTCGTGATGACAGTGTTGTATTCTTAGGCGAGGATATTGCTAAAGCCGGCGGTGTTTTTAAATCAACAGTTGGTCTTTGGGAGGAATTTGGTGACTTGCGAGTTAGAGACACTCCAATTTCTGAACAAGCAATATTAGGCGCGGCGATGGGGGCTGCTATGACAGGGTTGAAGCCTATTGCAGAAATTATGTTTTCAGATTTTTTGGCTGTTTGTTGGGATATTGTGTGTAATCAAATTGCCAAATCACGATATATGACAGGGGGACAAGTGGATATGCCCCTAGTCATTAGAACCGCTAATGGTGGTGGAGCTAGGTTTGGAGCTCAGCATTCCCAAAGTGTTGAAAATTGGGCTATGATGATACCCGGTATTAAAGTAGTCGCTCCATCCTCTCCTGCTGATGTCAAAGGTCTACTTGCTGCCGCTATTCGTGATCCAGATCCAGTAATCTTTTTTGAGCAAAAATCTTTATACGCGACTAAAGGTATGGTGCCAGATGGAGAACACGTAGATGAAATAGGTAAGGCTAAGGTTCTTAGAAATGGCGATGACGTTACTATTTTAGCATTAGCTTTAATGGTGCCACGAGCTCTCGAAGCTGCTGAACGGCTTCAGTTAGAAAAAGGGATATCAGCTACAGTCGTCGACATAAGAAGTCTTGTTCCTCTTGATACAAAAACGATACTCTCTGAAGTTATAAAGACAGGCAGAGTTGTTACGGTCGAAGAAAACCCTCGCCTATGCGGTTGGGGCGCAGAGATTTCATCGATTATTGCTGAAGAATGTTTTTATGATCTTGATATGCCGATTGTGCGCATTACAACACCGCACATTCCCCTAGCCTCCGCTGACGAACTCGAAGATTTAATGATACCCTCAGTTAGCCGTATTTTTGATACAATAAGCCGGGAGGTTGACTGATGGATGTACTGATGCCGCAGATGGGTGAAACAGTTGCTGAAGGGACGTTAACAGTTTGGCACAAAAGTGTTGGAGATACTGTCAGTTCGTCAGATATCCTTTTTGAAATTGGGACAGATAAGGTAGAAATGGAGGTTCCAGCTCTTGCAGATGGAGTTGTTAAAGAAATCTGTGTTGAAGCTGGAGAAACAGTTTTAGTTGGGACTAAGTTAGCTGTTATCGAAGAAGAAGGGATTAAAGAATCTATTGAAGAAACTTATGTGGAAAATCAAATAATTGATACTAAGAAAAGTACTGATATTATTGCTCAAACAAATATTTCAAAAAGGGACAGAATTGATCGCTCAATGAAACTATCGCCCGTAGTTAGAAAATTATTAGCAGAAAATAATTTAACTCATAATGATATTAAGGGCACGGGGAGAAATGGTAGGCTAAAACGTTCGGACGTTTTGAGTTATTTGGAAGATAATAAGTCCAACAAACAATACTTGCCCGATACTTCCTCCAGAGTTGCTGAATTCAATGATAAGACGATTATTCCCTTTAATCATCGACGCAAGATGACAGCAGAGCACATGGTTAGATCAAAAGCGACAAGCCCTCATGTCCTTCAAGCAGTCGAGATCGATTTTTCTAAAGTAGAGAAAGCTCGCTATCAGTTGGGACCAGATTGGAAAAAAAGAGAAGGCTATTCGCTTACGTATTTGCCATTTATTGCCAGAGCGTTGTGTTCAGCTATCAAAGATTTCCCAAAATTAAATGGACATATTGAGGAAGAAAAACTTGTAGTTTTTGATCGTGTCAATCTTGCGGTAGCTATTGATTTAGACTTCGAGGGATTAGTTGCTCCTATTATTAAGGACGCTGATCTTAAAGGTGTGACGGAAATAGCTAGAGCGATAAATGAATTGGCCATTCGAGCTAGGGCTGAAAAATTAACGGCGGATGATTATTTAAATGCAACCTATACGGTGTCAAATAATGGTTCCTTCGGTACTTTAATTACTGCACCTATAATTAATCAGCCTCAGGTTGCGATTCTTTCCACTGACGGTGTTTCTAAACGGGCGACGGTGATTGAAAAAGATGGGGAAGATTTAATTGCCATAAGGCCAATTGGAATTTTAGCTCAAAGTTTTGATCATAGAGCTATTGATGGCTCTTATTCTGGCGCATTTATGCGAAGACTAAAAGAAATTTTAGAGACGCGTAATTGGGCCGAAATTGTTAGCTGATTTAATATAGTGCCTTAATTAGAGTTTCTTGTATTTTGTCGAGGCTCTGATAATTAAGTCTGGCTCCAATTTTATTTTTGATGCTTTTATTCCACTGTTTTCTATTTTGTCCAGAAGTAGTCGAGCGGCTTCCTTGCCCACATCAATTAGGGGTGTGTGAACTGTTGTCAATGGTGGATTAAATTTATCCGCAAAGGGCATATCGTCAAAACCAACTACTGAGATATCTTTTCCACATTTAATGCGATTTTTTTTTAACTCAGAATATACACCAAGCGCCATAATATCATTTCCAGTAAAAATAGCTGTAAAATTGGTCTTGGCTGCAAGCAACTTTTTTGCGGCATTTCTTCCTTCTTCTTCTGAAAATGAATTACAAAAAATCACCAATTTATTATTAATTTTTAACTCAGCTAATTTCATACCCTGTATAAAGCCTTGATACCTCTCTTTGCCGGTTGAAATAAATTGTGGACCAGAGATATACGCTATTTGATTATGACCAAGAGTTTTCAAATGGGAAATTACCATAATACCGCCACTAATTTCATCGCTAACGACAGAAGAAACACTTTTATCATTAGATGCCCTAACAGCTTGTACAAAAGGAATTTCATCTTGCTTATATTTTTTGATAAAAGGGTCTTCGATTTTTGAGCTAGCAATTATTAATCCATCAACGTGGCGATCCATAAATTTCTCATAAGTACTAAGTTGTTTTTCAGACGAATTGTATGTGTTGGAAATCATAACACTAAAACCATGGGTCTCTAACATATTTTCGGCACCTTTTATTATGGTGCTAAACGCTGGATTTGTAAGATCTGGAACAATAATACCTATCGTAAACGATCGGTTGGTTTTTAGACTTTGCGCAAAAGTATTTGGCCTGTAATTACATTTTTTTATTAATGATAAAATTTTATCTGCAACTTTTTTTGTAACCATATCCCGTGTTTTGGGGTTTATAACTCGTGAAACTGTTGATGAGTGAACTCCGGCCTTAGTAGCAATATCTTTTAGCGTAATTCGTGGTTTAGACATGGTGATGATTTTCCACAGACAAAGAGCTTTTTCTTCTTTTAGCTAAATGCTATGATAAATGCAATCGATTGCATGAATATTAAATTTTTAGAAAAAAGGAAAAAAAATGGTAAGTGGAAAACTCTCAGAGAAAAAAGTTGGTTGGATTGGCGCAGGTCGAATGGGGTATGCAATGGCAGAACGCCTATTAAAAGCTGGCGTAGATGTCTCTGTTTGGAATAGAACTCGTGAAAAAGCTGAGCCATTAGCAGAATTGGGTGCGCAAATTGTAGACAGTCCCTCTGACCTCGCTTCGAAAGATATTGTTTTTACTATGGTGGGTGGGCCTGCCGATTTTATTGAAGTTACCAAGGGAGAGAACGGGGTTTTATCTCAGGGCGCCAATGTGCCTGGTCTTCTGGTTGATTGTACTTCAATCTCTGAGGAAGCTTCTCGGGAAGTTAGGGCATTCGCTAATGATGTAGGAACGTCTATGTTAGACGCGCCTGTTAGTGGTAATGCCAAGGTTGTTAAAGCTGGCAAATTAAGTGTTGTTGCATCTGGGTCGAAAGAGGCTTTTGATGAAGCCAGTCCATTTTTAGATGTGATTGCAGAAGGCGTGAGTTATGTTGGTGAGGGCGAGCTCGCGAGAATGGTAAAAATCTGCCACAACGTATTTTTGGGTGTTGTTATTCAGTCTCTTGTTGAAATAACTGTTTTAGCAGAGAAAGGTGGCGTCCCACGTCACGCGTTTATGGATTTTATAAATAAAAGCGCTATGGGGTCAATGTTTTCCACCTATAAGACGCCATCCCTTGTAAATCTTGATTTTACACCAACATTTACACCTCTTTTACTCCGCAAAGATATGGAATTAGGTCTGTCGGCGGCGCGTAATCTGGATGTACCTATGCCGGTTGCATCTATGACTAAAGAAATTATTCAGAATTTAATTGGACAAGGTTATACAGAATGTGACTTTGCCGCGTTGATTGAGATGCAAGCAAAAAATTCTGGTTATCAAATCGAATCTGAGGAAAAAGAAGTAGGCACGGGTTTGTAATATTGAGATTATAAAATCCTTTTATTTTGGGCGTCTATTTTATAAAATAGTGTATTGCCGATTTGGGAGGCTTAAATGATTTTATATCAATTTGGAAATTCAGTATGTGCGCAAAAAGTAAGGATTACCCTAGCAGAGAAAGGACTTGATTGGGAAGCTCGAGAAGTAGATCTATTTAAGAGCGAGCAATATTCTCCAGAGTATTTAAAGCTAAATCCTAAAGGCGTTGTTCCAACTCTGGTGCATGATGGGCGTGCTATCAATGAGTCCACTCTGATTTGTGAATACCTGGATTCAATGTTTCCTAAACCAGAATTGGTGCCCAAAGACCCTTACAAATGTTATCAAATGCGACTTTGGAGTAAAATGGTTGATGAAGGGTTGCATGAAGGAACAACAGAGATCAGTTTTTCTGCTATGTTCCGACATAAAATGAAAAATTTAACAGAAGAAAAGAGGCAACTGCGTTTTAAAAATATTGGAGATCCTAGGAGAAAAGACAGATTTTTTTCAACCTATAATGACGGACCAGATTCAATGTTTGTACTACATGCGATCGCAGCTTACGAAAAGGCATTTAAGCGTTTAGATGAAACGTTGTCGGATGGACGGAATTGGGTCTTGGGCGATAATTATACTTTGGCTGATATAAATCTTATGCCTTATGTAGCCCGTTTAAGTTATCTCAGCCTTTTAGATATTTGGATAGAGGATCGTCCTAGTATAAAATCTTGGTGGTTGCGCTCTCAAGATTTGCCCAGTTTCAAGGCTGGAATTAGTAGTTTAATTATGGAAGATGAGTATGAGGCAATGTTAGTACATGGCTTAGGCATAAAGAATAGAATGCAAGATCGATATAATGATTATTTAAAATCATTGAGGTGAATTGATCCGAGAGATAAACGGTATTTTCGATAAAACCATTATACAAAATAAATTTATAAATTAAGGAAATTTGAGATGAAAAAATATCCAACGCCAAGAACGGCTGCCGAAGCTTTGCTAATGCGGCTTAAACTCCATGGGGTTGACTATTTATTTGCAAACGCCGGAACCGATTTTGCCTCAATCATTGAAGGTTATGTTCGCGGGTCAGAGGAAGAAATGCCCTTTCCGAAGCCTTTAGTTGTACCCCACGAAACGGCAGTTGTAGCAATGGCGCATGGCTATTACCTGACAACGGGCAAGCCTCAGGCGGCAATGGTGCATGTCAATGTTGGACTGGCAAATTCATTATGTGGGATTTTAAATGCGGCTAGTGATAATATACCATTATTTATGATGTCGGGTCGCACTCCTTTGACAGAGGATAATCATCTAGGGTCCCGCAATACTCCTATTCATTGGGGTCAAGAAATGAGAGATCAAGGTTCGATTGTACGTGAAGCAGTGAAATGGGATTATGAATTAAGGTACCCAGAACAAATTTGTGACTTAGTGGATCGCGGTATGACCATCGCTATGGCGGCACCTCGAGGACCAGTTTATTTGAGTCTACCCCGAGAACCTCTAGCTAAGGCTTGGCCAGAAGAGCAACTAATCGATAATAAAATACAGTCTATTCCTTATTCCCCATCTCCTGATGAAAGTGCGTGCAATTTTGCACAGGAATTACTTTTAAAAGCACAGCACCCTCTTATAATCTGTCAGCGTGGAGACCCTAAAGGGGAATTATCGGAGGCTATCGCAACATTATCAGAGATGCTGGGAATACCTGTGGTTGAATCTTTTCCTTTGCAAAACCAATTGTCCAGCGATCATCCCATGCATTCTGGATTTAATGCGGGACCATTGCTTGAAAAATCTGACCTTGTATTAATAGTCAACAGTCAGGTACCTTGGATCAAGAGTATTCAGGGCCTTACTAATAATCCAACATTAATACATATTGCGCTCGATCCATTATTTACGAATATGCCGTTTCGTAATTTTCATAGTGATCTGTCTATAATCGGCGATCCAGCAAAAACAATTAATCGCCTAAAAAAAGGCTTACCAAAGAATAGTCAAAGTGCGGTTCTACGTTATGAGAAAGTCAATCAGGAAAACACAGAAAGACGGATAAAACTTAAAGAAATTGCACGGATGGGTTCTGGATCACCTATGTCTCCGGAATTTGTTGGGCTTTGCCTCTCTGATGCATTAGATGATGAGGCTGTTATTTTTAACGAGCTTGGTGTTCCCATAAACTCGTTACACCTCTCAGGGCCAAACAGACTTTTTTCGACACCATTTTCTGGTGGTTTAGGTTGGGGCTTTCCGGCCGCTTTGGGTGCATCTTTAGCAAATCCCGATAGATTGGCTGTTGCATGTATTGGCGATGGATCATATATTTTTGCTAATCCGGTTGCATGCCATCAAATTGCGGAGTCGATGGAATTACCAGTTCTGATAATAATTATGAACAATGGAATATGGAATGCCGTAAGAAGAGCGGCTCGGAATGTTTATCCAGAGGGTTCTGCTATCAAAAAGAATGAAATGCCATTAACATCTCTCAACCCACTACCTGATTTTTGTCAGATTGCAGCAGCAAGCCGAGGCTGGAGTGAGAGAGTTGAAACGGGATCTGAATTGCCGGATGCATTAATGAGGGCTATTAACATTATTAAGACAGAAAAACGACATGCTCTGCTGGAGTTGAAGGTATCTATTCCAAATTAATACTAAAGCACATATGTAATAGAAAAATAGTCTTCGTCTGATTATTTCCTTAAAATATAGTCAGCAGCTTTTTCTGCCAGCATAATAACCGCAGCATTTATGTTGCCTCCAACCAGGTCAGGCATAATAGACGCATCAACAACTCTCAAGTTTTTACAATTTCTAACGTTAAGTTCTGGATCAACCACTGACTCATCATCTATTCCCATCCTACAAGTTCCCACTGGATGATAGACCGTCATTGCTGTTTCGCGTATAAAATTATCAATCTCGTCATTTGTTTGTATGTTTATGTCAGGAATTATTTCAGAACCCAAATGCTTGGCAAGTGATTTGTGGGATACCAAGGCTCGAATAATTTTGAAACTTTTTCTGAGAGTGAGCAGGTCTGCTTCGCTAGAAAAAAAATTATTTAGTATTTTTGGAGGCTCTTCCGGATCATTTGAATTCAAAGTTACGCTTCCTCTAGCCTCTGGCCTCAGATGAGCTGCTAAAATTCCTATTCCCGAGGGTCCTTTTTTCTTAAGTATTGGAAACCATTCATTCGCCTTAACAGAAAATAGTCTCATAAAAATCTGGATATCCGGAAGATCAACACCATCCTCACTTTTTAGAAAACCTGTTGCAAATCCGATGGCCTCACTGGCAGGACCAGTCTTAAAAAAATAAGCCCTAAACATATTCCATAACAAGCGATCGTATCTGAGATCTTCATTAAATTTTGAAAATGAGGTTCGTTCAAATTCCATCGTTATTGACGGGTGGTCCTGCAGATTGGCACCAACATTCTTTCGATCAGCTACTATTGGGATATTTAATTTTGTCAGTTGATCACTGGGTCCTATTCCAGAGAGTAATAAAATTTGCGCTGAGTTATAGGTGCCTGCCGATAAAATAATTTCCTTTGATGCTGATACGTAAAACTGCTTATTATTTCTTTTATAATTAATTCCTATAGCCACATTATTTTCGAACTTAATCCCAAGGACAAGAGAGCCGGTTAAAACCGTTAGGTTATTTCTTGATAGAACCGGATGTAAAAAAGATACTGATGTACTTTGGCGTCGGCCATTTGCGGTAGTAAACTGCATTTTGGCTAAACCATCTTGTTTCTCTCCATTGTAGTCATTCGTATGTTCGTATCCAAGGTCAAGGCCAGCTTTAATGTAGTCATCAAAAATATTATCCTCACTCCGAGAAATAGCTGTTTTGATAGGACCCGAATCGCCTCTATAACTAGTTCTTTCATTGAGGTAACTCTCTGATTTTTTAAAATAAGGTAAAACCTTTTCATAAGTCCAATCAGTTAAACCTTTTTCCCCCCAACGATCGTAATCTCCCCGATTGCCTCTTACGTATGCGGTCATATTTATAGAAGATGATCCCCCTAGGACTTTTCCTCGTGGATGGAAAAGTCTTCTATCATTCATACTTGGTTCGGGGTCAGACATGTAAGACCAATTATATTTGGGATTATTCCAAATCTTACCTGTGCCAAATGGAACTTTAAGAAGCCAGTTATTGTCTCGTCCGCCAGCCTCTAAAACTAAAACACGATTACTTGGATCGGCGCTAAGTCTATTAGCGAGAACGCAGCCAGCTGAACCGGCGCCAACTATAATATAATCATATTCAAGAATAGTTTGATGGCCCATGTGTGCGACCCCCTTTCCCCATTATCTATGTTTAGATTACTTTGCGGCTCTAACAGAGACCTCCATACTTCCAATTTTTTCTATGTTTGCTGTCATGGTGTCGCCAGGTTCCACAGGGCCTACCCCATCAGGTGTTCCAGTCATAATAATATCACCTGGATATAGTGTATAACGGGTAGTTGTGTATTCGATGCATTTTTGAACGTTATAAACAAGTTGACTCGTATTTGACTTTTGTCGCTCTACTCCATTAACCATGATGCTAAGATCAAGATTATTAGGGTCTTCAATCTCATCTTTTGTTACGAGCCAAGGTCCTAGTACGGAATAGGTATCACTAGATTTTCGAAAGCTTTGTAATTCTTTTCCTCGTGTTGTCATGTCGAGACCGATAGAATAACCAGCTACATGATCTAGAGCATTCTCTGCTCTAATATTTGTCCCCGCCTTACCAATTATTGCGGCTAGCTCAACTTCATGGTCATTTCTGTTTTCTGTAAATCGTAACTCAACGCCCTCACCAGCGCCTACAAGAGATGAATTTGACTTTAAGAACATTCCCCAATCCCAAATGTTTGTGATTGGCCTTTGTGAGACTATACCATCATCGGTATTACTCTCTTCAATGTGTTTTTGATAATTAATAGGCGCGCCTACTATATTCATCGGATTGGCGACAGGGCTTAGAAGTTTTATGTCTGTTAGATTTTTGGCCGCTGCGGTGTCACGTATATCCTTGATTACTGAGATGACAGCATCAAGATTAGCAATTAATTGATCACCGTGTGGATAAGGCCAAGTTAATGATGGAAGAACCATAAGGGCTTCACTTACATTTAATACGCTCTCTCCTTGCAGTAGGCCCAATTGATTGTCATCAAAACGACATATTTTCACTATTTTACCCCCAAAATATTTAATAGAATTATCGAATAATTACTTTTTATCACATACTTGAAAAATGGAATTATATGTTTGATGGTTATAGGATAATGATACTAATGTAAACGATTTCAAAACAATAAAAAACAACATATAAAATGGATTTATTATGTTAATTGGCGATTTACTTAAAAACTCCGCAAAAAAAACCCCTAACAAGATTGCAATTATTGAGGGTAATAATTTGGCAACGTTTCTAGAGTTGAACCAAGCTGCGAATCAAATTGCCAATGCTGTTATTCAAAAAACTATTAAAAAAGAGAATAACATAGGAATTTTATCGGCAAATTATTTTGAATACCCAGCAATATATTTTGGTTTAGCTAAATCTGGCCATATATTGGCACATTTATCGACTAGGTTTAGCTCTACTGAGCTAACACATGTAATTAACGACACAAATATTACACTAATTTTTATTCATACGAGTTTTCTTTCGCAAGTTAAAGGGTTGCTCCAAAATTTACCCAAGCTAAAAGATATTATCGTTTTTGGAGGAGATAATTTTGGGAACATTGATAATATCAATATATTATCATTGGAGCAGTTCAAAAAAAGTTCATCTGCTATGGAACCAGTTGTCGAGATAAGAACACAGGATCCATTCGCTATTACTTTTACTGGAGGAACAACGGGTTTTCCAAAAGGGGTGGTCGTTAGTCATGAGTCACGTGTAATTGCGAGTGTCAGGGGTGAGCGTGAATATGATATATCAAATCATGATATAAATTGTTGCTCGACTCCTTTTTTTCATATTGCGGGATTATTTGTTTGGTTCCAAACAAGTATAAAGATGGGGTGCACTAGTGTTTTACTCGCAAAATGGGATCCGGCTGAATTTATTCAATTAATTGAAAATAAATCTGTAACCTCGGCTTTTTTAGTGCCTACTCAAATTAGTAGTGTTTTAACTAATCCTAAGTTTTCGCGAGCGAGGGTAAAAAATTGGCGTTATTGTAATTATGGGGGTGCGCCAACTTCACCAGCTCAGTTAGAGATCATGTTAGATAAATTACCCGAACTTGTTTGGGAAGATCAGTATGGTCAATCGGAGGCCGGAAATTTAACTGTTAGACCAAAAGAATTTATATTATCTAAAGCTAAAAGTGTGGGCAGACCATTCCAAGGTCTTGAAATGTCAATTGTTGACAATCATGGCAATGAGTTAAATCAAGGGGAGCGAGGTGAAGTTGTAACCAAAGGGGTTCATACAATGTTAGGTTACTACAATGATCCTAAACAGACTTCTGATGCTTTTACTAAAAATGGTTGGCTTAAAACTGGAGATATTGGTTATTTTGATGAGGATGGTTTCTTATTTTTAGTTGATAGGTCAAAAGATATGATTATTTCAGGAGGGGAGAATATTTATCCGACTGAGATAGAGTCCGTAATATATTCTCATCCGGCCGTATTTGAGTGTGCCGTCTTTGGAATTCCAGATGATGAATGGGGTGAATTGCCAGCTGCACATGTTATACGCGTTGCGAATAAATCTGTTTCAGAACAGGAGCTAATAGAATATTGTCTCACTAAATTGGCCCGCCATAAAAAACCAAGATTAATTAAGTTTGTTGACTCTATTCCGAAAACAGCAATTGGTAAGTTTCAAAAAAATTTAATAAAAACTGAATATTGGATTGATTAATATTATCTGAAAAATTAGAGCCAGTTTTACCAGGCTGTCCATCCACCATCAACCTTTAAACTTTCTCCTACTATCATTGAAGCATTTGTAGAAGCTAGAAACATTACGGCTGCTGCTACGTCTTCGACCTTACCAATATGTCCTAGTGCAATATTATTCTCTACCGTCTCCTTGAATGCTGTATTTTCAAACATCGGCTTAGTCATTGGCGTATCTATAAAAGTTGGAGCAACCGCATTCACTCGTATACCATGTGGTGCTAACTCAACAGCTAAGGCTTTGGTTAGACCTTCAACTGCATGCTTTGTAGTGCAGTATAGCGTTCGGTTTGGTGATCCAATGTGTCCCATTTGAGATGATATATTTATTATTGTACCCGAGCTGTTCTTTAGCATAACTTTTGCGGCACTTTGCGAAGCCCTAAAAATAGACTTAACATTTAAATCAAGCATCCAATCAATGGTATCAAGAGATATTTCTGTTATCGGCTGCGGTTTGTTTCCACCGGCACAACCAACCAATATATCCAGATGGCTTAATTTCTCAATTCGTGAATAAAAATTGTCTTGCAGAACGTCTTCCGTCCAACATTCTATATTGTTTGGATAATGCGACTTTACCTCATTTAAGTCAGACTTTGTTCGTGCAACAGCAATTACGTGTGCCCCAGCTGACGCTAACCCGAGTACACAGGCACGCCCTAGACCTCTTCCACCACCCGTTACAATAGCTATTTTGTTACTGAAATCCGGAGGATTATTTAGAGCACTCACATTAATATTATTGTTCATTAAACTTACCCATCATATTTTAATTAACCTTCATTGATGCCAGCGTAGCGACGTAATCTAATATCGGCTTGTTCTTTATGACCGGCAAATCCTTCTAGCGCACATAAACGCGAACAGTATTTGCCAACCTCAACTGAGGCCTTCTCAGTTATTCGCTGATAAGTGTGAGTTTTTATAAATTTTCCAACCCAAAGACCACCAGTATATCTGCCTGCACCTTTAGTTGGGAGTGTGTGATTAGTGCCTATAACTTTATCACCATATGACACATTTGTCTCAGGGCCTAAGAATAGCGCACCATAATTTGTCATATTTTCCAAAAAATAGTTTGGGTTTTGTGTCATCACTTGCACATGCTCAGACGCAATTCTCTCTGCTTCAGATAGCATTTCTTCCTGACTATCGCACACAATTACTTGGCCATATGTTTCCCATGCCTGTCTGGCTATTTCGCCCGTAGATAAAATATTAAGTTGACGTTCGACTTCGACAATTGTTTCTCTAGCAAGGCTCTCAGAATTTGTAATTAATACAACCGGGCTTGTTGGTCCATGCTCGGCTTGACCAAGTAAATCGGCTGCGCATAATTCTCCATCAACACTTTCATCAGCGATTACTAATGTCTCGGTAGGTCCGGCTAAAAGGTCTATTCCAACTCTTCCAAATAGCTGCCTTTTGGCCTCTGCGACGTATGCATTACCTGGACCTACCAGCATATCCACGGGTGCCATCTGGTTAGTGCCTAAAGCCATACCTCCCATGGCTTGAACTCCGCCTAAACAATAAATTTCATCAGCGCCTGCCAGGTCTTGAGCCACAACGATTGCTGGGCTTGGTTTCCCCTCAAAGGGAGGTGCACATGCGATAATTCGCTTCACACCGGCTACTTTCGCTGTAACGACACTCATATGGGCAGAAGCTACCATGGGATATTTACCACCAGGAACATAACAACCAACAGAATTTACAGGAATATTTTTATGCCCAAGAATAACCCCTGGCAGTGTTTCTTGCTCGACGTCAACAAGAGCTTTTTTCTGAATTTCAGCAAACCCTCTCACTTGGGTTTGAGCAAACTTAATATCTATAATATTTTGTTTAGTAACTTGATCATAACATTTATCAATTTCAAGCCGACTTAGCTGAAACCTATCAGGGGCCCAATTATCAAATTTATTTGAATATTCTAAAAGCGCATCATCACCGCGACTTTTTATATTTTCTAATATATCTTCAACGATTTTTCTAACTTTTGCATCTGCATCATCTTTCTCGGCTTGACTAATACCCTCTTTAAGAAATTTTGGCATTGCTCTCACTCCTTGCGCACCTATTTAATTGATCATTTGATCAGTAACACACAGCATAAAAAAGAGATCATCATTAAACAAGTCCTCATAATTATAAATCACTTAACTTCATAAATTAATGCTAATATTTATTAATAAATATGCCACTTGATTAGCAATTATTTATTTTAGTGAGACTTATACGTCAGATTGCATACCCTATATTTTCATTAAGTTTCAAATATGCTATCCTCGAGTTTAATCCAAGTTTAAATTATACCTTGTAAAAAAAAACATAGTTTGTATTGATATAAAGAAAAGTCTGGGGATTATATAATTTTATGCAGAATGTTAGTTCAATAATAGTATGGTTTTTAAGTTTCTTGGTTGCTATTGTCGCTGTTTATACAGCAGCCTTTGGGATTGTTGATGAAATTTATCAACGCAGTATTACCGTCGCTGTTTCAATAATCATTTCTATTTTTGGAACGTCTCTCTCGCACGTCTACAAAACAGAGAATTTAAAGCTCAAAATTGGCCAATGGATTATTGATTTTGCTCTTGTATTTCTTATCACTCTCTCAATTTTTTGGTTTTCCTCGGTATATGATGAATTAGAGAGTGGACTATATAGTTTTATGCCTGATGACCTCATTGTTGGCTGCGGTGGCCTTTTGGTTGTCTTAGAAATGACTCGTCGTTGTTACGGGTTCCCGTTAGCATTCTTCGCTCTAATTACAATTATTTATGCTTTATTTGGCTCTGATTTACCGTGGATTTTTGCGCACGCTGGCTATGATTTAGAACAAGTTATGAGAACTGTCTGGTATAGTTTCGATGGTGTATTTGGTTTTATTGTTATTATTGTAATCTCACTTATTTTTATATTTATTATTTTTGGAGCAATGCTTGAGGCAACTGGGGCAGGGAGTACGTTGCTGAAGATATCGTTAAGTCTTACCGGTGCACTTCGAGGAGGGCCCGCACACGCTGCAATTGCTGCTAGTGGGTTTTTTGGTACAATTTCTGGTGCCGTAACTGCAAATGTTGTGGGAACGGGGGTTTTTACAATACCTATGATCAAAGCTAGGGGTTTTAAGAACTCTTTTGCTGGAGGTGTTGAGGCAGCGGCATCTTCTGGTGGTCAATTTATGCCACCTGTTATGGGTGCAGTTGCATTTGTAATGGCCGATTTTACAGGAATACCTTACATTATCATAATAGCCGCAGCTTTAATGCCAGCTTTGTTTTATTACGGCAGTTTGTTTGTCGCGGTTTGGGTTGAAGCAGGTCGACTCGGGATCAAATCAATTCCAAAAGAAGAAAGAGAGATATTAACTCGCGACGATTGGATAAAGTCGCTAATGTTTTTTGTGCCTGTGATTGTCATTATAGGCGTTCTTGTGACCGGTCGATCGCCAGCTGCAGCGGGTTTATGGGCAACAATAGCCGGAGTTATCATGGGTTTTATAAACCCTGTTATTAGAAAAAAACCCCAAATTTTCATGCATGCCCTAGTAAAAGGAGGCGAGCAATGCGCTCGGATTATGGTTGCCGTTGCGGCAATAGGAATAATTGTTGGTGTTATGAATTTAACAGGCTTAGGAATCAGATTTTCAAACATGGTTCTTGCGTTTGCTGGGACTAATTTATTTATTGCTCTTGTTTTAATGGCGCTCGCTAGCTTAGTGCTGGGAATGGGACTACCAACAATACCAGCATACGTTATAATAGTAATAATTATGGGTGGGGCTATTGAGCAACTCGGCGTACCAAAAATGCTTGTTCACCTATTTGTCGTTTATTTCGGCGTCTTGTCGGCAATTACGCCACCTGTTGCAATAGCTGCCTATGCCGCCGCCCCAATCGCAGAATCAAATCCAATGAGTACGGCAGTTCAGGCAATAAAATTATCTATCGTAGGGTTTATCATCCCTTTTGTTCTCATTTATAATCCATCATTGTCACTGGTATATGATTTTAATATTGTTGATTTTGTATCTGTGGTAATACGCCTATCATTAGCTATCTGGCTAATTACCACAGCTCTGGGTGGCGTTGATCGAGCAAGCTTACCTCTATATTCCAGGTTGTTGCGTTTAGTTTTGGCCATTACAATGCTTTTAACTTTTATCGAGGCACAAATTTTTGCAGTAGTTGCAGCAATACTGCTTCTATATTTAGACGGTGTTAATGCAAAAAAGGTAAAAAATGAAATTGCTAGATAATTTGATTTTTTTTTAATTAAGTTTATTGTTCAATATGTTTTTTTAACAGGGAGGAAGATCATGATTTTAAGGAAAATAAAGGGGGCAGCATTTATAGTTGCTGCAGTTGCGGCACTCGGTAGCAGTGGCGTCCAGGCAAAAGACTTTTATAAAATGTCAACTATCGCTCTTGCAACACCTTTTGCATTAAATACCACATTTGCTAAAATTGTTCAGAAATACAACAAAGATATTGAAATTCAAGTGAATGCAACTGGAGCTGCTCCAAGGCATGCTCTCGATGCAGCAAATGGTAAAACAGACCTTTTTTTTGGTGCACCATCATTACAAATGTTGATGTCAAAAGGTAAGGCGATGTTTAAAAAAGTTAAAAATGCTCCAAAGTTGGCTAATAATCTTAGAGCAATTTTCCATTATAGGATAGGGACTTATAATTTTGGAGTTTATGGCAATTCAGGGATCAAGAGCCTGTATGATATTAAAGGTAAGCGGGTATTCATAGGACCACCTGTTGGCGTTCAAAAGGTTGTCTCAGCTGGTTTTATCAAGGCTGTTACAGGCTATGAAATGAATAAAGACTATACAGCTGTAAAACTTGGTTTTCAGCCAGCTATGCAAGCTTTTCAAGATAGACAAATTGATATGATGACAGGTGCATCTAATCATCCATCTTCATTTTGGTCACAAATCGCGCTTACGAATAAAATAAGATTCCTCGGAGCTGATCCAGATACGGATTGGAACCAGCCAAAATGGAAGAAGCAATTCAGAATTCCGGGTCGAACTCCAACAGAGTTTGGGTCAGAAATTTATGGAAAGAATCAGGTTAATACTCTTCCAACTAAGACTATAGCTGCATACACTGGGCTTTATACTCGTGTGGGAATGTCCGAAGATGTTATATATAAGATGACTAAAACATTTTGGGAGCATATTGATGAAATGCACAATGTTGCAGCGTGGGCTAAGGATGCAATTAATAAAAAGAGAATTTTTCAAGAAGCAAACTGGAAATTTCATCCTGGTGCTTTGAAATATTACAAAGAAATCGGTCTAAAGATTCCAGCGATAGCTCAATAAATAAAAGTTTTTTATCGGGCCTGCCTTGGCTTTGGCAGGTCCGTTTTTATATTAAAAAAAGGACTAAGCTATGACATTATATTTTTTTAAAAAAAATTTTCTTATCGCTGTAACTTGTTTAGTTATGTGTCTAGCAAGCGCTCAAGCGAAAGACTTTTATAAAATGTCTTCAATCAATTCACCGACACCTTTTGCAATAAATACCACATTCGCTAAAATTGTTCAGAAATACAACAAAGATATTGAAATACAAATCAATTCAACAGGTGCTGCTCCTCGTCATGCTTTAGATGCGGCGAATGGTAAAACAGACCTTTTTTTTGCCGCTCCATCTCTAATGATGTTGATGTCAAAAGGAAAGGCAATGTTTGCAAAAGTTAAAAATGCACCCAAGTTAGCCAATAATCTAAGGACAATTTTTCACTATCGTATTGGAACCTATAATTTTGGAGTATACGGAAACTCTGGGATTAAAACACTTCATGATATCAAAGGTAAGCGAGTATTTATTGGTCCACCTGTTGGTGTTCAAAAAGTAGTATCCTCGGGTTTTATTAAAGCGGTTACGGGGCTCCAAATGAATAAAGATTATACTGCCGTAAAGTTAGGATTTGGGCCAGCAATGCAGGCTTTTCAAGATAGGCAAATAGATATGATGGTGACAGCCAGTAATCATCCTGAGTCATTCTTCTCTCAGGTTGCACTAACAAATACCGTTAGATTTTTGGGAGCAGCAAACGATGTAGATTGGAATTCACCTAAGTGGAAGAAAAATTTTAGAATTCCTGGTCGTACGCCAGCTGAATTTGCACCAGACGTTTATGGAAAGAACCAACTCAATACGAAGCCGGTAAAAACGATTGCAGCTTGGGTAGGCCTTTATACTAGAACAGCCATGTCGGAGGATATTGTCTATAAAATGACAAAAACATTTTGGAAGAATATTGACCAAATGCATGCTGTTGCAGCTTGGGCTAAGTCAGCGATTAATAAGGATCTAATATTTAGAGAGGCTAATTGGAAATTTCATCCGGGTGCCCTAAAATATTACAAAGAAATTGGTCTAGAGGTTCCTGCCATTGCTGAATAAGGTAAGACAAAAGAAAGAGAAATGCCCGCTAAGAATGCGGGCATTTTTTTTTGATCTTAGAAAATATATTAGATTAT
>Ga0209425_10002382_pt1 | contig 20986 bp, 21 predicted proteins | sample COG_05_FD_184749 | JGI IMG/M metagenome (GOLD analysis project Ga0209425, IMG submission 184749) | Pelagic Microbial community sample from North Sea - COGITO 998_met_05 (SPAdes) (version 2) | ecosystem: Environmental > Aquatic > Marine > Neritic zone/Coastal water | place: Helgoland, sampling...
ACGTTGATAGGCCAGATGTGGAAGCGCAGTAATGCGTGCAGCTGACTGGTACTAATAGCTCAATTGGCTTGATTTATGCACTGAAAAAAATTTTTAAAAATTTTGATATTTATTAACTATTGTTCAACTTTTCTAATTCAAAGTCTACCATTTCATGAACCATTTCTTTAAATGACTTAGATGGTTTGAATTTTAATTTCTTTTTAGCAACAGAATTATCAGCAATTAAGTTTATCTTATTTTCTTTTCTGTAATATTTTTTATCAATTACTAAATATTTTTGGTAATTTAAACCAACTCTTTTAAAAGCAATTTTTAAAAAATCTTTAACACTATGAAGTTTTCCAGTACCTAGAACAAAATCTTGAGGTTTTTTTAATTGTAAAGATTTCCACATATATTTTACATAGTCTTTCGAATATCCCCAATCTCTTTTAGCATTAATATTTCCAAGATAAATTTTTTTATCTAGCCCTTTTTTTATTCTTGTGGCAGCTTTTGCTATTTTTTTTGTAACAAAAAAATCACCTCTTCTAGGAGATTCGTGGTTATACAAAATTCCAGAACACGCAAACAATCCATGAGCTTCCCTATAATTTTTTGTTAAATGATAGCCTGCTAATTTAGAAATTCCATAAGCTGATCTGGGGTTGAATTGAGTATTTTCATTTTGTGGAGATTTTTTTGGATTTCCAAAAATCTCTGAAGATGCTGCAAAATAAAATTTACTCTTTGGGCTGAATTCTTTAATAGCAGTAAGCAAAAAATTTGTTCCATTAATACTAGGATTAAAATTAAAAAATTCAGAGTCAAAGTCATAATTTATAAAACTTTTTGAACCTAAATGATAAATTTCATGAGGCTTTATTTTTTTAATTAAATTTGAAATTTGAGTATAATTATTTATAGAAATGTTTAGTGTTTTAAGATTTCTATTAGCATTTATAATTTTTTTTTCTTTTACTTTGTTTACTATTCCATAAACAAAGTATTTTTTTTTAATCAGTAATTCAGCTAAATAGGATCCATCCTGACCATATACGCCAACTATTATAGCTTTTTTTTTCATAATTTAATTGTAAGTAAATTTTTACTCTTTTTTTATAATTAGTGATAACAAATTTTTCAATTAAATTAAAAACATTGATAATTTTTATTTAAAGAATTTATTAGTATTTTATTTAAAATTTATTTTTAATGTTGTAGTTTGAATCGAATATGAAAAAAGCTTTAATAACTGGAATAACAGGACAAGATGGATCCTATTTAGCTGAATTTTTAATCAATAAAAATTATGAAGTTCATGGAATTAAAAGAAGAACGTCATTAATAAATACTGATAGAATTGATCACTTATATCAAGATCCCCATGAAATCAGTAAAAAATTAATTTTACATCATGGTGATATGACAGATTCAACTTCATTAATTAGAATTATTCAAGAAGTTCAACCCGATGAAATTTATAACTTAGCTGCACAAAGTCATGTCGCGGTATCTTTTGAAGAACCAGAGTATACAGCAAATTCTGATGCTTTAGGTGCACTTAGAATATTAGAGGCAATTAGGATTTTAAAATTAGAAAATAAAGTCAAATTTTACCAGGCATCAACATCTGAATTATATGGTAGCGTAAGAGAAACTCCTCAAAATGAAAAAACACCATTTTACCCAAGAAGCCCATATGGAGTAGCTAAACTTTATGCTTATTGGATAACAGTAAATTATAGAGAAGCTTATAATATCTTTGCTTGTAATGGAATTTTATTTAATCACGAAAGTCCAGTAAGAGGAGAAACGTTTGTTACTCGAAAAATTACAATGGCACTTGCAAAAATTAAACTAAATTTGCAAAATAAATTATTTATTGGAAATTTAGACGCAAAAAGAGATTGGGGACATGCAAAAGATTTTGTAGAAGCACAATGGTTAATGCTCCAACAAGAAAAACCAGAAGATTTTGTAATTGCAACTGGTAAACAGTATTCTGTCAGAGATTTTATCAATGAAACTGCAAAAAATTTAGATATGAAAATAGAATGGAGAGGAAATGGTATAGACGAAGCAGGATCTTTTAATGGAAAAGATATTGTAATTGTTGATAAAAGATATTTTAGACCTGCTGAGGTTGAAACTTTATTGGGAGATGCAACTAAAGCTAAAGAAAAATTAAATTGGTCTCCAAAAATCTCATTTGAGGAACTAGTTAAAGAGATGGTAGAGGAAGATTTGAAACTAGTAAACAAATTAAATAATTAATAAAAATTTTAAGAATATAGATATAAAAAAATGTCTAAACCAAAAATCTTTGTTGCCGGTCATAAAGGTATGGTAGGATCAGCATTAGTTCGTCTTTTAAAAAGAAAAAAAGTTACAATTATTACAAAAGAAAAAAAGGAACTTAATTTATTAGATCAGAAAAAAGTTCAAACGTTTTTTATAAATAATAAAATTGATCAAGTTTATTTAGCTGCAGCAAAAGTTGGAGGTATACATGCAAATAATACATATCCTGCAGAATTTATTTATGAAAATTTAATGATACAAAATAATGTTATTCATTCTGCTTTTTTGTCTGGAGTAAAAAAATTATTATTTCTTGGATCAAGTTGTATTTATCCAAAAAATGCAAAACAACCAATGAAAGAAGAGGAGCTTTTAACAGGCAAACTTGAACCAACCAATGAGCCTTATGCTCTCGCTAAAATTGCAGGTATTAAAATGTGTGAAAGTTATAATAGGCAATATGGCAATTCGCATGGAATTGATTACCGTTGTGTTATGCCTACAAATCTTTATGGACCTGGTGATAATTATCATCCTGATAACAGCCATGTAGTCCCTGGATTAATTAGACGTTTTCATGAAGCAAAAGTTAATAATTTAAAATTCGTTACAATTTGGGGGACTGGATCACCATTGCGGGAATTTCTTCATGTTGAAGATATGGCTCGAGCTTCAATTCAAATTATGAATTTAGACAAAAAAAAATATAATAAAATTATAAAACCCATGAGTCATATTAATATTGGAAGTGGAATGGAAGTTAGTATTAAAACTCTCGCTAAAATAATTAAAAATATTGTGAGCTATAGGGGCAAAATTAAATTTGACATAACTAAACCTAATGGAACTTTAAGAAAATTTACGAATACTAAGCGTTTAGCTAAGATTGGATTTAAGCACAAAATAGATTTGGAAAAGGGTTTAGAACAAGCTTATTTGGATTTTAAAGTGGGAAACTTACCTCAAAAATAGTTCTTCCTATAGAGCCGTGGTAGACCACCACGTTGATAGGCTGGATGTGGAAGCGTAGTAATGCGTGCAGCTGACCAGTACTAATAGCTCGATTCTTTCAAAATAAATGTTCAAAAAGTATTTAACACTATGAAGTTTTTCATTGTCTAAGTATAGTCTCATGATTTTCTTAATTTTATAATTTAATCAAAAAAGTTAATTTTATATTAATTCGTTAGAATTCTAGTAATTTATCATTAAGATAAAATAAATAATGTTAAAAATTTTTTTAATTATGAATAGTGATTGATATGAAGAAAATATTAATTTTAGGTGCCAACTCTTTTGCAGGAACATCATTTGTTAAATATTTATTAAGTAAAAATTTTTATGTTTTTTCGACTAGTAGATCTGCCGAAAAGAAAGATCCATTTAATATTTATAAAGAACACGTTACTAATAAAAATTATCAATTTAAAAAAATTGATATAAATAAAAAAAAAGATTTAGAAAAAATTAAAAAAATAATTTTAAATAATAAAATTCAAATTATTGTAGATTTTGGAAGCCAATCTATGGTCGGTCAAAGCTGGGATGCTCCTGAGGATTGGGTTAGAACCAATTGTTTAGGGAAATTAAATTTAGTTAGAAAATTGAGTAAAATTAAAAAAATTAAATATATAAGAATCTCAACTCCAGAGGTTTACGGTGACAATACAAAAAAAATTAGAGAAAACGACAATATTCTTCCATCAACACCTTATGCTATAACTCAAGCAACTGCTGATTTTTTTACTTTTGCATACACAAAATTTAGAGGTTTAAATTCAATAACACTTAGATTTGCAAATTTTTATGGCCCCGGACAGCAACTATTTAGAATTATTCCAAAAACTATAATTTGTATATTAAAGAAGAAAAAATTAACCATTCATGGTAATGGCTCATCCTTAAGGTCATTTATATATTGTGATGATTTCTGTGAAAGCATTTTAAAAGCAATAAATAAAGGTAAAACTAACGAGGTATACAACATTTCTCCAAAAAGGGAAATTTCCATAATCAAACTAGTTAAATTAATTTGCAATATTATGAAATATGATTTTAGAAAGTTAGTCGTTTTTTCGAAGGATAGAATTGGCAAAGATGCAAGATATATGATGAGCAATAAAAAAGCTGAAAATGAGTTAGGTTGGAAATCAAAAATAAAATTAGAGGATGGATTAAAAAAGACAATTTATTGGCATATTAATAATTTTGACAAATTAAAAAAATCTAATATTACATATGTACATAAAAGATAATTTTTTGTTATCAAGTTTTAACTTTAAATAAGAAAGTGTAATTATTTTAAAATATTTTTATGAAATTATCAGACGCTTTTAAAATTTTAAAATATCATGGCTTATACAAAGGTTTAAGAAGAATAATAGATGAATATAGGGAGAACATACATTTTGACAAGAAATTTAATGTTATTACCTCAAAACTTAAGTTTGAAGAAAATTATAATAATGAAAAATTTATTAAGGGTGAAAACAAATGGTACCAACCAACATATTTTTCACCGCTAAAAAAAATTGCTATTCAGCTCGATAAAAAAATTAAAAAAAATACTCTAATTTTTGACCTAGGGTCAGGATATGGAAAACCATTAATTATACTAAATCATTTTATAAACCAAAATAACATAATTCATGGTGTTGAATTAGATGTTACATTTAAAAAAATTTTTGAAGAAAATTTAGCTAAATTTAATTCAAATTTTGAATTTCTTAACATGAAGGTGGAAGAAATTAATTTATATAAATTATAGACCTTAGTAATTTGATTTGTTTTATATTCAATTTGATTTAAAGTTAACTTTTAACTAATTTAATAAAGTGTGAATACAAAAAAAAAAATATTATGTTTTGATTTAGATGGTGTTATTTGCAGTAATACTAAATATAAAAACTCAGATCTAATAGATTATAAAAAATCGAAATCAATACCAATAGCCGTAAAAACAATTAATAAACTTTATGATAAAGGTCATACAATTATCATATATACAGCTCGAGGGATGACAAGGTATAATGGAAATTTATCATTGATAAGGAAAAAATTACAAAAGCCAACTATTGAGTCACTTAAATCATGGAAACTAAAGTATCATAAACTAATTTTCGGCAAAATATATTATGATTTAATTATTGATGATAAATCTATAAATTACTCATCTAATTGGAGTAAAAATTTAATTAGCAAAATTTAGCGTTGTTTTTTAAATTCAGACAACCATTTAAGAGAATAAAAGTTTGGTAAATCTCTTATTTTTCCATTTTTGAACATTTGAAACATCTCCATTAAAGACGGAATTAATTGATTTTGAAATTTGAAGCCTGTCCCAATTAGTTTTTCTGATGAAAGTCTATATGATCTTATATCGTTACTTTTTGTAATTTTAATTTTACAATTTTTATTAAATTTTTGAATGATTTTTGCTTTATCAATTACTCTGAGATTTCCATCAGATGCATTATAAGCTCCTGGTTTTAAATTTTTTTTTATAAAGTGAATATAAACATTCGCCATATCTTTTACATGCAAATAGGGTCGCCACTGTTTGCCACCAAATACTTTAATTTGGTTATCAATTGCAGAACATTTAGTTAAAATATTCATTGTTAAATCTAACCTCATTCTTGGTGAAGCTCCATAGAGAGTCGAAGGTCTTATGTTGTAATATTTAAAGTATTTCCCATAGCTTTCTACGATTTTTTCAGCAACTATTTTTGTTTTATTGTAATCAGATATGGGCTCACATCTTAAGTCCTCATTAACTTTTCTTTCTTTTTTTATTCCATAAACACTTCCTGAAGAGGCAAATATAAATTTTTTCACTTTTGCATCTTTTGCAACATCACACAAATGTTTGGTACCAAGACATGAAATTTCCCAAGTTAATTTAGGGTCTAAATCAGAGGCAGTATCATTTGCGACTGAGGCAAGATGTATAATTATACTTATTCCCTTAATGTCTTTTTGTTCAATATCGAGAATATTTTTTTTTATAGTTTCTAAATTTCTATGTTTTGGTAAGTAGTCACCAAACCAAAAAGTATCTATAACCCTTACTTTGTAATTTAACTTCAAAAGTAATGGCACCAGCGTTGTTCCAACATATCCAGCACCTCCTGTAACTAAAATTTTATTATTCATTTGAGTATCTATGATACTTAATATAGAAAACCTAAAAGAATAATGCAAGATAATAGAATAAATTATTTAGATTTGGCATCATCTTATAAAAAAGATAAAAAAAAATTTTTAAGAATATTTGATGAGGTAATGGGATCTGGTCAATATATTCCACAAAAAAATGTTCAAGATTTTGAAGATAAAATATGTAAGTTTTTAAAAGTAAAATATTGTGCTTCATTAAATTCAGGAACTGATGCTTTATTAATGGCACTTTACTCTCTAAATTTAAAAAAAGGTGATGAAATCATCACTACGCCAAATACCTGGTATTCAACAATAGCATCAATAGTTCATGTCGGTTTGATTCCAAAATTTATTGATATTAAGTTAGATCAAAACTTCAATGAAGATTTAATTGAAAAAAATATAACAAAAAAAACTAAAGCAGTTTTAGCTGTGCATTTAAACGGTAAAATGACAAATGTAATTAAGATAAGAAAGATATGCAAAAAATATAAATTAAAATTCATTGAAGATGCTGCCCAAGCACTTGGGGCTAGTTATAAAAAAATTAATCCTGGTCAATTTTCTGATATTGCATGTTTTTCTACACACCCAACAAAAACTTTATATTCTTTTAGAGATGGAGGATATGTAGTTTCAAACAACAGAAAACTAATTAAGAAGATTAAACTTTTAAGAAATCACGGTATTGCTAAAAATAATCGTGATGAATGTGATGAATTTGGATTTAATTCTAGAATGGATGAATTGCAGGCAAAGATTTTAACTGAAAAATTAAAAAAATTAAAACAAATGATCAAACTTAGAAATAATAATGCTAAAATTTACCACAAATATTTGAATAGAAAGTATTTTTATTTTGAAACAAATCACCGTAATTTAGTAAATTCCTACCAGTTTTTCTTAATCTTGTGTGACAAGAGAGATAAATTATTTAATTTTTTAAATAAAAAAAAAGTAATGGTCATAAAATATTTTCATATCCCAATTTATAAACAAAAAGCTTTTAAAAGAATTTTTCCAAACAAATTAAAATTAAAAAATGCAGATCGATTGGAAAAAAAATCCTTAAATTTACCGATTAGAGAAAACTTAAAAATAAGTGAAATTAAATATATATGTAACTTAATGAACAGATTTTATGAAGCTTAAGAAAATTATAGATAATAAAAATGTTCATTTAATTGATGAATTGAGAAGAGAAAAAAAAATAATAATGTGTCATGGTGTGTTTGATGTATTACATTATGGCCACATTGCTCATTTTCAGGAAGCAAAAAAAAAAAATAGTATATTGGTTGTAAGTCTTACGGACAATAAATTCGTAAACAAAGGACCTGATAGACCAATATTTGACAGTATCATAAGAGCAAAATCATTACTAGCTCTTGAGGCAGTAGATTATGTTATAATTTCTAAAGATTTTGATTGTATCAATACTTTAAAAAAAATAAGACCAAATTACTTTGTTAAAGATATAGAGTATTCAAATAAAAATCATGCCTCAAATAAAACATTTGAAAAAGAGAAAAATTTTCTTAAAAAAATTAAATGTGAATTAATTTATACTAAACAAATAAAATTAAGCTCTTCAGAAATTATTAAATCAAAATTTAAAGGTTTAAATGATACAACTCAATCGTATTTAAATTTTATTAGTAAAAATTTTACATATAAGCATATTGAAAAACAAATTTTAGATTTAAAAAAATTAAAAATATGTTTAGTTGGTGATCCGATATTTGACACCTATGTATTTTGTCAAACCGAAGGAATATCTTCAAAAAGCCCAACCTTAGCATCGATATTTAAAAATAAAGAAATTTATCCTGGTGGAGTTTTGGCAGTAGCGCAAATGGCAAATGCTCTAGGTATAAAAGTTAATTTATTAACTTATGGCAACAACAAAATTTTAAAAAATAATTTAGATAATCGAATAATAGTGAATTCGTTAGATAATTTTCAAAAAATACCAGAGATAGAAAGAATAGTTAACACTGGTAGAATGGAAAAATTACATCAAATGTATCGATTTAAAAGTTCTGATAAAAAGAAAGAAATATTAATGCCATTAAAAAAAAAAATTAATTATTTTTTAAAGCAAAAAAAATTAATTTTATTAATTGATTTTGGTTTTAATTTTTTCCCATCAAATTTTTATAATTATATTGATAAAATTAAATATTCAGTCAACACACATACCAATTCAATTAATAAAAACTTTAATCATATTTCAAAATACAAAAACAGTAATTATTTTTCAATTAACAAGAGTGAATATTATTTAGATAGAAGATTAAATTTTTCTGATGATATTAATAGATTAAAAAAATACTTAATTAAAAAAGAAAAACATAAAAATTTTTCAATAACACTTGGAAGCAAAGGAAGTATTTTTTTTAAGAACAATAAAATATATGAGTCCCCCTCTATTTTTCAAAAAGTTATTGATACTACTGGCTGTGGAGATGCTTATTTTATTATTACATCGGTTTTAAATAATTTAAAAATTGCACCTGAGTTAATTCCATTTATAGGAAATGTTTATGCTGGGTTACATGCAAATGTAATTGGAAATAAAAAAGTTATAAATACCGAAAATTTATTAAAGCATATTAAATTATTGCTTAATTAGCTGTAAAAACCTCTAATTTTTTTGATAATAAACCGTAAATCATTTTTTTTAACGTACTCATGCACAGGTAAAGAGATGATATTTTTTGAAATTTTAATTGCATTTGGAAATTTACCCCTATGATAATTATTTTTTATACATGGCTTTTGAAGGTGCATTGGTTTTGGATAATGTATTTTTGCATCTATACCGTGTTTATTTAAATATTTGACTAATTTATTCCTATCTTTGCATAAAAATGAATAGAGCTGAAAGTTTTCTTTAATTTTATTATCTCTTTTAGGTATAGAAATTTGATAAATATCTTTTAATCCTTCATCATAAATCTTTGCATTTCTTCTCCTAATTTTTGTTAAGTTATCCAGTTTATCTAACATTTTAAAGCCAATGGCTGCTTGTATGGTGTCCAATCTTGAATTATGCCCAAAAATTTCTAATTCATTTCTATTTTTTAATCCATGATTTCTCAATAATATTAATTTTTTATAAATTTTTTTTTCATTTGTTATAATTACCCCTCCATCTCCCCAAACATTTACATTTTTTAAGGGATGTAAACTAAAACACCCAGTATCTCCAAAGTTACCAGCAAATTTATCTTTATGTTTACTTAAGTATGCATGACAAGCATCTTCAATAATTTTAAGATCGTATTTTTTTGCAATTTTCTTAATTGTATTCATATTACAAATTTTACCTGCCCAATGAACGGGCATAATTGCCTTGGTATTTTTATTAATTTTTTCTATAATCTTTTTTTCATTTATGTTGAAATCTAATTTAGAGTCTACAAATATTGGTTTTGCACCTACAGCAATTATTGGATTTAGAGTGGCATAAAAAGTAAAAGTAGGCAATATAACTTCATCATTGTAACCAATATCAAGAGCTTCAAGAGACAATTTTAAAGCATCTGTTCCACTTCCAACTCCTACAGCGTATTTAGCATTAATTTTTTTTTTAAATTTATTTTCAAACTTAGAAACATATTTACCTAAAGTAAAATCATTATTACTAGCTACATTTTTTATCAATTTTAAATAGTTTTCCGTATCAGAAAATTGTTCAGATAAATAATTATGTTTAATTTTAAATTTTTTATCTTTTTTATATTGTTTGTTTAGATAGCTCATATTAAAAATTTAAAATAATAAATCAAAAGAGTAAATTATCTGATTATCATATGGTTTCAAAAATTCTTTCCATTTTTTTTTATTAAATAATATTTTATGTGTTTTATCCCATCTAAAAAAAAGATCTTTATCTTTTTCTGATTTATAAGTGTGTATAATAAAATAGGGCGGATATATTGATTGTTTTATAGCTAATTTAATCAGTTTATGAACATTTTTTTGATCCATATGCGGAATTACATTTTTTGAAATAAAAAAATCAAACTTATAGTTTTTCAAATTTTTAATATCTTTTAAAATTTTTATGGAGTTTTTGATATTGGATTTATTTCTTGCATATTTACTTACTTCGAATCCTAAAATTTTAAAACCTAATTTTTTAAACTCTTCAAGGGCATAACCTTTGGCACATCCAAATTCACAAATTATATCAGTTTTTTTTAAATTAAAGTTTTTTATGATTTTTTTCACTGGTTTTGCATATCGGCCATCATTTTTGTAAGAATTATAGCCAGATTTTATATTTTCATTATCAAAATAATCAAAACCAAACTTTGTAAAATTTTCAGTTATTTTGATTTGTTTTTTTAAAAGTATTTTTTTTCTATTTTTTCTATAGCAAACAGTTGATTTATTTGGTTCAAAATAACTTTTAATGTTCATTTTATTTAAATGTATTTAGTAATTCTGGATGAACTGCAAATTTTTTATCTAATTTTTTTAATTTAATAATTTTTTTATGAAAAAAAACTGACTCATTCATTAATTCTTTCTTTACTCTAGAAATATCTTTAGTTGAAATATCATTATGTTCAAGTAATCCGGCAATTTTATTATCTATATAAACCTTAGATGAGAATAATTGATTTTTATATGAAATAGGTTTTCTTAAAGGAGACCATCCCTCAAATAATTTGCTAGTATAATCTTTTTTTTGAGATACTTTTATAATTTCATCTACAATTAGTGGTGCCAGAGTAAGTCCATCTCTCTTTGTACCGCTGACAATTGATATATCTTGATCTAATTTACCAAAAATTGGTTGTCCATCAAATGAAAAAGGTCTAAAGCCCAAAACTGGAACAAAGTTTAATTTGGAAATATTATTTAATATTTCATTTTTTGCTGCATTTAGAAGATAAAGGATGGTACCAATTTTTGACTTATAATTTTCTTTGTGACTTATTTCGCTTCCGGCGCCCAAATAATATTCACCTGTTTCTCTTGGCACTATATGAATTCCACATGTGCTACCTCTATTTGGACTTCTAATAACTGTTCTTGGTGGTAATTGTTTTTTTATAATGTTATTTTTATCATATATTTCAACTGCATTACCAATACCGTAATAAACATCTAAAACTTTTTTTTTATTTTTAAAATTGATTTTTTTTAAAAAAGAACCATTACAAATAATTATTTTATTTGCGTAGATATTGTTATCATTAAAAGTCTTTATTTTATTGGTATTTTTTATTTTAGATATATCTTTAACTTTATCGTCTTCATAAGTAACATTTTTTTTATTTTCTAAATATTTATCGATATTGTTGAAAAGTTTTTTTATATCAACTGCACCTTCACCTTTTAAAATAAAAAATTTTTTTGATTTGAAAGATTTAGAATTTTTTAAAAAATCTAATTTTTTATGTTCTTCAATCAAAATTTTGTATTTTTTCGCATACTTTTTAATACTATTGAAGCAAAGTTTTTCAAGTTTTGTTGCTTTATCTGATTGAAAAATCACCGTATCATCAGCAGTGAAAATATTATTAAATAATCTTTTTTTTTTTAATTCATTCCATTTTTTTGTGGCTAAAACCCCTAAATCTACTTTTCTTTTAAGATATTCGTTTTTTGATATATCGTGATCAATTTCACCAAATACGTTAAGCATTGCTCCAGCTGCTTTGCTGGCACTACCTTTTCTATTTTTTGGACCAATTAAAATTAAGTTATTTATCTTTTTAGATAATTGATATGCAATCATAGTTCCTATGATTCCATTTCCAATAATTGCGGTATCATATATTTTCATAATTAAGTATTTTATATTAAGATGTTATTTTTTTATAATTTATAAACTTTCTATCCTTAAATATTTCACTATTAAATTTATTGATAAAATAATCATTATCATCACTTTGATTTGGATCTTTTTGTATATTAAATGTGTTATTTTCAATAAAAAACAACAATATTGTTGGCCCATTAGAATGAGAAAAATTAAAAGTTGATTTTGAATAAGCCAAAAATCTCATAGATATTGAAAAAGAACCATGATTAAAAATATGATATCGTAAATTATTATCTTTAATAAAATTTATTATTTCAATTGGTACTTCATTTTGAGTATCTGGTATAATTAGTATATCAAAATTATTCAAATTATTTTGTTTTATAAAATTCAAATATATTTTTATATCTTCAATATCTGTGTTCCATTCCTCATTAGCCCAGCTTTTAGTTCTAATGGTTATTGTAATGTATTCTTTGATATTTTTATAATTTAGATAATTATCAAATATTTCTGAATAATATTTATTCGCTTTTAATATTGGATTATTAATTTTGAAATTTTTAAAATCATTTTCATTAAAATCTTTAACCAAATATGGTTTATTTTTATTTAAATAATTATAATCTTTTGGAAAAATTTTTTTTGACTGTTTCATTATTTTTAGTAATTCATAACTATTATTGACAAACTTAATATTAGTAGGAGGATTGGGTAAAATCAATATGGACTGGAGAAAAATATTAATTAGACTATTTATATATATTTCATTAGTTACAATTTGATTTCCATATCTATGTAAATCATCTTCATATATTATTAATGTCCATTTATCATTATAAAAAAAATTACTACCCCTTATTAAAAGTACTACACTATCAAATATTATGCTATGAATTCTGGTATCAAGTATAAAAATATTTTTTGATTTATTTGAAAAATTATTTAAACTTAGTAGGCTTCTATTCCTAAATATAAAATTCAAGCAAATCCTAACAATATTTACAAAAGGCTTCAAAATCAGGTAAGTAAATTTATTTTTTCTAATATAGTTTTTGATATTTTTTAACATATTATTTTGATAGTGATTTAAATTAAAATATCTTTAATTATAAATAATTAAATTATATCATATTCTTATGAATTTAACTTTTCTTTTATTAATATGAAAATTCTAGCAATAATACCCTCAAGATCTGGATCAGAGTCCATCAAAGATAAAAACATATTAACTTACAAGGATAAACCTTTATTGGCACATAGCATTTTGACAGCAAAAAAATCCTCTAAAATCAACAAAATAATAGTATCAACAGACTCTAAAAAGTATAAAAAAATTGCGGAGTCTTATGGAGCGGATGTACCATTTTTAAGACCCAAAAAAATAAGTTCTTCAAAATCTTTAGATGTTGAATTTATAAAACATTGTTGTATTTTTTTTAGAAAAAAAAATTATATACCCGATCTTGTAGTTTTGTTGAGACCAACAACACCTAATCGTAATATCAAAATTTTAGATAAAGGTATTAATCATTTTATTAAGAATTTTAAAGAATATGACTCCATGAGATCAGTTTCTATATTTAATCAACCTCCACATAAGATGTTTCAAATTAAAAATAATTCATTAGTCGGTTTTTTTGATAAATCTTATAGTGGTGAATATCATAGCAGGCCAAGACAAGAATTTCCAAAAACTTTTTTACCAAATGGCTACATAGATATTTTTAAACCTAATTTTTTTATGAATAAAAAAAATAATGAATTATTTGGAAAAATATTACCATTTATAACTGAAGAAACCCTGGATATTGATGAAAAAAAAGATTTTAAAAAATAAAATTGGAATTTATCAAGGAAGATTATCAAACTCTTGTTTATTACAAAAATATCCTCAAGACTGGAAAAAAGAAATACTAATAGCAAAATTTTTATCTTATTCGCATATTGAATTTTTTCTTGAGGAACAAAAAAATAGGTATAATCCTTTTTGGTCAAAAAAAGAAAGAAAGCAGATTAAAAACTTATTACACAGAAATTTTAATAATAATTATTTTTTAATATGTGATAATTACCTCATAAAAAATAATTTATATAATTTTAAGACTATTTTATATTTAAAAGAAGTTTTAAAAAATTTAAGAGATTTTAAAAGGTCTAAGTTAATCTTACCGCTAAATGATTTTTACTTTGATGATGTTTTTAAGCTTTCAAATCATCTAAATAATATTTTAGAATATAAAAGCGATAGGATTGATATTTCTTTTGAGATAGATGTTGATTCCTACAAAATAGTTAAATTTTTTAAGCTCTTAAATATAAAAAATTGTGGAATAACATTTGATACTGGAAATATTTTTCTTAAAAATAAATCAATTTTAAAGATTTTTAAATCAATTAAAGATTTAATTAATCATGTGCATATTAAGGATAGAAACATTTGTGGCAATAATGTTGAACTTGGCACTGGTCTAATCAATTTTAAAATTTTTTTTGATATACTTAAAAAAGAAAATTATAGTGATACAATCACTCTTGAAACTTTTAGAGATAAAAATGCAATTTTGCAGGCTTCAAAAAATATCACTTATCTTAATAAAATTTTATAAATTAATTATTTTTTTTTTAAGAAAAGATTTTTTTATAGATAATATAGTTTTTAGATTTGAGAAACTTTTTTCGAAAGTATTTTTTGCATCTTTGTTTTTTGAAAAACGATATTTCACATATTTTAATGATTTCAAAAAAATATCATTTCTATCTTTAATTTTACTTTTGTATTTTTTATTTACTTTACTCTCTATTATTAGCGTATTTTTTAAAAGATCCCATTTAATATAAGCATAATCAAATTGTATAGAGCAACTTCTGTAGGGATTATTTTTAATAAAATCTAAATTAAATGTAACCGGTAAATTATTTTTGTAGAGCATTGAAAATTGAGCAGAACTTTCAACGTTGATATTTAAAAATTTTTCTGATGACATTTTGATAGGAATAATTTTTTTTGGTTTTCCAAATAAATATTCAGCATAATCAATTTCATGGGAAAAACATAATAGTACCCCGCCTCCCAAATCTTTTTTACTCGCATAACTAATTTTATAATTTTCGTATTTGTGATGATTAGGTAAAAAGTGGCAATGATCTATATTACATTTTATGATGTTTCCATATTTTTTAGATGTAATAATTTTTTTCAATTTTATTAATAAGTCATCATATCTAGTTTGAAAACCAATTTCACAATTTAATTTATTTTTTATTAGTACGTTTTTTAATTTTTTGATATTTTTAAGATCATTAGATAGAGGCTTTTCAATAAATAAATTTAGATTTAATCGTGCTAATTTTAAAGACGTTTCTGCGTGGAGACTTGTTGGATTTGTAACAAAAGCTGTATCAATTTTATATTTTTTTATATCAGACCATCCAATCTCCTTAATACCTTTTGTATTTGTGAGGTATTTTTTTTTGATAACTTGATTTTTATTATCTAACTCAGGTACAATTTTTTTTTTTCTGATACAAAAAAAATTTATATTTTTGTCTATTTTTTTTAAATTTCTAAAATGTCTTTGTCCTATAGATCCAAGACCTAAAAATATTACGTTTTTCATAATATTATTTGATCAAATAAGCTGTAGGCTTACTACTAAAATTTACTTTTTTGAGCTTTAATTTTTTTGTTTTTAAAAATTCATCTACAGCTTCGCTTTCGCCCCATCCTCTACTTCCGTATTCATCAAAAATTATAACTCCACCCGGTGACACATGAGGAAAAAAATTATTTAACGCATGTTTGGTACCTTGGTAAGTATCTAGATCTAAATGAAGCAAAGAAATTCTAAATCCTCTGTTATTCTTCACATATTTTTTAGAAGTTTTAACGATATCTCCTTTAACTAAAATTGATCTATTCTCCAAATCTGCACTTTTAATTTTATTCTTAATAATTTTATATAAATTTTTTGAATTAAATTTAGCCTCAGCCTGAAAATTCTTAGCTGCCTTTTTTTCAAATTTTAATGTTGATTTAGGAAAATCTCCAAAAGTATCAAAGCCTATAACCTTTTTAAGAGAGTTTGGATCAAAAATTTTTAATAACTTTAGCCAAAACATATGACCTGTTCCCTTAAAGACCCCACACTCAATGATATCACCTGGAAGGTTTTGAGATAATTTGTATAACTCATACCTAACTATTATTTTTTTAAGTCTTTCTATATCGTTACTTTCAACTAAATAATTATATGCATCAAAAATTTTTTTATTCATAAATTATTTTCTCATTACAGCATATAGCATTACTTCTCTAGAAAATCTTATCAAAGTATTTAATTGATTTGGAAACTTTATAGGAAAAAGACCCTCATACATTGGATAGTATGGAACTCTAAAAAATGAAATAACTTTTGGTAATATTTTTAAATATGGATTATTACAGGTGAAAGGTAACTGATAGAAATATTCAACATTGATATCAGAAAATCCTCCTAAAGTACCAATATCTCTAAGTGAATGTAATGTGAATGGCGTTACATGAGTATAATCTAAATAAAATGGGCCGAATTTATGATGATACCATGATGGAGTCATAATTACTAGACAGCCATTATCTTTTAATAAGCTTTTACAATTTCGAATAAATTTAAGTGGTGAATTTAAATGTTCAATAAGAGATTTAGAAAAAATTATATCATAATAATTTTCTCGTTCTTCAATTATTTCTTTTTCTAAATTTTTTTGATACACTTTAATTGGAGATAAAAATTTTACACTTTCTTCAGATAAATCAACACCTTCAACATTTAAATTATTTTTTTTGAACGCTTTAAGTAAATCTCCTTTACCACAGCCTGCATCAAGAAGATTTGCATTTGTTTTTATATGGTTTCTCTGAATTATTAATTTTGCTAGCTCTAAAGGATAATTTGATATTGGTCTTCTTTCTTCTGAATAAATGTGAGATAGATAATTTTTTCCTTGTTTCTCACTTTCAATATTTTTTATTTGATCATTTTTTGAAGTCATATAGGTTTATAATTTAATTAATTTAATATATCTATGCAAAATTTTTCTTTAATTACTGGATCAGCAGGATTACTCGGAGAGTTTCATGCAGAAGCACTACTTGGCATAGGTCACAATTTGATAATTACTGATTTAGACTTAATTCAATTAAAAAAACTCAAAGAAAAATTAATAAAGAAGTATTCTGCAAATAAAATTATATCTTTAAGAATGAATGTTACCTCAGAAAAATCAATTGAAAGTGTTAAAAAAAAAATACAAAGCCAAGGATGGATTGTAAATAATTTAATTAACAATGCTGCAATAGATGCCAAGATAAAAGGTAGTAAAAATAGATTATTTGAAAATTTTAATTTAGATGAATGGAACAAAGAGGTTAATGTTGGACTAACTGGAGCAATGCTTTGTAGTAAAATATTTGGTAGTGAAATGGTTAAAAAAAAAGTTAGTGGTACAATTATCAATATTGCTTCAGACTTATCGGTAATTGCACCAAATCAAAATTTATACAAAATAAAAAATCAACCAAAATTTACTAAACCTGTCACATATTCAGTAATCAAGCATGGAATTGTAGGATTAACTAAATACCTAGCTTCATATTGGGGTGAAAAAAAAATAAGAGTAAATTCACTTTCGCCTGGACCTGTTTTAAATGATCAGTCAAAAATGCTTCAAAAAAATCTTAAAAAAGAAATACCTTTGAGAAGGTTAGCAAAAAAAAATGAGTATATTGGTGCAATACAATTTTTAAGCTCAAAAAATTCTGATTATATGACGGGGCAAAACATAGTTGTTGATGGCGGTCGAAGTATTTGGTAATAGACACATATGATAAAAAAACCTTACATGATTGCTGAAATTGGAATTAATCACAATGGTGATTTGAATCAAACAAAAAAACTAATTGATATTGCTATAGAAAATAAATTTGATGCTGTAAAATTTCAAAAAAGAGACATTGAGTTAGTATATTCAAAAGAAATTTTAGATACGCTAAGAGAAAGTCCTTGGGGGAAAACTACAAGAGAACAAAAATTTGGTTTAGAGTTTGAAAAAAAAGAATACGATGAGATAGATATTTATTGTAAAAAAAAAAATATTAATTGGTTCGCTTCAGCGTGGGATCTAAACAGTTTGAAATTTTTAGATAATTATAACTTAGAATATAATAAAATTGCATCGGCAATGATTGTAGATTTAAATTTCTTAGAAGAGGTAGCTAAAAGAAAAAAACATACATTCATATCAACGGGAATGTCAACTAAAGGTGATATAGATAAAGCTGTAGAGATATTTAATAATAACAATTGTTCATTTGAATTAATGCACTGTGTATCTACTTATCCAATGAAAGTTGAAGATGCTAATCTTTCAACAATTAATCAATTAAAAGAGAATTATAACTGTAATGTTGGTTATAGTGGTCATGAAAACGGTGTTGTAGTGTCTTTAGCAGCTTTAATGCTAGGTATATCTTCACTAGAGAGACATATAACTATTGATAGAACTATGTATGGATCAGATCAAGCAGCATCTTTAGAGCCATCAGGTATAAAATTTTTATCTAATAGTATTGAAAAAATGTTACTTAGTATTGGAAATCCCTCTTTAGGAAAAATTTTAGACGAAGAATTGCCAATAGCAAAAAAACTTAGGGCTCATATAAGTTAACTTATATGAAAAATCTTCAAGAAGAGTTTGAAAGCAATCTTCAAAGTAATATTGAAACACATCTATCACTCTTGCAAATTTCTAAAGATGTGATTGACACAATCAAAGAAATTGAAAAAAAAATTAAAAGGGGAGGTAAGCTATTATTTTGCGGTAACGGTGGTTCAGCTGCTGATGCCCAACACTTAGCCGCAGAGTTTATTGTAAGATTAAGACCCCATATTAATAGAGCCCCTATTCCAGCTCTTACTCTAGCTCAAGATACGTCAACAATTACAGCATGTGGTAATGATTATAGTTTTGATGATATTTTTTTAAGACCGTTTAAGGCCTTATCTAATAAAGATGATATTTTAATATGTATTTCAACTTCTGGTAATTCAAAAAATATTTTAAAAGTCTTGAATGAGGCAAAAAAAGCAAAAATTTATAGCATTGGTTTTTTGGGGAAAGGTGGGGGAAAAGCTAAAAAAATTTGTGATAAAGCCTTAATTATAGACTCTAATAGCACTGCAAGAATACAAGAATGTCATATTTTTCTTGGTCATTTTATTTTAGAGAAAGTAGAGGACTATTTTATATCGAAAAACAAAAAATAGTTTACACCAATTTAATTAAGTTTTTTAATTAGTTTTTTTATAGAATTTTTAAAATAAATTTTAATCTGTTTTATAATGAATTATTATTAAAATAATTTAGCACATGAAAAAAAATAAAAAACTTGTTTTTATACCTCAGATAAACTTAAGAGATGGAATTTTAAAACTTACTAGATTATTAAAAAGTTAATGCAAACATTTAAAAGATTATTATTTTTACTTTCCCCCAAAGAACGCAAGAGTGCTTTTTTTTTATTAATAATGATTATGATAATGGCATTATTAGATATGATTGGTGTAGCATCTATTTTGCCATTTATGGCAGTTTTATCAAATCCCAGTTTAATTGATTCAAATTTTATTTTGAACAAAATGTTTCAAATTTCAGCTCTTTTTGGAGTTGAAAATTATCAACAGTTTTTATTTTTTTTAGGTATCCTTGTTTTTTTTATACTTATTATCTCACTTAGCTTCAAAGCATTTATTACCTATCTTCAATTAAGATTTATTCAAATGCGTGAGTACACTATAGGTAAACGCTTAGTTGAAGGTTTTTTATATCAATCTTACAGCTGGTTTTTAAATCATCATAGTTCTGATCTTGGAAAAACAATTTTATCAGAAGTGAACCTAGTTGTTGGTGGTGGCATAAGGCCAATGATTGAATTGATTGCTCAAAGTATAATTGTAATTTCACTAATAACCTTATTAATTATAGTTGATCCAAAACTTACAATGATAGTTGGTCTTTCACTTTCAATAGTATATATACTTACTTTCTTCTTTACTCGCAAATATCTAAATCAAATTGGAAAAGAGAGACTAAAGAATAATCAGTCACGCTTCATGTCTGTAAGCGAAGCTTTTGGAGCTTCAAAGGAAGTTAAAGTTGGTGGATTAGAAGAAACTTATATTAAAATTTTTTCTTACTCATCTAAAGGTTTTGCTTTAAATCAAGCTTCTTCACAAATTGTGAGTCAATTACCTCGTTTTATTTTGGAAGCTATAGCCTTTGGTGGTATTTTGCTAATATTACTTTACTCAATGAGACAATCAGGAGGTTTTAATGACTCATTACCAGTTATAAGCTTATATGCTTATGCAGGTTATCGTTTGATGCCGGCACTACAACTTATTTATTCATGTTTTGCTCAGCTTACTTATTTGGGCCCAGCACTTGATAAGTTATATGAAGATATTCAAAACCTTAAACATTTTAAAAAAAATCAAGATCAAGGAGTTTTGTCATTAACTAAAAAAATCAATTTAAAAAATATTCATTACAACTTTCCTAATACTTCACGATCAGCACTAAAAGATATTAATTTAATTATTCCAGCCAAATCTACAGTTGGGCTGATAGGTCCGACTGGTTGTGGAAAAACAACAACTATAGATATTATTTTAGGTTTACTTGAAGCTCAAAAGGGAACTTTAGAAGTTAATG
>Ga0209425_10002411_pt1 | contig 20861 bp, 19 predicted proteins | sample COG_05_FD_184749 | JGI IMG/M metagenome (GOLD analysis project Ga0209425, IMG submission 184749) | Pelagic Microbial community sample from North Sea - COGITO 998_met_05 (SPAdes) (version 2) | ecosystem: Environmental > Aquatic > Marine > Neritic zone/Coastal water | place: Helgoland, sampling...
CAAACTCAAAAAGGCAACTCATCTGGCATTTCAGCTGATGAGGAAATTAAAATTTTACAAAAGTTAGTTAAGCAAAGAAAAGAAAGTGCTGAGATTTATATTTCTCAAAATCGTTCTGAACTTGCTGAAGTTGAAATTAATCAATCAAAAATAATAGAACGTTTTTTACCCAAACAATTAAGTCCTGAAGAGGTTGAAAAAATTGTTTCAGAGTTAATAAATAAAACTGGGGCATCTGGGATGAAAGATATGGGAAAAATTATGGGAATGGCATCCAAACAATTATCTGGCATAGCAGATGGTAAGACTATTTCTAACATAGTACGAAACAAACTTTCTTAATTAAAAATGGCTCAGTAGTTCAACTGGATAGAATATCAGATTTCGGCTCTGAGGGTTGGGGGTTCGAATCCTCCCTGGGTCACTATACATACCTCACTTTGTTTGTGAGGTTTTTTTTATAAGTTTTATTAAAAAGTAAATAAAACCTTACATTATCAAAATTATTTGTATATATTTGTAATGTAAACTTTACAAAATGTGAAAATGAAAAAACAAAAAAAACATAATTCAATTGTGCTAGCTTGGACAATTCTGTGGTTAATAAGCTTTGCAATTTTAAATATTGGACCAAATCAATATTGGGAAAATACCACAATTACAATTATTGCTGCCTTAACAAATTTTAGTTTAATTATTGCAATCCTGAACGCAAGTAAAAATCAGTTTGACGATTACGATGAATTTCAAAAAACTATTCAATTAAAAGCTTTAGCTCTAACTTTATTTCTTACTGTTTTTATGGGCCTATTATATGTAGGGGTTCATGAATCAGGGTTACTTAAATCACAGCCTAGAATACATTATTTGGTAGTCTTTTCATCAATAACGTATATATTCTCTACAATTTTTATTTTTAGAAAATATCAATGAAAAATAAGGTTAAGGAACTAAGAAAAAATCAAAAATTAACTCAAGAAGACCTTGCAAAGTTAATTGGAATATCGCGTCAAGCTATAAACGCAATTGAAAAAGAAAAATTTGACCCAAGTTTACCAACTGCATTTAAAATGGCTAAACTTTTCAAAACTTCCATCGAAAAACTTTTTTTGCACGATGCAAAAACAAAATAACAATTAATTTGTTGAAAATTTATATATACAAATTGAATAATATTCTTCATTAGGTTTTAAAAGTGTACTAGGAAAATTGTCCTGGTTAGGACTGTTTGGAAAATGTTGAGTTTCAAGACAAAATGCTGCTCTTTTTTTATAAGATTTATCGTGTTTCCCAATAGTACCACTTAAAAAGTTACCACCATAAAACTGCATTCCAGGTTCATTAGTATAGACCTCTAATGTTCTTCCAGATTCTTTTTCAAAAACTTTTGCTGCAATTATTTCTTCGGACTGTGAATTGTTAAGTACATAATTGTGATCGTATCCTTTTCCATAATTTAATTGATTATTATCTAGATTAATTCTCTTTCCTATTGCTGTTGGTAAGCTAAAATCAAATGGGGTATTTGCAACTAATTCTATATTACCTGTTGGAATTAGTGTTTCATCAACAGGTGTAAATGAATTAGCATTTATGTATAGCAAGTGTTCATTAATTGTTTCGTTTCCAGCTCCCAGTAAATTAAAGAAAGAATGATGTGTTAAATTAACATGTGTGGATTCGTCTGTTTTAGCAAAGTATTCTATTTTCAACTCATCATTGTTATTTAAATGATAAATAATTTTAACATTTAAATTACCTGGATATCCCTCTTCCATATTTTTTGAGAAGTAATTTAGTTCTAAAGTTTGATTGTCAATTTGTTTTGCATTCCATACAACATCACCAAATCCCATATTTCCACCATGAAGATGATTTAATCCATTATTTTTTTCTAAAGAATATTCTTTATCATTAATTATGAACTTACCTTCCTTTATTCTGTTTCCATATCTTCCTATTGTTGCGCCAAAATACTTTTCTTTAGCATTGATATAATCATCAATATTGTCAAATCCCAAAACAATATCATCAAAATTTCCATTATTATCGGGGACCCACAAGGAAACAACTCTAGCTCCATAATTAGTTATTTCACTAATTAAACCATTTCTATTTTTTAATAGAAAAATAGTAGTTTCTTTTCCGTTAATATTTTTAAAAAAGTCATTTTTATTTAATAGTTTAATTTCTGTTTTCATATTACAAGATTGATTTAAAAATAAGGAGCATATTAATAAAAAATAAAATCTATTTTTCATCTAAATTATTTTTATAATTTAACCGACTTGGTTATTTCTAGAAATTTTTTTGGTGCTGTTACAATGTTTAAAAATTGAAATTTCATTTCAATTGAGTCCAATATTTCCTTTGTTTTAATAGTAACGTTTAACTCTCCTTTTGCTGGGACTTCTAAAAAGGAATTATAGCTATGAAATGTATACTCACCTAAATATTTTAATTTGAAAGGAACTACACTATGATTTTTAATATTTACTGTAACTATTTTTTTATAATAACCTTTACTACTAATTGTCATATTTTCCTTAATCACAGGCAACATATTTTCCTCTTTACCAATTAACATATCTTTATGCCAAACAAAAGTTTTTTGATTAAATAACGCATCTCTTATACTTTTAATAGTTCTATTTTTGGATATGATAAATGTAATTGGGCGATGTTCCCCATCATTTTTTTTATATTCCCAATCAATTAGTCCATGAATATCACTAGTTCCCATGATAGTTAAATTATTTGAAAGAGCAATTTCTAAAGCTTCCTCAGAATAGGTGTTTTCATTTACAACTTCTATTCCATGAAATAATTTTTCATTAAGTAATTCCCTATGTAAGGGATCTAGTCTAGCTATACCATCTTCTCTGTTTTCTACCCAATTTGGATGGTTCCAAAAAACAAAAGCACCTTGATTATTAGCTTCTTGTATTGCTACTTTACCATCAGGATTTAAAAGTGGATTAGCATCTTTTATGAAGATCGCATTAAAATGACCAGGTGGCATTGGTTTTGTAATTTCTGTACCGTTAACAACGGTTAATGCCTCTTCTTTTTGTAATAACCCTTTAGAAACTATGTAAGATCTATTTCTGTCTGGGATAATTATGTCATTTCTGTAACTTAAATATTCTAAATGCTCAGTCAAAGAGATTAAATCAAGGCTATCTCTTCTTGCCTCTTTAATTCTAATACTTGGCCATACTTCACCATCTGAAAACACACTGTGTATATGTAAATCAGAAGAAATCAGAAAGTTACCCTTAGAACTTTTAAAAAATACTTTTCTTTTTTGGGAATAGGAGTTGAAAGTGATTAAAATTATTAATATTAAAGTCAAGTTTTTCATGATTTATTTTTTATGATTATTAATCTTTTTCTTTCTTTAATTTATGAATAATTTTAGTATTTTTAGATACCAACATTCATTAAAATGAAAAACATTTTCTACTCATATTTATTAATTATTTTTTTAACAATAAGTTCATGTGCGTCGGTACGAATACTATCGCCTGAAACACACAATCATAATTATCCTAAGAAAGAAATTAAAAATGATAATAAAACAGTGATAGGTGGAAGTAAATTAGATTATAAAGATTTGTTTAATGGAAAAGATTTAAGTGGTTGGATAGTCTATGGAACTGAAAAATGGTATGTAGAGGATGGACTTTTAGTTTGTGAAAGTGGCCCTGACGCTAAATATGGTTATTTAGGAACTGAAAAGTTTTATAAAAATTTTATTTTAAATCTTGAATTTAAACAAGAAGCAAATGGAAATAGTGGAGTATTTTTTAGATCTACTGTCGATGGAACTAAAATTAGCGGTTGGCAAGTTGAAGTGGCTCCTCCAGGATTATTTACGGGTGGAATTTACGAATCATATGGAAGAGGGTGGCTGATAAAGCCTGTTGATGGTAAAGATTCTTCTTTAAAAATGGGGGACTGGAATAAGTTAACAATCAAAGTTTATGAAGATTCTGTAACTACTTTTCTTAATGGTAAACAAATGATTACTTATTCTGATAAAAAAATAGGTGATGCAGATGGAAGAATAGCTTTACAAATTCACGATGGCGGTGGAATAAAAGTAAAATGGAAAAATATTAGAATTCATGAGTTTAAAAAATCTGATTCAGGTATTAATTTTTAAATATTTTTCCCGAAGAGTGGTCTTTTATTGCACCAGTTACGCTTTTTAAACAATTAATTTTCCCCTCACTTTTTAGAAGTCCCATGTACGCAAAAATCATTGCTTCTTTAAAATCTATTAATTTTTTTTCTGGCACTACTAATTCATGCTTTATTTTTCTTTTTATAGAATCAATTAAGGTTTTATTATAAGTGCCTCCACCAGTTACTAATATTTTATTTTTTGAAAAATTAGAAATAGTTCTATTAATTTGGTGAGAGACATGTTCTATATATGTTTTTAAAACATCTTCAGATTTCAACATGTAATTTTCTATTAATGGTAATACTTTTGAGTTAACAAATTCAATTCCTAAAGACTTTGGTCCCGATCTTTTATAAAACTCCATTTCGTTAAGTTCATTAAAAAGACTATAATTTACATTACCTTCTCTTGAAAATTTACCATTTTTATCATAGTCTAGACCTAGTTTTTTTGAATAATAATTCAAAACGGTATTAACAGGGCTGATATCAAAAGCTTTAATTCCATCTAATTCCTTTATAGATATATTTGAAAACCCACCTAGATTTAGACAAAATTTATAATTTGAAAAAAGATCTAAGTCTCCTATGGGAACTAATGGGGCACCCTGTCCATTATACTTAATGTCTTGAGTTCTAAAATCACAAATAACTTTTAGCTTGGTATTTTTATTAATTATATATCCATTTCCAATTTGTAGAGTTATTTTCTTTTTTGGATTATGGAAAATTGTATGACCATGAGAGGATATTAAATCAATTTGAGATATAGAGAATTCTTCTTTAAATTTTTTTATATAATAAGTTAATAATTCACCAAAATCATTATCAAGCTTAATTAGTTCCTCCTTGTTTAAAAAAATTGCTTTTTTTAATTTTTTTATCCATACATTATCATAATTAAATGTTTTTGCATGAGTAATTTTATATTTTTTAAAATTACTTTTTTCAAACGAAACTAAACATAAATCTACACCATCTAAAGATGTGCCACTCATAAGACCTATCACGTTTACGTAATTACTACACATATTTAATAATTGTGTTATTAAATTAAATAAAATAAGTAATAAACTAATTTATAAGGGCAGAAAGATCACTTATTGTGTTGGTTGGATTTTCTGATTTAAATACAAAACTACCAGCAACAAGAACATCAGCTCCTTGTTCAATTAATTTTTTTGCATTTTTAGAATTGACACCACCATCAATTTCAATTAGTGCATTTGAGTTACTAATATTGATTAATGATTTAAGATCTACAACTTTCTTATAAGTGTTTTCAATAAATGACTGGCCACCAAAACCTGGATTGACACTCATTAAACAAACTAAATCAATTTCATTTATAATTGACTCTAATGAAGATATAGGGGTGTGCGGGTTTAAAGCTACTCCAGCTTTCATTCCAAGATTTTTAATTCTTTGAACAGTTCTGTGTAGATGTGTGCATGCTTCAGCGTGAACTGTTAATACGTTAGCCCCTAGTTTAGAAAAATTTTCTAAATAATTATCAGGATTAACTATCATTAAATGAACATCTAATGGTTTCTTTGAATGTTTCTTTAAAACATTCATTATAGGCGTTCCAAAAGAAATATTTGGAACAAAAACACCATCCATTACATCAATATGAAACCAGTCTGCTTTACTTTTATTAACCATTAAAATCTCATTTTCGAGATTTCCAAAGTCACATGCCAGCATAGAGGGTGCAACTAATTTCATTTAACCTAAATAAGTTTTCAAAATTTTACTTCTTGAGGTATGTTTTAACCTTCTGATAGCTTTTTCCTTAATTTGTCTTACTCGCTCTCTTGTTAAATCAAATGTCTCTCCAATTTCTTCTAGTGTCATTGCGTGCTTTTCTCCAAGTCCAAAATATAATCTAACAACATCAGCTTCTCTGGGAGTTAAGGTCTCTAGTGCTCTTTCAATTTCAGTTCGTAAAGATTCATGAAGAAGATTTTTATCAGGATTTGGAGATTCACCACTTCTTAAAACATCATAGAGGTTTGAATCTTCTCCTTCAACAAGGGGAGCATCCATTGAGACATGTCTTCCAGAATTTTTCATTGATTCTTTAACATCTGAAATTGTCATATCCAACTCTTTGGCAATTTCTTCAGCAGAAGGAACTCTTTCATTAGCTTGCTCTAAGAAAGCGTACATCTTATTAATTTTATTAATTGAGCCAATTTTATTTAATGGAAGTCTTACAATCCTTGATTGTTCAGCAAGGGCTTGAAGAATTGATTGACGAATCCACCAAACAGCGTAAGAAATAAACTTAAAACCTCTTGTTTCATCAAATCTTTTTGCAGCTTTAATAAGACCCAAGTTACCCTCATTAATAAGATCAGGTAATGTAAGTCCTTGATTTTGATATTGCTTGGCAACTGAAACTACGAATCTAAGATTCGCTTTTGTTAATTTATCTAATGCATTTTCATCACCTGCTCTAATTTTTTGAGCTAACTCTACTTCCTCTTCAGCAGTAATTAAATCAACTTTTCCAATTTCCTGCAAGTACTTGTCTAAAGACGCAGTTTCTCTGTTGGTAACTTGTTTTGTAATTTTTAATTGTCTCATTGAAATGTGTTAAAGTTATTATACGTTAAAATGTATAAAAAGGTTACAATTTGTTTAAAAAAACAAGAAATAACAGAAAAACTAATTATCTATTGTTTCTATTTCTGCTATCTCTTCCTCTGTTATCAGATCTTAGCGGTCTAGCAGGTCTTTCAACATATCCTTCAGGTTTTTCTAACAAAGCTTTTCTAGAAACCTTTTCTTTTCTAGTTCTAGGATCTACGCCAAAATATTTAACCTCTAATTCATCATCAAGTTTTAATACATCACTTACATTGTTAGTCCGTTCCCAAGCAATTTCACTTACATGCAATAAGACTTCGTTTCCAGGGGCTTCTAAGTATTCAACTACTGCTCCAAAATCAAGCATTTTAATAACTTTAACTTTGTAAGTATTTCCTTTTTCAGGTTTAAATAACAAAGAATCAATTTTTGCTAATACTTCATCAATTCCCTCTTGTTCAGTTCCAAGAATTTCAACAATTCCTTCCTCTGTATCAGGATCTTCATTAATTACTATAGTGCAACCTGTAGTTTTTTGTAATTCTTGAATAACTTTTCCTCCAGGACCAATAAAAGGACCTATAAATTCATTCGGAATTCTACTAGTTACCATTTTGGGAGAGTGTGATTTAACATCTGCATTAGGTTTTTCTATTGTCTCGGCTATTTTGTTTAAAATATGGAGTCTTCCATCTCTAGCTTGTTTCAGGGCATTGACCAAAATTTCATATGATAATCCTTTGATTTTAATATCCATTTGACAAGCAGTAATACCTTCGTTAGTACCTGTTACTTTAAAATCCATATCACCTAAGTGGTCTTCATCACCAAGAATATCACTAAGAACTGCGTACCTTTCTCCATCAGAAATTAGACCCATGGCAATTCCTGAGACAGGACGTTTAATTTGCACTCCAGCATCCATTAATGCCATTGTCCCAGAACAAACTGTAGCCATTGATGAAGATCCATTTGATTCAAGAACTTCACTAACAACTCTTACGGTATAAGGGCAGTCTTCAGGAATCATTCCTTTTAATCCTCTTTGAGCTAAGTTACCATGACCAACTTCTCTTCTTGAAGTTCCTCTTAGTGGTCTAGCCTCTCCAGTACAAAAGGGAGGAAAATTATAGTGTAAATAAAATGTTTCTTCACCTTCATAGGATGGCATATCAATCTTATTTGCTTCTCTAGAAGTTCCTAATGTAACAGTTGCTAGTGCTTGAGTTTCCCCTCTTGAGAATATTGCAGAGCCATGAGTTGAAGGTAAATAATCGACTTCGCTCCATATATCTCTGATTTCGTCAGTTTTTCTACCATCTAGTCTTACTCCTTCACTCAAGGTAAGTTCTCTGATAGCTTCTTTCTGCGATTTATTAAAATATTTTCCAATTAATTTTCCATTTTCTTCAATTTCTTCTTCACTAAAAGATGCCTTAACTTCTTCTTTTAAGTCTGAAAAAGCTAAGCTACGCTCAGCTTTTGAAGTACCTTTTTTAGCTATTGCATAACATTTATCATAACAAGCATCATGAATAGTTTTGGCTAATTCCTCATTTTCAGTACTAGTTTCATATTCTCTAACTTCTTTTCTACCAACTGCATTTGCCAATCTTTCTTGAGCTTGTATTTGAATTTTTATAGATTCGTGAGCAAACTTTATAGCATCTGCCATTTCTTCTTCACTACATTCATCCATTTCTCCCTCAACCATCATAACTGAATCGGCTGAAGCACCTACCATCATTTCAATATCTGCATCAGCTAATTGAGCTCTACTTGGATTGATTACAAATTTACCATCAACTCTGGCTACTCTTGCTTCAGAAATTGCACATTCAAAAGGAAAGTCACTCAGTTGTATTGCAGCAGAGGCAGCAAGACCTGCTAAAGCATCTGGCATTACATTTTCGTCATGTGACATCAATTGAATCATAACTTGGACTTCCGAATGATAATCTTTTGGAAATAATGGACGTAGCACCCTGTCTACCAATCTCATGGTAAGTACTTCTCCGTCACTTGGTCGAGCTTCTCTTTTAAAAAATCCACCAGGATATCTTCCCGCAGCAGCAAATTTTTCTCTGTAATCAACAGTTAGTGGAAGGAAATCGACATTAGATGCTTCATAATTAGAAACGACAGTACATAAAAGCATTGCCTTCCCCATTTGAACGACAACAGATCCATGGGCTTGTTTAGCAAGCTTTCCAGTTTCTAGGGTAATTTTTCGTCCATCACCTAAATCGATGGACTCATTGTAAGTTTTAATTTTCATATTTTTCATTAATTAATTAAGGTGTTGTGTCTTAAAAGTAGAATACCAATGAAAAACTATGTAAAAAATATCTATTTACGCAGATTAAGTTTCTTAATAATTTCTCTGTAACGAGTAATATCTTTATTTTTTAAGTAGCTAAGCAAACTTTTTCTTTTACCAACCATCATAACCAAAGATCTTTCAGTATTAAAATCTTTACGATTTTTTTTAAGATGTTCAGTTAAATGATTTATTCTAGCTGTAAATAAAGCGATTTGACCCTCAGCAGATCCAGTATCTGAATCTGACTTTCCGTGTGTTTTAAAAATTTCTTTTTTGTTTTCTTTAGATAAATACATGCCAATATTTTTGTAAATAATTCTTATGTAACCAATATTTATTTATTGGAGGCGCAAATATAGGATTAAATTTTGAAAAGAAACAATTATAAATTATTTGTTCTAACAGGGTTGTTAAGTATCAAATCAAAATATAGATTAATTTTTTCTTTAAGTTGAGTTCTTGGAGTAATAAAATCTAAAAATCCGTGTTCTAATAAAAATTCAGATTTTTGGAAACCATTTGGTAAATCTTTTCCAGTAGTATCTTTAACAACCCTCGGGCCCGCAAAGCCAATTAAAGCTCCTGGTTCAGAAATATTAATATCCCCTAACATAGCAAAAGACGCAGTTGTACCACCCGTAGTTGGATCTGTACATAACGAGACATACGGAATTTTTTGGTTTGATAGTTGAGCAATTTTTGCCGAAGTTTTTGCCATTTGCATTAGTGAGATAGCACCTTCCATCATTCTGGCCCCTCCAGACTTTGATATTATAATTAATGGAATTTTTTTTGAAATAGCTTGATCAACAGCTCTACTAATTTTTTCTCCAACAACTGAACCCATTGACCCACCAATATATCTAAAATCCATACAAGCGATGACTACATTTTTTCCCATTGATTTTCCAACAGCGATACGAATAGCGTCTTTCAAACCAGTGTTTTTTTGAGCTTCTTTAGTTCTTTGTTTGTATGGTTTATTATCTAAAAATTTTAGAGGATCTTTGGAGGATATATTAGGACCAATTTCTTTAAATTTATTATCAAATAAAATTTTAAAGTACTCATCACTTCCAATTCTTAAATGAAAACCATCCTCTGGAGAAACAAAAGAGTTTAATTCTAATTCTTCTTTATCAATAATTTTACCTGTGGGTGTTTTATGCCAAAGACCTTCGGGAGTGTCTTTTTTTTCCTTAGTAGCGGTCTTAATTCCTTTATTCGTTCTATTAAACCATGCCATTTTAAAGGTTTTTTTTCAAATATAAGAAACCTAATTTATTAGAGCGTATTTACATTATTTAAATCATAAAAAGCTTTAGTTAATCTGTCCTTAAAACTATTTTCTGCTTTTCTAAGCCAAACTCTGGGATCATAATATTTTTTATTTGGAATATCGGATCCATCTGGGTTGCCAATTTGATTTTTTAAATAATCTTGATTACTATTAAAATAATCTCTAACGCCACTCATAAATGCATATTGCATGTCAGTGTCAATATTCATTTTTATTGCTCCGTAATCGATTGCCTCTCTAATTTCATTAATTGAAGAACCTGAACCGCCATGAAAAACAAAATCAATTGTATTATTAGGTAAATTGAATTTTTTGGAAACATAATCTTGAGAGTTTTTTAAAATTTTTGGAGTTAGTTTCACATTTCCAGGTTTATATACTCCGTGAACATTTCCAAATGCAGCCGCAATTGTAAATCTTTTACTTATTTTCGAAAGTTCCTCGTATGCGTATGCTACTTCTTCAGGTTGCGTGTATAATTTTGAATCATCAATATCGGTATTATCAACGCCATCTTCCTCACCACCGGTAATTCCAAGTTCAATTTCAAGAGTCATACCTATTTTATCCATTCTCTTTAAGTATTCTTTACAAATAGAAATATTTTCTTCAATGGGCTCTTCAGAAAGATCAATCATGTGTGAACTAAAAAGAGATTTCCCAGTCAATTCAAAATTTTTCTCACTAGCATTAAGTAATCCATCGATCCATGGAAGTAGTTTTTTTGCAGCATGATCAGTGTGAAGGATTACAGGAACATTGTAAGCTTTTGAAAGTTCGTGAACATGTCTAGCACCAGCAATAGCACCATTTATCGCCGCATTTTGATTTTCATTGGACAATCCTTTTCCAGCATTAAAAATAGCACCACCATTTGAAAATTGAATTATAACAGGTGCATTTAATGAAGACGCAGTTTCTAAGACACCATTAATTGTGTTAGATCCAATTACATTAACCGCAGGTAAAGCGAATTTTTTTTCTTTTGCTAAACAAAATATCTTTTGAACTTCATCGCCTGTTGCTACACCAACTTTAATAGATTCCATATTGATTGTTTAATTTTAGGAGGCTAAATTAATAAGAAATATTGATTTAGAAAGGATAATTTAAGCCTATATTAAAAACAGCTTTGTTGAGTTTAAAATCAGTCATCCATCTATCATTTGAATCTAGAGCGGGATTATAAGCTTTAAGTCCCATATCGAGTCTCAGGACAAAATAACCTACATTGAATCTAATACCAAAACCACTTCCAATGGCTAACTCATTTAAATCCTTTAAACCATTAAATGTTCTTTTGGGATCTTGTGTGTCGTCAAAAACATTCCAAATATTTCCAATATCAGTAAAAATTGCTCCATCAAGCTTTCCAAATAATCCAAATCTGTATTCGATATTAAATGCAATTTTCATATTAGCTTCATTGAATTCACTAATTGCTCCACTGCTTCCGGGTCCTAATCTGTAAACTTCCCAAGCTCTGTTATCGTTGGAGCCACCAGAAAAAAATGATTTTGAAAATGGAATATTTTCAGAATTACCAAAAGGTATGGCAATTCCGTAGTAGCCCCTAAATGCAAAGGTTGAGTTGGAAGAAATAGCCCAATGTTTTATGTAATTAAATTCAGTTTTGAAATATTGAGAATAAGCTAAGCCAAGAATTTTTTTATTGTTGTACTGATCAACTTCAGCGTTAAATTGATTGGCAAAAAAATTAGTTAAAGTTCCAGCTAGTTCAAATTTAATTTTAAATTGAGAAAAGTTTTGATCAAAAAAACTTTTTCTATTATCAGAAATTAAACTGTAGCTAGATCCAATTATTAGATTGTTTGCAGTAAGCCTGTTACGCCTATCATTAATATAATTTACAGTATTAAAGTCATCTTCATTTAATGATAAGTTTCTGTTAATTACATCCTTAATAAAAGAATTTATTCCCTCAGGAATAGTCAATTTATTTAATGAATTAAAGTAGGAACTGTTTGTGTTGTTGTTTAATGCGATAGAGTTAATGGAATTAAAAGAGTTTGAATAAATATTAAAATAGTTAATACTGTTTTTATTATTAACCAGTTCAATATTTAGCAAGCCTAAGTTTATTTTTTTATCATTTAAATTTGTCCAGTTATAATTTAAATCAAACTTAAAACTTTGCCTGTCTAATCCGATGTTTGTTTGTTTTGAAGTTCCAAGACCAATGTAAGTATTTGGATTGTAATCTAAATTAAGCGCTTTTTTAAGTTTGTTTGGAAGAAAAAGTCTAGGAAATTTAAGTCTTATATCAAATCCATACTCTGATATTGTTGTGTTTCCTGACTTTCCAAGTGTTCCTCTTGAACTAAATTCTAATCTTTCAGCACCTTGAAAAACATTACGACTGGTAAATGAAGTTTCAAAGGCGACACCTATATCTTCAATATTAGAGTGTTTGAGATCAAACCCAAATCCTAAAGAAAATCTTTTTTTTGGGTTTAACAATACATTAGCCTCTAATTCACTCTCAGAGTTTATTAAATAGTTGTAGCTAACAGTTGGATATTGAAAATTTTCTAAGTTGTTAAGTTGCTTTATTGTATTAGACCTTTTTTGATCGCTATAGTAATCTCCTTTTTTAAAGGAGATTACACTTGTTAAGTTTTTTGGTTTATATCTAAACTTTCCCTTAGAAAAAATATTTATACCATCAAAAACTATCGGATTTTTAAGTGTATCAGTTTTTAGTGAAAGTAAATTACTAGTATAAATATTTATATTTTTTATATAATGAATTCTGTATTTATTTAAAGAATCTTCTAAGATATTTATTTGAACAGGAATTCTTAAATCTGTACCCGTTGTGTCTCTTGAAACTTGAAACGATATAGAGCTTATTTGAAAGTTATATATTCCAGAGTTTTTAAAAAGATTATCTAATCTATTCCTCTCAGATTCAAAATCTAAAGTATTAAACGAATTGTTTTTTTTTAAAAAACTTTTGTCAATATTTTTTTGGTATAATGAGTCCAATAAGGGAGATTGAATATTAGACTTGATATTGTCTAAATAATATTGATTTCCTAATTCAATATTGTAAATTACTTTTCCGAATTTTTGATTTTTTTTATCAATTTCAATTTTCGATGAGATTTCAGAATCAAAATAACCGTTATTTTTAAAAAAAGATTTTAAATTCTCAATTGAAATATTAGTTTTTGTAGAATCAATTATTTGGAGTTCTTCACCATTTCTTTTTTTCCAATTATTAAAATCTTCAATATATTTTTTTATTTGTACAACTTGTTTTCTCGAAAAAACTTTTGTTATCCTTTTATTTCTTTTAGATTTTTTATTAATCCATTTATTAAATATTGAGTCCGAATTTTTTTTGGAAGATTCATATAATAATGCCGACAATGGAATTCCGAACAGATAATTGTTTTTATTTTGAGTAATTAGAGGTTTTAAGGAATCTTTAGGAATTAATTTACCGTTTATCAAAATATCGTTTGATTTAAGTATAATCCCTTCGTTTTTTAAATTTTTTGAAATCATACAAGATTTCAAAAATGAGATCAAAAATATAAATAATAGTATTTTTGTAAAAAAATTTTTCACCGATAAAAATATATAATCAAAAATACACCTTTAAATATGGTTACCAAAAATGAAATAAAATTCATAAATAGCCTAAAGAAAAAAAAATCAAGAGATTTAAACGACTGCTTTGTTGTTGAGGGAAAAAAGTCAATTAGTGAATTTATAAATTCAAATTACGATATTGTTAAACTATATTCAATTAATAAATTTTTTTTTAAAAATATTGAAAATCATTTTCAGATTGATTATAAATTGTTGAAAAAAATAAGCTCATTAATCAATCCTGAAGATCATTTGGCAATTTTCAAAAAAAGGGAGATTAAATCCATAGACTACAACAGTTTAATTATAGCTCTTGAGTCAATAAGAGATCCAGGAAATTTAGGAACAATCATTCGTACTTGTGAATGGTTTGGAGTTAAGCAAATTGTTTGTTCTAAAGATTCCGTTGACTTCTATAATCCAAAGGTTATTCAAGCTTCAATGGGTTCTTTATCAAGAATAAATATAAATTATTTAGATTTAAAACCATTTTTGCAAGCTTCTAATCTAGAAATATTTGGAACTGCGCTTAAAGGTGAATCAATTTATGGACTTAAATCTAAAATTAACAGTGGAGTTTTGATTTTTGGAAACGAGGCTAATGGAATCTCTACGGAACTATTAGAAATAATTGACAAAAAAATTACTATTCCAAGATCAAAAAATCAACAATTTCCTGAGAGCTTAAATCTCGCTTCTTCATTGGCAATTTTTTTAAGTGAAATAAAAGGAAAATTTTCTTAATGGAAGGTTAGGTTAATAAAAATACCCCTAGCACTAAATCTTTCAATATGACCAGTCCAAGGGCTGTTTGGATCTTCATCAGGAACTATTTCATTTTTCAAAGAAAATAAACCTCGAATTGAGGGAGAAAACTTAAAATATTGCAAGTAAAAATCAATTCCAAAACCCAACTCATAATACATGGTGTTATTTTTTAATCTAAAAACATTGTTTTTATTATCTTCAGGTGAATTTTCATTGCTAGATAAATTAAATGAGGAAGAAATACCTCCAATTATGTAAGGCTTGTAATTACCAATCCTTTTTGCACTAAATTTTAGTAATAATGGTAAATGAATGTAGGTTGACTTAATCAACCTTATTGTATCACTATTTTGAGTAAACTTAGACCTTTCATTAAATTTTAGTGCTCCTTTATTAGTATGTAATCCAGGTTCAAAGCGAATGTTTAAATATTCATTAATTCTAAGATCTCCAATTAAACCAATATTTAGTCCAAACTCCTCTTCGAGCTGAGTAGTATAGTTAGGATTTTCTTTATAATCAATTTTAAAATTGTATTGATTTAAGCCAATAAAATAGCCAAAATGTAGTTTTTTTTTATCAAAATTTTGTAGGTTTTCAACTTTTGAGCCTTTGTTTTGACCAAAATTATCGGAAGATATTAGAACCAAAAAAATAACTAAACAAATTTTTTTCATAATAATATTCGAAATTACAAATACTTTTATTCAAACAATATTATTTTTTTATTACTAAAAATATTAGTGTTTTTTAAAATCAAGTATATTTGTAATGTTATTCAATGTACAATACATGAAAATCATTATTGCAGGAGCTGGTGAAGTTGGGTTTCATTTGGCAAAGTTGCTTTCCTTTGAATCTCAGGATATTACATTAATTGACAATAATAAATCAAATTTAATTATTGCAGAAAATCAATTAGACATTAAGACTATAGAGGGAGACTCAGCCTCTATTTCAGTTTTAAAAGAGGCTAATGTTCAAAATTGCGATTTAGTTGTTTCATTAACTACATCTGAAACCACTAATTTTACAACATGTTTTTTAGCTAAACAGTTAGGGGCTAAAAGAACAATTGCTAGAATTTCAAACTCAGAATTTATTGAAGGGAATAAGGAAATTGACTTTAGTTCTATTGGAATTGATGAACTAATTTCACCAGAAAGTTTGGCTACAGAAGAGATAAAGCTTTTAGTTCATGAATCTGCTTTTACTAACAGTCACGATTTTGAAGATGGTATACTAAAAATGATGGGGGTTAAACTTGAAAAAAATGCACCTTTTATTGGAAAAACAGTAATGGAATCTGCTTCAGTTTTCCCAGGTGTTCATTTTATGCCAATTGCAATAAAAAAAGAAAATTCTGATACAACAATTATTCCTAGAGGAGATACTGTTTTTTCACAAGGTGATCAAGTTTATTTTATAACTAATGAAAAAGGTTTAAAGGAGCTTTATGATCTAATTGGAACAGAAAAACAAAACATTGATAATATTATGATTTTAGGGGCCGGCAGAATAGGCTCAAAACTAGCAAAAGAGTTAAGTAATGAAGGTTTGAATGTTAAAATTATAGAGATAAATTCAGAAAAAGCTAATCATTTTGTCGAAGAGGTTAAAAATGTCATGATGCTAAATGTTGATGGTAGAAATGTTGATTTACTTGTGGAGGAAAATTTAGAAAATATGGATGCATTTATAGCTACAACTGGAAATTCAGAAACGAATATTATGTCTTGTTTGATGGCAAAGTCTAAAAATATCAAAAAGACAATTGCACTAGTTGATAATATGGATTATTTTAACTTATCTCAATCAATAGGAATTGACACTCTAATCAATAAAAAACTTTTAGCAGCTAATGATATCTTTCGTTTTGTTAGAAACGGAGATATTGTGGAGCTTGCCAAGTTAAATAATATGGATGCAGAGATTGTTGAATTTAATGTCAGTGAACATTCTAAAGTCTTGAACAAAAAAATTGTAAACTTAGATTTTCCTAGAAAAGCCATCATTGGTGGAGTTATTAGAGATAAAAAAGGATTAATTGTTCTAGGAGATTTTGAAATTAAACTTGGAGATAGAGTTTTGGTTTGTTCAACAGCTGAAGCTCTTAAAAAAGTAGAAAGTTTATTTTTATAGACTATCATGACCAAGCTAAACAAAAAATTAATTTTATATATAATTGGTTTACTCTTAGTTTTTAACGGGGGAGCAATGTTTATTTCCTCAATTGTTAGTTTCATTTATAGTGATGGGTTTTTTAAAGAAATAATTCAATCGGCAATTATTGTAGTAGTACTAGGATGGATATTAATGATTTTTTTTAAGAAAAATATCAGACAGATAAATAAGAGAGACGGTTATTTAATTGTCACAATTGGATGGCTAACTATGGTATTTTCTGGAATGATTCCATATTACTTAACGGGTTCAATAACAAACTTTCATAATTTATTTTTTGAAAGCATGTCGGGTTATACAACTACGGGTTCAACAATATTAAATGATATTGAGTCTTTGCCCAAGGGAATTATTTTTTGGAGAAGTATGACTCATTGGCTCGGAGGAATGGGTATTATAGTATTAGCTATTGCTATTCTACCACTTTTAGGAATAGGAGGCATGCAACTTTTCTCTGCCGAAGCACCAGGAACAGGAATCTCCGGAGATAAAATACATCCTAGAATAAGCGATACTGCAAAAAGACTGTGGATGATTTATGTAGGGTTAACTATAGCTGAAACTGTTCTTTTAAACTTTGCAGGCATGAGTTTTTTTGATGCAATAAACAACTCTATGAGTAATATTGCATCGGGAGGTTTTTCTTCAAAAAATCAAAGTATTGCATATTGGAACAACATGCCAATAGTTCAATATATAATAATACTTTTTATGTTTTTAGCTGGAACTAATTTTATACTGATATATTTTGGACTAATTGGGAAAATTAAAAAAATGTTTTACAATACCGAATTTTTATGGTATTTGTCTTTTATTATAGTCTTTACGTGTATAATTACTTTGGTTTTATTTATATCAGTTGATTTAAATGAAACAAATGTTTTTCACCCTCAAGTTTATGGTAAACTTGAAAGCAGTTTTAGACATGCCCTTTTTCAGGTTGTTGCAATTACAACAACTACTGGATTTGTTACAGGAGATTTTATTTCATGGACGCCATTTATAACAATGTTTTTCTTTGGAATTATGTTTTTGGGTGGATCTTCAGGATCTACATCAGGAGGTGTTAAAATATTGAGACATTTAATTTTAATTAAAAACGGAATATTAGAATTTAAAAGATCACTCCATCCAAACGCAATTATTCCACTTAGACATAATCATTCTGTTGTAGAAAAACCAATTGTTATTCACGTATTGGCATTCTTTATATTATATCTTATTCTTTTTATAATTGGAGCTGGTGTGTTGAGTTTGTTAGGTCTTGACTTTATTTCCGCAATTGGAGGAGCAGCTTCATCCATTGGAAATGTGGGTCCTGCGCTAGGAACACTGGGGCCAATAAGTAATTTCGATAGTCTTCCAATTTTAGCAAAATACTGGTGTTCCTTTTTAATGTTAGTTGGAAGGTTAGAACTCTTTACTGTTTTAATTTTATTTACCCCTTTCTTTTGGAGAGACCATTAATCTTCAAGCGCCGATTGAATTCTTTTAATAGCTTCAGCTATTTGTTTTTTTGATGCTGCGTAAGAAATTCGAATATTATTTGGACAACCAAAAGCGTCTCCTGTTACTGTTGCTACGTGTGACTCCTCAAGTAAAAAAATCGCAAAATCTGAAGCATTTTTAATTGTTTTACCTTTAATGGTATTTCCAAAAAAATTAGAAATATCAGGAAAAACGTAAAAAGCACCCATAGGTTGATTTACTTTAATACCCTTAATATTATTTAATAAATCAATAATTAGTTTTCTACGCTCTTTAAATTCATCAACCATATATTTTATTTCACCAACCGGAGCATCTAGAGCAGCTATAGTTGCTCTTTGAGCAATGCAGTTAGTTCCACTAGTAATTTGTCCTTGCATTTTAGTACATGCTTTTGCTATCCAATCAGGTGCTCCTATGTAACCAATTCTCCATCCTGTCATAGCATAAGCTTTTGCTAAACCATTCACGGTGATTGTTCTGTTAAACATTGAGGGTATCTTTGCAAAACTAAAATGAGGAACACCATAATTGATGTGTTCATATATTTCGTCAGAAAGCACATAAATATTTGGATATTTTTCAAGAACCATTGATAATTTTATTAATTCATCTTTTGTATAAACTGTTCCGCTTGGGTTGTTAGGGGAGTTAATTATTACCAGTTTAGTATTTGGAGTAATTGAATTATCTAACTGCGAAGCAGTGATTTTAAAATCAGATGAAATATCTGATCTAATTTCAATAGGATTACCCTCTGCTAAAGTTACAATAGCAGAGTAACTAACCCAATAGGGCGCTACTAATAAGACATCATCTCCAGGATTTATCAAAACTTGGATGGTATTAGCTATTGACTGCTTAGCACCAGTGGATACAACAATTTGATTGGCATTATAATTAAGGCCATTATCGCGTTTAAATTTTTTACATATAGATTTCTTTAAATCTAAATACCCGTCAACAGGTGTGTATGAATTATAATTATCTTCAATTGCTTTAACTGCAGCATTTTTTATAAAATCAGGTGTATTAAAATCAGGCTCCCCAAGACTTAAGCCTATAATATCAATGCCATTTTCTTTTAATTCTCTTGCTTTTGCAGCCATGGCTAATGTTGCAGAAACAGGTAAATTTTTAATTCTGTTAGAAAGCTTGTTTGTCATGTTTTATTAATTAGTTGTTTTAGGCTTCTCACCCATAATTTTTAGAAATCTAAAGTGTGCAATTATTGCATCTAAAAATGTATTAAATTCGTTATAAGGAAGGTTAAATTCAACAGTGGTTTTTTTAACGATTTTAGCAATTTTATTATAATGTACATGTGATATGTTGGGAAAAATATGATGTTCTACTTGGTGATTTAATCCTCCCGTAAACCAATTAAGTAATTTATTGTTGGAAGCAAAATTAACGGTTGTTTTTAATTGATGAATTGCCCAACTATTTTTTATATTTCCTTGTGAATCAGGTAATGGCATTTCTGCCTCGTCCATTATATGAGCTAATTGAAAAACTAAACTTAAGATTAGTCCAGCTGTGTAGTGCATTACTAAAAATGAAAATAATACTTTCCACCAAACAAGGTTGAAAATAAAAATTGGAACAAAAATCCAGAACAAAAAATATAGTATTTTCGAAACAAATAATTTTGTCCAGTTTATAAATGGATTTGGAAATTTACCATGCGAAAGTTTTTTTTTCATGTATCTTTTCATTTGTATAAAATCTGTGGTGATTGCCCAATTTATTGTTAACAAACCATAAAGTAGAACTGAGTAGTAATGTTGAAATTTATGATACCATCTCCATTCAGAGTGTTTCGAAAATCTTATTATTCTTCCAGCTTCTAAATCTTCGTCATGGCCATGAATATTAGTATAAGAGTGATGTAAAACATTATGTTGTACTTGCCAGTTATATCTATTTCCAGCTAACAAATAAATACTGCCTCCCATTATTTTATTTATCCATTTTTTGTTCGAAAAAGAACCATGATTTCCATCATGCATAACGTTCATTCCAACACCTGCTAAACCAATGCCCATAATAACTGAAAGTGATATCTGAACCCAGGTGGGAATTGTCATTATAGATATTAAAACATATGGCGTTATTAATAAGTAAAACATTATAAATGTTTTTAACCATATCTTCCAGTTACCTTTTTTAGTGATATTTTGTTCTTTAAAATAATTATTAACTCTTATGTTTAAAGTTTTAAAAAATTTTTTTGAATCTTTTCTTGAGAATTTAATGATATTGGTTTTCATTAATTATGTATTAAGAATAATATTAAAGATATTTATTTTGATAAAAATATTCATGTAATTTTAAACAAATAAATAAAAGTTTTGAACATCATTAAATCCAATTTTCCTGACTTGTCGA